>Ga0209059_1001251_pt1 | contig 11597 bp, 8 predicted proteins | sample GraSoiAngelo_151_FD_186165 | JGI IMG/M metagenome (GOLD analysis project Ga0209059, IMG submission 186165) | Grasslands soil microbial communities from the Angelo Coastal Reserve, California, USA - 14_1009_12_20cm (SPAdes) (version 2) | ecosystem: Environmental > Terrestrial > Soil > Grasslands ...
CAGGTTCCGATCAGCTTCCACGCCTGGCAATCGACCGCCGACTTCAACTCGGGCACCTACGCAGGCACGACAACCGCGTCCGGTGCGATCACGCTTGCTTCGAAAGGCACGACCAACGTCACGTACACCGACGGGCACTACGGCGACATCAGCGCCGTCGCAGGCACGTGGACATCACCGGTGTACAACCCGTCGCTCTCGTTCACCGAGCTCGTCTCCTCCTGGAATGCCGACACGCCGTCGGGCACGTGGATCCAGGTCGAGATGCGCGGCCTTGTGGACAGCGGCACGTGGACGAAGTGGTACGTGATGGGCCGCTGGGCCTACGGCGACGACACGATCTTCCGCACGTCCGTCGGTGGCCAGGGCGACGCGGACGGCTACGTCTCGATCGACACGTTCTTCGCGAAGGACCACCCGCTGAACCATTACCAGCTGCGGGTGACGCTCTATCGCACGGCGACGAGCAGAAAGACGCCCAGCCTGCGCCGGGTCGGTGCGGTCGCGTCGGACGCGCCGAACCAGAAGCCGTCGATCCCGACGGCGCTCGGCGGCGCCGAGGGAATCGTCCTGAACGTCCCGCAGTACGCGCAGGAGATCCACGCCGGCGAGTATCCGCAGTACGACGGCGGCGGCGAGGCCTGGTGCAGCCCGACGTCGACCTCGATGGTGCTCGGCTACTGGGGCGCGCTCCCGCCGGCCTCTGAATGGTCGTGGGTCGATCCGACGTACGGCGATCCGTGGGTCGACAACACGGCGCGGCAGGTGTTCGACTACCACTACAACGGCGCGGGCAACTGGCCGTTCAACACCGCGTACGCAGGTGGACGCGGGCTCGATGCGTTCGTGACCCAGCTCCGCGGCCTCAACGAGGCGGAGCAGTTCATCAAGGCGGGCATCCCGCTCGTCGCGTCTGTCGCGTCGAACCCGAACAAGCTGACCGGGTTCCTGTTCGACAAGGGAACGAACGGCCACCTGCTCGTGATCGTCGGCTTCACCAAGACGGGTGACGTCGTCGTCAACGATCCGGCGGCGACGTCGGACGCCACCGTCCAGCGCGTCTACGACCGCGCCGAGTTCGAGCGCTCCTGGCTCCCGGCGACCGGCGGGATCGTCTACGTGACGAAGCCCGCCGGCCCCCCGCTGCCCCCGGGAAGTCCCGGCAACTGGTGATCGTCGAGGTGCCTGGCACCGATCGGTGCCAGGCACCTATTCTTGGGGTGTGAGCCTCTTCGGGGTCGTGCTGCTCGTGCTGGCGGCGGTGCTCGTGATCGCCGCGGAATGGCCGCGCGTCTCGCACGGCGCGCCGAAGCGGCCGAAGCGGCGCAAGAAGTCGCACCTGCGGGTCGTCGAGCCGTCCGAGGATCCCGACGAGTTCGCGCGCGCGGTCGAGCGCGACCTCGCGAACCTGCCGACGTACGACCCTAACGAACGACCGCGGAAGTGACGAGCGTGCGGGTGTTCGGCAGGATCGGCGGCACGTTCTCCATGTTCTTCGCCTCCTGATAGTCGGAGGCGGTGACCGTGACCCGGTGCCGGCCCTTGCCCGCGGCGACGCGGAGCGCCGACGGTGCGCCGTGCGCCTTGACCGTGCGTCCGTCGAGCTTGACGACGATCGACGAAGGGTCGACGCCCGACCCGGCGTCCGTGGCGGAGATCACGATCGCACCGCGCGTTCCGGTCACGCGCAACTGCGGCGGCGTCACGTCGTTCACCCAGTAGCGGAAGGTGAAGGGCCCTGCCTGCGCGGCAGAGCGCGTGTCGAAGACGATGTCGTACGCGCCCGCCGCAGGCGAGTCGACGCCGGCAGCCTTGAGCGGCGTTCCGTACGACTTGCGGTACGGGTTGAGGTCGACGGGCAGCCCGACGTAGCCCGCGAGCCGGTCCTCGCTGCCGTCGAACGTGACGTGCGGGACCGCCTGCCCGCTCGTCACGACCGCGCCGAAGTTGGCGGGCTTGCCGGTGATCTTGACGCGGTAGGCGCGCTCCGGCCCCGGATAGGAGACGTCGCCGGCGGTCGGGTAGCGGTAGCGCGAGACGAGGGACGGCGCGGCCGCGGTCGTGCCGCGATAGGTGCCCGCCTTCGCGAGCGCGAGCTTCCGCTCGCCGGCGAGCTTCGGCGCGGAGACGCCGAACCAGAACGGGATGCGGCGGACGTCCGTGCCGTGGGTGAGGACGACGAAGCCGGTCACGTCACCGGTCGTCGCGCCGGCCGTCGCCGTCACGGTGAGCATCCCCGGCACCGTGACCGTCGGCGGGACGGCGACCGTTCCGGCGCCCTGCTGCACGACGGTCGTGACCGTCCACGCGGCCGCGCCGCCGCCGGCGTCGCTCAGCGTGATCGTCCCCGGCGCGCTCGCGCCCGGCGCGAGCAGCTTGAACGAGAGGTTCGTGGGCGCAGCGAAGATCAACGGCACGTCGGCGCGGGGGAGGTCGATCATCCCGCCGCCCTCGCGCGTCGTGAACGACTCCGCGCCGCTCTCCGAGCGCACGGGGTCGCCGGTGAGGACGAGCGCCGACTTGAGCTGCGCGACCGTCCACTCGGGATGGCGCTGCTTGAGGATCGCCGCGGCGCCCGACGCGTGCGGGGCCGCCATGCTCGTGCCGCTCAGGACGCCGAAGGTGCCCTGGTTCGTGGGCAGCGACGAGACGACCGAGACGCCGGGCGCACTGATGTCCGGCTTCATCTGGAGCGAGAGCGGCGTGGGTCCCGCGGACGAGAAGCCCGCGATCACGTTGTGCGAGTCGGCCGCTGCGACGCTGATCGCGCTCGGCGCGTTCGCCGGCGAGGAGACGGACCCGCTGCCGAACTCGTCGAAGTCGTTCCCCGCCGCGACCACGGGCACGACGCCGGCTGCGGCCGCGCCCTCGAGCGCGTGCACGAGCAGGTCCCGAGACGGCTCGACCTCGGGCTCGCCGAGCGAAAGGTTGATCACGTTCATCCCGTCGGCGACGGCAGCCTCGACGGCCGCCGCGAGCTCTGCGCTGTTGCCGTCGAGCCCGAAGTCGGGCGTCGGGATGGTCAGCGCCTTGTAGTTGCCGAGGTACGCGTTCGGCGCGACGCCGGAGAGCTGTAGCCCGTTCGGCGCAGCCGTGCCGTGGTCTCCGGCCGCGATCCCGGCGACGTGCGTCGCGTGGAACGACTCCGTCGGATCGAACGGACGGTTCGCGTACTTCCACGTCGGCGACGGCGGCGCGAACGTCTTCTGCACGATCACCTTCGGCGTCGTGAACTGCGTCTGCCCTTTCGGGAACCCGGGCGGGTAGCTGAAGCCGCTCGGGTTGAAGTACGGGTTTGTCGCGTCGAGCCCGTCGTCGATGATCCCGATCTTGATCCCGTTGCCGGCGTACGCGAACGTCGGCCCCCAGAGCTTGTCCGCGCCGATCTGCTCGGGGCCTGCGGCGACGGCCAGCGAGTGGTAGCGGACGTTCGGCCAGACGGCCGCGACGCCGGGCAGCCGGGCGAGCGTTCGCTCCGCCCCGGCGGGGATCACGACGGCCAGCCCGTTCGCAACGAGGCGGTAGCGCCAGCGCACCTGCGCTCCGGGGACCGTCGATTCGATGCGCGTCGCGAGCGCGGACTGCGCCGCCTCGACCTGCCGCAGGTACGTCCGGTGCGACGCCGACTGGAGCTGCCGCCCGAAGACGGAGAGCGCCGGCGCCTTCAGCGTCACGACGACCTCGGTCGAGGGCACGGCGCCGCGGGCGAGGACATCGCCCGATAGCGCGACGGCGGCCAGTGCCGCCGCCAGGAGAAGAATGGTGACCCGCTTCAGAGTGCGGATGAGAGGACTTGAACCTCCACGCCCCTAAGGGCACACGGACCTGAACCGTGCGCGTCTACCAATTCCGCCACATCCGCGTGGGGAGCGGCATTGTAGCCAGGGCCGGTGGAGGCCCTACGCGGCGGTGAAGCGCTGCTGGACGTTGGCGACGTAGCCCGCGAGATCCTCCTCGCGGGTCGCGAGGCGCGTCTCGCGCTCCTCGACCTCGCGGAGGCGTTCCTCGAGCTTGTCCTCGCGCAGGTCGAGGTCGGCCTCGTGCCGCGCGGCCTTGACGCGCACGTCGTCCTCAAGCCGCTCGAGCTCGGAGTTGCGCTCGGCGAGCTCGGACTCGACCCGCTCGAGCCGCTTCTCGCGGGACTCGAGCCGCTCGCGGCGCTCGGCGTAGAACTGCTCGCGCGCAGCGACCTCGTCTTCGCGCTTGCGCAACTCGGTACGCAGCTGCTCGACGAGGTCGCCCTCGCGCTCCTCGCGGGCCGCAGCCGCAAGCCGCCGGTTCATCTCCGCCTCGCGCGCGGCGAGCGCGACCTCGCGCTCGTCGAGCTCCCGCGCGCGCTGCCCGTCGCCGGCCGCCGCCTGCAGGTGCGACTGCGCTTCGATCAGCTCCTTCTCGCGCTTCGTCAGGTCGGACTCACGCGCCTCGAGCTCGGCCATGAGCGCGAACGCGTCCTGCGAGGTGACGCCGTGCTCGTTGCGCTCGTCGAGCAGGCGGTCCGCCTCCGAGCGGAGCCGCTGCTCCCACGACTGCAGCGCCACCTCGCCGTCGGCGATCGCCCGCGCGCGCTCGTCGAGTGACGCCTCGACGGCCACGCGCTTCTCCTCGAGCTCGCGCGCCTGCTGCGCGAGCCGCGCCTCGTGCGCCTCGAGCGACTTCTCGCGCGCTTCGATCCGCGCGCGTGCGCCTGCGGCATCCGTCTCCTTGTCGCGGACGTCGCGCTCCCGTTGTCCGACAGTCGTGTCTCGCTCGCGCAACGCCAGCTCGCGCGCGGAGAGGCGCGCCTCGGCCTCTTGCGTGCGCGCGTCGAACGCAGCGCGCTCGCGCTTCAGCTCGCGCTCGCGCTCGGCGACAGCGGCGAGCTGCTTGGCGATCTCGGCGGCAGCCTCTGCGCGGTCGCGTTCCGCTTCCTCAAGCTCTTCCACGCGCACCTCGGCGTGGCTGCCGAGCTCCTGGACGCGGGCATACTCGGCGACGATCTCGGTGTGGCGCTCGATCAGCGCGTGGTGCTCGCGCTCGACCTCGTCCGCGCGCAGTGCGAGCGACGACTCGCGCTCCTTCAGCTCGTCGCCCCACGCTTCCAGCTCGGCCTCGCGCTCGGCGACTGCGCGGCATGCAGCATGCGCTTCCTCACGGAGAATGTGCTCGCGCTCCAGCGCCGCCTGCAGCTCCGCGCGCACGTTGTCGAGCTCGGGAACGGTGCCCTGGACGATCACGTCGACGGGCGCGGAGACGGCCGCCGGCTGCGGTGCGGCGGGCTCCTCCACGACGGCGACGGCGGGGTCGTCCCCGCCGTTCTGGCGCCGCTCGAGCATCGAGCGCAGCCCGGTGCCGAATCCCTTCTCGGTCTCGTATGGCGGCGTCACTTGAACACCGAGACGATGTTGAGCATCGCGGGGCCGAGGACGACGATGAACATCGACGGGAAGATGAAGAACACGGTCGGGAAGAGCATCTTGATCGGCGCCTTCATCGCCTTCTCCTCCGCTGCCGCCTGGCGGCGCAGGCGTGTGTCCGTCGCCTGCACCCGCAGGATGCGGCCGAGCGAGATGCCGAGCTGCTCGGCCTGCACGACTGCTCGGACGAAGTTGGACAGCTCCATCGCGTCGACGCGCGCGGCCATCTTGCGCAGCGCCGTCGCGCGCGCCTCGCCGACGCGGATCTCGTTCAGCGTGAGTGCGAACTCGTCGATCAGCGGCCCTTCCATGTGCTCCGTCAGCTTGGTTACCGCGCCGTCGAAGCCGAGCCCGGCCTCGACGCTCACGGCGAGCAGGTCGAGCGCGTCCGGCAGCTCGCTGCGGATCGCCTCCCGGCGGCCGCGGATCTTGAAGTTCAGGAACATGTCGGGCGCGAGAAAGCCGGCTGCGCCGAGCGCGGGGGCGAACAGCAGGCCGAGCGCGGGGGAGGCCACGATCGCGAGCAGGAAGCCGAGCCCGACGCCGGCGACCGTCGTCCCGCCCTTGACCGCGAGGAAGTTCGACGTCGTCAGCCGCTGCGAGAGGCCGGCCGCGACGATCTTGGCGCCGATCCCCTCGACGTTCGTCTTCGGGCTCAGCTTGAGCGGGATCGCCGCGAGCTTCGCGGCTGCGGGGATGAGGACGCGCTCGCGGAAGTGCACGAGCTCGCGCTCGTCGCTGCGAATGCGAATGCGGCCGTAGTCGGTGGCACGTTTGATCGAGCGCGCCTTCAGTCGCGCGGGATACGTCGCGACTTCGCTGAAGAGGTAGATCGCGCCGCCGGCGCAGAGGAGTGCGAGAAAGAGCAACATCATCTACCCCCTGAACGAGACCATCTTCTTGAGGATCGTGCTTCCGACGACGATCATCACGAGGCCCGTCGCCAGGAGCTTCTGTCCGGTGCCGGTGTGGTAGAGCGGCGCCATGTAGGTCGGGTTCATCAGCGTGACGACCGAGGCGATGAAGAACGGCAGTCCGATCAGCACGTAGGCGGACATGCGGCCCATTGCCGTCAGGCCCTTCACCTTGCGCGCGAACTGCTGCCGCTGCCGCACCGTCTCCGCGACCATGTCGAACAGCCCGGCGAGCGAGCCGCCGATCTGGCGCTGGATCGTGACCGCGTTGATCACGAAGGTGAGGTTCTTCGACTCGATCCGCGCGGCAAGGTCGGCGAGCGCAGCGTCCATCGGCTTGCCGAGCTGCGTCTCGGTCAGCACGCGCCGGAACTCCTGCGCCGCGGGGTCCGCGCCCTCGTCGACGACCGACTGGATGCCCTGGCGGAAGCTGTGCCCGGCCTTCAGCGATGCGGCGATCGTGATCAGCAGGTCCGCGAGCTGGTTCTCGAACTTCTTGATGCGCGACTTGGCGCGGAACGAGACGTAGACGAACGGCACCGCGCCGGTGACCATCATCGCGAAGAGGATCACGAGGGGTGACGAGGCGGCGACCGCGAACAGCATCCCCATCACGAACGCGCCGACGGCCGCCATCGCCACGAGCTCGCCGGCGCGAAGGGGCAGATCGGCGCGCTCGATCATCACCTGCACGCTCTTGAACTGGCGGAAGTTGCCGAACGCCCCTTCCATCCCGTCGGCGATGCGCGCGCGTGCGGCAGCGCGGTCGTGGCGATGGCGGACCTTGGGATCGCGCACGACGCCGCCGAGATGCGGCTCGATGCGCGCGCGCAGCTTCGAGCCGCGCCGGGAGGCGAACCAGAAGCAGCACGACAGCAGGACGAGGAGCCCGACGACGAAGGCGACCGCCATCGTCCCGCCGGTCGTGTACCCGACGGAGGGGATGAGGCTCGTCGGCGCAACCACGCTGGTCCCGTCGCCCGCAACGTCGACCGTCGCATGCGCGGAGCCGGCATTCGCGACGCGCGCGGTCAGCTCGAGCTTCGAGCCGGGGCGGGCCGCCGTCGCGTAGGAGAGCTGCCATGTGCGGTCGAGCTCGCCGGCGAGGTCGCGGTAGATGCCGTCGAGGTCGGATGCGCGCGCGACCTGGCGGTAGGACCCGCCGGTCTCGCGTGCGAGCGCGCGCAATGCGTCGGGCGTGAAGCTCGGGCCCCCGATGCCGATCGTGTAGACGGCGGTCTGTGCGCGGTGGGCGGCGGCGATCGCGTCCTGCAGCGAGGCGTCGCTCGAGACGTCGCGGCCGTCGGTGACGACGACGATCGCGCGGCCCGGGCGCTCGTCGCCCGCGAGCCGATCGGCCGCGAGGACGACTGCGTCGTAAAGGGCCGTGCCCGGCTTCGTGTCGACGCCGAGGCTCGCAAGTGCGGAGCGCGCGGTCGCCGGCGAATCCGTCAGCGGGCCGAGCGCGAACGCGGAGTGGCCGAACGCGACGACGCCGACGTGGTCGCGCGCGCGGGCGGCGCCGAGAAACGACTGCGCGGCCGAGACGGCGGCTGCGAGCGGGCGGCCGGTCATCGACTGCGACCGGTCGAGCGCGAGCACGATCGCCTTCTCCTGGCCGAGGTTCACCGCCGTATAGCCGCTGACGGGCAGCCCGTCCTCGCGTAGCACCGGCGTGTGGGAGCCGGCGGGTGCGATGAGCGTCGCGCGGACGAGCGGGAAGCTGCTCGTGTCGACGCTCTTCAGGTGCACGGCCGCGACGGCGGCCGGCGCGACGGCGAGCGCCGCCAGGGCGAGGGGAAGGGGAAGCCAGCGGCGCCGGCGCAGCCTCTTGATCACTCGTAGCCCCCGCCGAACCCGACGGCGGCGAAGGATGCGCGCAGCTGGTCGGGGTCGTCGCCGGTGAAGAACGTCGGCGGCAGCACGACGTTGTTCGCGGCGAGCTTCTCGAGGAAGTGCGGCTTGAGGCCGCTGGCGCGCAGCGGCGACAGCAGCCGGTGCGCGCCCGTGTAGGCCTCTTCCTCACCGGGCGGCGAGGCAACGAAGATGTCCTGCAGCGTCACGACGTCCGCTTCCATGCCGAGCACCTCGGAGACGTGCGTGATGCGGCGCGAGCCGTCGACGAGGCGCTGGATCTGCACGAGCAGGTCGAACGCGCTCGCGATCTGCTCGCGAATCGCCCGGTGGGGCAGCTCGACGCCGGCCGTCATGACGAGCGTCTCGAGACGGGAGAGCGCGTCGCGGGGCGAGTTCGCGTGGATCGTGGTCAGCGAGCCCTCGTGGCCCGTGTTCATCGCCTGCAGCATGTCGAGCGTCTCTGCGCCGCGAACCTCGCCGACGATGATCCGGTCGGGGCGCATGCGCAGGGCGTTGCGGACGAGCTCGCGAATCTTGATCTCGCCGCTGCCCTCGATGTTCGACGGGCGCGACTCGAGCGTGATCACGTGCTCCTGCTGGAGCTGGAGCTCGGCCGCGTCCTCGATCGTGACGATGCGCTCGTCGTCCGGGATGAAGGCGCTCATCGCGTTGAGCGTCGTCGTCTTACCGGTGCCGGTACCGCCGGAGATCAGGATGTTCAGCTTGCCCTTGACGCACGCGGCGAGGAACTGCGCCGAGCGCGCGGTGAGCGTGCCGAACGTGATCAGGTCGTTGACGGTGTACGGGTCGCGCGAGAACTTCCGGATCGTCAGTGTCGGGCCGTTCAGCGCGAGCGGCGGGATGATCGCGTTGACGCGGCTGCCGTCAGGGAGGCGGGCGTCGACCATCGGCGACGCCTCGTCGACGCGGCGGCCGACCTGCGAGACGATCTTGTCGATGATGCGCATCACGTGCGACTCGTCGACGAAGTGCACGTCGCTCCGCTCGAGCTTGCCGTTCCGCTCCACGTAGACGCGGTCGAAGTTGTTGACCATCACTTCCGTCACGGAGTCGTCGCGGAGGAGCGGCTCGATCGGGCCGTAGCCGAGGATGTCGTCGGTGAGCTGGCGGACGATCTCGCGCCGTTCCTCACGCGTCAGCGGCGTGCGGTCGAGCGCGAGCTCCTCGGTCACCGCGCGATAGACCTGGTCGGTCAGGTCGGACGAGCCGTCCCCCTTGAAGAGCTCCGGCCCGAGCTTCGCGATGCACTGGTGATGGACGCGCGCCTTGAGGTCGGCGTACGGGTCCTCGCTCAGCACGACGGGCGCGGGGCGTGCGCTCGTCGAGCCGTTCCCCGGCACGACGCTCAGCGTCGCGGCGCCTTCGCCCTGCCGTGCGAGCCTGTCGTGAAGTCCCATCTCAGTTCCTCGCGAGGCTCAGCCGGCGCCGCGACTGCTGCGCCTGCTTCTTCGAGGGCTTGGCGGCCGTCTGCTGCGACAACGTGCGCGCGAGCGCGGTGAGAGCGCGCGCGAAGTCGCAGCCGGAGTCGGACAGCACTGCAGGGTTGCCCTGGTTGACGGACACGGGCACCGCGCGATCGGAAGGCACCTCGACGTCGATCGACACCTTGAGAGCGCTCTCGACCTCCCGCTTGCTGAGGCCGACCTTCGTGTTTGCGCGGTTGAGGACGAACCTGATGCGGCTCGTCGGGAACGACAGCAGCTCGAGTGTCTGCAGTGCGAGACGCACGTTCTTCAGCGTCGGCACGTCGAGCCCGCAGAGCATCAGCAGCTCGTCGGTCCTGTCGAGCGTCGCGAGCATCGGGCCGTGGAAGAACGGCGACGTGTCGACGACGATCACGTCGTAGCACTCGCGGGCGACCTCGAGCAGCCGCGTGATCTTCGACTCCGTCACGAGCTCGGCGTCCTCGGGGCGCAACGGAGCGGGGAGGATGTCGAGTCCGCACTGGTGCTTCGTCGTGTAGCCGACGAGCTTCTCGAAGTCGAGCTCGCCCGGCGCGACGACCAGGTCGTAGATCGTCTTCTCCGGTTCGATGCCCATCACGATGGCGGCATCGCCGAACTGCAGGTCGAGGTCGAGCAGCAGCGTCTTCTTGCCCTGCTTCGCGAGCGCGGCCGCGAGGTTCGACGCGGTGACCGTCTTGCCCGTCCCGCCCTTCGGCGAGAACACGGTGACGACGCGGCCGAACTGCGCGCGCGTGACGGTGGGCAGCGCGCGCTTGGCGTGCGATGCCTTCTTGACGGTGAAGACGACGTTCTCGACGAGCTGTGGAAGGAGCAGCACGTCGGAGACGTCGGCCTCGAGCGCGTCCTCGAGCAGCTCGGCCGGCGTGCCCGACGCGACGAGCACGATGGGCGCGCGCGTCTGCTCGCGGATCGCGGCGACCTCCGTCGCGGGGAACGTGTCGGAGCGTGTGGCATGCAGAACGCAGTCGAGGTGGCCGCCGGCGAGGACGCCGGTCGCCTGCGCGACGTGGTCGCTGAAGCCGATCACCTCGAGCTCCGGGTGCTGCGCGAGCGCGTCGCGCAGATCCGCAAGCCCGTCACAGTCGCCCGTGAAGTACAGGCGCGTGCGCTGAGTGTCCGTGTGCTCGCTCACTTGGCCCTCCCGTTCAGGAAGTGGTCGAGGCTCGCCGACGTGACGCCGTCCTTGAGGAGCGAAACGGAGCTCTCGAGGTCCTCCGAGCTGTCGGCGGCGTTCGCGACCGGGCGGAGCGCGAGGGTCCAGCCGGTTGCGTTCTGCACGGCGTACCAGATCTTCTGCTCCTCCTGGGTCTCGTTGACCGCGAGGAGGACGGACGAGGCGGACGCACCGGTGCCCGTCACCTTCGAGCCGGGCGGAGGCGGCGCGTGCAGGACGAGCACGTTGCGTGCGATGTTGCGCACGATGAAGCACGGCGGGCACTGCGGTGCCTTGAAGTTCGCGAGCAGGTCGACGTGGTCGCCGTCACGCAGCGTGCCCGCGAGCAGTGCGTCGGGCGTGCCCGGGATCGAGACCGCGCGGAGCGTGCCGTGCAGCTGGACGCGCACGCCCTGCTCGGCGTGGCCGGCGAAGCGGCGGAGCGTCATCTGCTCGCCCGCGTAGATGTCCTGGCGCGTGATCAGGCTGCGCACCTGGTCGGGGCTCGAGATCGCGCCCGGGACGACGGTGCGCTTCACCACGTCCTGGGTCGTCATCCAGCCCTGCCGGATCAGATCTGCGCCCGTCGTCCCCTGGGGGATGTCCCGCTTCGCGACATACACCGCGACGGTGCTCTCGCTCTGGCGGACGTGGCGCTTGTAGTTCGCGACGTAGAACGTCGTCAGCAGCGCCGCGACGAGCGCGAGCCCGACTGCGACGGCGATGTTGCGGATGCGGTAAGTCATTCGCTTCTTCCTTCGGTTCAGTCGACGAGTGCGACGGAGTGGACGCC
>Ga0209059_1001252_pt1 | contig 11595 bp, 11 predicted proteins | sample GraSoiAngelo_151_FD_186165 | JGI IMG/M metagenome (GOLD analysis project Ga0209059, IMG submission 186165) | Grasslands soil microbial communities from the Angelo Coastal Reserve, California, USA - 14_1009_12_20cm (SPAdes) (version 2) | ecosystem: Environmental > Terrestrial > Soil > Grasslands ...
TACTTGGCGAGCTTGCGGCGTTTTCCTGCGCTGCCGTGAACGTGTCAGTTACATCGCTCGTCGAAGAATTGCAGCGCGTGCTGGAGCCGCGAACGTCGCCGCCGAACGCTCGTTTGGAAGCGATCTCTAAATTGCGTGAAGCCGGCGTCCCGGTCGGAGTAATGGTAGCGCCTGTTATTCCCGGGCTGACCGATCATGAGATGCCGGGCATTCTGGCTGCTTCTGCAAAAGCGGGTGCGCAATTCGCGGGTTATACGATCATGCGATTGCCTTTTGCGGTGGCGCCCCTTTTCGAGCGCTGGCTGGACGAGCATTTTCCCGAGCGAAAAGCGAAAGTCCTCTCGCGTATCCGCGCGATTCGTGGCGGCGATAGATTGAGCGACCCGCGCTGGGGAACGCGGATCAAAGGGGAAGGAATTTTCGCGGAACAGGTCGCGACCTTGTTTCAGATGAGTTGTCGTAAGGTCGGAATTGGTCCACGACCGGAATTATCGACTCAACATTTTAGGTGTCCGCGCGAGCAACTGACTTTGTTTTGATCAACATGGCCGCGTCATCCCGAGTCGCAAACACAACAAGGACCTCAGATACGCGAGTGATTTCACATGGTAGTTCGTTGACGAACGCAGCTTGGGCGAGGTCACTCGCTCGCACTCGGGATGACGAGCTTTTGCGCGCTATGCAATCCAAACTGTTTTCACGTTTGTAAACTCGCGAATTCCTTCGGCACCAAGCTCGCGGCCGTAACCGGATCGTTTGATCCCGCCGAATGGCACGCGCGGATCGGACGCGACCATTGCGTTCACGAACACCATTCCGCTTTGAAGTTCGTGCGAAAAGAATTCCTGTTCGGCTGCATCGTTCGTCCAGACGCTGGCGCCGAGACCAAAATTGGAATCGTTTGCGATAGCGACGGCTTCGTTGCGATCCCGCGCGCGAAAAAAAAGCGCGACCGGACCAAAAACTTCCTCGCGATAAGCAGGCGCGCTCTTGGGAATTTCCGCTAGCACCGTTGGTTCGTAAAAATAACCGAGCCCGGCAGCGCGTTTCCCGCCGCATAAAATTTTTGCTCCGGCGGCGACCGATTTCTGCACTTGATCATCGACCCCGCGAAGAATGTGTTCCGAGGAGAGCGGTGCGACTTCAGTCGTTTCCTCCCTCGGGTCCCCCAATTTCAATTTCTTCATCCTCTCTACAAATTGCGCGAGGTATTGGTCGTAAATCGCGTCGGCAATGATGAAGCGTTTCGCCGCGATACACGATTGACCCGAATTCACCATGCGCGATTTCACCCCGGTCGAGATCGCATCGTCCAACCCGGCGCTGGGCATGACAATGAACGGATCGCTCCCGCCGAGCTCGAGAACACTCTTTTTCACCTCGCGACCAGCGGCGCTCGCCACGGCGCTGCCGGCACGTTCGCTGCCGGTAAGCGTGACCGCTTTCACTATTGGATCGCGAATGATCTTTTCGACCGCTTCATTCTCGATCAACAATGTTTGGAACACGCCGGGATCAAAGCCGGCTTCGCGGAAAATTTTTTCAATGGCAAGCGCGCACTGCGGCACATTGGAGGCATGTTTAAGGAGACCGACATTTCCCGCCATCAAGGCCGGCGCCGCAAACCGGAAAACCTGCCAGAAAGGAAAGTTCCACGGCATGATCGCGAGGACGACGCCGAGCGGATCATAACGGACGTAGCTTCGCCTGGCATCAGACGATACGATCTGTTCCCTCAAAAATTTCTCGCCGTGTTCCGCGTAGAAACGGCAACCGCGTGCGCATTTCTCAATTTCGTCGATTGATCCACGTAAAAGTTTTCCCATATCGCCGGTAATAATCCGCGCAAAGTGCTCGCGATCTTTTTCTAGGATCTCGGCAGTGTGTCGCAGTTTGGCAGCGCGCTCCGCAAACGAACTGGCTCGATATTTTTCGAAGGCGGAAACGGCGCGGTCCAGCGCGCTCTCAATTTCACCATCGGTGTGCGGGTCGAAACGTTTGCTCAATTCGCCGGTTGCCGGGTTGATCGATGCAATGGCCATCGGCTCAACCTACATCATGCCGCAATCGGAAAGTTCAGAATTTTAGGGCAAGCGTTCCTGCTTGCCGTCTTCGGTAGGTGGCAGGCAGGAATGCCTGCCCTACAGAATCGGGGTAACTACAAACGCAGGCCCTTTGGGATCAAAACGCGATCGAGCAGATCGAAAAAGAATTGTACCAGCAACGCCAGCAACGCCGCCGGGATTGCACCTTCCAGAATCGTGACATGATCGTTCAAGTTCAGTCCGCTGATAATCGGTTCGCCTAATCCACCGGCGCCGATCAAGGCGGCGAGGGTGGCTGTCCCGACGTTGATGACCGCGCTCGTTTTGATTCCGGCGAGAATGGTTCGCGAGGCGATCGGCAGATAAATTCGTCGCAGGCGCGCACCAGTCGTTAGGCCAAGCGCCGTGGCCGATTCGCGAATTGAAGGTGCGATGTCCTGCAAACCGGTGGCGGTGTTGCGCACGATCGGGAGCAGGCCGTAGAGGAACAAGGCAGCGATGGCAGTGCGGACGCTGATGCCGAAGAAGGGCAAGGGGACGAGGAGGGCGAGGAGGGCGAGCGATGGAATGGTCTGGATGGCACTCGTTAGGCCAAGGATTATCTGGCTGAGAAAGCCGGGCCGGCTCGCGATAAGTCCCAGCGGGACGCCGATGAGCACGGAGAGAAGCAGGGAGAAGCCGGCGAGTTCCAAGTGGCGCGCCGTCCAACGGAGAAGTTTGTGCGAGAAAGATTCGGCAGTATCGCTGGCGTCACCGAAATATAAAGCCGCGGCGCGGGCGTAGTTCTTTGTTCGTTCCGCTTCCGCGTTCAGCCGGATCATGCGCGCTTCATCAAGCGTCCCGGAAACTTTCTGCAAAGCCGCCAGTGCATTGGTCGGCAGCGAGAGCCGATAGAGATAAACCGCCTTGTATTGCGGAAAGAAATGGAGGTCGTCTTCGAGAGTGACGAGATCGTTCTCGCCGATTTTTGCATCGGTGGAATAGGCGTCTTTAATATCGATCGAGCCGGTGCGGAGCGCTTCATAACCGAGACCGTGATCGATTCCCTGCACGTTTCCGGTTCGCAGGCCGTAACGCCTAACGAGTGCTGGCCAGCCATCGCGCCGATCGAGAAATTCGTGCGTCAGGCCGTATTTCAATTCCGGATGAGTGCGCAGATCGCTGATGGTGCGAATGGACAACCGCTGCGCCGCCTCGCGTCGCATGGCGAGTGCCCAAGTGTTATTGAAACCAAGCTCCGGCGACATGCCGATGCGATTTTTGGCCAGCTCCGCCTGCATCATTTCCGGCGAGATGTCGGCATTCTTCAAAATTTCTTCCGCAAGCGTGCCGGTATATTCTGGGTAGATGTCGATTTGCCCGCTGCGCAAAGCTTCCCAGACAATGATCGTTCCACCCATACCCGGGCGAAATTCGACGGAGATTCCGGCCTCGCCTAACGAGTGCTTGGCGATTTCGGCGAGGACGTAGGATTCGGTAAACTTTTTCGAGCCGATGACAACGGGCTTCGCGGAAGCCATCGTGCTGATGAAAAACAAAACCGCGCCAAGGAATCTCATGTTAGGGCAAGGCTGCGTTGCGCGGTGATGAATTCGCTCACAAACGAACTCGTGGGTTGCGAGCGCAGTTCGCCGAGCGTGCCCTTCTGCACGATGCGGCCTTCGTTCATGAGGACAATTTCGTTGCCGAGAAAAGCGGCTTCGGCCAGATCGTGCGTGACGAGAATGGCCGTTTGTTGCAGTCGTTGAAAAATTTCCTTCAGATCTTTTTGCAGCGCTGCCCTAACGAGTGGATCGAGCGCACCGAGCGGCTCGTCGAGGAGAAGAAGCTTCGGCGTGAGGGCTAGCGCGCGCATGAGGCTGACGCGTTGACGTTGTCCGCCGGAAAGTTCGGCGGGAAACCGATCGAGAGCTTGAGCTGGGAAGCGGGTCAATGCGCACAGCTCATCGAGCGCGATTCGTTTGTTCAGCTGACGCGCCATCAGCAAAATATTTCCGCGCGCAGTCAGGTGCGGGAAGAGGCCACCATCCTGAATGACGTAGCCGACGCGATGCCGAAATTCGGTGATGTTCGATGACGAAACGCTGGCGCCGTCGATCTTAATTTTGCCGCTGTCCGGTTCGAGCAGGCGAATGATCAGCCGCAGCATGGTCGATTTGCCGCAACCGCTCGGACCGATGAGCACGGTGGTCTGACCACGCGCGAAATTGAGATCGGTCGGTTGGAGAGCGGCGGCGGAGCCGTAGCGTTTGCTGACGCCGTGCAATTCGACCAGCGCGTTCACGCGGCGAGATTAATCCGCGACTACGCAGTGAAAGACAGCGAAAAGTTTCTGTGGATCGGTCCAGACGTGGGAAAAGTGGAATCCGGCCGTGGCGGCAAGGGCAATGAAACCTTCCTGGGTGTACTTGTAGGAAAACTCAGTGATGATTTTTTCGCCGGGAAAGAAATGAAATTCTTCGCCGCCGACGTGCGCGGTTTGCTGGCGCGCGCTGAGAAGATGCATTTCGATCCGCCCGATCTCGCGATTGTAGATGGCGCGATGATGCCACTGCGCGATATCAAAATCGGCGCCGAGCTCGCGATTTGCCCTAACGAGTAGATTGAGATTAAAGGCTGCCGTTACGCCGGCGCTGTCGTTGTAAGCCGCTTCGAGGATCTCGGGCGATTTTTGCAGATCAACGCCAATCACTAATCCGCCGCTGTGTCCGCACAATCGGCAGACCCGGCGCAAAAAATCCTGCGCGATCGGCGGTTCGAGATTCCCGATGGTGGAACCGGGAAAATAAACCGCGACATGATCGGGTTTGCGCGAAGAGCGCGGCAATTGCAGCGGTTGCAAGTAATCGGCGCAGACCGGTAGAATTTCGAGTGTCGGCATCTCGCATTGCAGCGCGGCAGCGGAATCCATCAGGCGCTGTTTGGAAATATCGACCGGCACGTAAGCGATCGGATTTTCGAGGTGGCCAAGGAGCATGCGGGTTTTGATCCCTGCGCCAGTGCCGAAGCCGACAATCTCCGCATTCTCGCCGATGGAAGCCGCCATTTCCGCGCCATGCACGCGCAAGATCTCCGCCTCAGTGCGAGTAATATAATATTCGGGCAGCTCGCAAATTTGTTGGAACAAGTCGGAGCCGCGCTCGTCGTAGAAAAATTTCGAGGGCAAGGTTTTCGGCGAGCTGAAAAGGCTCTCGATAACTTCGGCGAGAAAATCGGACGCGGCCGGCTCGAGGTCGAGCACCGCCACGCCACTGGCGTGACGGTTCATTCTAGGTCGCGGGCGAGACGCAGGCCGGTGAATTGCCAGCGTTTTTCGGGTTGGAAAAAATTCCGATAGGTGGCGCGGATATGTAATTGCGAAGTCGCGCAGGAGCCGCCGCGCAAGACGTATTGGTTGCACATGAATTTGCCGTTGTATTCACCGAGCGCACCGGGCGCGGCGCGGTAGCCCGGATAGGGCGAGTAAGAGCTGCGCGTCCATTCCCAGACATCGCCAAACATTTGTGTCAGCCCAGCCGATTCGGCCGCGGGCGCGGGATGAAAACGCTCCAACTCGACGAAGTTACCGTCGATCGTCTCACCTTGCGCCGCGCGCTCCCATTCGAATTCCGTCGGTAACCGCGCGCCGGAAAAATTCGCGAAGGCGTCGGCTTCGAAATAACTCACGTGTGTAACGGGCTCGTTTTCATCGACCGGGCGAAATCCAGAAAGGGTGAACTGCCACCATCTGCCATCTCGCTTTTCCCAATAGAGCGGCGCTTCCCAGCGTTGTTCGTTCCTCGTCATCCAACCAAGCGAGAGCCAGAATTCCGGCTGCTGATATCCTCCGGCTTCAATGAATCGAAGATATTCGCCGCAGGTAACCAAGCGAGAGCCGAGGGAAAATTTCGGGACCAGTGCGCGATGTCGCGGTCCTTCATTGTCGTAGGAAAAACCGCGACCATCATGACCGATGGTTGCAATTGTTTCATCGAAATCGACAAATGTCATTGGTGGCGGCGGTTCGGTTTTTTGCTCCGCGCGTTTTCGAAAAACTGGATGCAACGGATTCTGCGCGAAGACATGTTTAATATCGGTAACGAGTAATTCCTGATGCTGCTGCTCGTGATGAATGCCGAGTATGATGATCGGTTCGATTTCGTTTAGTGATTCTTCCGAAGCGGAAGCGATAAGATCTTCAACGTGGCGATCAATCCCTTCGCGGTAGCGGAATGATTCCGCCACCGTTGGCCGCGAGATCAAACCGCGCAGGTCGCGCCGATGCATCGTGCCGGCGGCGTTGTAATAAGAATTAAACAGAAACGCATATTCCGGGATCGCCGGCACATACCCGGTGACAAATTTCTTGAGGACAAAGGTTTCGAAAAACCACGTCGTATGCGCCAGATGCCATTTCGTCGGGCTAACATCGGGCATCGATTGGACAACGCAGTCTTCCGCTTCCAGATCGCGCGTCAGCAGTTTCGAAAAATCGCGCACGTCGCGAAAACGCGCGCGCAGCGATTCTGCGCGTGATATTGCCCGGGACGAAACGGGCTTTTCCCCAATCGCCGGCATGGCTCAGGTCTCGTCTGCTTCGAGTTCTTCGAGACGCGCCTCCAGCATTTGATCATGCGCGGCCTCTTCCAAACCGTCGGTGACCAATGCTTGCCCAAGCGTCTCATCGTCCTCATCAAAACCCGGGCGCGGAGCGCGATGTCCGGGCGATTCGGGAACGATTTCATGCTCGTCGTCCGAAACTTCTACTCCGCTACCAATTTCTTCGGGCGCGGCGGTGTGCGGGATTCCCATCAACTCGCGACGGGCCTGTTCCCAATCGGCATCGGTAAAATCATTGGGATCACGTTCGTCGATCAACGCGATCTCGCGCGCACGCCGCTCGGTCAATTCCGGGGTGGGCGCGCCGACGCCGTCCCCATGGACGGAAATTTTTCCGAAGCCCGGTTGTGAGTTTTCATTCATATACATAAATGAATCGGATGGCGGTGGCTAATTGTGCGCACGAGATGGTGGCCGTTATCGAGCCACGAATTTCGCGCTCAGGCAAACTATACTGGTTACGGTGATGTGCCAATGATTCCGTTGCGGGACGAAACATTCGTTCGAAAGAACGGCGAACGGGTCGCGTTCAGCGAATATGGAGAACCAAATGGAGAGCCCGTCATGTTTTGTCACGGCTGGCCGAGCTCGCGCTTGATGGCGCAATTTACCCACGATACGGCCCGCGAATTGGAGGTGCGAATTATTTCGCCGGACCGGCCAGGAATTGCCGATTCGAGCTTTGTGGCCCGGCGCAAATTGCTCGATTGGCCACCGCTTGTTGCTGAGCTGGCAGATTTTTTGAATCTGGAAAAATTTCGTGCGCTCGGTATTTCTGGCGGCGCGCCCTACGCTTACGCCCTGGCCTGGGCGATGCCGGACCGCGTCCACGCCATTGCGGTGGCGAGTGGCGCGCCTAACATCGCCGAGCTGAGCGATCACAGCGGACTGCTGGCGCTTTATCGATGGCTGATGTTAGCCGACAAAAGATTCCCAGCTCCTCTTTGTCGCCTCGGATTTCGTCTGGCCCGGCCTTTTCTTTCTCTCCGACCTCCCCGGCGCAGCCGCTCCTGGCTCTTGAAATTGCTTCAACCATGCGATGCCGATTCGCTGCGTGACGAACTGGCTTTTGAGGCTTGTTTCGAGAGTCAACGCCGCGCTTGGAAAGCGTCTGCCGTAGGCGTACTGGCGGATGCGCAATTGTTTGCTCAGCCGTGGGGATTTTCGCTGAGTGAATTGCGGGTGCCGGTTCGCTTGTGGCACGGCGATTCCGATCGAAGCTTCTCCCCTGGGGTGGCGAAAGAAATGGCGAAGAAAATTCCGAATTGCCATTTACGCGTCATCGAAGGGGCCGGCCATTATTCAGTGCCCATCCGTCATATTCGGGAAATCCTGGCCGATTTGATCGCCACGTCGACAAGTTAAAATTTGTAGGGCAGGCATTCCTGCCTGCCAATTTAGATTAACCCCGGCAAGCGGGAGCGCTTGCCCTACATGGCGGAGCGAACGGCAAGGCCGATAACAAATTTTCCGTGCACCGGGCACAACTCACGCTACGAATTTCCCGTGGAAGATTTCACTGCCGGCACCATCAGCAGCCAGCCTACTCGAAAACAACAGACTCTCGGCGGCGAATGGGACACGCGCGTGCACAAGCTGGTAAGCGACTTCGGGGCCGAGTATTCGCCCGAGTTGATCGAGGAGATGATCCTGACCGCGTTGAAAATGGCGCGCGACAAAATGAGCGTCGCCGATCTCAAACTGATTTCGCGCTCGATGAAAGAAATGCGTTACGCCGCGAAAATCGTCGCCAGCTACCAGGCATTCCGAAAAGTTGGCATCTTTGGTTCCGCGCGCATTGCCCAAGATTCGCCGGAAGCCAAGGTGGCGGAGGAATTCGCACGGCAAATGGTGGCGCACAATTTCATGATCATTACCGGTGGCGGGGACGGAATCATGGGGGCGGCTCAACGCGGTGCAGGGCGCGACATGAGCTTCGGCCTAAACATTCGGTTGCCGTTCGAGCAGCGCGCCAACGAAACCATCGAAGGCGACAAGAAGCTCATCAACTTTAACTACTTTTTCACTCGCAAACTTAATTTCGTTAAGGAAACTCACGCAGCTGCGCTTTTCCCCGGCGGTTTCGGCACGCTCGACGAATCATTCGAGGTCCTCACTCTGATGCAGACCGGCAAAGCCCGGATCATCCCGGTGGTCTTGCTCGACAAACCGGACGGCGATTACTGGGAAACATGGATGAAGTTTCTGACCCAGCATCTTTACAAGATCGGTTTCATCTCAGAGGACGATTTTTATTTTTTTAAAATTACCCACGACGTTGAAGCGGCAGTGAAAGAGATCACCGGCTTTTATCGTATTTATCATTCGGCGCGCTGGGTGGGAGAGAAGCTTGTTATCCGGATCGCGCGCGCACTCTCCGCCGCGGGCGTCGCCGAATTAAACGACAAATTCGCAGATGTTTTGCGCCGCGGCGCGATTGTCCAAGGCAAGGCGTTACCCCAGGAACGGAACGAGCCCGAAATTCTCAGCTTGCCTCGGCTCGTTCTTACTCCACATCGTCGCAGCTTCGGACGTTTTCGGCAATTGATCGATGCGATCAATCGCGCCGAGTGCGTGTGATTGGCAGCGCTGCAGGCCATCTGACATCTCATAAAACAAACAAACCGATTAGCGCGTAAAACTCGACGGCTTTAAGCCGTCAAGTTTTCAAAGAGCGAAGGTTCTTGGAGAATTGGCGGATCCATATTTGCGAATGCCGCCTGATTTAAGAAGATGGCTAGTAGACAATATTCCAGGGGGAATTCCGAAAACATCCGCGCATGTATCTGTCTTGTTTTCGACTGAGACGCGCGGCCGCCGTGTGGCGACGCAAACTTGACGGCTTTAAGCCGTCAAGTTGTGCCACGGAGCAACTGAGGGAATGCGATTTCCTTGACTGGAGGGGGCGACTTCGAAGTCGCAGCCTTTGCTAATTCCTGATGTAATCGCGCGCGAGCGGTGCTGGCGTGGGTACGGCGGACTGATCCCGATGCAGCGCTACTACTTCGGTGTCGACTTGGAGCTTGTGATGCATCATGCGATCAAAACAGAATTGTTCGCGCGCGAGTTGCAAACCGTTGCGCGCGCACTTAGCGGCGAGCTCTCGATTTTGCAGCAATTCCAGAATTGCTGCCGCCATCTCTTCTTGCGCGCCCGGCGATACAATCAGGCCATGTTTGCGATGATGGATGACTTCGTCCACGTCGCCGACGCGCGTCGCCACGACCGGGCGCCCGCTGGCGAGTGCTTCGCGCAACACAATCGGCGAAGCTTCGGTGCGCAGCGATGCGATTACCACCAGATCACAGGCCGCTAAAATATCGGGAATATCCCAGCGATAACCAAGCATCAGAATACGATGCTCGAGTCCGTAACGCTCGATCGCTTCATGCAACCGAATGCCAAGTTTACGTGATCCCGTTCCCTCGCCGACGAAGACGAAGCGCGCGTCCGGCCTTTGCTGCAAGGCCAGGCGGGCAGCGTCCACCAGAGTCAATTGCCCCTTATCCGGGCGAATCATCCCCACATTAACGATCAGCGGCGCATTCGCCGGAATCCCGAACTCGGACCGGAACTTCGTCGTGTCGCGATTTGGATGGAAACGCGAGAGATCAACCGCCGAGCCGATCACTTCGATTTTTTCCGGAGCAATTCTGTTATCCGCGACGAGCTGCCGTTTGATCACCGGCGCATCAGCAATAATGCGGGAGCACCCGTAACGATAAACGAATGTGCGGTTCGCACCTTCGATCGGATCGGTGATGCAACGCGAGCGGGTGAGGGGAATGCCCGACCAATATAGCGGCAGGGCGAGCCAATGATCTTTCGAGCTGAAACTTTTCACCAGGTCGATCCGATGCTTCCGGCAAAACCGCCAGAGACGAAATGAAACAAGCGGATCAATCCGTTTGGTCAGCGCAAAAGGAACAAGGCGGGTGCCGATTTCCCGCGCCTTGGCGAAAACTTCCCCTGCAGGATGGCAACCGAACCAGGCATCGTAGCCATGAGCGTTCAGCCAATTTACCTCGAGACAGGTCCGATATTCTTGTCCGCCCCAGCTCCGGCTGCTTTCCAGAAAAAGAAATTTCACGATGATGTCTGAGATTGCGCCGATTCGCCGCGTTTTTCGAGAACATAATCGTGGATGCTGTTCACGCTGCGAAGCACTTTGGTTGCGATTTCAGAATTGGGCACGCTCACGCCAAAGTTTTTTTCCAAGCCCACGGCAAGCTCGAGCGCATCAATCGAATCGAGACCGATCCCGTTCGGCCCAAACAAGGGCGCATCATCTGCAATCTGGTCGGCCGTGATTTGCAGCATCAGATTCTTCACCATCATCTCCTTGATGCGGTTGCGTAGGTCGGCATCGGACATAGCAAAAGCGCCGCGATATTCACGTAAATGACGGGGAAGTCAACCGTAGTGATTCTCACTGGGAAGAATGACTTCCAAATTCCCCCGTCTTCTTGCGCTCCCACATGGCGCAGCAGAGGTTCGGCTCCCATATGCCAGCTCTACGATTTCTTTTCTTTGGTCTGACGATATTGTTAGCCGCCCTTGCACCTTGCTCACTCTCGGCCGACGAGGGTTTTGCTGGCGCGGTGCGATGGCGCAACGTCGGACCATTCCGCGGCGGTCGAACTCGTGCAATCGCCGGCGTTCCCTCTCAGCCAAACGTCTTTTACATGGCGCAGGTCAATGGCGGCGTTTTCAAAACGATCGATTACGGGCGAACATGGCAGCCGATTTTTGACGATCAGCCGACCGGTTCCGTCGGCGCAATAGCGGTATCGATTTCCAATCCGGAGATCGTTTATGTAGGCAGCGGCGAAGGACTGCATCGGCCGGATCTATCGGTCGGTGACGGCATTTACAAATCGACTGACGCGGGAAAAACCTGGGCGCATTTGGGATTGCGCGATGGACAACAGGTGGCGCAGCTGGCGGTCGA
>Ga0209059_1001253_pt1 | contig 11595 bp, 10 predicted proteins | sample GraSoiAngelo_151_FD_186165 | JGI IMG/M metagenome (GOLD analysis project Ga0209059, IMG submission 186165) | Grasslands soil microbial communities from the Angelo Coastal Reserve, California, USA - 14_1009_12_20cm (SPAdes) (version 2) | ecosystem: Environmental > Terrestrial > Soil > Grasslands ...
ACGATCGATTGCGTCACGCTCGAAAGCTTCGCCCTGCTTCCCGATCGTGGTCGTAAGACTCCCGAGATTGCCGGGCTCGTTGGCGATCGTGACGTTGATGCGGCCGGTATGGGCGGCGTCCGCCTCCTCGCTCGACCAGGCGACGTCGAGCCAGCGCTCCGGTTCCTCGGCGAAGCTTTCGAGCGTGTCGCAATCGATCGTGTGAATCGTCACACCCTTCCCGGTTGTCACGATGCCGACGATGCGGTCGCCCGGTAGCGGATGGCAGCAGCCGGCGAAATGCACCGCCATGCCGGGAATGAGGCCGCGGATCGGCACTGCGGTCTCGGAGGTCTTTCCCTTGCGCCGCGCGCGGGCCAGCGGGACGACCTTGTTCTTGTCCTCGGCACGCTGGGGAAAGGCGGCATTGACGGCCTCGCGGCCGGTGACGATCCCCTCGCCCACCGCGACATAGAGGTCTTCGACCGCCGCGCAATTGAATTGCGTCAGGACTGCTTCGAGCGGGCGCTCCGAAAAATCGCGGCCGTCCTGGCGAAACGCCTTTTGCAGGATCGAGCGGCCGAGATCGAGATATTGCGCGCGCTGCTGCGTGCGGATGAAGCGGCGGATGCGGGCGCGCGCCTTGCCGGTGACGACAAAGCGCTCCCAGGTCGGCGACGGGGTCTGCGCCTTCGAGGTGACGATGTCGACCTGATCGCCGTTCTGCAGCCGGGTGCGCAGCGGCAACAAGCGGCCGTTGATCTTGGCGCCGACGCAGGTATCGCCGATCTCGGAATGGACGGCATAGGCGAAATCGACCGGGGTCGCGCCGCGCGGCAAGGCGATCAGATCGCCCTTTGGCGTGAAGGCGAAAACCTGGTCCTGGAACATCTCGAGCTTGGTGTGCTCGAGAAACTCCTCCGGTCCGGATGCGTGATCCAGGATGTCGAGGAGCTCGCGCAGCCAGCGATACTGGCGTCCGTCGGTGCGATCCTCCTGCTGCTTGTAGATCCAATGCGCGGCGACGCCGAGCTCGGCCACCTCGTGCATGTCCGCGGTGCGGATCTGCATCTCGATGCGCTGGCGTTCCGGCCCGAGGACGCCGGTGTGCAGCGAGCGGTAGTTATTCGGCTTCGGCGTCGAGATGTAATCTTTGAAGCGGCCGGGAACGACGTGATAGGCCGAGTGAATGACGCCGAGCGCGTGATAGCATTCGCCGATGCCGTCGACGAGCACGCGGAAGGCCATGACATCGGCGAGCTGCTCGAACGAGACGTTCTTGCGCTGCATCTTGCGCCAGATCGAATACGGCGACTTCTCACGGCCCGATATCGTGGCGTCGAGCCCGCCTTCCTTCAGCTTGCGGCCGAGCTCGGCGATGATGCGCGGCACGATGTCGCCGCCGCGATCGCGCAGAAAGCCAAGCCGCGCCATGATGCTGGTGCGGGCATCGGGATAAAGCTCGGCGAAGGCAAGGTCTTCGAGCTGATCCTTCATGCGGTGCATGCCGATCCGCTCGGCCAATGGCGCGTAGATGTCCATCGTCTCGCGCGCGATGCGCCGCCGCTTGTCCTCGCTTTTGATGAAGTGCAGCGTCTGCATGTTGTGCAGACGGTCGGCGAGCTTGACCAGGAGGACGCGAATGTCTTCCGACATTGCGAGAACGAGCTTGCGGAAATTCTCCGCCTGCTTGGTCTGGTCGGATTGCAGTTCGATGCGTGACAGCTTTGTGACGCCATCGACGAGCCGGCCGACCTCGGGGCCGAACTGGCGCTCGATATCCTCGAGCGTGGCGACCGTATCCTCGATCGTGTCGTGCAAGAGGCCCGTCACGATCGAAGCGCTGTCGAGCTTCATCTGGGCCAAGAGGCCCGCCACCTGGATCGGATGCGAGAAATACGGGTCGCCCGAGGCGCGCAGCTGCGAACCATGCGCCTTCATCGAATAGACATAGGCGCGGTTCAGCAGCCCCTCATCCGCATTGGGATCGTAGGATTTGACCAGTTCGACGAGTTCGAACTGCCGCATCATCGGGCGGCCGCCCCCATCCTGTTATGCCCCAATCCTGTTATGGCCCAACCAGTTTATGGCCGTGTCGCCGCGCTATCGGCAGCCGCCGGTCTGGCGAGGCAACCCGCCGCGAGGGAAGCAGCGATGATCAGGGCTCCTCTTCGGCTTCTGCATCGGGCGTGGCCTCTTCCTCGAGATCCGCCGCCTCGTCCTCGATATCGAGCAGGTCCTCCTCGAGCTCCTCCTCGACCGCTTCCTCGTCGGTTTCGTTCTCGCTGACGACGGGGCCGGCCGGGTCGGCGATGCCGAACAGCGTCTGCTCGAGCTCCGGCGCCTCCTCGGGCTCGTCCATCTCGACATGCTTCTGCATGCCGCGGATCAGGGATTCCTGGAGATGGTCGAGCTCGATCGTGTCGTCGGCGATCTCGCGCAACGCGACGACCGGGTTCTTGTCATCGTCGCGGTCGACCGAGAGCGGCGCCCCCGAGGTGATCTCGCGCGCCCGCTGCGCGGCCACGAGGACCAGCTCGAACCGGTTAGGAACCTTGACGACGCAATCTTCGACGGTAACTCGTGCCATCCTTTGACCTTTCGCCCGCGACGATGGAAACTCTGGAATATATGGGGCGCTGTGCGGTGCGGCAACAGCAAGACCGGCAAAAAACCAGCCGATTCCATAGATTTCTAGCGGAATGGCGGGGGTTGGGCGGTTGCGCCGCAGGGCAATTCGGAGACCCCTTCACCCGGCCGGCAAGGAGCCCGTCATGACCCGACCCTTTGAGGGCATCCGCATCATCGACATCACCCATGTGCTGGCCGGCCCCTTCGCCGCCTATCAGCTGGCGGTGCTGGGCGCCGACGTCATCAAGGTCGAGCACCCCGATGAGCCCGACCAGAGCCGCGAGGGCGGCACCGACCGGGCGCTCAACCGCCGCAATATGGGCACCTCCTTTCTGACCCAAGGCTCGAACAAGCGCTCGATCACCCTCGATCTGAAGCAGGAGGCGGGCCGCGAGATCTTGAAGCGCCTCGTCAAGGGCGCCGACGTTCTGGTCGAGAATTACCGGCCCGGCGCCTTCGCGGCGCTGGGCCTGGGCTACGAGGCCCTGTTGGCGATCAATCCACGGCTCATCTATTGCTCGATATCGGCCTTTGGCCAGGACGGGGTGCGGCGCGAGCAGACCGCCTATGACCATGTGATCCAGGCGACCTCGGGCATTATGGCCTCGACCGGTACCGAGGAGGTCAACCCGATCAAGATCGGCGCCCCGGCGGTCGATTACGCGACCGGGACGATGGGCGTCCTTTGCGCTCGCCAGCGCCCTGTTTCAGCGCGAGCGCACCGGCAAAGGCCAGCACATCGATCTGGCGATGCTTGGCGTCGCGATGATGCTGCAAGCCTCGCTGATGACCGGTTATTTCCGCAACGCCACCGAACCGAAGCCGCACGGCAACAAACAGCCCTTCGCGACCAACAGCGCCTATGAGGCCAAAGAAGGCATGGTCATGATCGGCGCCAGCAATATCCGCCAGCAGGCGCGGTTCTGGCGCGCGGTCGAGCGCGCGGACATGATCAAGACCGACAACGAGGCGCGGATCGAGGACCGCGAGCGCGAAGCCACGATCATCGCCGATATCATCAAGACCAAAACGGCGGACGAGTGGGAAGCCTATTTCCAGGCGCGGCATGTGCCCGCCGCACGGGTGCGCACGATGGCGGAAGCGCTCGCCGATCCGCATTTTGCGGCCCGCCGCGTCTTTCACAAATTCGACTCGACGCCGGGCATCGACGGCCCGCTCGGCGTGCCGCTGGCGGCGTTCAAATTCGCGCATGGCGGCCCCTCGATCGAGCATCCGCCGCGCGAGATGGGCGCCGATACCGAGGCGGTGCTGCGGGAACTCGGATACAGCTCGGACGAGATCGCCGGTTTCCGCGCCGCGCGAGCGATCTGAACAGCCATTTACGGTATCCGCGCTCACTGCGATGTGATCGCAAGAAATGTGATCGCGCGATCTGCAAAAAATCATAGACACCACTCGCCAGACAGCGGACATTCACAGCAGCGGATGTGGGGTTGTGTAACCAATCCTGGTCCGCGGGTAAGGGGAACCCGTTTTGTCCGAAGTTTTGGCGTCGCCACAGCACGCGAATCCCGCTTGCGCACGGTTTTTGCATGCAACGCGGCGGCGGCACGCTCGCGGCGGCCCGGCAATGGTCCGGCCGGCGTAACGGCGGGCCGGGGTGGGGACAGGGGAAACGGTCATGCCGTCGCTGGTGCGCCGAGCCTTGTTGATGCCGTTCTGGCTCGCCCAGGTGCTGAGCCAGGAAAAATTTTTCGCGCGCAATCCCGTCATTGGCAGCCGCTGGCTCAATGAGCGCGGGCTGCACACCGCCCGTGTCGAATTGGCGCACCGTCTCGCGGCCTCGCGCCGGCGCCGGCTGGCGAGGCTGATCGACGCCGAGGACCGCGAGCGCCTCGACCGCGACGGTTTTATCGTCAAGCGCGATTTTCTGCCGCCCGCGCTGTTCGCCGAGCTCGCCGCCCAGATCCGGGCGTTGCGGACGCCGGCGCGCGAAATGGTCGAAGGCGATACGGTCACGCGCCATATCCCGCTCGACCCGGCGGTATTGGCGCGCGTCCCGGCGGCGCGCCGGCTCCTCGAGCTGCCGGAATACCGCAATCTGATCGGCTATGCCGGATCATCGGCCGCGGCGCCGATGGTCTATATCCAGACCGTGCTGAGCCGCGCGGTCGACGGCCCCGCCGATCCGCAGCGCGATCTCCACACCGATACGTTTCACCCGACCGTCAAGGCATGGCTGTTCCTGACCGACGTCACGCCCGAGGCAATGCCATTCGTCTATGTCCCGGGCTCGCACCGTCTGACGCCACAGCGGCTCGAATGGGAACGGCGCATGAGCATCCGGGCCAGCGAACGCGCGGGTCAGCCGGAGACGCAGCTCGTGCGGGCGATCTCGCGCGATGAGCTGAGCGAGGTTGGACTGCCGCAGCCGGAGCTGATTTCGGCGCCGGCCAACACGCTCGTCGTCGCCGACACTTTCGGCTTTCATGCCCGCGGCGCCAGCGCAGAGCCGACCACCCGGGTCGAGATCTGGGCGTTCGGCCGGCGCAACCCGTTCCTGCCCTGGACCGGGCTCGACCCGTGGTCGGTCGCCGGGCTTGGGCTGCGCAAGCCGAACCTTTACTGGAAATCGGTCGACCTTCTCGAACGGTTTGGGATCGGGCGCCAGCGCTGGCGCCCGCGCGCCGCCGTCTCCGCCTTCGACCCGGTCTGAGCAGCGCGATGGGGGGGAAGGACATCATTATCGAAGACAAGGCCGCAGAAGCGACGGCCGCGCCGCGCTCGTTCCTTTTCCTGCAGGGGCCGATCTCCGACTTTTTCGACCGGCTCGGCCGCACGCTGCTGGCGCGCGGCCACCGCGTCCATCGGATCAACCTGCATGGCGGCGACCGGCTGTTCTGGCATCTGCCGGCGACCAATTTCCGCGGCCGGTTTGATGATTGGCGCACCTTTATCGGCGAAATGCTGGAGCAGCACGGTGTCACCGACCTCGTCTTGCACGGCGACCGACGGCCCTATCACATCGTCGCGGCCGAAGAGGCGCGGGCCCGGGGGATCGCTGTCATCGCGACCGATCTGGGCTATGTACGGCCCGACTGGATCACGCTCGAACGTGACGGCATGTCGACCTATTCGCGGTTTCCGCGCGACCCCGAGGCGATCCGGACACTCGCGCCGTGCTTTGCGATCCCCGACCTGCCGCCGCGCTTTCACACGCCGTTCTGGCTGATCTCGGTTCTCGACATCCTGTACAACATCGGCCTCGTCTTTGGGCGGCCGCTCTACCCGCATTACCGCTATCACGGGATCGCGCACCCCTTTGCCGAATATTTCGGCTGGATCTGCTCGCGGGCGAAGCAGCTCGCGAGACGGCCCGCGACGGTGCGGCTGCAAGCGCGGTTACGGACGGCGCCGGGCTCCTATTTCGTCTTTCCGCTGCAGCTCCCGACCGATTTCCAGATCCGCGCCCACTCGCCCTTTGCCGATGCGCGCGAGGCATTGCACGAGGTTATCGCCTCCTTCGCCCGGAGCGACAGTAAGCGCAGCCTCGTCATCGTCGTGCATCCGCTGGATAACGGGCTCATCGACTGGTGCGGGCTGGCCCGGGGGTTGGCGCGGCGCTTTGGCGCCGGCGACCGCGTCTTTGCCTTCGCGGGCGGCGTCCCGGGCGAAATCCTGTGCCATGCCGCCGGCATTGTCACGGTCAACAGCACGATCGGGACGACGGCGCTCGGCAGCGGCCTGCCGGTGAAGGTGCTGGGCAACGCCGTCTTTGACGTCCCGGGCCTGACCTCACAGCAGCCGCTCGATGCGTTCTGGCATGAGCCGACGGCGCCCGATCAGCAGCTGACGCTCGACTTCCTGCGGGCCCTGATCGGCGCGACGCAGGTCAAGGGCGGCTATTACACGCGCGCCGCCCAGAACCAAGCGATTGCCGGGTTTATCACGCGGCTCGAAGGCGAGCTCTACCCGCTGCCGCCGCTCGACATCGCGGAGTTGGCCGAGCGGCGCGTCCGCGAACCGGCGAAGACCATCGCGATCGCCGGGCTCGAGGACGCGGACGGGCTCGCTCTGGCACGCGCTTATGCGATGCCGGGGACGCAGCTCCTGCTGATCGGCGCCGGCAACATGCTGGCGGGCGCCGCCGAGGATTGCCGAAGGCGCGGCGCGCTCGTCGAGGCGCTGACAACCGATGATTGCGACACGGCGTCACTCGCGGCATATCTGAAAGCGCGCGCTTTCCAGGACATCGATGTTCTTGCCGCCTTTGCCGGCCTCGATCTCGGACGCGCGATGGCCGCCATCGATGGCTTGCAGCAAGCGCTGCGGCCAAGCGGCGTCATCGTGCTGGCCGGCAAGCGGAACGATGAATTGCTGCGCTACGCCCGCGCCGCGCGGCACAGGCTCCGGCTGGAAGGCGTCAGGGTGTCGATCGCGGCGCCGGGGCTTGCCGCGACGCAGCTGGCGGCGCGGTTGCGCGCGCCGGCGCTTGCCGCGGTCGGCGCCGACAAGGCCGCAAGACTTATCCGCCGCGGTGCGCTGCACCGGCGCCAAGCGATCGCCCTGCCCGGCATGCCGACGGCGCTCTTCCGAACGGCGCGCCTCTTCGCCTCGCGGTTCAATGAGTGGCTCGCCGCACCCGATCGGAGTGTCCCCGCCCCAGTCGCCGAGGAGCCGGTCCCGGGCCGCTCGGGGACCGGCAACTAGCCGCGCTGCCTTTTGCCGGGCGCCTGTTCCCTGGGCGGTTTGCCGCCCGGGCCGCGCTGCGGTATTGAACCACTCGCGATGATCATGCCCCGCCATAGCCGGATACCGGGCCGATGCTGGCGCAATTAGGCCAGCTCGCGCTGATGCCGCTGCGGGTCCCGGTGTGGACGGCACAGCTGGCGACCGGCACGAAGTCGTTCGAGCGCAACCCGGTCATCGGCAGCCGTTGGCTCAATAAGCACGGGCTGCACACCGCGCGGGTCCGGATCGCCGGCCGGATCGCCGAGATGCGCCGCCGCCGTCTCGCCGGTCTCGTCAGCGCCGCGGATCGCGCCGCCTTCGAGCGCGACGGCTTTGTGATTCGAGCGAATTTCCTGCCGGATGCCGAGTTCACCGAATTGCTGCGACAGGTCAAAACCTATCGCGGCATGCTGCGCGAAATCGGCGAGGGCGACACGATCCTGCGCAAGATCGCGCTCGATCCGAAAACGCTGATGGCGCTGCCGGCGTTAGGGCGGCTGCTGCGTCACCCGGAATGGCGCGGCCTGATCCGCTATATCGGCAGCCGCGACGCCGAGCCGGTCGTGTGGATCCAGAGCATCCTGCGGCATGCCCATGACGGGGCGCCCGACCCGCAGACCGCGCTCCATGCCGACACCTTTCACCCGACGGTCAAGGCGTGGCTGTTCCTGACGGATGTCGCGGCCGATGCCGGCCCCTTTACCTATGTGCCGGGATCGCACCGGCTGACCTCCGAGCGGCTCGCATGGGAGCGGCGGATGAGCCTCGCCGCGCCGTTGTCGCGCGATCCGGAGATCCGCCAGGGCTCGTTCCGCATCGACCCGGCGGAACTCGCGGCGCTCGATCTCCCTGAGCCGCGCGCCTTCGCGGTGCCGGCCAACACGCTGATTGTCGCCGACACCTTCGGCTTTCATGCGCGCGGCCCCAGCGCCGGGCGCTCGGTGCGGGTCGAGATCTGGGCCTATGGGCGGCGCAGCCCGTTTGTGCCGTGGCCGGGCCTCGATTGGTGGAGCGGCGCGGCATTGGCGCGGCGCAGCCTTTTGAGCTGGCGGCTCGGCGATCTGATGGAACGCGCCGGGGTCAAGCCGCATCGCTGGCGCGCCCGCAGCGGCATTTCCGCCTTTGACCCGGCGTGAGGGGAAGCAATGGCCTGGGACCCCGCGCAATACCTAAAATTCGCCGGCCCGCGCCTGCGCCCCGCGATCGATCTGCTCGGCCATATCGAGGCGGAGGCGCCTCGGCTCGTCTACGATCTCGGCTGCGGCGCCGGCAATGTGACGCGCTTTATCGCCGAACGCTGGCCCGCCGCAAAGATCGTCGGCATCGACGGTTCGGCCGAAATGCTCGCCAAAGCGCGCGCCGACCTGCCGCGGATCGAATGGCAGCAGGCCGATCTCGCAACCTGGCGGCCGCCGCAGAAGCCGGACGTGATCTATTCCAACGCGGCTTTGCACTGGATCGAGGACCATGCGCCGGTTTTTGTCCGGCTGTTCGAGAGCCTCGCGCCTGGCGGCACGCTGGCGGTGCAGATCCCGCGCAATTTCGGCGCGCCGTCGCACACCTCGATGGGCGAGGCGGCGCGCATGGGGCCGTGGCGCGCGAAACTCGAACCGCTGCTGCGCCCCTCGCCAGTCGAGCCGCCCGATTTTTATTACAATCTTTTGGCGCCGCTCGCCGCGAAGCTCGACATCTGGGAGACCGAATATCTGCAGGTGCTCGAGGGCGAGCACGCGGTCAAGGAATACACAAAATCGACCTGGCTCTCGCCGCTGCTGGCGGCGCTGGAGGAGCCCGAGCGCAGTCGATTCGAGGAGACCTACACAAAGCTCGTCGATGCGGCCTATCCGCGCCGGCCCGACGGCAAGACATTGTTTCCGTTCCGCCGCATGTTCATCATCGCGACCGCGGCATAACTTCACCGGGTATTTGGTGCAGGACTTCCCTCCGGAAGCCCGCGGCGGGACAAGAGCCCCGCCGCGATAAGGCCAATCACCGCGCCGGCGGCCGGCCCGAAGATAAAGATCATCGCCATGCCCTTGCCGCCCTCGCGGTCGGCGATATCGAACACAGCCGCGTAAGCGAGCCAGCCGAACACGATACCGAAATAGCCGGCCACCGTCGCCGCGGCGAAGATCGCAATGCCGCGCACGAACAACGCACTGATGATGCCGATCGCGACCGCACCCACTGCCGCGACGAGGAGGCCGACGACGGGACCCGAGCGGTAATCAAACAAGCCCAGGAGATCGACGTAATACCACAGCGCGCAGTAGCCGACGGCGGCGCCGACCAGAAACATGAAGACGGCTCTTATCCCCATTTCGCGGGCTCCGTGCCGGTGATCGCTTCGTGGACTGGGCCGTGACGAAAAGCAACAATGACCGCTCGGCGTCCCGACGGGCAAGCGGAGCAGCATGACGATCTTCGGGCTTTTCGCGCAGCTGATCAGCGGTTTGGCGAGTCCGGCGATTTTCGTGCCGAGTTTCGTTATCGGCTGGTTCGTCCGACGTTGGTGGCAGGTGTTGATTGGCGCGGTGCTCGTCGCGGTCGTTTCGGATGCGGAAGTCATGCTCATCGAGATGCCGGACGCAAAGCCGGATTGGTCGACGGAGCCCCTGGCTTTTATCGCGCCGCTCTGCTGGTGCGCGGCGGGATTTGCGATGCGTGCCTGGTCTCGTCGCGAGAGACAGCGGCGCTCGGCGCAAGCGACGAGGGCCTTGCCGGTCGTCGCCGGCATGATGCTCGGCGCCGTTGTTACCGCGGCGGCCGGGTTGGGTATCGGCCTGTTTTATCTGCACACCGACCAGCTCGAGTTTCATGCGTTCGGCTTGGGGCAGACGACCGATACTTCGGCTCCCCATGAGGCAATTTTCTTTCAGTACCTGTTTCCCGGCCTGCTGCTCGGCCAATTAGCCGGCGGCTTGATCGGCCGCGTCATCGGCCATCCGCTGATGCCGCCGGCGGAACACCACAGCGACACCATCGCGCTGTCGGCGTGACGTTCGCGCGGCCTAGCGGCGGCCTCTGACGAGGGCGGCGCCGGCGGTGAGCGCGGCAAGCTTTTGCTCGGCGAGGGTGCGATCCAACGGCGCCATGCCGCAATTCGTGCAGGGGTAAAGCCGCTCCGGCGGCACAAAGCGCAGCGCGTCCTCGATCGTCGCGGCGACCTCCTCGGGCGTCTCTGCCTTGTCGCTCGCGACATCGATCGCGCCGACCAAGACGTCCTTGCCGTGGAGGAGCGACAGCAATTCGACCGGCACATGCGAATGGGCGCATTCGAGCGAGACCTGGTCGATATGGCTCGCCGCGAGCGCCGGGAAGATGCGCTCGTATTGCCGCCATTCATGCCCGAGCGTTGCCTTCCATTCGATATTGGCCGGGATGCCGTAGCCGTAGCAGATATGGATTGCGGTCTTGCAGGAGAGACCGCCGATCGCGCGGTGCAATGCCTCGATGCCCCAGCCGGTGACCTCGTCGAGATAGACGTTGAAGGCCGGTTCGTCGAACTGGATGACATCGACGCCGATCGCGGCGAGTTCGCGCGCCTCCTCGTTCAGCACCTCGGCAAAGGCCATTGCCATCGCGACGCGGTCGCCGTAATGCGCATCGGCGATCGTATCGATGATCGTCATCGGGCCGGGCAATGTGAATTTGAGGCGGCGCGCCGTATGGGCGCGCGCGATGCGTGCCTCCGCGGCATGCACCGGGCCTTTGCGGCGCAACGGGCCGGTGACGGTCGGCACCATCGCCTCGTAGCGGTTGTTGCGGATGCCCATCGGCACGCGTCGGGCGAAATCGATGCCATCAACGCCTTCGAGAAAACCGTGCACAAAATGCTGCCGCGACTGCTCGCCGTCGCTGACGATGTCGATGCCGCAATCCTCCTGGAGCTTCAGCGCGAGGAGCGTCGCATCGCGCTTGCCTTCGGCGAGCGCGTCGGCCTCGAGGCGCCAGGCGGGCCATAATTTCTTCGGCTCGGCGAGCCAGGACGGTTTCGGCAGGCTGCCGGCGATCGTGGTTTCGAGCATCGGTGTGCCCCGCTCAGCCGCGGAGGGCGGCGGGGTCGTTGAAGCTCGTCACGCCGGTGCCGCGGTAGAGGATCTTCGCGTTGCGCGCGGCGATCTGCCGGTGCAGTTCCAGCAGCGCCGGATCCATGTCGATCCGCGGGCTGGGCTCATGCTCGAAATAATGAAAGCGGTCTTCGCCGCGCACCAACGTCGCGCTGTCCTCGCCTTCGAGCTGGCGGATCGAGGTCGGGATATAGCGGATCGCGAAACCGATGCGGCGGTCGAA
>Ga0209059_1001255_pt1 | contig 11576 bp, 9 predicted proteins | sample GraSoiAngelo_151_FD_186165 | JGI IMG/M metagenome (GOLD analysis project Ga0209059, IMG submission 186165) | Grasslands soil microbial communities from the Angelo Coastal Reserve, California, USA - 14_1009_12_20cm (SPAdes) (version 2) | ecosystem: Environmental > Terrestrial > Soil > Grasslands ...
ATCGCCCTGCGCCAGGCCGCAGGCCGGTTAGGAAATCATCGCCTGACCGGCTGCGTTATGTATGCCACTATTGAGCCTTGCTCCATGTGCGCTGGAGCCCTCATCCATGCCCGCGTTTCCCGGCTGGTATACGGCGCGGCCGACCCCAAAGCCGGCGCCGCTGGCTCCGTGCTCCAGGTTTTGAACCATCCCAGCCTCAACCATAAAATGGAGGTCACCGCTGGCGTGCTCGCCGGCCCCTGCTCCGATCTCCTTCAGGAGTTCTTTCGCCGCAAGCGGTAACATAGCGTGTGGATAAGGTCAGGAAATTAAGTTGACCTATCAAAATTCGCTAGCGCCGGATTCGCACGGCTTGCGTACGCAACCCTATCCTAAAAGTTCACCTTGCTAACCTGTAAAATCATTGTGAGTCAAAACACTTATGCTTCAGGACCTCCGTTACGCCGTCCGTGTGCTGAGATTCAGGGATTCTACCCATGATCTTGTGACACAGCTGCCCTCGGCTGTGCTTGAGCCTTGAAGGGCACAAGGTCAATGGAAAAACGCTTTACTCAATTGGGGTTCGCGTCAGGGCACGATCAGCGCCCACATCTCTTCGCAGACTCAAGTCCCGACAGGCATGAAATTGTAAACTCTTCGATCCTTTAACCCATCTCCACTCAATCACTTACCAATACATCGATCACCCTTCACCTAGGCATCAAATATAAAAGAGCCAAAAATAGACCTATAACTAGAGAAAGGGGGAGCTATGCGAGTGTCTTGGAAGAAATTTATGCCTGTGGTCATAGCGGGGTTGCTGTTGACCTCGGCGCCGGTTGCACCGGCACAAAAGAAGCCGGCTCCCGCACCGCCACCGCCGCAACAAGCCCAGGCGCCTACCTCACAACCGCCCAGACAGCGCGTTGTGATCGTTGAGCCAATTCGGGTCTTCGACCCAAATTTTGATTATCCGTATCCCTACGCCTATGAGCCGGACTACATGGCGGCCAACTTCGGATACGTCAAAATCAAGACTGACCACAAGGATGCTTCGGTTTATGTCGATGGCGGCTTTGCCGACCGGATTGAGAAGGCCAAAAAGTTCGCTCTTCGACCCGGTACCCACGATATCGAGCTGCGTGACTCTGATGGCCGTAGCTTGTTCCATGAGAAGGTGGCGGTAATCGTGGGCAAGACCACCGAGCTTCACACCGGATAAAGGATAAACCGGATAAAAGAAAAAGATTGGATAAAAAGCAAACACGCTAACCCGAACCACGGTAATGGGCCATTTTGAAAATGACCCATTACCCGAACCACCGTCCGCGCCGTGATCTTTGCTGCACCTGTTAAAATATCTTCAGACCACGATTTTCACGGCGCGGAGAGGTGCGTGAGTGGTTGAAACGATCCGCCTCGAAAGCGGGTGGAAAACTCCAACGCTAATGAAAATAAACAACTTAGCGTGCCGATTATAGCGCAAAATGCCGTATATGCGGCGAATTTTGCACCCTTTCTGCACTTTTTTTGAAAATCATTTTCAATTTAACTTTGCGTCGATGCCCTTCCTAAAGAGGGCCCAATGGAGAAGATGTGAAACCAGAGCGCATCTGAAACGCGGGAGTCAGTCGGGATCGAACCGCTATCCAGCTCTGAAAACAGGCAAGTTATTGAATCGCGGCAAATCCCACAATGCCGAAAATGCCTAAAACGCCTGCAATGCCGGATTCATTGTACGTTTATTGTACGGTGATTTCCTTCACCGTCAACCAAAATGATTTTGTTCCGGCTCGTTCGGGAAGGTGACGGGATCTCTATCGGAAATACATTGAGACGAAAGACCAGATCCTGGCGGAATTGTCCGTTGCGGATCATTGTGGATAAATTGCGATGGGTAGCGGCGATCCATCCGGACGTTCACGGCGGCGATCAGAGGATTATTTGTACCTAATCCAGGATCTAAGGTCGGGATAGTTTCGGACGTGCTTTCCCATTGCCATACCGGGCCTTCACCACGAGTATTCCCGGCAAATCAAGGTAGTGTCACTTCCGCCGCCGGCTGTGATATCGGCTGGACGTGGTTTAACTGGCAGGGGAAATCCAGATGATTGGTCGGTAAGCCATAAGGAGATCTTGCCGGAAGCTCGGATCGCAAGTTCAAGATCAGCGCCTTGGCGGCCCATTCCCAGCAAACTGATGCTTGCCGGCGTGGAATTCTGGCCGACAGAGATTTCCCGTGTCCCGATCTTGACCGAAAGAACTTGGACATCTTTGAAGAAGCTCAGTCGCAGCGCTCTTGCGTTTCGTTGTGACCGGACATTCATTCTGATTTTGCGGACGTCACCCTCCCTTTCGTCCGCTTGAATTTCTGCGATCGGAGGGTCCAATTCGACCGGAGACGCTGGGGCGTAAAGTACAGGCCTGTCCGAACCGCACAGATACTGCGGCATGGGACGGCGCTCGGGCTTCCTATTGGGGAAGAACTGTGCCGTCCATGGGTCTAAAGAGCGGTCATCACTGATCCAAACCGCTCCGTGATTGTCGGCATTCATGCTGTAGAGCATGGTATCGCGACGCGGATATTGGGCGCTGTAATGAGACAGAGAAACCGCAATGCCAAAACTTGCGCAAGCTCCAACGAACAAAAGCAATATTGCTATATACCATCTCCGATGAGCAATTGCGATATTCAGGAACGGAAAAGCAATGAGAAAAAAGAGGGCAAGCAAAAAGCCAATCGCGGCCGTGCTGGTTAGCTGAAGAGTCAGGAAGATATAAAGAAGATAGATGAGCGGGGTGAAAAGCAGGATCGTTACAGCAGTTCCTGGAATACTGGCAACAGCTTGAGCCCTTGGCTGCATTTCTTTATTTGTGAATGTAGTGACCGCCAGCGCAAGTGTCGCTAGCAATAATGGCCAAGAGAGTACATAGCTGCCGCCAGGCAAGACTAATGATAGGAGCCAGCTCAAAATGGTCACAATCATGAGCCCCGAAATTGACATCTCCAGCGGATTGAAGCGCTTCCGAAATCCAACAAATAGTATGCCGGCGGTACAGAATCCCAGCAGGACAAGGCCAGCCAGGAGATAAGAATTTGCGGGTGAATCGCCGACAATGATGCGTCCTGCCAAAAGTCTGAAAAGTAACCACTGCATAGCAGCCAGCGCCGCTGGAACAGCCAACAAGATCGCTATACACGGTAAAAAGGCCAGCATCGTCCTGCCGATTCGAATATGGGAACGTCTTATGTTGAGCACAACACTGGACAGGAGAAGTAAGGTAACCAGCAATTCTCCGGGAACTACCCAGCTTTCGCTGTAGGTGATCATGCTGCTGCCCAGCCAATCAAAAAAAATGGCATCGCGGCTTCTCTCTTTTAATTGGTCCAGATTTATATGACCGAAGTGTTGGGTCAGCGCCAGCGCGTAAGAGCCCTGATGCTGTAAAGAAGCAAGACTCAGGTTCTGGGTGGTGTCAAGCGCGGAGTGATACGCTTCCAGGTTTTCCCCAAATGCGAAGTTTAGTCCGGGGATCCTGTAGGAACGGAAGGTAGTGAAGTCGGTATCGTTCGGCAGCAACTTATAGAGAGAATAAAACAGCGAAGAACCGATGGGGTGAGGAGCAGAATGCGCGGTCGCTTCGACTAACAATGAATTGCCCGGACTGGTTTCAAAAAGCATGGAAGGCCCACGATTTCCACGCGCCTCGAAATTCATGATCAGGCTCACTTCCTTAATCCAAGGATGGCCAGTTGCGAATGCCTCGGATCCCAACATTCCTGGTTCTTCGGCGTCTGTGAAGAGCACGATCAAATCATTCTTCAAGGGCGAGCTCGCCCGCAAGGCGCGGAGGCTTTCTAGAATGGCAGCCACGCCGGTGCCATCGTCAGCAGCTCCGGGCGCAACGGCAACTGAGTCATAATGAGCCATGAGCATGATCGCCCCGGAACTTTGGACGCCTGGCAGCCGGGCAAGAATGTCATGTGTGCTGGCTATGTTTACGGAATTGCTGAACTTTCGAACACCTGTCCCATCAAAAACTTGTGGACTTAATCCAAGCGATAGAAGTTGTGCGAGCAGGTATTTTCTTACTGCATCGTTAGCATCCGACCCAACGGGATGAGGCGCAGTAGCGATGACACCTATGTGAGTCAGCGCGCGCTCTGCTGAAAACTCCGTTGGAGGCGCACTGGCTGGTGCGGGATCCGGAGCCTTGAACTTTGTAAATGCGAGAAACGTCAGCAGAACCACGAAGAGCCATGCGGAGACAGAACTAGCTATCGGGGTCGCATTGTGAGTTTTTGGAGCCGAGATTAACACTTGTGTGCTCATGCTTGTCCCTACCGACCTGTCAGATCGTGGAATCGATCACAGGCGGCTGACCAAATGATCAACAAACACCGCAAACTGGACTAAGCCGGACTGAAGGCATGACCCCCTCGCCGGTGATCGAAGGGGATCGCCGCCACGAGACCCGGAAATCCTGTGCGTGCGAGTGATAGATAACGACAATACAGACTAGGCAGGATGATCGCTTATCCCAGTCTCTGCTCCTGCATTTTCTTTCGCAGGCTCAAGGGACGCATGTCTGTCCAGACCTCTTTGATATAGCCCAGGCATTCCTCCTTGGTGCCGCGTTTATCCGCATCTCTCCAACCCAATGCGTTCTCCCGGTGGGCGGGCCAGATGGAATACTGCTCTTCATGATTGACGACCACTTTGTAAATTGTCTTATCTTCTTTATCTTCGGGCATTCAGGTTCTCCGTTGTTCGATTTATGCGCACAGCCTTTTACGATTTGTATAAGCCTGCACGAGACGTTCAGGCTACTTGGCCGAGGACTCTTTCGCGGTCAGGAGAAGGCTCATTCGCAATAGTTTGCGCCACGATCCATAGTGGATCCACAACCAGAATCTTTCTTTCCAGCAGTTCACCTGTGTGAAGGTGGGCCTCGGTGCACCCGGCGACAAAGCCGTGCGCATCATATTTCTGCAGCAAATGTCTTAATATATCTAACTGCTCATCCGTAACGTTTTCCTTTTTAATCTTGTATAAGAACTCCGCGTGAATTAATTCCTGGTCAGCATCGTCAATCGATATGATACGGTCGCTTATTTCATTCCATGAAGGGTGCGTCTCAAAAATCCGTGCGTCTCTGGTTCCGTTCGTTCTCAATAAGATGTATTTGCCGTGGTCGGCTTGTAGTGCTTCGCAAGCAATTGAAATAAGGGAACAGATACGCGACTCAATGGGGGCGGGCAGATTTAAATATGGAAGAAAGAAGTGCGCCGTGATGCAAGGAATGACTATGCGGTCTACATTGATTGTCCATAACATTTCGAGCAGCTCTTTTAGCCGGTTTTTGACTGCTTCGTACTGCTTTGGCTGCATTTGTCCAAGCTTGACGATTGCCTCAGTGCGGTCAGGTATGTCAGGATCGGAAATCAAAACGATCCTCGACATTTCTTGTTCGCTCCCTGCTTTTGCCAGGCTAAGCCTGTAAATTGTGGCAAGAAACCCGGCTGAAGAAAGCGGACCCATGCCGCCTAATATTCCCCAAAGGGTCTTCTTTCGCTGATAAGTTCCTTCTGTCTCTTCCATTGTGATATCCGTTTCGGTCAGAATCAGTCGCCGATTTAGGGATTACGAACGAGAATTGTGGAGATAGGAATATGCGCTCCCAGGATTCGCTTCGTACCCCGAACCGGACGCCGGCTTGCGCGGATCCACAGCGACGAAGCGAAGCTCGCTTGTATATTTGAGGCCGGATACATCCGCCAGCCAGGCTTGGCCAAACCGAGGCAGCATCTCGGATAGGTCAACCATCGCGCCGGGCAGAGCTGCATCCACAGTTCTGCGAACCATCTTGCTGAAAATATCCACGAATATCGGGCTGTCGAAGTCCAGATAAGCCGGTTTTCTTTCGACGGGAACTCTATAAAAAACGAAGCGGGGAATTCCATGAGCACGGGCCCAGTGTCTGGCCTGAAGAAAACGTTCGGCGCCGTCAGCACAGCGGGCAAACTGCATTTCTTCCGGTGAAAAGCGCCATGACTCACGCTTGATGATCAGGGAGTCCAGCGAGATTCTGGGTGCATGGCGCTGCGGAGCTATAACTCTGAAACAATCCAGCGTCTGTTTGCTGAGCAGCCCACCGACTAGGTCGAGAGTGCGCAGGCAGAATTTGCCATCACGGGTTTTCGCCATTAATGTCCCATTATGGTTCTCCAGGACCATCGAGGAAATCGGAAGGGCCCGAGAGCGGTTTGTGACGAATGAATTGGGCAGGAACTCAAGCCGGAAATTCGTTTTGGGAGTCAACGGCACAAGGCGGCTGCACGATTCCTCATCTCTCTCCCATACTGGTACCATGTTCTCTTCGCCAAGATCCAGGGCCACGGCGCTCAGAAGCTCGGAAGGCGACGGATGCTGATTGGCGAAAAGAGTGGTCTGTAACGTGTTTATACTTACATGAACTTCGCCCAGAACAAAGGTGCATCGACCGTCGCGAATTGCCTCTTCGTCGGCTGCTGCAATCATGATGTCCGGAGAATGATAGCGGGCAGCTTGCCACCCGGGCAGTCCCGGCGGAAACTCCCGCAGAAGCCGCGGCCGCAATTCATCGCAGGTGAAGTGGACGGATTGGTCCTCGCCAATCTGAAGCACCCGCTGCCACTTCTCTTCCAGCTCATGCTGAAGGGGATCCATGATTTCCGCAGCTCTGTCGAAGAAGAAGGGCGCAATCTTGTACCACCAGACAGCGGCATCTACGGAGGTGGCGCGGGTTGATTGGCGCATTTCAGAATAAACCGCCTGGAACTTTTCCTCATAAGCCTGGGCCACGCGCGCGGTGAACCACCGGCTGGCATCAAGCAACAACGAAAGCGGCTCTGCCAAACGTTCGAGAACTTTGGGCCCGAGTAGAACTTCGGCGTCACGGCGGCAATCCTCGTACACGAGTGTCCGTCCGGCATAGACTTTACCCTGGTTACGGGTCGCGGAAACCCCCGTGAGGCGGGTGAAGACCTGTTCCAACCGGTGAAATGAAAGGTTCAACCTAGTAGGATCGCCCGCAGCCGCTTCCACCTGTGCCCGCGCCACATCCAATTCCTCTAACGAATCCAAACACAGCTGGCGGAGCCGCAAGTCCTCAACGCGTTGCAATGCTTCCCGCAGGGTCTCTTCCGCAAAAGGACCGGAGGGAATGTTGAATTTCCAGAACAGAATCCTTTTGGTGGCGAGGTCTCGAAGGCCTTGATAGACTTGGCCGGCATTGCGGAATGACAAATTTGGCATGCGCATGAGGCTGGCTGCAATTTGTTTTGCTGTGTCGTGCCCGTTGCACGCACGCAGCATGGCCACCTGCTTGGCAGTGAGCGGCAGAGCGCCGAATAAAGGATGAATGAGGGTCATGCCTTCAACTCGGACAAAAGGCACAAGAATGGGCGCAATCCATTGATAAAGATCATATTTACGGGCGAGCGCAGCACCCAATGCATCAATGGCCCATGATTCCCAATAAGTTTTGCGGGTGGCAAGGACCTTCGCTCCGTGCCTGGTCTCGATGCCACTGATTGCCGAGGTAATGCGGGCCCAGCCAACCGGCCCGAAAAAACCGATGGTGTCGTTTTTTACGCAATAGCGCTGCCAGTAGCTGGCCACCAGTTCTTCATGCTGCTTGCGAGAAGAGTCGCGCTCCAATGCATCGGGCGAGCCACGCAGCAGGAGGTCCAGTGCGGTTTCTACCGCCGTGCGATTCTGCCACGTGAGCGCCTCACGAAAATCGGCAGAGCCTGCGATTTCTCGGATTGCGTTGCTGGTCTCACGCAGGGAGCGCGAGAACTTTTCCTGAAAGGCCGCCTTGACTGTGTCAACCTGCGCCATGGCAGCGGCAAGTTCTTCAAGGGCGACTAGCGGAATGCCTTCCGGCAGGAATCGCGGCAGCTTGCCCGCATTCAATCTGGAGATCGCATCCAGCAGCGGCTTGCGCAGCTGTTTGTTCTCCCATTGACCAGCCGAGCGGAGCTCGTCTAAAGCGGTGCGAAGTTGTTGAAGAATGCGAAACCGGACAAGTTCCAGGGCCTCCGAAGAGCAGACTACCTCATGCGCGGCGGAGATGGTTTCCGGACCAGCTGCAAGCTTAAGCACATCATCGGCGGGGAAACCCGCGCCGCGGAGACAAACCCAGCGCCACAGTGACCATTCACTGCCGGGGAGAGCTGCAAGGTGATCCTGTTCTTTCGTTGTTCGAGATTGTGTGATAGTGGCGCTCATAGTGGGATTTTTGTAGTACTTTTTCAGAAACGATACAGAACGGTCTATGCAACAAGCTCTTTCAGCCGTTCGCGCTCATTGGAGGAGAATCTCGTTTTCTCCAAACAGCCGCTCACATTGGATCCCTTGCTGGCGGCAATATTCGAGAAGGCGATTGGATTCTATGATAGGCCGGGATTGGTCCGTGTACTTAATGCTCATGATGTAGTTGAGCCACGGTTCCTGTCCCATGGCATAGACGTAAACCTCTTTACACTTAAACTCATCTACGATCGCTTTTGCCTGTTCAAAATTGCAGCCCGAAAGCCGGCGTGATTCATCCATCCCCCGCTCCACTCTTTGAGTGAGAAGCGGTCCATAGAGCCAACTGAGCGGCGCCCCGTCACATTCCATACCAAGGAAAGTAGCATCAATGTCGCCGACTTCACTATGCAGGTGTTCGTACAATTTGGGTTCGATATTGCATGAATCGGCGGCAAACAAAAGTGAGTGCGGGCCGGCTTTGACCAGATAAGCCAGCTTCGCCGCGATATTCAAGTCTGAATGCTCTCCCAGGAACGGCAGTCCAGTGATCGACCCATTTTCGGTAGGAAGAGATTGCAATTGATCCAGCCCGATCACATTCTTGAACCCGATATTCTTCAACACAAGCTCCAGGGACGGATCCTGAAGAGCACCCGCGTTATTTCGTGGGACCACGATGTGCTTCACCTTGTGGCGAATCTGCAACAGGGTTTCAAACAACACATGGTCCTGGTGATTGTGAGTAATCAATACGTAATCGATGGATTCCGGCAGGTCCTCATAGGTGTAACGGGACACCTGGCTTTCATAGGTATAACTCAAGACCGGATCAAAGATCATACTGACGCCACGCGTCTCAACCAGGATGCAGGCATGGCCAAAATAGCGCCAGCGCACTCCATTTCCCGTATAAGGGCTATAGGGCCGCGGAGGTTCTTCGGTTAATAGTGACTCCAGCAACTCATGCCCTTTGCCGTTCACACCAACAAGTTCCTTAATCTCATCCAAAGGCCTGGGAACGGACTTCAGCCGGAATAGTTCATCGACCGCAGCATCGTGAAACGGGCGGCGCATATGCAGCCGATCATCGCTTTCCAATCGCGGCGTGCTCAAGACAAACGGGCGATCATCGCCGGTAATTGAGGACAGCATCAGGCTCTGAGACGCTGGATCGTAGTATTTAGATTTATAAAGCAGAGGTTCAATCAACTTGAACGATGGGTGATTATTGAGATCGTAGACCAGTTCCACATACCCTCGAAGGTTCGCGGGTACTTCTGAATAAAGTGGTTGAAGACTGTAACCTTTGGCTTTGTTACGCAAAAGGGTGTCGAGCTCAGAAATAGACACGGATAGCTCAAACATCGCAGCACGGCGTTCCTTCGTACATTGGCGCAGCTCTTTAATCTCATCGATCCGCTTGCCGCCGTAGTCGATAAAAGGTCCGCCGAGCATTTTGGGATTCTTGACTGCATTGGCGTGGATCTGCGGCGAGTTAATGTAAGAATCCATGATCTTCATGTGCCGCTCTGTAATATTTCGCGCGGCTGTGGCTGGCGGGATCAAGTGCATCCACGCATACCATTGGTCTACCAAAGGTTCGACCTGCACATTCTCTTTGAGGTATAAGCATCTCTTCGAAGCTCCACTCATACATCATCTCCATTGCTGACAAATTGCTTGAAAGTGTAAAGCTGAACAGCGGCATCGGCACAAGCAGAGCAATCGTATGAAAACATCAGGCCCTGCGAAGAACCCCAATGTCAGTCTGACGAAGTAGCAATGAGCACCGTACTTCGATGCCGGTCTTTCCTTCACCGGGTCTAATCAGGCGGCTCAGAATTTGAGAGAGACATGGCCGTCGCTTGCTGCCACCACTTTGCAAGGAAGGAAACCTGGGGCGGCCGCAAAATGGAGAAATGATGTCCTGGGCCATGCCAGATATTCACTGCGGCCGCATGCGACCGCCATTTGGCGGCGTAGTTTGCCCATTTCTTTCTCACGTCATCCATGCTTATGCGCCTATTGCTGCGCGGGCCTACCAACACGAGACGGAGTGTATCGGCATAGCGCCGATTAGGAATATATCTGCTCTTGCACGCGGCGGTAAAAGTCGCGAGGGAACCGCGAAGCATGGCGATGTTGTTGCGCAAGGGCAACACTCTTGCCGTGATTAATGCCGCATTGAGCTCATCTACAAACATCCTGGCCTGGCCTGACTCGATCACCGACTGATCGATGCCCAGAGTCTTATCGAAGGTATCCTCAAACGCCTCCATGAATTCTCTGAATATTTCGGCTGAACTAGCTTGATGCGGTGGCTCCTCGATCGAATCAGGAGGGCCAGTATCAATCAATGTAAGTGAAGCCACGTTTCGCCCTTGTTCCTGCAGACGCAGCGCCATCTCGAATGCAACCAGCCCACCATGGGAGTGGCCTAACAGATGTATTGGCCGTATCAGATTGAATCGGGCCAAAGCATGCAGATTATAAAGCGCGGCATCTTCCACACTTTCATGAGGCTGTTCGGCGATGTCTATGCCACGCGGTTGTAGTCCATAAATTGGCCATTTCTTGTTTAAGGCATTAACAAATTCGACGAAAGAAGTAACACTTGCGCCCGCGCCAGGAATGCAAAAAACTGGACTTTCAATGCTATGAGGCGCATGCAATGGAACCAGTGGGTTGGATTGATCAATGGAAAGATGCAAGTTCATGGTTCTTCGTGTTTCCAAAGAAGGTGATCTGCGAGATCCGGTTGCCGGATTAAACTTCCGCAGCGGACCTTGTAAAGGAATCCAGCGCATGGAATGAGAAGATCTGCCCGCTGTTTTTGGCTAGGGCGCTTGTGATGGCGCCGCCAAGAGAGCTCAGATTTTCCGAACCTGTCGTCATCGTATGGTGTGCTCCCTCAACCGGTACCACCTGGATGTCATCGCCCAAAAAACTGCGCCAGCCCGGCCCGGATAGCCGGTCGCTTTCCCTGGCTTCAAACAGCCACACAGGCATAGATAGTCTGACAAGCGAATAATTCAGCAGAGCGTTGGCCGTTGCGTGCCGGATCGCCAAAATACGCCGCAGTGCCGATATATCCAATGTATGAACTGAAGGATATTGCTTTGCTATTTTTTCCATGATATGCCGGCCGTGCTTGATCAATGTCTCGAAATCATAGACTTGGGCCATTTGGGTAACTTCATCGAGATCCTCCTTATCAAGAATCGTTGACAGGACCTCAAGCAACTCGAAGTTGGGATCAAACTCTCGTGGCAGCTCGATCGCGGGATCCATCGTCGT
>Ga0209059_1001256_pt1 | contig 11573 bp, 9 predicted proteins | sample GraSoiAngelo_151_FD_186165 | JGI IMG/M metagenome (GOLD analysis project Ga0209059, IMG submission 186165) | Grasslands soil microbial communities from the Angelo Coastal Reserve, California, USA - 14_1009_12_20cm (SPAdes) (version 2) | ecosystem: Environmental > Terrestrial > Soil > Grasslands ...
CCAAACGCCCGCCAGACACTAATATCAGGACTGACCAATGCTACAATCAGCTTGCAATGCGCCGGGCGCGCTCGATTTCGCTGATCGTTTTCTGCCTGTTGGCAGGCATCCAGCTCCAGGCTGCTTCCTCCAAGAAAGCTCTTGAAAAGCGCGTTGGCGCGATTCTCAGCCAGCCTGACCTCGCTCGCGGTTTCTGGGGAATTGAAGTTGTTTCCCTGCAGAACGGCAAGGTCCGGTATTCGCAGAATGCAGACAAACTGTTCACGCCAGCCTCAAACACCAAGCTGTTCACTACAGCCGCAGCATTAGCATTGATCGGTCCCAACTACAATTTCCGTACGACGGTTGAGACAAGCGGTACGCTGGACAAGCACGGACGCCTGACTGGCGATCTGGTGCTCGTGGGACGAGGCGATCCCAACCTCTCTGGACGCGAACTGCCCTACGCGCTGCACACTGCCCGCAACGAGCATCCCATACAGGTGCTCGAACAACTCGCCGATGAGTTGGTGAAGAAGGGCGTGAAGTACGTAGACGGAGACATCGTCGCGGACGACTCTTATTTCGCATTCGAGCGTTATGGTGAGGGATGGAGCCAGGACGATCTCGTGTGGGATTACGGTGCCCCGGTTTCCGCGCTCACGATCAATGACAACGTGGTGTTCGTGAATATTCTGCCCGGCGACCGCGTGGGCGAGAGGGCGTTCGTCAGCATTACGCCATTTGCAGACTATTATCGAATTGATAATCGAATCATCACCACGCCAGGCGGCACCCAGCGCAAGATCTTCATCAACCGTGAGCCCGGTTCCACTCAATTGACTCTATGGGGCAATGTACCGCTTGATGATGCTGGCGCTAGCGAAGACCTCGCCATTGAAGACCCGGCGGAGTTCGCCGCCACGTTATTTCGTGGCTTGTTGCAAACTCGAGGCATCAGCGTGTACGGCCGCCAGCGCACTCGCCACACCGAGTTGGCTAGTCTTTCTACTTTTACCGTGACCGCCTCGGCGCCTGCTCGTGGTGGCGATGAGCCCATGCGCTCTTTGCAGAACCAGGCGTTGGTGCTTGCCAGTTATCAATCGAAGCCCCTTGTCGAGGATGTACGCGTCATCAACAAAGTGAGCCAGAACTTGCACGCAGAAATCCTGCTGCGTCTGCTTGGCCGCGAGAAAGGAACCGCGGGAACCGTGGAGGGTGGCCTGGAAGTGCTGCGAGGATTCCTGAATCAGGCGGGTGTGCCCAACGATCAGTATGTTTTTTATGATGGCTCCGGGCTCTCACGGCAAAATCTCGTCACGCCCCACGCGGTTGTTCAATTACTCCGATATGCCGCGTTGCAGCCCTGGGGCGCAAGCTTTCGTGACACGTTGCCAGTTTCAGGCATTGATGGCTCGCTTTCCGACCGCTTCAAGAGCCTCGACCTGCAAGGCCGCATCTATGCGAAGACGGGGGCTCTGGGCGGCGTGAAGAGCCTTTCCGGATACGTGACCACTAAACATGGCGAGCAGTTCGCCTTCTCAATTCTCACGAATAACTTCAATCTGCCGACCAAGCGCGTGACGGATGCAATCGACAGCGTTGTTGAGGCGGTTGTAGAGGGAAAGTAGCAGCGACCACCGCAATCCATGTAGGCGCGAGCGTCCCCGCCCGTGCAACCAGCGCCCAACAACATCGGGAATTAGCCCTGCCAATTATCCTGCCGTTCCAAGACGTGTATAACCACCTTAGGTCTGCCCATGAATCGGGTCTTCCGCCTTCTGCGCCCCTCCCATCAGCACACGGCCTTCTCAGCCACGCTGCTGTTGATGACGGCAGTGCTGCTCTCGCGGGTCATCGGTTACATCCGCGAAGCCTACATTGCCTGGGCCTTCGGCGCGGGTCCCGCGACCGACGCTTACGTCGCTGGTTTCACCATTCCGGACTGGCTGAACTATCTGGTTGCCGGCGGCACGGCATCGATTACATTCGTTTCGATCTACACCCGTTTTCTGGCCGAGAACCGAGAGGAGGACGCCCAGAAAACATTCTCAGTGATCATCACTGTAATGACAGCTGTGCTGGGCATCGGCATTGTTCTTGCGGAAATTTTTACGCCGCAGATATCGCGCCATCTGTTCAGCGGATTCACCGCCGGCCAACTTGAGTTGTGTGTTCACCTCACACGCATTTTGCTTCCAGCACAGATCTTCTTCTACGTGGGCGGAGTCGTCTCCGCAGTACTCCTTTCCCGGCGGCTATTTCTGCTCCCCGCCTTCGGACCGCTGCTCTATAACGCAGCTATCATTCTGGGCGGGCTGCTGCTGTCGCGACGAATTGGCATCGCCTCACTGGCATATGGCGCCCTGGCAGGCAGTTTTCTTGGGCCGTTCTTAGTGAATGCGATCGGCGCGGCGCGAATTGGAACCGGCTACAGCCTCTCCTTCGATGTGCGCAATCCTGCATTCCGGGAATGGGTGCGCTTGTCGATTCCACTCATGCTCGGCGTTTCTCTTGTTACTGCCGACGATTGGATTCTCCGCTACTTCGCATCCGGGGCCGTAGGCGATATCACACGTCTCAACTATGCCAAGCGCTTGTTCGCTGTCCCTATCGCAGTTCTGGGACAGGCCACCAGCCAAGCCTCGTTGCCGTTTTTCGCCAGGCTTTTCGGGGAAAAGCGCATGCAGGAGTTTGCGGAAACCGTGAATGGATCAATCTACCGCATTATCGCCACTTCTCTCCTAGCCACAGCTCTAATGATGGCTGCCGCGCTGCCGCTGATCGACCTCGTTTACCGCCGTGGGCACTTTAGTTTTTCTGACTCGCAGCACACAGCTCTTTACTTCTTCTGGTTCTCGCTCTCGCTGGCTTTCTGGTCAGCACAGGCCCTTTATTCCCGTGCATTCTATGCCGCTGGGAATACTCTCACTCCGATGATTGCCAGCAGCCTGATCACTGTAGCGTCGATCCCAATGTACTCTGCGCTTTATCGTGCATTCTCGACAGTAGGCCTAGCTATGGCTTCGGATGTGGGCATCATGGCAAACACCCTGGCTCTGGCCGTCCTGCTTCATCGTCGCAAGCTGGTTCGGATTGACAGGTTGAACTGGGGGGAAATTGGCAAGGCGGGAATTACTGCGCTGATCGCAGGCATGCTCAGCTATGAGGTGGGGCGAATCGTAATGGCTAACAACAGCCGCAGCGCGGATCTGAGGGCTTTGGGGCTCATAGCACTGACTTGGGCCGCAGCAACGGCGGCCGGGCTATGGTTCACTCGTTCCCATCTGCCCCAAGACTTGCAGCGGCGCAAGTCGACGTCATACCCGCGGGTTGCAGAGCAACAAGCGGAGGATTTGAGCAGAGGCATCGAGGCGTAAGAGGCTCCCCCGACTGGTTATGTATAGCGAATTCCCAAACTTCCGTTGAACTGCTTCAGTGCCCGGTAGCATTCGCACGCCGCATTTTCCAGGTCCGTGCGATTCACGATTCGCACCCTTCCACGTAAATTCTCAATCATGCCCGAACGCTGCAGAGTTCCGGCTGCCAGGCTCACGCTGGGCCTCCCGGTGCCAAGCATCTGCGCCAGAAAATCATGCGTGACGAGCAGAATATCCGACTCAACCCGGTCCTGGCACATGAGCAGCCAACGCGCCAGGCGCTGCTCGATTTCGTGCAGACGGTTGCAGGCTGCGATCTGCGCCAACTGCAATCCCTGAATCAGAACGTAACGATTCAAGATCAGCCGCAGTTCGGGCGCGCGCTGTAGCGTTTCAGCAAGCAGTTCGGACTTGATGCGGCACCCACTTCCTGTGATTTGCACGACCGCGCGATATGGTCCGCGGTCGAGCCCCACTGCGAGCGGAGTGCCGACCATCCCTTCCTTCCCGACAATAGCGACCTCAACACTCTTGCCATCGCTCGTAAGAATCACTAATGACGCCATGCCTGAGTTGAGAAAATAGGCGAATTCGATCTTCTGGCCCGGTTCTTGCAGAATATGATGATGAGGCAGGTCGACGTACTCGAGGTGAGGCCGAAGAAGGGAGTACTCTCGATCAGGAATCGCCAAGAGCAGTTCGCTTTTCACTGCGTGATCGCCGCCGCAAGTACGCCGCGGAGGCTCAGGTCTTCTTGCTCTTTCAGTCCGGTTCTTTGTTGTTTCCACAACTCTCCTGTGCGTGCCGAAGAGGGCATGTGGACGAAGTGTGCGTAGGCTATTTGCGGTGGGGAATAATGTCAGTCCGGCAACGAACGGAGGGAACCTCTACCGGCAGGCGGTCGTGGACGTTATCTCAGCCCGAGACCACCATTGAAGTTCTGAATTACGTCATAACACTCGCACGCGGCTTTCTCCAGAGCTTTGCGATTGAGCACACGGATTGTGCCGCGCGTATTTTCAATCGCGCCTGCGCGCTCCAGCATTCCGGCAGCTATCGTGACGCTAGGCCGGCCGCTGCCGAGCATCTGTGCCAAAAATTCGTGGGTCAACGAGATCCACTCGGAATCAACTCTGTCCTGGCACATGAGAAGCCAGCGCGCCAGCCGCTGGTCGAGTTCATGCAGGCGGTTGCAGGCCGCGACTTGGGCTATTTGCAGCCCTTGCGTCAAAATGTACCGATTGAGATGCGACTTGAATTCAGGCGCCAGCGGCAGAATTGTTTCCAGTGTCTCCGCTGGAAGTCGGAGCCCACTGCCGGGAATCTGCACAATCGCCCGAAACGGACCGCGCGATACTCCCACCGCGAGCGGAGTGCCAGTCATTCCTTCTTTGCCGACCAGTCCGACCTCGACACTCTTGCCATCCTTGACCAGTATGACCAGCGAGACCATCCCCTCATTCGGGAAATAGGCAAAATCGAGTTTTTCTCCCTGCTCATGCATGACAAAGTGACGAGGAAGTTCGAGAAGTTCGAGGTGAGGCCGAATCAGCTCATATTCATCATCAGGAACAGAGAGCAGAATCACATTGCGTACAGCTTTGCCCGCAGGATCCGTCCGCGTACCCTCGAGCAGAGGAACCGGCTTAACTAGCTGCGAAGACCGGGCAACGGTGACGTTGGGAACAGCCATGCAACTTTTCTCCGAAGAACTTAGATGCGCTTCGCCCGGCGCTAGTTGATCGGGAGAACCCTTACTCGGCAGGCATTTTTTCGGGGATTTTCATGCGGAGAAACAGGGTAGCGCGGGAACCCCCGTGAGAGTGCCCCCGAGACTATCGCGGGAAAAGCCGCATCAGCGAAACGTCAAACTAAGTCTTGCCGCAAGTAGCATCAACGGCCACGATGGACTGGCGCGTCAGCCACCACCACGTAGTTAAGCGCGAGCTGCCGTTGCGGTTTCCAGAGCTGCAGTCGTCGGCTTGGCTTCTTCGCCATTCGGTTTCTGGCCGGCCTTGCGAATGTCGATACCGCCCTTAAAGAACGCGCCGTCTTCAATGGAAATGCGCGCCGCAACAACATCGCCAGTAAGCGAGCCATCGCTCCGAATATCAACGCGATCGCTAGCCGTCAGATTGCCGCGAACTTTGCCAAGCACCACGATTTCTCGCGCGTTGATGTTGGCCGCAACCACGCCATTCCGTCCGACCGTAACCCGATTGCCGGAAAGATTGATCGAGCCTTCCACTCGGCCATCAATATAAAGCGACTCCGAACCGGTCACCTCGCCTTTAATTACCAGAGATTTGCCGATCGTCGCCTGATCCGCGGTAGTAGTGGTGGTGGCAGCCGTGCGTGGCGCCGCCGCCGCCGCCGGTTCGCTCATGCTCGGCACGCTCGACGCGGGCATAGCGGGACGCTCCGGCTCACCTGGCCGGGATGGACTCGTTGGCTGATTTGTGGGCTTCCACATTGGCAGAAAATCCTTTCCTCGTGTTGGAGTGACGGTCAACGCCGCATTCGGCGACCAACTGGCATTTTACTCCCCAGGCATTCCACATTGTTGTGGAAATCCTTTGGAATAGTGGAATTTCATGTGCTAAAAGGGAACCAAAGTTCTAAGGTCTTTGCCCTAGCGGTAGACCACAGATAATTGAGGTGAGCGTGCCAGTTTTCGCTTACATCTTTTTTTGCCGGGCGCGAATTCTATCATCGAGCCATCTTGCAGCAGAAATATTTCACCTCAGGTTCAAACAACGTTTTACATTTTTTGACGTTTAACCCCTGCGATTCGCGCTACTCTTTCCATTGATTAGTCAGGTTCGACTCCTAAGTGCTTGCCCTTCCAGCCTTTCGCAGAATTTGCGGAAAGATGCGAAAATAAAGGCAAGCGCCGAGTCATCGCGACGCACCGCCCTCGGTTGAATCGGAGTTGCTGCATCCAGCAACGAAAGGGCGGGCTTTCGTGTCTAACACGGTAAACCAGTAGTTCGATGCCAACGACAGAAATCCCGCCCAGGTCGGCAGTTTCTTCGCCACCTACGGCCACATCGCACCCCGCCGATTTGTACGATGCCGAGGGCTGGGAATCCGCGTATCGCGAGCTGCATGATGTTCCCGAACTGCTTGTCCAACTTCAGGACGAGCTATCGCGCTCTCGTCAGCGGGAAGCATTTTGGATATCAGTTGTCGTCCATCTCACATTAATTATTCTCGTCGTCAATGGTCCAAGACTCGAAAGGTATTTACCCAGGCGGGCTGTCATCGCCATGAGTCCGAACGATATGATGCGCCAAAAAGAGCTCACTTATCTCGAACTCCCGCCCGACGAGCAAAAGCTGACCAAGCCGCCAGAAACGGATCACATCTCCGATAAGAATCGCATTGCTACATCGCGCGCGCCGCAGCTCGATCGCCAGGAACTGAAGAAGATTCTCGATAGCGCCCGCCCTGGAGCACCGGGGCAACGTGTTCCGCAGACTGCTGCACAGCCAGCCGCGCCGCCTTCGCCGGCTCAGAGCGGTCAAGCTCAACAGCAGCAGCCGACGCAGCCGCAGGGTGCCGTTCCACCTTCGCAGAATCAGGATCAAGTCGCGAATCTTGAGGTCCCGCGCGTAAAGGCACCCAAGCCAAGCTTCGAAACGAAGCCCATGTCTCCGGGGTCCGCGATCGAGCAAGCCGGGCGCGCGGCCATCGCCAATCGTGGCAGCTACGGTGGAGATAACGGCGATTTCGGTCTAAGCCGGGGAAGCCAGGCTCGTGCGCAAGGACAAGTCGATGTTCTCAGCGACACCATGGGCGTCGATTTTGGCCCGTACCTTAGCCGCATAGTCCGCGAGGTGCGCGATAATTGGTATCGCATCATGCCCGATTCTGTGCGTTTAGGCTTTAAAAAAGGCAAGCTGGCGATTCAGTTCTACATCTTAAAAGATGGCCGCGTGACCGGAATGCAACTCACGGATCCTTCGGGCGACGTGGTCCTTGACCGCGCAGCCTGGGGTGGAATTACCGCCTCCGACCCGTTCCCTCCACTGCCCAACGAATTTGCTGGTCAGTATCTTAATTTGCGCTTTCGTTTCTACTACAACCCGGACGAAAGCGACCTGCGCTAGCGTGGCAATGTGGCGCGGGCGCCCACGCCCGCGAACTAGAAAATGTACACTCACCAGACGTGATAGCGATTCTCCCGCGCCATCGGTGCTCCTGTCTTGGAGTGAAACGCGACGAGAAAATGTGCCGCCGACCCTATGTTCGACTCGTCTGAAGATTCCGTATCGCCCTACCCGGCGTTCGAACTGGTCGACATGCGTGTGGGCCGGGTCACGCGCATAGAAGAGCATCCTCTCGCGCGCAAGCCGGCTTACAAGCTGTGGATTGACTTCGGGCCTGAGCTGGGTGTAAAGACCTCCAGCGCGCAGATCGTTGCCAATTATTCCAAGCAGGATTTGATGGATAGGCTCGTGGTTTGTGCTGTGAACTTGGGTGTAAGAAACATCGCAGGATTTGCCTCTGAAGTTCTGACCATGGGCATGAGCGACAGCGCTGGGAATGTCGTGCTTTTACAGCCAGCAAGTGATGTACCGCAGGGTTCACGAGTCTTCTGATCAGATTACTGCTGGTTCCGCATCATCGCGTAGCGATTTCAAGGACACTCGGCGACTGAGGAAGCGCAGCGGAAGCGGGCTTGCCGGGCGCGCGGCTTAGCTGCCGAGTTGCTAAAATGGATTAGGAATCAGTCATGCCGCAGTTCACTGAACAATTCGACGTTGTAGTTGTCGGCGCGGGTCATGCCGGATGCGAGGCCGCGGTGGCCTGTGGGCGCATGGGCCTGAAGACCGCGCTCTTCACCCTCAACGTCGACCTCATCGCACAAATGTCATGCAACCCAGCCGTGGGTGGTATCGCCAAAGGACATCTCGTGCGCGAGGTTGACGCTCTCGGCGGCATCATGGGCGAAGTCACCGATGCTGTGGGAATCCAGTTCCGGTTGCTCAACACTTCACGTGGCCCGGCGGTCTGGTCTCCGCGCGCCCAGTGCGACAAGCAGGCTTATCGTCTAAAAATGCGCGAAGTGCTCGAATCGCAGCCGAATCTAAAGATCAAGCAAGCGGAAGTTGCTGATTTGATCGTGGAAAGCAGGTGTCAGCCATCAGCTGTCAGCCATCGGCAAAACCGGGAAGGGCACGACTTCAGTCGTGCCGAACAAATTTCCAGTGAAGATGCGGCTTCAGCCGCTGAGGTTTTCGCAAACAACAAACAACCAACGGCCAACGATTCTCCACACGACCGCCGCACTGTCCTCGGCATTCGCCTCCGCGATGGCCGCACTGTCGGAGCTCCAGCTGTCATCATCACCACGGGAACTTTCCTAAACGGCCTTATCCACTGCGGTGAACAGCAGTATCCTGCGGGACGTTCGGGTGAACCGGCTGCGGTCCTCCTGGGCGAAGCCCTGAAGCAACTCGGCCTGCGCGGCTGCCGGCTTAAGACTGGCACCCCACCTCGTCTCGATGGTCGCACCATCGACTGGTCCCGCTTCCAGCTTCAACCTGGCGATCCCGATCCCACGCCGTTCAGCTTTCGCACTAGACGCGTCGCTCATCATGACTCGCAGGTGCCCTGCTATATCGCCTACACGACAGAAGAGACGCACCGCATCATTCGCGAGAATGTGCACCGCTCGCCCATGTACAGCGGCCAGATCAAGTCCATCGGCCCGCGCTACTGTCCGTCAATCGAAGACAAGATTGTTAAATTCCCTGACAAGACCACGCACCAACTCTTCCTCGAGCCTGAGGGCCTGAACACGCACGAGATATATGTCAACGGCATGAGCACGTCTCTTCCCGTTGAGGTCCAGCTTGCCATTCTGAAATCAGTTCCCGGTCTCGAAACGGCCGAAATGCTGCGGCCTGGTTATGCAATTGAGTACGACGCGATCGATCCGACCGAGCTCGAGCGCACGCTGGAAACGAAGAAAATCTCAGGGCTTTTCCTGGCTGGCCAGATCAACGGAACCAGCGGCTACGAAGAAGCCGCCTGTCAGGGCCTGATGGCGGGGATCAACGCCGGCTTGAAGGTGAAGCACGAGGCACCACTTATTCTGGACCGCACTGAGGCCTACACTGCGATTCTCATTGATGACCTGATATCCAAGGGCACAAACGAGCCCTATCGCATGTTCACATCGCGCGCCGAGTTCCGGTTGCATTTGCGCATTGACAACGCTGATCGTCGGCTCGCTCCCCATGGCCGTCGCGTGGGACTGATTTCAGACGAAGCCTGGGCGGATTTCCAAGCCAAGCAGCAGCGCATGGCCTCAATAAAATTGCAGCTGGAACAAACCAAGCTAACAGCAGCAATGCTTGAGCGGATCACCACGAATCACGTAGGGGCGGACGCCCTCGTCCGCCCAGCCGAGCCCGACTATTCCTCGACCCTCGGCCAACCTCTCGCCCAACTTCTCAAGCGTCCTGAGGTTACTATCGAGGATCTCGTGCCGGTGCTGCAGGAATTGACACCTTCATTTGTCCGGCGCGATACCTCTGTGGTCGGCCTTTCTTCTGAGGTCCGCAACGAACTCAAATCCATCGAAACCGAAATCAAATATGAAGGCTATCTCCAGCAGCAGCAGCGCGCCATCGAGCGGCTGAAAAAAGCCGAGCAACGCAGTATCCCCGAGTGGTTCGATTACCACTCTGTCAGCGGACTCTCCCGCGAGATGCAGGAAAAGCTCGTCAAAATTCGCCCGCGAACCCTGGGCCACGCCAGCCGTATTCCCGGGGTTACTCCGGCAGCCGTTTCCCTGGTGAACGTCTACATTGAAATCCAGGCTCGCCGGCGCGAACACGCCGCCGCAATTTAGGACCGCTCCGGCGTCAACACTACGATAAACTTTTCGGTGACGGCGCCTGCATCTCGCAAGCGATCCAGGCCGCCGGTGAGCAAACTGAAGCGTCTGTTGTGATAGGTTTTGAAGATGGACTACGCGTGGATCGAAACACCAATCGGCCGGCTGCTACTAATCTCGGACGAGAACGGGCTCCACCGAATTGATTTTGCGAATGGGAGCAGCCGCCCAGACCCAGCATGGCACGAGAGCCTGGATGCCCTGAAAGAGACGATCCGCCAGCTTCGTGCCTACTTCGCCCGCGAGCTAGAAGAATTTGACGTTCGTCTCGCTCCGGAAGGTACTCCGTTTCAGAAAAATGTTTGGCGCCATCTCTGTGAAATCCCTTACGGAGAAACAATCTCATATGGCGAACTCGCGCACCGCGTCGGCAATCCCAAAGCTTCGCGCGCAGTCGGCCTGGCGAATGGCGCCAATCCGATTCCCATCATCATTCCCTGCCATCGCGTGATTGGAAGTAATGGCAAACTCACCGGATACGGTGGCGGCCTTTCCGTTAAGGAGACGTTGCTCGCTCTGGAAGCACAAGGTCGAGCGCGTCAGCTTTTACGCCATGCCCCGAGCGGTCGTCGCGCGTCAGCCAATTGGTAATTGTGATCGCCGCAAAGGTCCCCCAAATTTCAACTCTGCTGGGTGGGGTAACGAAGTTGCCGGGTTACCAATAATATGCAGCGACTTGCACTGCATTAGCTCCTCCGGACACCGAATTCGCCGCGTAAGTTCCATTTATGGAATGGCTTAGATCGCAAATGTGCGTTGGCTTAGAAGCTGCACTTTCCTCACATGCCCGCTGTTCACTGGGCCGCCGACGAGGTGCCAATTGCTGGATTCGACGATTCAAGCGGTGGACGCTAAACCGAAGCATTCGATGCTTCCCATTCTTATCGTATTGTTTCTGATTTCTTATGGGCTGCTTGCCAAGCTAGTGGTGGAGCAGGGGCGAACCATTGACTCCCAGCGTTCTCTGATCAGGCAGTTATTTGGCGACAGCAGCCAGTTATCCGCAATGAATGGGAAGTCTGCGCAAGCCCAGCATGCCGCGGGGCAGGCGCAGAACCCGAAAGCGAAATCGCAGGCACAAACTCCGTCGAACCAGGTTAAACCGCAGGAGTCACCCTCCCAGTTGACTCCACGGAACCACGCTGCGAATGAGCGCAACGCGAGCAAGGCTCACAAACCGCTTCGGCAACGGCCGCCCAAAGCTGCTGCTGATGAGCCGGACGAGCGCAGGATGCTAGTAGTTATTTAAATTGCAGCACCAGGCCTGACCCTATGAAAGTTCTGGCCACATTGTTGTTGTCGTT
>Ga0209059_1001257_pt1 | contig 11572 bp, 9 predicted proteins | sample GraSoiAngelo_151_FD_186165 | JGI IMG/M metagenome (GOLD analysis project Ga0209059, IMG submission 186165) | Grasslands soil microbial communities from the Angelo Coastal Reserve, California, USA - 14_1009_12_20cm (SPAdes) (version 2) | ecosystem: Environmental > Terrestrial > Soil > Grasslands ...
CCTGAGCTCGCGGAAGAAGTCGAAGAACGCCGGGGTGAAATAGACGGTCACCCGCCACACGCTAACACGCCAAAATCGGTGGGGGTTGCCAGGGCGTGGGGACAAGGGTGCTAGCCTTTTTAGCCATGAGGTCGCGCATCGGCTGGATGGCGGTACCGGTCCTGGCTGCGATCGCGCTCGTGGCCGGCGCGGTGAACGCCGCCGCGTTCACCAGCGGCAGTACCGGCTTCGACCTGGGCTACCTGCAGTGCGGCACGGCCTATCCAAATGGGGCCTTCGGCATCGTGGGCGTCGATTCCGGCTGGCCCTTCATCTCGTCGAGTCACCCAGGCAATCCCTGCCTCGCCGATGAGTACGCCTACTCGCCGTCCGCTGGGTTGTACGTCAATACCGGTTTTGACCCGACCTATACCGATTCGAATCACACCACGTCGGGCTGCGCCAGCCGGTCAACCGGCGTGGCCGGAACGACGAGTCAGCGGGCGGCCTGGGCAGCGGGGTGCAGTGAAGCCGAAAAGGATCTCGCCTACGTCACGAGTGTGGCGATCGCGAGTCCGAGTGGTTGGTGGCTGGATGTGGAAACCGCCAACAGCTGGTGTGGCCAGCCAGGGACCAACTGCACCGACCTTTCTCTCAACCAGTACACGATCCAGGGGCTGATCGATACCCTTGCGGCGAGCTCGACGGGCCCGGTCGGCATCTACTCCAGCAGCTACCAGTGGTCGAGCATCGTCGGCTCGCTTTCCGTCAGCGGGGCCTCTGCCGACTGGTACGCCAGCGGGCTCCGCAGCGGCAAGCACGTCGCCGCATACTGTGGCAGCCGCGCCAGCTTTTCGGGTGCGCCGGTCTCGATCGTTCAATACGTGACCTCGTCGACCGATCGCGACTTCGCCTGCTAGCGGTTGATCACCAGCGGCGCATCATACGCCTGAGCCAGCGCGACCCCGTTGATGTCGGTGACCCCGGTCGTCACCACCAGCTGATAGGTGCCGGCCGGCGGATTCACGGCGACCGTGGCGAGATGATTGTCGGCGTCAAACGTTATGTGTTCGCTGACATCGTTGCCCTGGGCATCCCTGACGGTGATGGTGCTGTCGCTGACGCTCGTCGGATTCAGGTCAGCGTCGAATCGGATTCGGACCTGGGCACCCGCCGTTGACTGAACGACCTGTACGGAAACGACCGTGGGACCGTGCCCGATTGGGCGGAGCGCTGAGGCTTTGGCGCCGTGAATGACATATTTCTGACCCTGCCGCAACAGCGTGAGCTGTTCCTCGAAGAAGCTGGTCTCGACGCCGGATTTGGCGTTGAAGACCCGCACCCCGACCAGGAATCGCGTGGAGTTTGTCGTGAGCCGCTGGACGGTGACGATGTAGTAGCGGTCGAACTGCGAACCAGACCCGCTGAGCAAGGTCGCGCCGCCCCCCTGATATGCCGCACGCGCCGTATCGTCCATCTCAGCCTGTGCTGCGTTTCCGTCGCCCCGAATGCGAGCTTGCATGAAGCTATCGACCTCGGCCAAGGCTTGCTGCTCCTCGGCATCGCCAGCCGACGCGGTCGCGGTGGCGGTCCAGAAGGCTTTGCCACCGGTGCCGTCGTCGCGCCGGGTAAAAAGGACCAGATCGCCGGCCGGCGACCATTGCGGAAGCGAGTATTCCTGCAAAACGGATCCGAACGTCTTGAGGCTGCTCCCGTCACGGTTGATCAGCGCCAGGTTCGAGACCGAGGCGCTGGAACCCGTGGGCTTGCTCGCGAGCAGGATGGAGGCGGCGTCCGGCCCCCAATTCAGGTCCGACCAGGTCTGGCCGCTGGGGCTGGTGGCAATCGGCGCGAAGGTGCCCTTCGTGAGCAGGTAGAGATCGGTGCCCTTGTCCCGCGGCACGGTGAAGGCAAGATCGCCATTCACCGACCAGGCGAAGCCGGTCGCTCCATTGGGCAACTTTGTCCGGGTGTCGCCGCTCGCGACATCAAGCACGAGGGAGCCGGCGGTCGACTCGACCGCCAGGAGCTGTCCGTCGACCGAGCCGGCCAGGCTCCCGTGGTCGACCTTGAAGGTGGCAGCGTTCACCGGCGCGTGCAGCCCGACGATTCGCAGTACACCGTGGTCGACGTACGCCACCCGGTCGTTACCCACCCATACCGCCGCGCGGTCCGGGACGCCGGCCACACTCGCCGCGGTGGAGACCAGATTGCCCTGTAGATCGCGGATCTGGAGGCTGCTCTGGTTGCCGGAGTTGCTCCACGAGGCAAACAGCCCACCGGTCGGCGCAGCGGCCGGCAGCGTCGCACCCGGGGCGAGAAGGCGCAGCCGTGTTCCCAGTGCGCTCATCAGCCAGATATCGGTCGACGCCTTCGCCGCCGGCAAGCCGGTGGGGGTGGCGCCGGTGGAGGCGCTGGGCCCCGCTGGGCCGGCCGGCACGGTCACCAGCAGTTGGCCCGCGGGCGTCCAGGTCGCATTCAGGATCGTTCCAGCCTCGGCCAGGCGGCTGTCGCTCCCCCATTTGACGTTCGAGCTGTTGAACGAAGGGGGGACCGCCGGTGGCACGGGTGCGGGGGTGGTGGTGAAGTGGACCACCACGGGTGTGGGGGCGACCGAGGGCTTCGTCGTGATGCTCGGCTTGGAGGGATTGGGGGTTGGCGTCGTCGCCAAGGGCTTGAAACTCACGGTATAGGTCGTATTGGCCGCCAGCTGGTGATTCGGGACGAGCACGAGCGTATTCCCTTCCCACTGCTTGCTGACCGCGGTTGCCGGCTCGATCTGGATCGATGCCTCGATGGCGTTCTTATCGACCGGGCCGCTGAACGGGATCTTGATCGGTTCCGTCGTCGCCACGTTCGTCTTGCGGTCGAGCTGGTTGATGTTGTACGCGACCGACGATCCGGTCGGCTGGTTGTGCAGGTACACCTCAACCCCAAGCACGACGATGAAGCCGGCGGCGACCGCGGCCATCGCCGGCGCCAGGGCTCCCGGCCTGAGGAAGGAGAACCACGGCCGGGCGGCCTGCGGCCCAAGGGTCCGCCGCGCCTCGGTCATCAGCTTGGCCCTCAAGTAGCTGCGGAAGTGCGGGTCCAGTGGGGGCGCCGCCGGACGCGACGTCTCGAGCAGGTCCACCACTTCCTGGTGGGCCCGGTCGGTAAAGATCTCCTGGAGCTCGGGGTCCTTCATCACGTCAACTCCGGCTCGAGCTCGGGGGGCAGATCCCGTCGCAACCGTTCCACGCCGCGGTGCAGCAGGAGCTTGACCGCTCCCGAGCTCTTGCCCAGGATCACGGCGATCTCCTCGATCTTGCGGTCCTCGCTGAACTTGAGCACCATCGCCGCCCGCTGCTGTCGGGGCAGCTGGTCGATGGCGGCCCAGACCCGGCGGCTCCGATCGCGCCGCACCACCTCATCCACCACCGTCGGCTCGTTGCTGGGCAGGCCGGCGCCCTCCTCCAGCTCCACCTCCTTCCCGGCGGCACCACGGTAATGGTCCGCGACCGCGTTCAGGGTGATCTGGTACAGCCAGGAGGAGAAGGGATGACCCGAGTAGGTGTACCGCTTGATATTTTTCAGCGCTTTGAAGAACACCTCCGACGTCACATCCTCTGCCAGCGATTGGTCTCGCACTCTGGAATACGCAAAGCGATAAATCTGCGGGAAGTAGCGGTCATAAAGCGCCCCGAACGCTTCGGGGTCTTCTTTCGCCCGCTCAACAAGTTCCCGATCTTCAAATTCCGGCATCACGGCACCCCACGGGGCGCCCGCTGCAGACTGAACGGGACCCGCCCCCTCTTGGTTACGAGTTCGCCCAATGTACCAGCAACTCCCCGCAGAACAAAAGTCGCCAGCGGTGAGGCTGGTTACGCTCACCGCAACCTTCGTTTCCCGGCGGTTCTGCCGGCCAGTCCACCGTTATAATCAGCCGGTCACCGACGGCCCGCCATCCAGAAGGAGACCAGCCGCCGTTTGATCCCCCGATACGCTCACCCGGAGATGAGCGAGATCTTCTCCCCAACGCAGCGCTACGAGCTGTGGTTGCGGATCGAGCTCATCGTTACCGAGGGCTGGGCCGAGATCGGCGAGATCCCCCGTTCGGCGGTGGAGCGGCTGGCGCGGGCACGCGTCGACCCCGAGCACATCGCCCGGCTGGAGGAGCGGGTCGGCCACGATGTCGTCGCCTTCCTCGATTCGCTGGCCGATTCGCTGGGGGATGACGCGCGCTTCCTCCACCGGGGGCTGACGTCGTCCGACGTGCTGGATACGGCGCTCGCGCTGCAGCTGGTCGCCGCGGCCGACATCCTTCTAAATGACGTCGATCGACTGTCGGCGGTGGTCCGGCGGCGGGCGATCGAGGAGCGCGGCACGCTGATGGCTGGCCGCACCCATGGTATCCACGCCGAGCCGGTCAGCTTCGGCTTCATCCTGGCCGGCTGGCTCGACGAGCTCGACCGGGAACGCCAGCGACTGGTCACGGCTCGCGAGGATATCCGGGTCGGCAAGCTGTCCGGAGCGGTCGGTACCCACGCCACCGTGGATCCACGGGTCGAGGACATGGCGCTCGCGAAGCTGGGTCTGCGGGTTGCCCCGGTCACCACCCAGGTGATCGCCCGCGACCGGCACGCGGCCTACTTGACCACGCTGGCCGTCGCCGGCGGGAGCCTGGAGAAATTTGCCACGGACATCCGGCACCTGCAGCGGACGGAGGTGGCGGAGGTCCGCGAGCCCTTCGGGCGCGAACAGAAGGGGTCGTCGGCGATGCCGCACAAGCGCAATCCCATCCTGAGCGAGCGGATCAGCGGCCTGGCCCGAACGGTGCGCGGCTACGCCCAGGTCGCGCTCGAGGACCAGGCGCTCTGGCACGAGCGCGACATCAGCCATTCCTCGGCGGAGCGGATCATCTTTCCCGACGCCTGCACCCTGCTCGACTACATGCTCCGCCTGATGGCCGACATCGTCGAAGGCCTCACCATCGACCGGGAGCGGATGCGGGCAAATCTTTACCGCAGCGGTGGCGTGGTCTTCTCCCAGCGCGTCCTCCTGGCGCTGGTGCAAAAGGGCATGTCCCGGCAGGACGCCTACCGGGTCGTGCAGCGCGCGGCGCTCAGCGCCCTCGACGAGGGGCAGGACTTTCGGACGGTCGTCGGGCAGGCGCCCGAGGTGCGCGAGCGGCTGACGCCGGATGAGCTCGCTGAACTGTTCGACCCGGCGTATTACCTCCGCCATCTCGACGTGACGTTCGAGCGCGTCGGCCTCGAGCCAGCAACGGCGAAGGTACGCCCATGAATGCGATCCTCACGACTGACCTTCCGCTCCCGGTGCACTCGCGGGGCAAGGTGCGCGACACCTACCGGCTCAACGATCGCGAGCTCCTGATGGTGGCGACCGATCGGATTTCCGCCTTCGACGTGGTGCTGCCCACCCCGATTCCACAAAAGGGACGAGTGCTCAACGGGCTCACCCATAGCTGGCTCGCCCAAACGACCGGCCTGATCCGCAACCACCTGGCGGGTGACCAGTCGATCGCACCGGAACTACTGGACCACCAACCGGACCTGGCGGAACGGGCCATGCGGGTGGTGGCGGCGGAGCCGATCCTGTTCGAGTGCGTGGTGCGGGGCTACCTTTCGGGTTCGGGGTGGAAGGACTATGTCCGCAGCGGCGCGATCGCCGGGGACCGGCTGCCGGCCGGCCTGGAGGAAAGCGACCGGCTGGCTGAACCGATCTTTACCCCGGCCACCAAGGCCTTGACCGGCCACGACGAGAATATCTCCCGCGCTGAGCTCGCCCACCGTGTCGGGCGCGAACTCGCCGAGACCCTCGAGCAGGCCAGCCTCGGGCTCTATCGCTACGGCGCCGAGCGGGCCCTCGAGCGCGGCCTGATCCTCGCCGACACCAAGTTCGAATTCGGCTTCCACAACGGCGACGTCATCCTTATCGATGAGGTGATGACCCCTGACTCCTCGCGCTTGTGGGATCTGGAACGGTACCAGCCCGGCGGGCCGCAGCCGTCGTTCGACAAGCAGTACCTGCGCGACTACCTCGAGCAGATCGGCTGGAACAAGCAGCCGCCCGCTCCGCCGCTTCCCGCGGACGTGGTCGAGGGCACCAGCGCGCGCTACCTGGAAGCGCTACGGCGGCTGGCGCGTTCCTATGCGATGGACCGGCCATGATCTACCGGGCGGAGGTCTTCGTCACGCTCAAGCCGGTCGTTAACGATCCGGCTGGGCTCACCATTCGCGGCGGCCTGCAGGCGCTTGGGTTCGATTCGGTCAAGGAGGTGCGGGCCGGCAAGTACCTGGCGATCACGCTGGACGAGGCGGACGAAGATCACGCTCGCAGCCGTGTCGAGGACATGGCGCGCCAGCTGCTGGCGAACGCGGTGATCGAAGACTTCCGCATCGAGCTCAATCAGGATGGGCCCTCTTGAACACCGGCATCGTGGTCTTCCCCGGCACCTGGAGTGACCGGGATTGCGCCCACGCGCTTCTCGACGTCCTGCGCGAACCGGTTCGCTACGTCGACTATCGCGAGCGGGTCCTCGACGACCTCAACCTCGTCATCCTTCCGGGAGGCTTCTCCTACGGTGACCACCTGCGCTGCGGCGCGATCGCGCGCTTCGCCCCGGTGATGGAGGCGGTGGCGGGCTTCGCGAACCGCGGCGGCCTGGTGCTCGGCATCTGCAACGGGTTTCAGATCCTGCAGGAAGCGCGTCTGTTGCCGGGGGCGCTGCTCCGAAACGCGTCCTGCGAATTTCGTTGCGAGTGGGCGCACCTGCGGGTCGAGCAGAGTGACTCCGCATTCACCGTCGATTGCCGCCCCGGTCAGGTCCTGCGAATCCCGATCTCCCACGGCGAGGGCAACTTTTTCGCCGACGCGGAAACCCTCCAGTCCCTGGAGGCCAACAACCAGGTGGTGTTCCGCTACTGTGCGCCCGATGGCCGCATCACCGCCGACGCGAATCCCAACGGTTCGCTTCGCAACATCGCGGGGATCTGCAACGCCCGGGGCAACGTCGTTGGACTGATGCCCCATCCGGAGCGGGCCTGCGAAGCGCTGCTTGGCGGCGAGGACGGGCTCGCCATATTTCGATCGGCGATCCACGCGTTGGGCCGGGTGCCGGCCTGATGCCAGCGGTTGCCACCCGCGCCCGGCTCGAGGCCGTCGCGCTCAGTTCGGACGAGTACCAGGCGATCGTCCGCGCCCTGGGTCGCGAGCCGAACGAGCTGGAGCTCGGCATGTTCGGGGCGTTGTGGAGCGAGCACTGTTCCTACAAGACCTCGAAAGCCTTGCTCCGGCAGCTGCCGACCGAAGGGCCGCACGTGCTGCAGGGGCCGGGCGAGAACGCCGGCGCCATCGACATCGGCGACGGGCTGGCCGTGGTCTTCAAGATCGAGTCGCACAACCACCCGTCGGCGATCGAGCCCTATCAGGGCGCGGCCACCGGCGTGGGCGGCATCCTCCGCGATGTCTTCGCCATGGGCGCCCGGCCGATTGCCATCCTCGACGCCCTGCGCTTCGGCCCCCTCGAAGAGGGGCGCAACCGGCACCTGTTCCAGGGCGTGGTCGCCGGCATCGGCGGCTATGGCAACTGTTTCGGCTGCCCGACGGTCGGTGGGGAGGTGTACTTCGACAGCGGCTACGCCGACAATCCGATCGTCAACGCCATGTGCGTGGGTATCGTCGCCCACCACCGGCTGCGGCGGGCCAGGACCGATCGCAGTGGCGACCTCGTCCTCCTGGTGGGCGCCGACACCGGCCGTGACGGCATTCACGGCGCCACCTTTGCCTCGGTCGAGATGGATGAACGATCGACGTCGCGGCGGCCCGCCGTTCAGGTCGGCAATCCGTTCCTCGAGAAGCTGCTGTGCGAGGCCTGCCTGCGCCTCAACGAGCTCGACGGGGTCACGGCGATCCAGGACCTCGGGGCTGCCGGATTGACCAGTGCCGCTGCCGAGCTGGCCCACCGCGGCCGGCGCGGCATCGACCTCGACATCGCCCAGGTCAGCCGTCGGGAGCATGGCATGACCGGCTACGACGTGATGCTGTCGGAGTCTCAGGAGCGAATGCTGGTCGTGGTCCGGCCGGAGGCGGAGACCGCCGCGCGGGAGGTCTTCAACCATTTCGAGCTACACGCGGATCGCGTTGGCAGCGTCACGTCGAACGGACGGATCCGGGTCCGCGACGGCCGTTCCGTTGAGGCGGACATCCCGTTGAAGGCGCTGGTCGACGGGGTGCCCTCGCGATCACCGGCTGCTGAGGTGCCGGACAAGCAACCCTCGTTGCGAATGCCCGCCATCGAGGAGCCGGAGGCGATCCTCCTCGACCTGATGGCTCGACCGAATCTGCGCAGCCGGCGACCGATCTATCGCACCTACGACCATCAGGTACAGGACAACACGGTCTGGGGGCCCGGTTACGACGCGGCACTGTTGCGCGTGCCCGGCACGAACAAAGGACTGGCGCTCACCACCGACGGCAACCCCTGGTACGTCGCCCTGGATCCGTATGAGGGCACCAAGGCGGCCGTGGCCGAAGCGGCTCGGAATATCGCCTGCACCGGCGCGCGACCACTGGCGGTCACGAACTGCCTCAATTTCGGCAACCCGGAGCGAGCGTTCGTATTCGGCCAGCTCCAGGAGAGTGTGCGCGGGCTCGCCGATGCGTGCCGCGGCTTCGAATTGCCCGTGGTCAGCGGCAACGTGAGCCTCTACAACGAAACCAGCGAGCGCAATATCCCGCCGAGCCCGGTGATCGGCATGGTAGGGCTGCTCGACGATCTCACCGCCCGCTGCCCGGCGGGATTTCAAGCTGACGGTGATCTCGTGTTCCTCCTGGGTGATACCCAGGAGGAGCTGGCGGGCAGCGAATACTGGCGAATGATCGGTGCCAGGCTGGAAGGCCGGCCCCCGATAGTGAGCCTCGAGATGGAGCGTCGCCTGCAAGCCGCGTTGCTCGATTCCATCGGCCGTGGGGTGCTACGCTGCGCCCACGATGTCTCGGATGGTGGGCTGCTCGTCGCTCTTGCCGAAAGCGCCTTATTCAGTGGGCGAGGGCTGCGCTGTCCGGGGATCACGAGCCCGGTTAGCCGCGAGGCGTTTTATTTTGGCGAGTCGCAGGGCCGCGTCATCGTCAGCGTCGCGCCACGGCGGGTGCCCGAGCTTCAGAAGCTGATGGCGAAGCACCACGTGCCGCTCCACGCCATCGGGGTGGTGGGGGGCGAGGATTTCCAGGTCGGCTCGGATATCCGCATCCCGCTCGAGAGCCTCCGGCAGGCCTGGGAAACGCCATTTTGATCCGGCGTCACTGGCTCAGCGATGAGCGCATGCACGAAGAATGCGGGCTCTTCGCCGTCGAGGCGCCGGGTGATGACGTCGCGAACCTGACCTATTTCGGCCTCTACGCGCTGCAGCACCGCGGCCAGGAGAGCGCCGGCATCGCGACCGCCGACGGAGGCAAGCTGCGAATGCACAAGGACATGGGCCTGGTGGCGCAAGCCTTCGACCAGGCCGCGCTCGAACGGCTGACCGGCCACCTGGCGTTGGGACACACGCGCTATTCGACCACCGGCTCGAACCGCTTGGAAAACGCCCAGCCGATCCTGGTGGAGCATCCCCAGCTGGGACCGATCGCCATCGCGCACAACGGCAACCTGACGAACGCCGAGGCCCTGCGCCGGGGTCTGGAGAACGACAACGTGCGCTTCAAGACGTCCAGCGACACGGAGGTGATCGCCGAGCTGCTGGCCAGAACCAGCGGTGTCGACCTGCTGTCGGTGCTGCGTCGAGGCCTGCCCCGGCTGCAGGGTGCCTATTGTCTGCTGGTGCTGAGCCGCGACAGCCTGGTCGGGGTTCGCGATCCCCTCGGCATCCGGCCGCTCTGTCTCGGCCGCCTGCCCGAGGGCGGCGCGATTATCGCCTCCGAGACCTGCGCGCTCGACACCGTGGGCGCCGAGCTGGTGCGCGAAATCGAACCCGGCGAGGCGGTCCTGCTCGGCCAGGGCTCCCCCACGGCCGAACAGCTCATGCCGTCGACGCGGAAGGCGATGTGCATGTTCGAGTTCATCTATTTCGCCCGACCGGATTCCCGTTTACAGGGCCAGTCGCTCTACGAGGCTCGTCGCAACATGGGTCGCGAGCTGGCTCGCGAGGCTCCGGCCGAGGCCGATATCGTGATCTCGCTGCCTGACTCGGGGACACCGGCGGCCGTCGGTTTCGCCGAGGCCAGCGGGATTCCTTACAGCGAGGGACTGATCAAGAGTCGCTACATCACGCGGACCTTCATCCAGCCGAACCAGCGCCTGCGCAATGTCGGGATCAAGCTGAAGTTCAATCCGCTGCGCGAGATCCTCGATGGCAAGCGGGTGGTGCTGGTCGACGATTCCATCGTCCGCGGCACCACGAGTCGAAAGATCGTCGAGGAATTGCGGCGGGCCGGCACGAAGGCGGTTCACATGCGGGTCAGCAGCCCGCCCATCCAGTGGCCCTGCTTCATGGGCATCGACATCGCCAGCCGATCCGAGCTGATCGCGTCCGGCCGCAGCGTCGAGGAAGTCGAACAGCTGATCGGGGCGGACTCACTCAAGTACCTGAGCAAGGCTGGGCTCTTTCGCGCCGTGAAGAACGTGACCGGCTTCTGCATGGCCTGCTTCGACGGCGATTATCCGGTTCCGGTGCCGGTCCAGCTCGAGATGGACAAGCTGGCGCTGGAGGCGGCGCTGCCATGACCAGTTACCGCGATGCCGGCGTCGACATCGAGGCCGGGAACCGAGCGGTTGAGCTGATCAGGCCACTGGCGGAGTCCACCCAGGGCCCGGAGGTGCTGGCAGGTGTCGGGCCGTTCAGCGGGCTGTTCGCGCTGGACACGCGTCGCTACCGCGAGCCGGTGCTGGTGGCCAGCACCGATGGCGTCGGCACCAAGGTCTTGCTCGCCACCGGTGCCGGCCGCCACGCGCAGATCGGCGCGGACCTGGTGAACCACTGCGTGAACGACATTCTGACCGCGGGCGCCGATCCGCTTTTTTTCCTGGATTACGTCGCCACCGGCCTGCTCGAGCCCCCACTCGTGGCCGAGCTGGTGGCCGGGATGGCGGACGCCTGCCGGCAGGTGAACTGCGCGCTTCTCGGTGGGGAGACGGCCGAGATGCCGGGTCTCTATCAGCCCAAAACCTATGACGTGGCGGGGTTCATGGTCGGGGTCTGTGAGCGCGACGCCATCATCGACGGCACCAGCATCCGGGATGGCGATGCGCTGCTGGCGCTGCCCTCGACGGGCCTCCACACCAATGGCTACAGCCTGGCCCGCCGCGTGATTCCCAGCCGCGCCTTGACCCAGACGATGCCGGGCACACAGCAGACCGTGATGGATGCCCTGCTGGCGCCGCACCGCGCCTACCTCGATTCCGTCCGTCGCCTTCGCGACGCCATCACCATCAAGGGCTTGGCGCATATCACCGGCGGCGGGATCGTGGGCAACCTGCCCCGCATCCTGCCCGTCGGGCTGGGGGCTCGCCTGCAGCGCGGGACCTGGCCCGAGCCGGCGATCTTCTCGTACCTGGCGCCGTTTACCGCCGACGAAGAAATGTGGCGAACCT
>Ga0209059_1001258_pt1 | contig 11564 bp, 14 predicted proteins | sample GraSoiAngelo_151_FD_186165 | JGI IMG/M metagenome (GOLD analysis project Ga0209059, IMG submission 186165) | Grasslands soil microbial communities from the Angelo Coastal Reserve, California, USA - 14_1009_12_20cm (SPAdes) (version 2) | ecosystem: Environmental > Terrestrial > Soil > Grasslands ...
ATTAGGCGACTGACCTCGCTTAGGCTGAAATCTTTAAACCGGCTTCTAGGTGCGCTCCAGATCTGCGGCTTTTATGAGCTCACGACTTAGGCGAGGGCGATTACCCGCGGATCAACCCTGAGGCGCGGCACGCATCCTCACGCGCCTGTGATGTGTTCGCGGTTGCAGTGGCGGAGTGCGGCGGGATGCTTCGGTCAGCGCCGCTTCGTGTTGCGCAACGCTTTGCGGACCAGCCCGGCGAGGCTCGGCCCATAGGCGAAGGCGATGACGAAGGCAGCGGCGAACAGGCACAGTTCCGTGATGTGAGGCACCGTTCGGCTCTCCCCCAAAATGCGCGTTGGTCAACCTAACGGGTTTGGAGGAAAACCTCATGTCGATTTTGGCGTGGATCGTGCTCGGACTGATCGCCGGTTTCATTTCCAGTCTAATCGTCAACCGGCACGGTGAAGGATTCCTGCTCGACATTGTCATCGGCATCATCGGCGCGGTGATCGGCGGCTTCATCATGTCCGCGGTCGGCGGCGAGGGCGTCAGCGGCTTCAATCTCTACAGCATCCTTGTCGCGATCGGCGGGGCGATCGTGCTGCTCGTCATCCTGCACGCGATTCGTGGAACGTCGCGAACCAGCACGTACTAACGTTCCTGCGGTAGCGGGTGCGGAAAGGGCGTCGGCGCACCGTAAGGCGGCCGATGCCCGCCCGGCTTGCCCCGCGCCCCCCGCATGCTATAAGGCGCCCGGCCGCCGCGGAGCCCGGACTTGCCAATCGTCTTTATCTTAAATGGGCCGAATTTGAACCTGCTCGGAGTCCGCGAGCCGGCAACTTATGGCTATGATACATTGGCCGATGTCGAGCAGCGTTGTCTCGCGCGCGCTGCGGCGCTCGATCTGACGATCGATTTCCGTCAGACCAACCACGAAGGCCAGCTTGTCGATTGGATTCATGAGGCGCGTGAGGCAGCCGAGGGCATGATCATCAACGCCGGCGCGCTGACACATACCTCGGTCGCAATTCTCGACGCGCTGAACGCGGCCGATCTCCCGGTCATCGAGGTGCATTTGTCGAATATTTTCCGGCGCGAGCCGTTCCGCCACATCTCCTATGTCAGCCTCGCCGCGCGCGGCGTGATCTGCGGTCTCGGGCCACAGGGTTATGAGCTGGCCTTGGAAGCGCTCGCCAGCGTCATCGAGGCGGAGCCGGGCGAGGCCGCACGGTGAAAATCCCTGCGGTAAGGTTAGGGGGCCGCCGCGCGCCGCCCGCCCCCAATGCGGCGGTAATCCGCACCTTGGCCGGGCTTCTCACAGAGACCGGCCTCACCGAAATCGAATACGCGGTCGGCGACACGCGGATCCGTCTCGCGCGCGGCCCGAGCGGTGTTGCTGTGTCCTCACCCGTCGCGACAAACGGCGCCGCGCTCCCCGCGACCAACGGCGCGGCACCGCACGCAGAGCCGCCACATGAGCATGCCGAGAAAACCGCAACCAACGGCGCTCATCACCCCGGTACGCTGACCTCGCCGATCGTCGGCATCGCCTATCTCGCGGCCGAGCCCGGCGCGCCGCCTTTCGCGCGTGTCGGCGATACAATCAGCGAGGGTCAGACGCTGCTGATCATCGAGGCGATGAAGGTCATGAACCAGATCCGCGCGCCGCGCGCGGGCCGCCTCACGCGCATTTTTATCGAAGACGCGGCGCCCGTCGAATACGGCGCGCCGCTGATGCTGATCGAGTGATCGGCGGATGCGCGCCATGCCCCCACCCCAACCCTCCCCCGCAAGCGGGGGAGGGAGTCTGAGGCGCAGCCGAAGACGGGTGGGGGCTGACACTGCTCGCCATTAGATATTGCGCATGTTCGAGAAGGTGCTGATCGCCAATCGCGGCGAGATCGCGCTGCGCATTCATCGCGCCTGCCACGAGCTGGGGATCAAGACCGTCGCGGTGCATTCGACCGCCGATGCGCGGGCAATGAATGTGCGGCTCGCCGACGAGACGGTCTGCATCGGCCCGCCGCCGGCGCGCGCCAGCTATCTCAATGTCCAGGCGATCCTGTCGGCGGCGACGATCACCGGCGCCGACGCGATCCATCCCGGCGTCGGCTTTCTCGCCGAGAACGCCGATTTCGCCGCCGCGGTCGAGGAGCACGGCTTTACCTTTATCGGCCCCTCACCCGACCATATCCGGCTGATGGGCGACAAGGTGCGCGCCAAGGCGGCGGCAGAACGCCTCGGCATCCCGACCGTGCCGGGATCACAAGAGGCGGTGCGCGACTTCGGCGCCGCCGAGAATGCCGCTCGCGCAATCGGCTATCCCGTGCTGCTGAAGGCCGCCGCGGGGGGCGGCGGGCGCGGCATGAAGCTGGCGCGCGACCCGGACGAATTGCGCCACATGCTGCCGCTGGCGCAAGCCGAGGCGAAGGCCGCGTTCGGCGACGATTCCGTCTATCTCGAACGCTATCTCGACCGGCCGCGCCATATCGAGGTGCAATTGCTCGGCGACGGGAAGGGCAATGTCATCCATCTCGGCGAGCGCGACTGCTCGTTGCAGCGCTCACATCAGAAAATCCTCGAAGAAAGCCCTTCGCCGGCGCTCGACCGCACGGCGCGCGAGCGGCTGACCGGTATCGCCTGCGCCGCCTTGCAGGAGCTCGGCTACCGCAGCGCGGGAACAATGGAGTTTCTGTACCAGGACGGGACGTTCTATTTCATTGAGATGAACACGCGGCTGCAGGTCGAGCATCCGGTCAGCGAGATGGTCAGCGGCATCGATATGGTCGGCGAGCAACTGCGCATCGCCGCCGGCATGCCGCTCGCGATCCGCCAGAGCGATGTGCGCTTCTGCGGCCACGCCATCGAATGCCGCATCAACGCCGAGAGCTCGACCGATTTCCGCCCGTCGCCCGGCCGCATCAGCGAATACCATGCGCCGGGCGGGCTCGGCGTACGCATCGACAGCGCGCTTTATCAGGGCTACGAGGTGCCGCCCTACTACGACAGCCTCGTCGCGAAGCTGATCGTGCATGGGGCGAGCCGCGAAGAATGCCTGATGCGGCTGCGGCGCGCGCTCGAGGAATATGTCGTCGGCGGCATCGAGACGACGATCCCCTTGCACCAGCGCCTAGTCGAGAACGCCGATTTCCGCCGCGGCGACTACGACATCCACTGGCTCGAGCGCTTCCTCTCCCCGCCCGCGTGAGACGCCTACCGTGCTGATCCCGCTAAGCCCCGAGATACTGCTGCGGGCCTATGCCGCCGGCATCTTCCCGATGGCCGAATCGGCCGATGACCCCGAGCTGTTCTGGGTCGATCCGAAGCGGCGCGGCATCATCCCGCTCGACGGGTTTCACGTGCCGCGCCGGCTGCGCCGAATCGTTCGGCAAAACCTGTTCGCGATCCGCTGCGACACCGCATTTGAAGCTGTGATGCGCGGCTGCGCCGAATCGAGCGACAAGCGGCCCAATACCTGGATCAATGACGAGATCCTGGAGCTCTACACCGGCCTCTTCGAGCGCGGCGCGGCGCACAGCGTTGAGTGCTGGCACGAGGGCGAATTGGTCGGCGGGCTCTACGGTGTCTCGCTCGGCGGCGCCTTTTTCGGCGAGAGCATGTTCAGCCGCGTCACCGATGCGAGCAAGGTCGCCCTCGTGCATCTGGTCGCGCGGCTGCGGCACGGCGGCTACCGTGTGCTCGATACCCAGTTCCTGACGCCGCATCTCGCGCAATTCGGCGCAATCGAGATCTCGCGTGCCCGATATCACCGCCTCTTGGGGGAGGCGCTGCGCTACCGCGGCGTCTTCCCGCGCGATTTGCCGGCCGGCGCCGGCGTGCTGGGCGCGGCGGCCGGGGTCGAGGGCGCGCCGCCCGGCCCTTTGCAGGCGAGGAGGTTGACGTCGTAGACCGCGTGCTCGAGCGCCGACAGAGCCGGGCTCGACGAGAACATCCAGCCGCTGAAGAGGCGCTCCTTTGCTTCGCCCGGCCGCGTCTCGTAGATCTCGACAAAGGCGGCGTTCTCCGGCCGCTCCTCGGGCGGGCTGCGCCGGCAATCGCGCACGACAACCGACAGGTTGCCGAATCGCACCGTCGCGCCGACCGCCGCATCGAATTGCGACACCCGCGCCGTCGTCTTGTCGAGCCCCTGCAATTGCGCCGTCGGCTCGGGGATCATGTCCGCCGCGCCGGCGCTCGCCACCGCGCCGGCCGCCAGCACTATTCCGGCCAGCGCGCCGCGAAGCTTCACGAGCGGTAGGGATTGACGAGGCCGGCGACGATCCCGGCCAAGACCTCGCGCACCTGGCGCTCGTCGCAGCCCATCAACACCGCGTCTTCGAGCGCGTCCTGCGCCAGACCGCGCAATTCAGCGAGGTTCTCGTTGAGCACCTTGATCTTCTCGATGCAGGAAACCGGCTCGCCCTCCGGCGTCCGCCAGACCGGAAATTCGCCGGCTGCTCCTAGCGCGTTCTCGGCCATGATCTTTCCTACTCAACGGCGCAGTCGTCGCACCGCGCTGCACTCTCGCCTTATGTCGCGCGGCGGCGCCTATTTACCACCCTGACCCGTGGCTTATCGCTGCTATCGCTTAGGCGCGGCGCCCCCTGGAGCGGCGTGCGGCTGGCCCTGCTGCTCGGAAGGCGCTTCGCCTTCGGCCGGCTTCTTCGAGCCGCTGCTGGAAAAGATCATCTGGCCGATCAGATTCTCCAGCGTCACCGAGGATTGCGTGTATTTGATCTGGCCGCCCGCCGGGATCAGCGTCTCCGAGCCGCCCGGCACCAGCGACAGATACTTGTCGCCCAACAGCCCCGCCGAGACGATCTCGGCCACCGTGTCGTCGGGCAGCTTGACCGACGGGTCGATGCTCAGCCGCAGCCGCGCCAGAAACGTCTTCGAATCGAGCGTCTCGCCGACAATCGAGCCGATCTTGATGCCGCTGATCCGCACATCGCCACCCTCGCGAACCCCGTCGACGCGCTCGAAATCGGCGACCAATTCGTAGCCCGGCACCGCCCGCAATTGGCTCGTATTGAAGGCGAAGAACAGAAACAGCGCGGCCACGACCAGCACGACCGCGCCCATGACGCTCTCGATCAGATTCCCCCTCATGGCGCGCTTCCCCGGAGATCGTGGTTCAAGATGCGGGTTATCCCGGGGTCCAGGGCTCGTAATCGCCGGTGGCGCGTGGGCGATGCCCGCCGCGCAACACCGAGCCCGGCGGGTGGTAGGCCTGCGGCGTCCCGGTCAGGTTCGGCTGATGCGGCTTCTCCCAAGGGTAACGCTGGCGCGGCTGCGGCACCTCGTTGACCATGTGATGCAGCCAGGCATGCCATTCCGGCGGCACCTTCGAGCCCTCCGGCTCGCCGTTGTAGATGACCCAGCGCCGTTCGCGGCTGAAGCGCCCGCCCCCGAGCCGCCGCGGCTTGTCGCCTTTCAGCCGGTAATAGCGGTTGCCGTAATCGTCGGCACCCACGAGCGCGCCCCTCAGCCAGGTCAATAGCCGTGTCCCGAGCGTCGCGCCCATGGCAATCCCTTCGTCGCGCGGCCCTTCCGTCGCGCGGCCCTTCCGTCGCGCGGCGCGGACTATTGCATCGCGGTCGAGCCGCGGTAAAGGGCTGTGTCTCAAAATCCACTAATTGGGTCAAAAATGGGTTCGATGCGCATATCTAGTAGACGGCCTAGGGCCGGCGAGGCTATATTTGGTTTCCAACAAGGGGGGGTCCGCAACATGTAGTGGCGGGGCTACCCCTGAGGTTCCGGGGGAAGCCAATGCACATCGCGCGTCGTTTTACCACGGCCGGGCGGGATCCATACGAAAGCGTCGCCTTCCGCAGCGCCACCAGCGAAATCCGCAACCCCGACGGGTCGGTCGTGTTCGCTGCCGAGGGAATCGAGGTCCCGGCCGAGTGGAGCCAGGTGGCTTGCGACATCCTGGCCCAGAAATATCTGCGCAAGGCCGGGGTGCCGGCGCGAGTCGCCGCGGTCGAGGAAGAGGGCGTCCCGTCCTGGCTGTGGCGCCGCGCCGCCGACGAGGCCGCGCTCGCCGTGCTGCCGAAGGGGGAGCGCAGCTGCGGCGAGACCAGCGCCAAGCAATGCTTCGACCGGCTGGCCGGCACCTGGACCTATTGGGCGTGGAAGGGCAGCTATTTCGATACCGAAGAGGATGCCCGCACCTTCTTCGACGAATTGCGGCTGATGCTGGCGCGCCAGATGGGCGCCCCGAACTCGCCGCAATGGTTCAACACCGGGCTCTACTGGGCCTACGGCATCGACGGGCCGGCGCAAGGCCACTACTACGTCGATTACCGCACCGGCAAGTTGCGCGCTTCCGAAAGCGCCTACGAGCACCCGCAGCCGCACGCCTGCTTTATCCAGTCCGTCTCCGACGATCTCGTCAACGAAGGCGGGATCATGGATTTGTGGGTGCGCGAGGCGCGCCTGTTCAAATACGGCTCGGGCACCGGCTCCAACTTCTCGAAATTGCGCGGCGACGGCGAGAAATTGTCGGGCGGCGGCCGCTCCTCCGGGCTGATGAGTTTTCTCAAGATCGGCGACCGCGCCGCCGGCGCGATCAAATCCGGCGGCACGACGCGTCGCGCCGCGAAGATGGTGATCGTCGACGCCGACCATCCCGACATCGAGGACTACATCAACTGGAAGGTCATCGAGGAGCAGAAGGTCGCCGCGCTCGTCTCCGGCTCGAAGCTCGCGGCCAAGCATCTCAACCTGATCATGGCGGCGTGCCGCGAAGAAGCGGAAGACCCGTTCGACCCGGCGAAGAACCCCGCGCTGAAGCGCGAGATCCGCGCCGCCCGCCGCACGATGATCCCGGAAAATTACGTCCAGCGCGTCATCCAGTTCGCGCGCCAGGGCTACGCCGCGATCGACTTCCGCACCTACGACACGGATTGGGATTCGGAAGCCTATCTGACCGTCGCCGGCCAGAACTCGAACAACTCGGTGCGTATCGCGAATGATTTTCTCGAGCGCGTCGAATCGGGCGCCGACTGGCAGCTGATCCGCCGCACCGACGGCAAGGTGTCGAAGACGATGCCGGCCCGCGAATTGTGGGACCGGATCGCGCATGCCGCCTGGGCCTCCGCCGATCCCGGCATCCAGTACGACACGACGATCAACGATTGGCACACCTGCCCCGAGAGCGGCCGCATCAACGCGTCGAACCCGTGCTCGGAATACATGTTCCTCGACGACACGGCGTGCAATCTCGCCTCGCTCAACCTGCTCGCCTTCCGCGAGGCCGACGGTAGCTTTGCGGTTGAGGATTTCCGGCACGCCGTGCGGCTCTGGACGCTGGTCCTCGAAATCTCCGTCATGATGGCTCAGTTCCCGTCGAAGGAGATCGCGCGCCTCAGCTACGCCTACCGCACCTTGGGCCTCGGCTACGCCAATCTCGGCGGGCTCCTGATGGCGATGGGCATCGCCTATGACAGCGAGGCTGGCCGCGCGATGGCGGGCGCCGTCACCGCGCTCCTGACTGGCACAAGCTATGCGACCTCGGCCGAGATGGCGGCCGAGCTCGGCGCGTTCTCCGGCTACGAGAAAAACCGCGAGGCGATGCTGCGCGTCATCCGCAATCATCGCCGCGCCGCGCACAGCGAGACGGCGGGCTATGAGGGCCTCGCGACCCCGCCGGTGCCGCTCGATGCCGCAAACTGTCCGGACCTCGCGCTTGCCGTCGCGGCGCGCGCCGCTTGGGACGCGGCGCTCGCGCTGGGCGAGAAGCACGGCTTCCGCAACGCGCAGACCACGGTCATCGCGCCGACCGGCACGATCGGTCTCGTCATGGATTGCGACACGACCGGCATCGAGCCCGATTTCGCGCTCGTCAAATTCAAGAAGCTCGCGGGCGGCGGCTACTTCAAGATCATCAACCGCCTTGTGCCGCAGGCCTTGCTCTCGCTCGGCCACCGCATGAACGAGATCGCCGAGATCGAGCGCTACGCGCTGGGGCACGGCACGCTGAAGGACGCGCCGGCGATCAATCACCAGACGCTCGCGCAAAAGGGCTTCGACGAGACCGCGCTCGCCGCGGTCGAGGCGGCGCTCGGTTCCGCCTTCGACATCAAATTCGCCTTCAACAAATGGACCCTCGGCGAAGGGTTCTGCACCGAGCGCCTCGGCATCGCGGCCGAGCGGCTCGCCGAGCCCGGCTTTGACCTCCTCGCGGCGCTCGGCTTCTCGCGCGCCGAGATCGAGGCCGCCAACACCTATTGCTGCGGCGCGATGACCTTGGAAGGCGCGCCCTATCTGAAGCCCGAGCATCTTGCGGTGTTCGATTGCGCCAACCCGTGCGGCCGCAACGGCACGCGCTGCATCTCGGTCGAGGGCCACATCCGCATGATGGCGGCGGCGCAGCCCTTCATCACCGGCGCGATCTCGAAGACGATCAACATGCAGAATTCGGCAACGATCGAGGACTGCAAGGAAGCCTACCAGCTGTCCTGGCGTCTCGGGCTGAAGGCGGTCGCGCTCTACCGCGACGGCTCGAAACTGTCGCAGCCCCTCGCCTCCACCCTGTTCGGCGAGGATGAGGACGCCGAGGATCAGGCGGCCGAGCTCTACCAGCTGTCCCCGGTGGAGCGCGCGCCGATTATCGCCGAGCGCATTGTCGAGCGCGTCATCGAGCGGGTCGTCAGCCGCGCCGAGCGCCGCCGCCTGCCGAACCGCCGCAAGGGCTACACGCAGAAGGCGATGGTCGGCGGCCACAAGGTTTATCTGCGCACCGGCGAGTGGGATGACGGGCGGCTCGCCGAAGTCTTTATCGACATGCACAAGGAGGGCTCCGGTTTCCGCTCGCTGATGAACAATTTCGCGATCGCGATCTCCTTGGGGCTGCAATACGGCGTGCCGCTCGAGGAATTTGTCGAGGCCTTCACCTTCACCCGCTTCGAGCCGTCCGGCATCGTCGAGGGCAACGACGCGATCAAGATGGCGACCTCGATCCTCGACTACATCTTCCGCGAGCTGGCGGTCTCCTATCTCGACCGCAACGACCTGGCGCATGTCGAGCCGGCCGATCTCATGCCGGACACGCTCGGCAAGGGGGCGGCGGCCGAGTCCAATTTGCGCGAAACCGAGCCGGTTACCGAACCGGACCGCGCCGCGATGGCCGCGATGATGCAGCGCGTCGCGTCAAACGGCTTTGTCCGCAACAAGCTCACCGTGTTGCAGGGCGGCGGCAAGCGCGCTTCGGGCGCGCGCAGCGAGGCATCGGCTCAAGCCGAACCCGATATGCCGCTGTTCTCGGGTGCGCTCGCCGTCGCCGCATCGGTCGAAGTGACGGCATCCGATCCGCGTCTCGCACAGATCCAGGAGGCGCGCATGAAGGGATACGAGGGCGACAGCTGCGAGGAATGCGGCAACTTCACGCTGGTGCGCAACGGCACCTGTTTGAAATGCGACACCTGCGGCGGCACCAGCGGCTGTTCTTGAGCAAACCGGTTTCGGGGGGAACCGAATTATGGACGAAAAACTGATCCGGATGCTGATCCAGTACAAAGACGAATTCGACCGCGCGCCGGCAAATCTGTCGCTCGGCGCCTGCACGGCATTGCTCGATCTTTATATCGGCCGATTGGCAGGAAGCGGTTTCGACGAGCTCAGCGCGATCGGCATCCTCTCGGCGATCTTCGGGCTGCGCGACCGCCGCGAATCGTCGATGCCGTCGACCGCGCCAAAGCAGGTGCACATGACCGCCGCCCTCGCCCGCCGCACCGAGCGCGCCAACGCCAAAATCCCCGCCGCCGCGTAATTCGCAAAAACGCGGAATAAAAAGACATGCCCTACAGAATCGCTTATCGCTCTCGGCACTCGTCAATAGTCGAATACACTTTCTGTTCGTGCGTAATCTCGTTGTATGCCGAGGGCTGCGCGATTTTGCGAAGTGGCGGGATAATTCTGGATATCGATCAAACTGATCCGGTAAACGATCCGTCGGTAACGGTGACTGATCTCCAGGGGGCTATTGCAGCCGAAGATGCATATCGGCGCGAGTGTGCTCGTGCCGGTATCGATTATCCATCGATGCTACGGCTGGAAGCAACGTAGGGCGGAAGAGCGGAGCATATTCCGCGAAATCCCGTGCAGTTCAGAGTGGGGCGGAACGCGTTGCGCTTTTGCGTCCTAAGCCGCCTTCGCGACATCCACGATAAGGCGCAATCCGAGCGCGGCGAGCGCGGCTTCGACCTGTTCCATCTTCGAGGCGTGGCGCGGATCGAGCACACGGTTGACCTGCGCCAGATGCCAGCGCAGACGTCGCGCCAATTCGGCGCGCCCGACTTTCTGCTCGAGCATCGCTTCGTGGAGCGCGGTTTTCGCCATGCCGAGCGCCGACAGTGGGACCATGACTTCGCCGCGTTTCACCGCCGACGGCTTTGGCAGCGGCTCTTTCGCGGCAATGTACATCGCGAGCGCCGATTCGAGCGCGTCCTCGGCGCGCATCAACGCCTCGTCACGGCTGTCGCCTTCGGTGATCGCCTCGGGCACGTCGCGGAACGTGACGGTAAAGCCGCCATCGGGGTCGGGGCTCAGCTTCGCAGGGTAGGCACGCATATCGTCCTCACTGCAGCCCGAGCTGCTTCTTGATCGCCTGGACGGTGCCGGTCTTCATTTCCTTGCGGCGGCCATGCATCGGCAGGATCGCCCTGCGGCCGCGCAACATGACCCAGAGATGGCCGCCCTTGGCGGGCTCGAACGTCGCCCCCTGGCGCTGCAGCCACCGCTTGAATTCGGCGCTCGTCACCTAGTGAACATATATGTTCACCTGTGCCGAGAGCAACCCGGTCAGGTCGGGGCGAGGCGGGGTTCGAGGGCGCGGTCGCGATGCCGCCCCGGACCACCGGCGAGGATCTGCACGACCCCCGCAGCCAACCCGATCAACACGCCCGTCTGCCACGCCCGGTCGTAGGAGCCGGTCATGTCGAAAATGAGCCCGCCGCCAAACGCGCCGAGCGAGGAGCCGACCTGGTGCAGCACAAACGAGATCCCGAGCAAGGTCGCCATATAGCGCGTCCCGAACATCTCGGCGACAAGACCGCTGACGAGCGGCGCGACGCTGAGCCACAGCATCCCCATCGCCGCGGCGAAAACGAGCGTCGAGGCGGGGGTCGGCGGCATCATGAAATACGCTGTGAAGACGCCGGCGCGCAGGATGTAGAGGAGCCCCAACAGGATGTGCTTGGGGTAGCGCGCGCCAAGCCAGCCCGCCGCCAAGGAGCCGACGCAATTCATGCCGCCGATGACCGCCAAGGCCTCGGCGCTCAGCATCGGGTCCTGGCCGCAGATCGCGAGATAGGTCGGCAGATGCGTCGTCAGAAAGACGAGGTTGAGGCCGCACACAAAATAGGCGCCCGACATGACGAGAAACGGCCGGTGCCGCATCGCCTGGCCGAGCATCTCGCGCATCGAGGTGCGCCCCGTGCCGCGCCCCGGCATGTAATCGGCGCCGCCGGCCCAGAACCCGGCCGGCAGCATGACCAATGCCAGCACCAGGAAGAACAACGCGCCGATCTGCCAAGGCTCATGCGCCAGCAGCCCTTGCGTCGCGAGCGGCACCAAGAGCG
>Ga0209059_1001267_pt1 | contig 11526 bp, 10 predicted proteins | sample GraSoiAngelo_151_FD_186165 | JGI IMG/M metagenome (GOLD analysis project Ga0209059, IMG submission 186165) | Grasslands soil microbial communities from the Angelo Coastal Reserve, California, USA - 14_1009_12_20cm (SPAdes) (version 2) | ecosystem: Environmental > Terrestrial > Soil > Grasslands ...
TTCGGCCCTTGGAAGTCCTCGAGGCCGGGCCAGTCGGGATACCGCGGCACGTTGAGGAAGCCCACGGCGCTCACCAGGACGTGGCACTCGTCGACCGTCCCGTCCTCGAGTCGCAGAGCCCAGACGTGGCGGTCGTCGTCCCAGGTCGCCGACTGTACGGTGACGCCCAACTGCAGGTGGGGCCGGAGCCCGAACTCGTCGACGGTCTCCTCGAGGTACTTCTGCAGCTCGGGTTGGCGGGCGTGGGTCCTCGTCCACTGGTGCGGTTTGAACGAGTAGCAGTAGAGGTGCGAGCCCACGTCGACCTCGGCGCCGGGGTACGTGTTGTCCCACCACGTGCCGCCGATGCCCAGCGACGACTCGTAGATCGTGAACGTGTCGATCCCGGCCCGCTTCAGGTTGACGCCTGTCGCGATGCCCCCGAACCCGGCGCCCACCACGACGACCCGGGGCGTCGCTTCGGGCCCGAACACCTCCTCGGCGGCGGGCTTCACGGATATATGGTTACATCGTTTTTGACGTCGACGTCATTTTTGGATTTGGCCGAGCAGTTGGATTGGACAGGGTCATGAGCGAGTTCGAGTCCGTCAACTTCTTCAAGGACCGCGCCATCCACGACGACCCCTACGCCTACTACGACTGGCTGCGGGACCAGCACCCGGTCTGGCAGGAGCCCAACTACGGCGTGTTCATGGTCACCGGCTACGAGGAGGCCATGGCGGTCTACAACGACGCCACGACCTACTCGTCGTGCAACACCATCGCCGGCCCCTTCGTGAAGTTCGCAGTGCCCTTCGAGGGTGACGATGTCAGCCGGATCATCGACGAGCACCGCCACGAGCTGCCGTTCAGCGACCAGCTGCCATCGTTCGATCCGCCCATGCACACCGCCCATCGCGGTCTGCTGATGCGGCTCATCACGCCGAAGCGCCTCAGCGAGAACGAGGAGTTCATGTGGCGGCTCTGCGACCGGCAGCTGGACGAGTTCCTCGACAAAGGTGAGTGCGAGTTCATCAGCGAGTACGCCAGCCCCTTCACGCTCCTCGTCATCGCCGACTTGGAGGGCGTGCCCGAGTCCGACCACAGCAAGTTCAAGTCCCGCCTCGGCAATCTCATCGGCGGTCCGGCCTCGCACAACCCACTCGAGTTCCTGTACGACCAGTTCACCAAGTACATCGTCGACCGCCGCCAGAACCCGCGCAACGACGTGATGACCGGCCTGGCCACGGCCACGTTCCCCGACGGGTCGACGCCCGACGCCAAGGACGTCGCCCTCATCGCGGCCAATCTCTTCGCCGCCGGCCAAGAAACGACGGTCCGGCTCCTCTCGTTCGCCCTGCAGATGCTCGGCGATCGGCCCGACCTGCAGCAGCTGGCCCGTGAGGACCGCAGCCGGATCCCCAACTTCATCGAAGAGACGCTCCGGATCGAGAGCCCGCTGCGGGGGCAGTTCCGCATGGCGCGGGTCCGCACGACGCTGGCCGGCGTCGACATCCCGGCCGGCGCCAGCGTCCTTCTTCTTCCGGGCGCGGCCAACCGCGATCCCCGATTTTTCGAGAATCCCTACGAGTTCGACATCGACCGTAAGAACGCCCGCAAGCATCTCGGCTTCGGCTTCGGCATCCACACGTGCGCCGGCGCCCCTCTGGCGCGGGCCGAAGGTCGTGTCAGCCTCAACCGCCTCCTCGACCGCACGTCGGACATCCAGATCTCAGAAGCGGCCCACGGGCCCGCCGGCGGTCGCCGCTACGAATATCTGCCGACCTACCTTTTCCGGGGCCTGACGAACCTCCACCTGGAGCTCACGCCGGCCGCGTGAGCGTCATCGTCGTCACCGGCGCCGCTCAGGGCATGGGCCGCTCCTGCGTCGACCGGCTGCGTGACCAGGCCGACCACGTGCTCGCCGTCGACCTCGAGGCCCCCGACATCGACGGCGTCGAAGGCCTGGCCTGCGACGTGTCAGATGCCGAGGCGGTCAGCCGCGTCGCCGACCGGGCACGCCAACTCGGTTCGTTCCGCGCCCTCGTTCACGCCGCCGGAATCTCGCCGACGATGGCCGACCCGCGACGAGTGTTCGAGGTCGACCTCCTCGGCACCCAGCTGCTCCTCGACGCCTTCGAGCCGCTGGTCGAGGGCGGCTCGAGCGCCGTGTGCTTCGCGTCCAGCGCCGCTCACCAAATCGCCATGCTCGGTCCCGGCCCTGAGCTCGATGCGTTCGTCGAGAGCCCACACGCGCCCGGCTTCCTGGACGAAGCCGCCACCCGCTTCGACGACAGCGGCCTGGCCTACGCCTGGGCCAAACGAGGCGTCATCCGCGCCGCGGCGCGCGCGGCCGTGCCCTGGGGCCGCCGGGGCGGTCGGGTGAACTCGGTGTCGCCCGGCCTCGTCGACACCGGCATGGGCCGCCAGGAGTTCGACGCCCAGCCGATGATGCGGGTGATGCTCGACAACACCCCGCTCGGCCGCCTCGGCCAGCCCGACGAGGTCGCCGCCCTCGTCGCCTTCCTGGTCTCCGACGAGGCGTCGTTCATCTCCGGCGTCGACATCCTCATCGACGGCGGCGCCCTCGAGGGCCTCCGCACGCTGGCGAAGGCGGCCGAGTAGCCCAGTCGGAGACCGGTGCGCCGTCGCAGTCATGTGCGGCTCCGGCGCTGGCGGTAACCGCTGAGCCCACAGGCATTTCCGAGCGGGTCCTCCACGGAGTGTTTGCGCGATCGCCGGGTTTCCCAGGCATGGCGGCGCGCAAACACCCTTCCGAGCCGAGGGCACGGAGGTGCCAATCTGTACGGTCTCGAAGCCTCAGACCGATACTCGCCCAGGCGCGGGTGGGACCGATGGCTACCGGTCCCACCCGTCGGCCGGGGGGTTCTCACGGGACGGTCGGCATCTGGCCAGCGTTCTCCTGCGCCTCGCGGGCTGCGCTTTCGCCGGCCTCGTGCGTGGCGTCTTCGTTCGAATGGAACGTGCCACTCGGCGCAGCAGTTGGTGCGCCTCCACTCGTAGCGGGAGCGGTGGTCGGCGAAGTCGTCTGCGCGTTCGCCGAGCCGAACAGTGAGGCTCCGAGCGCGCCGCCGGTCAATGTGGTGCCGACGAGCGCCACACCGATCAGCGCCTTTCGGATCGGGTTCGTCATGTTGTCTCTCCTTCGTCGTGGACTCGTTGGGTTGTGAGCCACGTTGACAATGCGGCTGCCGTCTCAGAGGACGCTTGGCAACCCATGGCAGGTCCCTCCGACGTGCCAAGGCATCCTCAGGAGGACGCAGAGGTGCCGATAGCGAGCGGCCCTGTGGATGGACGTTCAGCTGAACGCTCATCCCCAGACGAGTGCCACGAAGGTGCCGACTCCGAGCGAGTGCAACGATGGCCGGAGTGGACTCTGGGTACCTGAAGTCCTGGGGCCAAGCGGCGACGCATTGCCGACCCGGCGGCGTGGGGACTCCGTCTTCTTGCGCATCGAGCCGTAGTCGACGCCGCTCGTAGGTCCTGATCCGCAGTGTTTGCGCGATCAGTTGGCGCATACGCGACAGATCGCGCAAACACTCAGCGGAGAGCCGGTATTCGTGCGGTCCGCGGACGCGGCCTACCGTGCCGGGGTGGACGACATCGAAGCCATCAAGAGGCTCAAGGCCCGGTACTTCCGGACGATGGACACCAAGGACTGGGACGGCATGCGTCAGGTGTTCGCCGACGACGTCTTCATCGACACGACCGACTCGGGCGGCCGTGTCGTCGAGGGTGCGGACGAGTTCATGCGGGGCCTCCGCGATCTCCTGGCCGACGTCGTCTCGGTCCATCACGGCCACATGCCCGAGATCGAGCTCACGTCGGCCACGACCGCCACCGGCATCTGGGCCATGGAAGACAGGTTGCGATGGCCAGACGGCAGGGAGCTGCACGGCGCCGGCCACTACTTCGAGGAGTACGAGAAGATCGACGGCCAGTGGCGCATCACGAAGATGACGCTCACCCGCCTGCGCACGGACTTCAAGAAGGGGCCGGCCTAAAAACTGACGTCGGCGTCAAAAACTGGCTAGCGTGGTCCCGATGGACGAGCTGCCGAAGATCATCAGTGTCGACGACCACGTCGTCGAGCCGTCGCACGTCTGGCAGACGTGGCTTCCCGACAAGCACCGCGCGAAAGGCCCGCGCGTCGAGCGCAAGCGCTGGGGCGACTTCAAGCACCTGGCGGGCGCCAAATACGAGATGAAAGAGGACCCCGAAGGCCTCTGGGGCGACGCCTGGTACTACGAGGACCGGCTGATCTACGTCCACAAGAAGTTCGTCGCCATCCCCCAGGAGGCGATCACGCCGGGCGCCGACGGCGACCTCCCCGACTTCGACCGCTCGAAGATGGAGATGGTGGCGCTCACCTACGACGAGATGATCCCCGGCTGCTACGACCGAGACGCCCGCGTCAAGGACTTCGAGATGAACTGGATGGACGGCTCGCTTCCGTTCCCCACGTTCCCCCGCTTCTGCGGCCAGACCTTCTACGAGGGCAACGACAAGGAGCTGGGCCTGGCGTGCGTCCAGGCCTACAACGACTGGATGGTCGAGGAGTGGTGTGGGCCTTCGGGCGGCGTCAACATCCCCCTCTGCCTCATCCCACTGTGGGACGTCGAGCTGGCGGCCAAGGAGACCGAGCGCAACGCCCAGCGCGGCGTGCGCGCCATCTGCTTCAGCGAGCTCCCCCACCATCTCAAGCTGCCAACCATCCACACCGGCTATTGGGACCCACTCTTCCGGGTGTGCAACGACTGGGGCGTCACGCTCTGCATGCACATCGGCTCGTCGTCGACGAACCCGGCGGCGTCGCCTGACGCGCCCGGCGGCGTCGGCGGCACGCTGGCCTTCAACAACTCGATGGCCTCGCTGGCCGACTGGCTGTTCTCGGCCAAGCTCATCGAGTTCCCCAAGCTGAAGCTGGCGTACTCGGAAGGCCAGATCGGCTGGATCCCCTACGCCCTCGAGCGGGCCGACACCGTGTGGGAGCAGCACGACAGCTGGCAGCACTCCAAGGAGCGCATCCCCGAGCCGCCGTCGACCTACTACCACGGGCGGATCTTCGGCTGCTTCACCGCCGACCACCACGGCCTCCACAACCTCGACGCCGTCGGCCGCGACAACATCTGCTTCGAGGTCGACTACCCGCACACCGACACCACGTGGCCGTACTCGAAGGCCTACGTCGAGAAGATCACCGCCCACCTCGACGACCAGATGACCTACAAGGTGCTGCGGGGTAACGCCATCAAGATGCTGGAGCTGGACCGGGTATAGAGCCGTCCGCGCGTGACGAAGACCTTCAATCCCTTCGACGCCGAGCAGGCCCACAGCGCCTGGCCGCTGCTGGCCGACCTCCGCGAGGAGTCGGCGGTGGTCGACATCGGCGACGGGATGGCCTACGTCACGCGGCACGGCGCGTGCCGCCAGCTGCTGCGGGACACCGAAGGATTCTCCAGCGCGCAGGGCTTCAAGGCGCCGGGCGTCGTCGTCCCCCTCGAGGACCGCACGCTCGGCGAGCTCGACCCGCCCAACCACACGCTCGTCCGCCGGGTGATGGTCACAGCCCTCACGCCCAAGTCCGTACGGAGCGCGGAGTCCTACATCGAGGCGAAGGCCAAGGCCCTGCTCGACTCGCTCCCCGATGCGGGCGAGGCCGACCTCGTCCCGTCCTTCACCGTTCCTCTGCCCAACGCGTCCACCGTGCACCTGCTCGGCTTCCCCGAGGCCGATGCCCCCAAGACCATGGCGTGGGCCAAGGACCTGATCGAGAGCGGCTTCCCGGCGACCCATCGGAACCGGGACGGCGTCGAGGGCTTCGCCGACGGCTTCCCCGACTTCGCCACCTACATCGACGACCGCATCAACGAGCGGCGCACGAACCCGCAGGACGATGTCACGACCAGACTGCTCGAGCTCGAGGTCGACGGCGAGCGGCTGACACCCCGCCAGCTGCGGGCCATGGTGCGCAACCTGATCACCGGTGGCCTCACGACCACCAGCCAGCTGCTCGGCAACCTGCTGCACCAGCTGTTCACCGTGCCCGGCCTGGAAGACCGCCTGCGCTCGGACCCCGATGCCCTGCCCCGGGCCATCGAGGAGAGCCTGCGCCTCGCCCCTCCGGTCATGTTCATCCCGCGCGGGTGCGTCCGCGAGACAGACGTCGACGGCACGACGTTGCACGCCGGTCAGCGCGTCGTCATGGGCTCGGCGTGCGCCAACCGCGACGAGACCGTGTTCCCGAACGGCGACGACTTCGACGTCGACCGTGACAACGTCTCCGACCACCTGACGTTCGGATACGGCCCCCATTTTTGCCCGGGCGCGCCAATGGCCCGGGCCGTGGCTCGTATCGCCATCACCGCCTTCCTGCAGCGCTTTCCGACGGACAAGGTGCGCCTGGCCGACGGGTTCGAGTTCGAGAACGTGCCCGCCTTCTTCGAGACCGGTCCGGCCCGGTTGCCGGTCGAGATCAGCGGATGACCGACCTCGCTGCTGGGACCGCCGCCCGTTACGCGGGAACGCGGGTCAAGCGCCTCGAGGACCCCCGCCTCCTCACCGGCCACGGCACCTACGTCGACGACATCGTGCTGCCCGGGATGCTCCACGCCTGCTTCGTGCGCAGCCCCTTTGCCCGCGCCGTCGTGAGCGGCATCGACGCGTCCGCCGCGTTGGCGGTCCCCGGTGTACGAGCGGTGTTCACCGCCGCCGACCTGAACCCCGGCGTGCACGAGCAGTGGCACACCGCCATCGGGGCCCAGAGTCCCGAGACGCCCCGGCCGCCGCTGGCCGACGGCGAAGTGCGTTTCGCCGGCGACCCCGTGGCCCTGGTCGTCGCCGCGAGCCGCTATCTCGCCGAGGACGCCGCCGACCTGGTCGAGGTCGACTACGACCCCCTGCCACCTGTCGTCGACTACCGCGCCGCCTCCGAAGCGGCCGACCTCGTCCACGAGGCGCACGGCTCCAACGTCGTGGCCGAGCTCGCCGGCCGCCCGGCATCGACGCTCCACGAGGTCTTCGACTCGGCCGCCCACGTCGTCGCCGAGACCATCGCCCAGCAGCGGTACGTCGCGGTACCGATGGAGGGGCGGGGCCTCATCGTCGCCCCGTCCCCGGCCACCGGCGAGCTCACGATCCACGCGGCAACCCAGGTGCCTCACGAGGTCCGCCTGTTCTGCTCCCGACTCCTGGGTATTCCCGAGCACCGGGTCCGCGTCATCGCGCGCGACACGGGCGGCGGGTTCGGCCAGAAGGTCATGGTCCAGCGCGACGAGATGGCCATCATGCTGGCGGCGCCCAAGCTTGGTGTCCCGCTCAAGTGGGTCGAGGACCGGCGCGAGAACCTCTTGGCCGCGGGCTCGTCGCGACACGAGCACGCCGACGTGGCGATGGCCTTCGACGCCGACGCGACCATCCAGGCGGCGCGCATCGACTTCGAGCAGGACTGCGGGGCCTACCCGACGCCGTGGCCGATCATGGCGGCCGCCGCCGTGGGAGTCTTCTTCCCCGGCCCGTACCGGGTACCTGCGGCGAGCTTCGCCACCAAGACGATTTACACCAACACCGTCGGCCGCACCGCCTACCGCGGCCCGTGGCAGTTCGAGACGCTCGCCCGGGAGGTGCTCCTCGACATAGCCGCCCGTCGCATCGGCATCGATCCCGCCGAGCTTCGCCGCCGCAACCTGCTCGGCCAGGCCGACCTGCCGTACAGGAACCCCAACGGGATGACCTACGACAGCATCACGCCCCTCGAGACCTTCGAGGCAACGCTGGCCGCCCTCGACTACGAATCGTTCCGCGGCCGACAGGCCCAGGCTCGCGAGCAGGGCCGCCACCTCGGCGTCGGGATCTCGAGCTACGTCGAAGCCACGGCGCCGGGCCACGGCTACTACGGCACCGAGGCGGCGACCATCCGCATCGAGCCGTCGGGCGCGGTCAACGTCTACATCGGCGGTGGGTCGTCGGGCAACAGCCTCGAGACCACGGTGGTGCAGCTGGCCGCCGACGCCCTCGGCGCCGACATCGACGACGTCACGTCCATCCAGGGCGACACGGCCGTGACCGGGTTCGGCGCCGGCGTGGCCGGCAGCCGCAGCGCGTCGATGACCGCGGGCGCCATCCGCCAGACGGCGGCCATCCTGCGCGAGCGCATCGCAGCCATCGCATCCCACAAGCTCGAGGCTGCTGTCGAGGACATCGACCTGGCCGGGAGCCGGGCGACTGTGCGGGGCACACCGTCGGCCGGGCTGTCGTTCGCAGAGGTGGCGGCGCTCGCCTACTTCGAGCCGGCCTCGCTCCCACCCGGTGTGCCCGCCGGCCTGGAAGCGACCGCCCGGTACACGCCCGAAGTGGGGTCGATCTGGGTGAACGCCACCCACGCCTGCACGTGCGAGGTCGACGTCTCGACCGGTGAGGTCAACCTCCTGCGCTACATCGTCGGTGAGGACTGCGGGCCGATGATCAACCCGAGCGTCGTCGAGGGCCAGATCGCGGGCGGCGTCGTGCAAGGGATCGGCGGCGTCCTCTTCGAGCACCTGACCTACGACGACGACGGCAATCCGCTGGCCACGACGTTCATGGACTACCTGCTGCCCACGGCGACGGAGATCCCCGCCATCGAGTACGTCCATCTGGAGACACCCAGCCCAGGGCCCGGCGGCTACAAGGGCGTGGGTGAGGGCGGCGCCATCGGTGCCCCGCCGGCGGTGGTGAACGCCGTGGCCGACGCGCTCTCTCCGTTCGGCGTGACGATCACCCGCCTGCCGTTAGGGCCGTCGCAGATCCTGGAGCTTCTGCATGACTGACGTCTATTACGACCCCTATGACGTCGCCATCAACGCCGATCCTTACCCGGTGTTCCGGCGTCTGCAAGAGGAAGCACCGCTCTACTACAACGAGCAGCACGACTTCTACGCTGTCAGCCGCTACGCCGACGTCGAGCGCGGCCTTGTCGACCACGAGACGTTCATCTCCAGTCGTGGCGGAATCCTCGAGCTGATCAAGGCGGACATGGACATGCCGCCGGGCACCTTGATCTTCGAGGACCCGCCGATCCACACCATCCACCGGCGACTGTTGTCGCGGGTGTTCACACCCAAGCGGGTGGCGGCGCTCGAGCCGAAGATCCGGGAGTTCTGCGCGCGCAGCCTCGACCCGCTCGTCGGCCGCGGTGGCTTCGACTTCGTAACCGACCTCGGCGCCCAGATGCCGATGCAGGTGATCAGCATGCTGTTGGGCATTCCCGAGGCCGACCAGACGGCGGTGCGCGACCGGGTCGACGCCAACCTGCGCACCACCCCAGGAGAGCCCATGCAGGTGTCGGCCCACTTCGCCGACGGCGACATCTTCGCCGAGTACATCGACTGGCGGGCCGAGCATCCCTCCGACGACCTCATGACCGACATGCTCAACGCCGAGTTCGAGGACGAGACGGGGACCACCAGGCGCCTGACGCGAGATGAGATCCTCACCTACGTGTTCGTCGTCGCCGGCGCCGGCAACGAGACCACCACCCGGCTCATCGGCTGGGCGGGCAAGGTCCTGGCCGAGCACCCCGATCAGCGCCGGGAGCTGGTCCAGGATCCCTCGTTGATCCCAAACGCCATCGAGGAGCTGCTGCGGTTCGAGCCTCCGGCTCCGCACGTGGGCCGGTACGTGGCGCGCCACGCCGAGTTCCAGGGCGACAAGGTGCCCGAGGGCAGCGCCATCCTCTTCCTCGTCGGCGCTGCCAACCGCGACGACCGTCGATTCCCCGACGGCGACCGCTTCGACGTCCACCGCAAGGTCGGCCAGCACCTCACCTTCGGCCTCGGACCGCACTTCTGCCTGGGCGCGGCCCTCGCCCGTCTCGAGGGCCGCATCGCCCTCGACGAGGTGCTGAAGCGGTTTCCCGAGTGGGACGTCGACGACGAGAACGCCCGCCTGGCGCCCACGTCCACGGTCCGGGGCTGGGAGACATTGCCGGTGGTCACGAGAGGAGCAGGCTGATGGGCGTCGCCGCCAGCGAGGCCCAGAACGGCCCTCGGTCGCGCAAGGGCGAGCAGACGAGGGCCCGTCTGCTCGACGCCGCCAAGGAGATCTTCGAGGAGAACGGCTTCCTCGAGGCCCGCATCTCCGACATCGCCGACCGGGCCGGCCTCTCCCACGGCGCCTTCTACCACTACTTCGATTCCAAGGAGCAGATCTTCCGCGAGATCGCCGAGCTGCTCGACGACGAGCTGGCTGAGCCCATGGACAGCCTCATCTTCTCCCAGGGCTCCAGCGCCGACCCGCACGAGCGGCTCCAGAGCGCCCTTCGTCAGCACCTCGAGCACTACCGCGACGAGGCCAAGATCATGGGCGTCATCGAGCAGGTGTCGCGCTACGACGACCACGTGGCGGCCGTGCGCGCTGCCCGCAACCAGCGCCACCGCGAGGAGATCGAGCGGTCGATCCGCGGCATGCAGCGCCGCGGCATCGCCGACTCGACGCTCGACCCCAAGATCGCGGCGGCCGCTCTGGGCTCGATGGTCGAGCGCTTCGCGGAGATGGCCCTGGCCCAGGGTCAGCTCAACTGCAAGCTGGACGACGCGGCCGACACCCTGGCCACCCTGTTCGTGAATGCCCTGCAGATGAAGGTCAAGCGCCCCCGCACCTGAGCGCCGCGTTGTACCGACCAGTCAACGGACAACCGGTAGCGTCGGCGAGCGATGCCGGGTGCCGAAGCGAGCACCGAGTCCCGTCGGAGCCCCAAGTGGGAGGCGCGCCGCCAGGCGATCGTCGACACGTCGGCCCACCTCTTCGCCAGGCAGGGCTATCACGCCACCGGCATCACCGAGCTGTGCGCGGCCAACGACCTTGGCAAGGGCGCCCTGTACCACTACATCGGCTCCAAGGAGGAGCTGCTCGTCGCCATCCACGACCGGGTGATGGACGAGGTGATGGCCGGCGCCGAGCGCGTCGTCCAGTCAGGCGCCTCACCAGCGACGCAGCTGGCCATGCTCGGCGACGAGCTACTCGACGTCATCAACCGCTACCCCGACCACGTGTGGGTCTTCCTGCACGAGTTCCACGCGCTCACCGGCGAGAACACCGACCAGTTCCGCGGCCGCCGTCGCGAGTACGAACGAATGGTCGAAGACATCCTGCGGGCCGGCGTCAAGGCGGGCGAGTTCCGTGACGTCGACCCGTGGCTCACGGCGCGCACCTGGCTCGGCATGCACAACTACACCTACCTCTGGCTGCAGCAGCGTGGGCGCGTGTCCGCTCGCGACGTAGCCAAGCCCTTCGCCGACCTCTTCCTCCGCGGGATCGAGAAGCCCAAGCGGCCGCGGTAGGCGTGAACCGCTTCGAAGATCGGCGGGCGCTGGTCACCGGTGCCAGCCGTGGCATCGGCGCCGCGGTTGCCGAGCGGCTGGCCGCTGAAGGTGCCGCTGTCGCCATCACGGCCCGGACACTCGAGAAGCACAAGAACCTGGCCGGGTCGCTGCAGGAGACGGCGGCCCGCCTCGAGAAGCACGGCGCAACGGTGACCACCATCGTCCC
>Ga0209059_1001272_pt1 | contig 11494 bp, 8 predicted proteins | sample GraSoiAngelo_151_FD_186165 | JGI IMG/M metagenome (GOLD analysis project Ga0209059, IMG submission 186165) | Grasslands soil microbial communities from the Angelo Coastal Reserve, California, USA - 14_1009_12_20cm (SPAdes) (version 2) | ecosystem: Environmental > Terrestrial > Soil > Grasslands ...
ACCACAAGATAGCAGTTCGCCTTCGCCGCCGCCAGCAGGTCACCCGACCCCTGCCACGGCACCAATTCGACCTCGGGATCATATAGCTCACCTTCTATCACTGCGGGTAAAAACCTGGTTAATCCTGTCCTGGTCTTTAACTCCTTTTTAAGGCGCGCCTTCGCCGACTTCAAGTGCGAAGGCTCCGCCCCGCTCAGGGCTTCCAGCACCGGCCGGGCAAAGAGTTCGAATGTAACCATCACCGAAACAGGGTTTCCCGGCAAACCGAAAAAACCGGTATGGCTTTTGTTTTGTATCAGGGCACGGTCTTCAACCGTGTTGTTAACGTCTTCTCTTGAAGCGGGCTTTAGCCCCTGCAAATCAGCAGCAACGTGCCCAAACACCACCGGCTTGCCTGGCTGGATCATCGCTCCGGTAAAGAAAAACTCCGCTCCCAGCTCTTTCAGCACCTTTTCCACCAGATCAAACTTTCCCATTGAGACCCCGCCGGAGAGGAGCAGCAAATCAGCTTTCAATCCTTCCTGGATCAGCTCCGTCAGCTTGCCTTCTTCATCGGGAGCGATCGGCAGCTGTACCGGCTCGCCGCCGCCCGCTGCCACCAGCGCCGCCAGCGAATAGCTGTTGCTGTTGCGTATCTGGCTGGGACCCGGTTTCTCGGCCACGTCGACCAGCTCATCACCGGTGGAAAGAATCGCGGCTCGAGGTTTGGCAAATACCTTTAGTCTGGCAGCGCCGGCTGCAGCCGCCATGGCAATCTGCGCGACTCCCAGTCTGGTTCCATGCGGCAACAGCTCCTGGCCTGCTTTGGCTTCAGCCCCGGCAGGAACAATGTTTTCACCCGCTGCTGCTGCGCGCCGGATCTCCACTAACTCGTCGATAACCTTGACGGGCTCGACCGCGCTATCTACGCCGATATCTAACGGCTCCGCGCTTGCTTGCTTTCCGGAAAGCTCAGGTTTCGCCGGCTGCGGGCCTTTTCTTTCCGTGTACTCCACCATCACCACAGCGTCTGCGCCCTGCGGCATTGCAGCGCCGGTCATGATCTCCACCGCTTCACCCGACGCCACAGGCAGATCATAGCTATCACCCGCCTTCACCTGACCTACTACCCGCAACAAGGCCGGCTCATCTCGCTCGAGGTCCGCCGCCCTCACGGCATAGCCATCGCGAGTGGCCCGGGGAAATGGCGGAAAATCACGGTCTGCGAGAACCGGCTCAGCCAGCACCCGTCCCAGCGCCTGCAGCAGAGGAACTTCTTCAGCTTGGAAGTGGCGGGATGCCTGAATGCGCCGGCAGTAGGCGCGAACGGCTTCATAAGCTTCAGCGAAGCTCAAAATACCTGCGGACTGGGCCGGGGAATGCATCGGGTTAATTCTACAGTCTCACCGAAGAGGAGCGGAGACGCGGAGAAAAGCGAAGGGCGTAATGATTTTGATAAAGTAAATGCCTCTATGCTCGACTTAGCCTACGTAAGAGACAACTTGACCAAGATCGAGGAGATGTTGCGCCATCGCGGCATGGATCCGCAGAGCGTTCTGAGCGGTTTTCGCCAGGTCGATGAGAAGCGCCGCCATTTAATTACGCAATCGGAGACACTGAAGGCCCAGCGAAATCGCGCTTCAGAAGACATCGCCAAACTCAAGAAAGCCGGGCAGGATGCCACCGCGCAGATGGAGCAGACCAAAGCTCTCCGCGTGCAGGGCGACGAACTGGAAAAGCGGGCCGGCGAAATCGACCAGGAGCTGCGCACCATGTTGGCCGGCATTCCCAACATGCCGCATGAGTCGGTGCCGGTGGGGCGTTCGGCCGACGACAATAAAGAAGTCCGCAAGTGGGGCGCGCCTCCGCAGTTCAGCTTTACGCCCAAGCCCCACTGGGAGCTGGGCGAGCAACTGGGTGTGCTCGATATGGAGCGCGCGGTCAAGCTCTCCGGCGCACGCTTTGCGATTTACTGGGACCTGGGAGCGAAGCTGGAGCGGGCGCTGGCCAACTTCATGCTCGACCTGCACACGAGCGAGCACGGCTATACGGAAGTTCTGACGCCTTACATGGTGAATTCGGCATCAATGTACGGCACCGGGCAGCTCCCGAAGTTCGCCAACGATCTTTTCAAGATCGATAATCACGATCTCTGGCTGATTCCCACGGCCGAGGTGCCGCTGACCAATCTCTTTCGCGATGAGATGATTGACGCCGCGAGGCTGCCGCTCTCCGTTACCGGTTATACGCCGTGCTTCCGCAGCGAGGCCGGGTCGTATGGCAAAGACGTGCGCGGGATCATCCGCCAGCACCAGTTTCAAAAAGTTGAACTGGTGAAGTTCACACGGCCCGATCAGTCTTACGACCAGCACGAGCAGCTCACGCGCGACGCTGAAATGGTATTGCAAAAACTTGGACTGCATTACCGCACCGTGCTGCTATGCACGGGCGACATGGGACCCAGTTCGGCCAAAACCTACGACCTGGAAGTCTGGCTGCCGGGGCAGCAGCTCTACCGCGAGATCTCTTCCTGCTCGAACTTTGAGGCCTACCAGGCGCGGCGCGCGAACATCCGCTGGAAGCCCGAAAGCGGTAAAAAAACCGAATTTGTCCATACTCTAAACGGCAGTGGTCTTGCTATCGGACGGACATGGCTGGCGATCCTGGAAAATTATCAGCAAGCCGATGGCAGCGTGGTGATTCCTGAACCGCTGCGGAAATACGTGGGCGCGGAAAGGATCACGGCAAAAAAGTTCTAGTCATCGGATCATCCGGACATCCGGGACATCGGACCATCGGACCATCGGACCATCGGAACGCAACCCCAGAAATCTTGCACCGGTAGTAAGCGGAAGATAAATTGTCTGTCACCAGATCACCCGATCCTTGAGCCTGTCCTTCAGCTTCTATACACTTAAAACATGTCTCGTATCGGGCGCACACTTAAGGGCTATCTTTTTTGGACCTATGACCGGGGAAGCTTCCACTATGACGTCATGGTCACGCTGATCCTGGCGTTTATCTTCATTGCGCCGCATTTTATCGACTTCAAAGACCACCCCGGAGAGCAGCTCTCGCATCAAAGCAAAGCAGTAGTTACCGCAGAGGGAAAGATGTATCAGGTGGACGCGTCCGCCGTGGACGCCCAGGATGAAGCCATGGTGCGGGCAAACTTTTTGCGCGTCATCAGGCCGATGGCCGGTCCTGTTACGGTGGAGCGCGTGGAGCCCGTGCGGGATGCTTCCGGACGGATTACCGCGTATCGTGCGTGGGTCAGGAAATAAAATCAATTTGCCAAGACCGCCGGAATTGGCGCTGAGAGCATAGCTATGAAGCGAAGCTGGTTGTTATCAATCCTTCTCCTGCTTGTGGGAGCGGCAGTAGCGTGGCCGGGCAGAACCATTGCGGCTGCCCAGAGCGCTGCGGCCGCTGACGACCTGAACTCCGTGCTGGCCAAGATGAATGCCAACGCGGGAACTTTCAAATCTGCCCAGGCCGACTTTGAATTTGAGACCTATCAGAAGGTGGTAGACGAAAAAGACCTGCAGAAGGGACGCATCTACTTTCGCCGCAATGCCAAGGGTGTCGATGCTGCCTTCAACATCACCTCGCCCGCGCCCAAGCAAGTGGTCTTCAATTCCAAGGATGGCAAGGTCGACATGTATGAACCCAAAATCGACCAGGTGACCGAGCGCGACGTCAGCAAGAACAAGGCCGACGTGGAAGCCTTCCTGAGCCTCGGATTCGGTGCGCGTGGCGACGATCTGCAAAAATCCTATGACGTCTCCCTGGCCGGATGGGAGCCAGTGGATGCCGTCCGGACCGCCAAACTGGAACTGATCCCCAAGAATGAAAAAATGCGCCAAACTTATAACAAGATCGTTGTGTGGCTCGATCCGGAGAAGGACGTGCTGCTGAAGCAGCAATTCATCGAGCCTTCCGGGGATTACCGGCTCACCCGCTACTCCAAAATGAAGCTTAATGGCAAACTTCCTGATGATGCATTCAAGCTGAAAACCACGGGAAATACCAAGACCGTCAAGTCACAGTAAGAAAAAAGTTAATTGAGGAAGGCCGTAGCCGGTGGTGTAAAATCAAGGGCGGTGCCGATCGCCAAAGGATCAGCACGCGTTTTTCGTCACTCCCTGCAATTTGGGAGCTTTCGCATTGAGGTTTAGTTTATGGCCAAAGTTTTTACTATTCCCGTTAAACCGGAAATGCCAGATCCTAAGCGGCGGAAGGCGGAGCAGCGAAAATCCGATCCACGTTTCATTGAAGGCCAGCGTCTGCTGGTGGAAGCTATGAAGTACTTAATTCAACAGGACCCAAAGCGGAACAAGGATGCTGTGATGCTGATTTCAGAGCATTTTCGTACGCGTTTCCGCATGTCTGACCGTCCCTCAGAACTGCCTGCCATCCCCCCGGGAAATTAAACAGATCGTACCTTCCAATTTTTGAATATCGTATTACTAAAAATTCTGTTTTGCGGATTACCCCTTCCTTTTTCTCGCGTAACATATTGATTCTAAAGCAAGAAACTTGAGGAACCATAGTTGCAGTATGGGACAACAGCATTACGTGTTTCCGTGCGTGACGAACACGTTTTGTGTGCTCTCAAACTGAAAACAATGGAGATGCAAGGATGAATCGTAAACTGCGCGACATCTTGGTTCTGGTCGCCACTTGCTTGACGCTGCTTTGGTGCATCCCGTCCTTTGGTCAGGTGCTGAAAGGTTCGATTTCCGGCACAGCGGTTGACCAGCAGGGCGCGGTAGTTTCGGGTGCCCAGGTAAAGGCAACGGACACGGCAACGGGCGCTGTGCACACCACGACTACTGACAGTTCCGGCCTATTCCGTTTTAACCTGATTCCGGCCGGCGAATACAAAATTGAAGTCTCAGCTCCGAATTTCAAAACCTCTGTGCAGAACAACGTGATCGTTTCTGCCGGACGTGACAGCGGCTTAGGCACCGTCAAACTGACGGTTGGTGAAACCAACACTACGGTTGAAGTCACCGCCGATGCGCCGCTTATTGAAACTACCCAGGCACAGGTCACCAACACCTTCTCCGGCGTACAGCTGCAGACATTTGCCGGCGTGCAGGAAAATGAAGGTCTGGACAATCTGGCCCTGTTTGTTCCCGGCGTCAGCTCCGTGCGCGACAACTCGTTCTCCAACACCAACGGCGGCCAAGGTTTCTCAGTCAATGGACTGCGCGGCCGCAACAATGACCAGGAGATCGACGGCCAGAACAACAACGATAACAGCGTCGGCGGTCCCGGACTTTTTGTTACGGACCCCGAGTTCGTATCGCAATACGTTCTGGTGACAAACCAGTTCGGTCCCGAATACGGACGCAACTCCGGTTCTGTCGTGAACATCGTCACCAAATCGGGCGGCAACGCCTGGCGCGGCAGCGTTTTCGGAAGTGAGAACAACTCAATCCTGAACTCGCTGAACAACTTCGATAAGAACCCTGACATCTGCGGCACCGGTCCTGACGGCGTCAGCCCTGGCCCTAATTGCCTGAAGAAACCCAATCGTCTGAATGACGAATTCGGCGGGTTTACCATCGGCGGCCCGTGGATCAAGAACAAACTGTTCTTCTTCGGCGGGTTTGATGAAGAGCTGGTTTCGCAAAAGGTCACGTTCAATACCAGCCTGCTGACCCCGACTCCGGCCGGCATTGCCACGCTGCAGGGCTGCTTCCCTGGAAGCGCCAGCCTCAATGCGCTCACCAAATTTGGCCCTTATGCCATCTCTGGAGGCAATCCGCAGCCCAACGGCACACCGGTAACGGGTGTGGTTTCCACTTGCCCGGCAGCTCAGTTTGCTGGTGTTTCACGCACTGTCCCGCAGCCTGACCACATCTTTGACTGGATCGTGCGGCAGGACCTGCAACTGGGAAGCGACACCATTACCGGCCGCTACATCTTCAACCGCAACAACTTCTTCAACGGCAACGACAACGGCGCCGCGGGGTACTTCTTCAACGTGCCCGCCCTCAGTCAGGTTGCCCTGCTGAGCTGGACGCACAACATCAGCGCGCACATGGTCAATGAAGCCCGTGGCTCTTTTGGCCGATTGAACGTTGAATTCGGCGGCAGCAGCATCTCTGGCGCGGCGTCACCGGTTGCCGGACAACTGGATCAGGCCCCGGCCAACATCTCCTTCAACGCCTCGGCCCAGTCGCTTGGCTTCGGTCCGGCCACCAACCTGCCGCAGCAGCGCATTGTCAATACCTGGCAGGCCCAGGACAACTGGAACTACGTGATGGGCAAGCATCAGTTGAAAGCCGGCGTGAACTGGACGTATCAGCGCTCGCCCAACATCTTCCTGCCCAACATCAATGGCGCCTATCGTTTCAGCAACTGGAGAACATTTGCGCTGGATACCCCCAACCGTATCCGCATCGCCTCAGGTCCGTCTCTGCTCGATTTCCGCGAGTATGACACCTTCCTCTACGGCGGCGATGATTTCAAGGTAACTCAGCATCTTACGGTCCAGCTTGGCGTGACCTGGTCTTACTATGGCCAGCCCGCCAACCTGTTCAATAACATCACGGTTCCTCGTGAGAGCAACGCCGCAACCGCCCTGTGGGCCGCGACTGAACCGGTTGGAGCGGACGTCCTGGGAAATACTTTCAGCAACCCCGGCGCCTCCATTCCTCTGGCGGCGCGTACTGAGCCAATCATTCCGGCGCCCAAGACCAGCTTTGGCCCGTCGGTTGGCTTTACTTACTCGCCGCAGTGGGGCGGCTTCCTGACCGGCAACGGCAAGACCGTGCTGCGCGGCGGATACCGCATGTTGTACGATCCGCCGTTCTACAACATCTATCTCAACATCTCTACCTCAGCGCCAATGACCTTCCTGAACACGGTCCCGGCGCCGGGCACGCACCCGCTGCCCGCAGTCCCGATTGGCCCGAACGTTCGCTCGTCATTGGCCTCGTCCATACAGAAGGGCGTATTCGATCCGCGTGAATTTGCTCAGACCCACGTCACTCCGAACTTTGGTCCGGACAAGGTACATACCTGGACCCTCGGTTTGGAGCGTGAACTGACCAAGAACGCGGCGATCGAAGCTCGGTACGTAGGCAACCACGCTTACAACCTCTTCCAGACCCTCGATGGCAATCCCAAGATCGACGATCTGAAGAAGGATTTTCCCAATCTAGTCCCGGCAGGGTTAACGCCGTGCGCCAGTCCGCTGTTCACCAATGCAGGCGCTCCGTTCGGCGGCGCTGATCCGAGGGGCCGTTTGGATTGCACCCAGGGTGTGGTTCGTACGCGCGCCAACTCGGGTTACTCCAACTATCAAGCAGCGCAGGTGGAGTTCCGCGCCAACAACCTGTTCAAACAGCTGACGATTCGCAGCGCTTACACCTTCAGCAAGACCCTGGATAACGTTAGCGAAATCTTCAGCACGTTTGGCGGCGGCAACAGCGTATTCTTCGCCCAGAACCCGGCCCAGCAGGTCAACGGCCGCGGTGAATACTCCTTCTCCGGTCTGGACTATCCGCACCAGTGGTCCATGCTCTTCTATGAGCAGCTGCCCTTCTTCAAAGAGCAGCATGGCTTCATGGGACACCTGCTGGGTGGATGGGGCCTTTCCGGCAACTACATCGTTGCCTCTGGCCAGCGTTATTCGCCGATCCAGGCGAGTGCGCTTGCGGCTCTGACCGCGAATGGCGACTACTATGACTTTGGTTATATCGCCAACTTCGCGGGCGTTGATACCGCTCATCCGTTCCTGGGCAATCTGGGCGCGCCATCGACTGCGGTAGGTATCTTCGCTGCCGATGCCTGCGCTCTGTTCGGCGATCCGGGCTCATGCGGCGCGCCGGCCAGCAGTTTGCTGAGTTTCAACTCGCTCAACAAGAATGGCACGGTCGTCAACGTAACTAACCAACAGGTGCGCTTCATCATGAATGGTGGAGAAGCGCAATCCATCTTCGGCACGCCGTTCGGCAACAGTCCGCGCAACCCGGTGCAGGATGCTAAGACGACAATTGGCAATGCTTCCATCATCAAGGACATCAAATTGGGCGAGCATGTCAATTTCCAATTCCACGCCAGCTTACTCAACGTGTTCAACCAGGCTAACTTTGCCAGTGTTGATCCCATTCTGGAAGATGCGGGCTTGACCGGCGCCTTTACCGGCTTCGGTGATCCCACGCAGACTCCGAGCGTCAGCAATGGCGCTCCGCCAACCCGGAGAATCATCTTCGGCGGCAAGCTGACCTTCTAAACAAACTTGCTGTAACAACCCTTTGGCCCGCCAGTTCGCTGGCGGGCTTTTTCTTTCTTCCTCACGGCTTGGGTGGTTTTAGTAAAATCATTTCAGGATGAGCAGCAACGGAAACCCTCCCGCTCCTGTCAAGCTTCCGGTCTACCTGGACAACCACGCCACCACACCGCTGGATCGGCGAGTGCTGGAGGCGATGTTGCCCTTTCTTACCTCAAAATTCGGCAATGCGGCCAGCAATAGCCATCCTTTTGGCTGGGAAGCGGCAGCAGCTGTGGAAGCGGCCCGCCGCCAGATCGCTACGGCCATCGGCGCGACGCCCCAGGAAATTGTCTTCACTTCCGGCGCTACTGAAAGTGACAACCTGGCCGTGACCGGCGCGGCGGAAGCTTATGCCGCCAAGGGCAACCACATCATTACCGCCGTTACGGAACACAAGGCCATTCTCGATAGCTGCAAGCATCTGGAGAAGCACGGCTGCCGGGTGACTTACCTGGGAGTCAAGACAGACGGTCTTATTGATCTTGATGAGCTCAAAGACTCGTTCACGGATCACACGATTCTGGTCACAATTATGGCGGCCAACAATGAAACGGGCGTGCTTCAGCCTATCGAGGAGATTGGCAAGCTGTGCCGCGAACGCGGCGTGCTGTTCCATTCAGACGCGGTGCAGGCCCTGGGCAAGGTCCCGCTTGACGTGCGCAAAGTCAGCCTCGATCTTGCCTCCCTAACCGCGCATAAGCTTTACGGTCCTAAAGGCTGCGGTGCATTGTATGTCCGCAACAATACGGCTGTACGGCTGGAGCCCATGATTCACGGCGGCGGCCATGAGCATGGCCTGCGCTCCGGCACACTCAATGTTCCGGGTATTGTTGGTTTTGGCAAAGCCTGCGAAATCGCACAGAAAGAGATGCCGGAAGAGAGCTGCCGCATGGCCGGGCTGCGCAACCGTCTGCGTGACCGGTTGTTGGCCGCGCTGGATCAGGTGGTTATGAATGGCAGCGTGGAGCACCGCCTGCCCGGCAATCTCAACATGAGTTTCCTGAACGTGGAAGGCGAGACGCTGCTCACCGGGTTAAATGACGTCGCGCTCTCCAGCGGTTCCGCCTGTTCGTCAGGCAAGACCCATGCTTCGCATGTTTTGAAAGGGCTTGGCCTCAGCGACGATGCTGCCGGCAGCGCCATCCGCTTCGGCATCGGCCGCTTTAATACTGAAGCGGAGATTGATTATGTGGCGGCGCGCGTCATTGATCTGGTGAAGAACCTGCGTGAAGTCTCGATTCAATCTTAAGCTTAGCGGTTTTGGCTAATTGCAGCTGCTAATTGCCCGTGGCTAATTGTTCCACCGGCTGCGGCTCTTCCACCTTGGCGTCTCGCAGGTACTTCGCTGCTTCCTCCGGCGGCGTGGGGTTGATGTAAAATCCCGTGCCCCACTCAAACCCTGCGGTTTTGGCCAGTTTGGGAATGATCTCCAAATGCCAGTGGTAAAAGTCCTGCGTGTTCTCCTGTACTGGCGAGCTATGCAGGATAAGGTTGTAAGCAGGGTTATCGAGCACCTGCACGGCCTTGCTCAGGACCGTGCGCAGCATGCGGGCCAGATTTTCATAGAGCGTGGAGGGCGCGTTTTCAAAGGCTGATTCGTGCCGTTTGGGCAGGATCCAGGTCTCAAAGGGGAAGCGCGGCGCATAAGGGCAAAGCGTGACAAAGTCAGAGTTCTCGACGGCGACGCGCACGCGCGACTCCGTCTCCTGCCGGATGATGTCACAGAAGATACAGCGCTCTTTGTTGGCAAAATAGCGCTTCGATCCTTCAAGTTCTTCCGCCACCTGCTTGGGCAGGATCGGCAAGGCGATTATCTGCGAATGCGGATGCTCCAGGCTCGCGCCCGCGGCCTCACCGTGATTTTTGAAGACCAGAATGTATTTGAACCGGCGATCCTGCTTCAGGTCGAGAATGCGGTCACGAAAGGCCCATAACATGTCTTCCACGCGCTTCACCGGCATGGTGGCCAGTGTTTCTGCGTGATTCGGCGTCTCAATCACCACTTCATGCGCGCCCACGCCGTTCATCTTGTCAAACATGCCATCCGCCTGGCGATCCAGGTCGCCTTCAATGCCCAGCGCGGGAAATTTGTTGGGGACAACGCGCAGGTTCCACCCGGCAGTATCGCGGCGCTTTTCTCCGGGGCGGTAAGCCAGAATCTCCGGCGGCGTCTTCTCCTCATTGCCGGGACAAAAAGGACAGAAGCTCCCGCCTTTGATCTCTACGCGCTCGCGGGAAAAATCACCCGGACGCCGCGCGCGATCGGTGGAGATGATTACCCAGCGTCCTGTGACCGGATCTTTTCTCAGCTCAGGCACAGAAATATTTTACAACTGTCGGTGGAAGAGCGGCCTTAGGCCATCCGAAACGTGTCTTTAAATACCTCAATCTCAGCCTTGCCGCCTGCAAAATAAACGCTCACCACATCAAACCGCACGGGTGGCTCGCCTTTGACTTTACGCAGGAACTCTCGCGCCACATGCGATAAATCCCGCTGCTTCTCCGGATCCACAGCCGCTTCTGCGGGCATGAAATCACGCTTATTGCGCGTCTTCACTTCGACGAAACACAGCGTCTCGCCATCCCAGCCCACCAGATCCAGCTCACTGCGGCTGCGCGGACTGCGGTAGTTGCGCGCGACCACTACATAGCCGTGCTTTCGCAGATGAAAGTAAGCTTCTTCCTCTCCGCGACGGCCAGTATGAAAACGTGGAGAGCTTGAATCTTTCCCAGGCAGTAATCTTGCCATGGAATCCAGAGCACGGAGGCCCAGCCGGGTTAATCTTGCTCCAATCGGCATAAAGAAAGCCGCGAATCAACGCGAATAAACACGAATCATATCAAATGCGGTTTTTGATTCGCGCTTATCGCGTTCAATTCGCGGCTAAAGGCTTATTTGTTCTCCTGCTCTACGATGCCAATGCACTCTTCCAGCACGTCCATGGCAATATCGGCTTGCTCTTGCGTCACCACCAGCGGCGGCGCAATGCGGATGGAATTTTCGCCCGCTCCCAGAAACAGCAGGCCGCGTTCAAACGCCAGCTCCACAATGCGGTCGCGCTCGTCATGGGCCGTGGCTTTCGACTTCTTGTCTTTCACAATCTCCACGCCGATCATCAGCCCGCGCCCGCGCACGTCGCCGACCATAGGATGCGTCTTTACCCATCCGATCAGGCGCTTCATCATATGCGCGCCCACTGCTTCAGCATTGTGAATGCCTTCGCG
>Ga0209059_1001273_pt1 | contig 11483 bp, 6 predicted proteins | sample GraSoiAngelo_151_FD_186165 | JGI IMG/M metagenome (GOLD analysis project Ga0209059, IMG submission 186165) | Grasslands soil microbial communities from the Angelo Coastal Reserve, California, USA - 14_1009_12_20cm (SPAdes) (version 2) | ecosystem: Environmental > Terrestrial > Soil > Grasslands ...
GAGGAGAGACTTTGAACATGTCATCTGCAGTCGCAATCTCTTGCCGCAATGCATTCGGCGCAGACCCCGCAATTCAGCGTCCGGCTTCGCGTATCGCTTCAATGGATTTTCGTGCGCGGGCTGGTAATGATCCTGATGGCAATCGATCACGTCCGAGTGTATTCCGGAGTTCCTGCGTGTGGTCTAACACGATCGTTGGCTTCTTCGCTGGCCATCTCAGCCGCCGCTCCGGCTGCGACGGCGAACTCCAATGGATCAACGTCGTTCCCATATATCGAGGAATCGGCATCGCTGCCGCGTTGCTGCAACTCCTCGATCAAAGCACTTCGATTGGGAAGCGCGGCGAGAAACGCGCCGACGGCCAGTCACGGTCAATTAGGAAAGAAATTGCTCTCAAGCACGTTGAGGAGGTCATTGTTTGCACTCTTTCTTTCGCAAGACGGGATTGTTCTTAGGTTTCAGCTTTCTTGCGCTTTTTATAATTGGGTTTGCCGGCCGGACACACGCGTTTCGACCCTCGTAGCAGAAATTTTGCTGTAAAATCACTATAGAACTAGTTGGTTACTTTCCTCCGGCGGAGAGAGCACTTAGCTGAATGCTAGTGCACTATCTTGCGTCCTTTAATTCAGGACGCAAGGGATAGCATCGAGAATGAACAATGTTCGTATAAAGGAAGTCGCAAAGCTGGCGAGAGTATCTACTGCGACGGTGTCTCACGTCATAAACAAAACTCGATTTGTTAGTGATGACACCAAACGCAAGGTACTGAACGCGATTGAACGCGTCGGGTACACACCCAATATCCACGCGCGCAATTTAGCTTCCGGCCGAAGCCGGACCCTTGGCCTCATTATTTCGGATATAACCAACCCGTTCTTCCCGGACCTCGTGAAATCCATCCAGGAAAGGGCTCTGGAGCTGGGCTACGACGTAATTGTCCTTAATACGAATTATGAGCCAGAGCGCGATGCGCGGTATGTGCAGCGCTTGCTTGAATTGCGCGTTCGCGGTGTCATGATTCTGACCACGGAAATGGATCTTTCCGTGATCCAGCGCCTATCGTCTCGCGAAATTGCTGTGGTCTTTCTCGACATCGGAAAGGTGAGCCCGCATACGAGCAATATCCGGATAGATTATGAAAAAGGAGTCCACGAAGCCGTCGAGCACCTCCTTGACCTAGGTCACCGGCAGATCGCGTTTATTAGTGGTCCTCTGCGTTTCAAGTCTGCACAAATTAGGCGTCAGGCTTTCCTTGAAACGATGAAAAGTCATCGAGCGTCGCTGCATACAGAGCCACTGATTCTCGAAGGGGATTTCAGGTTGGAGAGCGGAGAGCAGGTTGCCCGAGAAATATATAAGATGAAGAGTAGACCAACCGCGGTTTTGGCCGCCAATGATCTGATGGCTGTGGGCGCCTTGCGCGAGCTAGAACGCATGGGTCTGCAGGTTCCGAAGGATGTTTCCGTGGTAGGGTGCGACGATATCTCGCTGGCCAGGCTGACAGATCCTCAATTAACCACTATCAGGATCCCGAGAAGCGAAATCGGAGCCGCCGCCGTTGAAGCTGTGTTACAAACAAATTCCACTGAGGGCCACGAAATCAGAATCTCCACTCAACTGATTGTTCGCCAATCTACGGGTAAAGCCCCCATACCTTGAAGTGAGCTTTCAAACTCCAGTTCCGGCTAGGGCTCGGAAGCCCCATTGTTTTGAAAATCCATGACCGGTGGTGCGACTTTTTCTGCCTTCTGCGCGTCGCAAACAATTTCAGCATTCCCCAAACGAATCTTTAGAAAATCGGGTTTGAAACCCAAATTCAAAATTGCAGATGGTGGTAATCGACAGGTTCCCATTTTTCTACTGATGTGGAGGGAAACCGGCTCTCACTGCGAAATCTTTGGATAACGCGGAGAAGATTCTTGGATTTTGCGCTTGACAGGGGAAGGGTCGGCGCGAATAATGCAAAACCATTAGGGACGTAAGCGCTTACGTGGGCCTGCGTCCCCAAGAGTGGGAGCCTTCCTGGAATTCAGTTCTTGGGGACCTTGCGAGGAAGTCCAACTGCGAGGTGATAACAATGTTCCGGAAACTAACGAGTTTCGCAATCTTTCATATTGGCTTCTTGCTTGTCTTCTGTCTGGTAACGCTGGCTCTAGCCAGCTCCGCGCACGCACAGATTGGAAATGCCACCTTGGGTGGAACTGTCATGGATCCGTCTGGCGCCGCGGTGGCCAACGCCGAACTGACGCTGACCAATAAGGCCACCGGGTTCGAAATGAAAGTCATGTCCAACGAGAGAGGCGAATACACGTTTCGGAATGTGACTCCGGGCACCTACGATCTGAAGGTCGTCAAAGCAGGTTTTCAGAACTACATCCAAAAAGACATCGTTCTGACAATCAACCAGTCCGGACACGCGGACGCCTCGTTAAAACTAGGCGCCACGAACGAGACCGTCACGGTGGAAGGCGAAAACACGCTCATCAACTACGACAATGGGACCTTACAAGGTGGTATTGATCCTGAAACCGTCAAGGACCTGCCACTCATCCTATCGGGTAAACCTAGGTCTTCTGCCAGCTTCGCCGTGCTTCTGCCCGGAGTGTCCACTGGCAACAGTAATGAGGCATTTAACTCCCGGATTAACGGCGGGTTGCAGTCCGGCGACGAGGCGCTTTTGGACGGCGCAACCATGCAGGAAGGGTTTATGAGTCAGAGTGGCATGGTCTCGATCCAGGGCGACTTTCAAATGTCCCCGGACATGATCCAGGAAGTTAAGGTCTTGACGTCGGACTATGCGCCCGAATACGGCTCGTCCTCATCCGGGCAAATCACCATGGTGAGCAAGTCCGGAGGCAACACGTATCACGGAGCGGCGTTTGAATACGCTCGCAACAAGTCATTCAATGCGGCTCCCTGGAATGCAACTTGCAGCACGCCCGGTTGCGACCGCCGTCCGCCGGATGTCGAGCACGACTTCGGGGCAAATGTTGGGGGTCCTGTTAAGATTCCGTTCCTGTACCACGGAACTTCCAAGCATCATTCGTTTTTCTATTTCGACTGGGAAGCGTTTCACCAGGCGGGTGGCTCGAACGTGCCGACTCTCTCTATCCCTTCGGCGCTCGAGCGAAGCGGGAACTTCACGGACTGGAAGGACAGCAATGGCCAACTGATCCCTGTTTATATGCCCGGCAATGCCAGCGCAGCGTGTCAGGCTGCTGCCGGAGTGGGACCGGGGCAGCAATTCCCCGGCAACATGATCCCGTCGAATTGTTTCAGCCAAATTGCCGTGGCCTATCTGGCGAAAATGCCACAGCCAACAAACACTCAGCCGTTCAACAATTACACCCTTTCCAAGCCGGTGCCAGACTCATTGGTCTCCAACAGTAATGTTTTCATGACCCGTATTGACCATAACTATGGCGACAAGGACCATTTCTATTTCTTCTGGTGGCGCCAGTTTACGGGCTACAACACAGCCACTGAGCTCCCGCCGATCATCTCCACGGAGTCGCCGACAAGGCCGCAGAACTCGCCGATTGCCCGTTTTAATTGGGAGCACACGTTCTCAACAACCATGACCAACCACATGACTCTGGGGTACCTGAACCGCAATGAGGGCTATGGTTCCGAGCCGCAGATTCTGGATGCCGCGAAAGCCGGAACACTACCGCTGGTGGGGGGAGCAGCCGGGAACAACTCGCTGCCGCAATTTACTTTCACGACCTTCAATCAGATTTCGAACAGCACTGGGCCCCCAGCGGGGAATGTCACGACTCGTCCGACCTGGGACCTGAACGACACCGCAAACAAAACCCTTGGCCATCATACGATTACCTTTGGTTTCGACTGGCGAAACATCCAGGGCAACATTCACCAGCACACTAATCAGGCAGGTACATATAATTTCAGCGGCTCAGCTACAGCCATACCTAGCCTGAATAGCGGTGCCCCTGTGGCGGATTTCCTGCTCGGGGCCGTTACCGGTGGTTCCGTAGATCGCCGAACGGTAAGCGCCTGGTTCCCGCGCCAGAATTCCTGGGCGCTGCACTTCAACGACTCCTGGAAGGTGACTACAAAATTCACCGCGAATTTTGGCATGCGGTGGGATTACTTCTCACCATCACGCGAGAAATACAATCACCTTTCTTTCTTCGATCCCACAGGTATGAATCCAGACGGAATACCAGGCAGCTTGGCTTTTGCAGGTAACGGCTCGGCGTGCCAACCTGCTTGTTACGGAGCGGAATACCCGGAGAAGGCTTGGCGTAAGGGTTTTGCTCCTCGTTTGAGTATCGCCTACGCCTACGACCCGAAGACTGTTGTTCGAGCCGGTTACGGCGTATTTTTCACGCAGGCGTTCTACCCGGGCTGGGGTGGAGGGATTTCGCTTGACGGGTACAACCTAAATCAGTCCTTCGGCACGCTCAAGGACCCGACGACAAATCAGAACGACCCCACTTTCTACCTCGACAACGGGGTCCCGGCCCCCGCCCAGACTCCGCCATTTATCTCGGGTTCCTTCGACAACGGTCACGGTATTCTTTATCGCCCACTGGATGCCAACCGGCGGTCCTATTCCCAACAATGGAACCTGACCATTGAACGGCAACTTCCACAGAATATTTTCCTGAGCGTGGCTTATGTAGGAAACAAAGGCTCACGGTTGCCGTCGAGCTTGAACCCGTTCAACGTGCTGAATCCGTTCGACCCGAAGATTCAGGCGCTTTACGCGAATACAACCCCAATTGACGCGTCATGCGCAACCGGCAATCCGACAGCGGGGGCCAATTGCAGTTACGTGCCTGAGCTAAACGTTCCGTTTACTTCGGACAACCAGACGCTCTTTGGGGTGACTCCCCCGTACCCTGGCTGGATCGCAGAGCTCAATGCTGCCGGAAATTGCCCTCCGACAGTCGGTCAGGCATTGCTTCCTTTCCCACAGTTCTGCGACAAACTTCAGGGGCTCAATGAAAATCACGGCAGTTCCATCTACCATTCCTTCCAGTTGAAGTTCGAGAAGCGCTACAGCAAAGGCTTGTACATGCTGGTGGCCTATACGAACTCGAAACTGCTCACGGATGCAGCGGACAATACGCAGCGCGACGCCTCGACGTGGAACGCATCGCAAGGAGTGATCTCGCCCTATGAAGAGAAGCGAAATCGTTCCCTAGCTCCGGATGACGTTCCGCAAACCCTTTCCGCAGCCTTCGTTTATGAGTTGCCCCTCGGTAGGGGCAAGCATTATTTGCCCGATAACGGCGCTCTTGATCGTTTGGTGGGAGGCTGGCAAATCAGTCCCATTATTCGCTACTCCAAAGGCACGCCGTTTTGGGTTCGCTCCGGTGCTTGCCTAACTTCTTATACTGGACAAGGATGCTTACCGGCGCTCATTTCGGGAGCGAACCCTTTGCTGCAGGACCCGAACAATTTTGATCCTGGGAAAGGGTCACTCCTCAACATAGCTGCATTCGAACCTCTAACTTCCTTTGAGCCAGCCGGGGCGTGCCAGGGCTGCACAGGCGTGTTTGGATACACGGGTAAGGGTCCGCGCATATTTGGCTTCCGAGGACCAAACTACAAGAACGTGGACTTTGCTATAACCAAGAACACGAAGCTGAACGAGAGGGTTAACTTCATATTCCGCGCAGAGTTTTACAACGCCTTCAACCTACATATGTTCGTCAACGATGGCAATTTCACCATTTCTGGAGGCAATGCATTCAACACAGATATAAGTTCAACGAGCTTCGGCCAGTGGACAGGCAACGTCAGCGCGCCGCGAAGAATTCAGTTTGGAGCCCGATTTGAATTTTGACCACCCCTAAACACCCCAAAACACGAGACCGGCGCCCCGATGAAAGGTCGGGGCGCCGTTTTCTTTTATTGACCAAAGTCTTAGAGCATAGTTCATAGCAACGATCAGAGGTAAAGCACTCCGCTACATTGGAGGCGGCGCGGACCCACTCCCAGCTTGCGCTTCACTGGCTTTCCTTAGGTCCTGAAAGCTGCTAATTTCCGATCTCGAAAGCGGTTCGTTTCCCAGCCGGTGGTAGATTTTGCCCAGCAGATAATGCGGTTCCGGATACTCTGGGGCCAAGGCGACGGCCAGTTTGAGCGATTCAACGGCAGCTTGATATCCGCCTTGCATTTCAAGAACGCGGCCGAGTTGATAGTGCGCTTGTGGAAGCTGCGGATCGTAGCCAACGGCTTCCCGAAGATTCTCTTCCGCTTCGGGCAGTCGATTTAGAGCAATGAGCGAAATGGCCAGATCAACGTGAGGCCAAGGAGAGGGCTTCGGTTGCAGCCGATTCAGCTCGACGGCGCGGTTGTAGTTCTTGACTGCTTCATCAAATTTACCGAGGTAGTCGAAGCAGAGCCCCAAAGTGTCGTAAGCGCGCGCCATCTTAGGGTCCAGCGCGGTAACTTTTTGCAATCGGGCGACGGCCGAATTGTAGTTGCGCTCGTCGTAATCCAAACGCGCGAGCCAGTACAAGAAAAGCGGATTTTGCGGTTGTGCCGCTGCGAGCTTCTCTAATTCCGGGCGAGCCCAATCGCGCCGGTTGAGCTTGATGCAGGCCATTGCCAGAGTGAACCGGCTCCGTTCGTCGAGTGGGGCAATGGCTTCGACTTTTTTCCAGGCGATGACGGCGTTCGCGTATTGACCATCGAGGAAGAAAACTCCGGCGACGATAGCAAGCGCTTTTGCCGAACGCGGCGACTTCGGATCGCGTTCAACTTCTTTAAGCAAAATCTTTTCCGCGGCCGCATAGTCGTGCACGTGAATGGCCCTCTCTATCTCCGCCTGACCAGCTGGTGCCATCTGCAAATCGGAAAGTTGGCGCGAGAGGCTGGATGACGGGGGATCGTCTTGCTGCGGCACAGGGACTTGAGCACGGACAAACGATATCAGGCACAATGCAACCGCCGTCAGCGTGATAGCCCCCTTCTTTACCTTCCGCACAGTGTGCCAATCAAGGCGCTGAGCCAGCTTTTGCATTTTCAATCTTTGCCTTTAGCTCCGCGGCGGCCTTACCCTCCGGCACGAGTTTCAGCTCTGCGTCAATTTCCGCAAGCGCTTGGTCGAATTTCTTTTGTTCCAGAAGAATTGTGCTGATAGCCAGGTGAACGTCGGGCAGTTTCGGGTCCGCATCCAAGGCGTGCTGAAAGGCCTCGAGCGCCAAATCATATTTTTCCTGAGCTAAATACTCCTGCCCGAGACCCTGTTGCAAGCGAGCGGACTTCGGGTCAATTCGCGCTATCCGCTGATAGGACCAACCGGAAAGCCTCATCCAGACTTTGCCCATCTGATAAGCGTATTCCGAGTCGTGCGGAGCCATTTCAACGAGTTTCTGGAGTTGCTGCGCGGCGGAAAGCCAGTTCTCTGAAGCCTCATAAGCCTTCGTTAGTTCAAGACGGGCCTGCGGTTGTTCGGGCATCAATTTGACGGCGCGCTCCAGTTCGCGCACGGCTTCCGTGTGTTTTTTAAGCGCCAGAAGGCTGGCTCCGAGCAATAGCCGCGAAGGACCATAAGCTGGCTGGAGGGCCAATGCCTCGCGGAACCTCTGGACGGCCTCCAAATGCCGGTTGCGCATCTGGGCGATGACGCCCAGGTTGTGATAGACGAGCGGATGTTTGGCTCCATGCCGAAGGGCGCTCGAAAAAATCCTCTCTGCCGTGTCAAGATCGCCAGACTTCAACGCTGCTATGCCGGGAGCCACCTGGGTTTCGAGTGAAGGGAGCGGATTCTCCTGCGCACAGGAGAGTGTTGGCGCGCTGAAAAGCAGCAGGAGGAGGATGTGGCTATGCAAGCTCTTCAAAAAAAGGGTTTGCAGGCTGCGCGGACTTGATTCGCTTCTTCGCATTCTCAGTGACCTGAGAGCAGTGGTCATCCGACAGCCACAATAGTATAAGACAGCGGAAGACGAGCCCCGTTCAATGTATCAATCAGGGGTCATGAATCGTGGCTCCAAACTTCACTGTGCCCTGTGAGAGAATGGGCCCGGTGACTCTGATGCTATCGCACCTGTCGATCCCAGTGATGTCTGTGGCCGTTTTCTTGTGTCCCCACCTTCTGCGCTCCGCTCACTCACGGCAGAGCCAAACCAGCGCCAGAGACCAAAAAATTCTGCTGATCCAACAGTTGATCCAGGAACACGATCTCCAAAAGGCGCTCCTTGAGCTTGCAAAGGCTGCTAACCAGTATCCGGCCGATGCGGGCTTCGACAATTTGCTAGGCATAGTCGAGGCACAGCAAGGCGATTATGTCGCAGCCGAAAAAAGCCTTCGCCGAGCCATCACGAGGGATCCGAAGTTCACCGGGGCCTACCTTAACCTGGGGCGGCTGTATCAAGAGAACGACGCGGTAGACCCACAGGCGGTGCGTAAAGCGATCGAAGTATATAGGCGAGTGCTCGAATATGACGCAGCAAATAGCGAGGCGCTCTATCAGAGTGCGGCCCTTTTGTTACGACAAGGCCGGTATCAGGAGTCACTTAATTACGTTTCACGCCTCACGGCACATGACCAAACGAGCGCGCAGACCTTGTCCATCCGTTGCGCCGATTACGCTGGACTGTCGAACCGCAAGGGCGCCGACGACGCGGCCGCACGGTTAATGGGCGCTCCGGACTTTTCCGAGCCGGACGCCCAGCAAGCCTCGTTAGGGCTAACATCCGGTAAGCGCGACGACCTCATTGTCGCCTTGCTAGAGAATCTGCAAAAGCGCCAGCCACTCGGTTCAGTCTCGCTGGAGTCACTCGGCTTAGCTTACGGACATTTGAACAGGCTTGTAGAAGCGCGGGTGGCTCTGGAGAAGTCTTTCGCTAATGGAAAGCCGTCGGTTGCGTTGCTCTTGGAATTGGCACGCGTTGCCCGGCTCCAAAAAGACTATCAGGGGGCCCTTGGTTACCTGGCGCATGCGCGAGACCTGGAGCCCGGCAATGCGAGTTTGCATTACTACTTTGGCCTCGTGTGCGTGGATTTGAGCCTTATTGCAGAAGCCCGAGACGCGTTTGCAAAAGCCGTCGAGCTCCAACCGGAGAATGCAGATTACAACTATGCAATGGGAGCCGCCTCTGCCTTCCGGCAAGACCCGGCGGAGGCAGTTCCGTACTTCGAAAAATATCTTAAACTGAAACCGCAGGATCCACGAGGCAAGCTGGCTCTGGGTGCTGCACTTTTTCGGGCCAAAGATTACGAACATGCCATTGCTTGGCTGAAGCAATCCGCAGGAAGCTCCGAAACGGCCACCAAGGCTCATTATTATTTGGGTGCGATTGCCTTGGAAGAGGACCGGTTGGACGAAGCTTTCGTTGAGCTTCAAGAAGCGTTGAAAACCAAGCAAGATTTTCCGGACGCGCTGGCTGAGCTTGGCCGGTGGTATTTAGACCGCAAAGACTACCGACAAGCGGAGAAACAGATTCAACTAGCACTAAAAATTGAGCCGGACCACTATGCCGCAAACTTCTACCTCTTGATGCTCTACACTCGTACGAAGGATGCGAAACAAGAGGCGCAGGCCAAGCGTTTCGATGAGCTAAAGAAACTGCTGGCAGAAAAAAATCAGGAATTTCTGCGCATTGTCGAAGTACGTCCATTTGAAACTCCATGAAGACGCTCAATTGGAAATCTGAATGTTCCGTCTTGTCGTTGAGCTTGCGGCTTCTCTTGTTGTTGATTTTTATGGTTGTCATCTCGAGCCACGCATATGGCCAGTCGTCGCTTAACGAGTGTACCCGGGCCTTTTATCGCGGTGACTATGCCCTGGCAGTTCAATTGGCGGAGAAACATCTGCATAAATTCCCCAAGGATGTGCCGGTCCGAGTAGTTTTGGCTCGGGCGGAGCTTGCTCAAGGGAAGCCTCTCCAAGCTCTTGAAGAGCTTCGGACGGCGCTCGAATCCGATCCGAAAAGCATTGACGCTCTTTATTATTTGTCTGTTGCTTCCAAAGAGCTTTCGCAAAACGAATATCAGCGGCTATTTGCAATAGCTCCGGACTCCTTCCGCGTACACCAGCTTCTCGGCGAGGCCGCTTTGAGTTCCAAAAACCCAACAGAAGCTGAACACGAATTCGACAAAGCCCTGGAAGTGAATCCTCGGTCCGCGGAGGTTTCAACGGAATTAGCCGAGCTGAAGCGGTCGCAGTCGAAGTTCGATGAGGCGATTACCTACTATTTACAGGCGGAGAAGAATGGACCGCCGAATTATGACGTCGCCTACGGGCTGGGTGCTTGCTATACATACAAGCAAGAGTACTCTGAGGCGATTGAATGGCTAAAGAAGGCGGTGGCGGTGGCTCCAGATGCTGTTGCAGGCCGGTTTGCCCTTGGCAACGCTTTGTTTCAGGATGGACAGTTCACGGCAGCCATCCCCGAATTGAAGGATGCTCTGCGGCGCGAGCCTCGGATGAAGCAAGCGTATTTCCTGCTTGGCCGGGCCTATTCCAAGCTTGGGAAGGCTGAAGAAGCAAGAGTGGCTATCCAAAAGCTGGACGAGCTTAATCGCTCCGAGGTGCCGGAAGAGAGGAAAAAAACATCGGGTCCGGTCACGCCAAAACCCGAGTAACTCCGATAGTTTCCCGCAGGGAATCGTTGCCGTCGATTTTCTTAATCCCAGCTATTTGGAAACTTTCAGCAGCACGGCGCCGTGGCTCGGCACTTCTGCAGCGTAGGAACTTTGCGCCGCGCCCAGATATTTGTGGTCCAAAAGATCACTCAGCTTCGCTGAGGCTGGCGCACCGATCGTGTTGAATTCAAGTGTCATCTTAAAAGCAGACTCACTGCGATTGAAAAGCCCTACGGCTTGGCTGCCGTCGGCCAGCGGCCTCGCCCAAATCTCCAACGGGCCTTCCTGCCAAAAGCGGTGTCCTTGTATTCCCTTCGGGTCCTGATCGACGGCAATCACTTCAGAATTCGTGAGAAGTTCCTTCGTTTCCGCAGACATGGTCCGAATATCGTTGCCAGCCAGCAGCGGGGCAGCCAGGATTGCCCATAGCGCCATGTGCGTGCGATATTCGTCGCGATTCATTTTGCCGTTGCCGATTTCCAGCATGTCCGGATCATTCCAGTGTCCCGGACCGGCAAACTTCTCCAGACCGTTTTGTCCAAATCCTATTAGCGACATGCTGTCGTAACTGTCGCTTATGTCTTCCGTGGTCCTCCACAAGTTGCCGGTTTTCGGCCCCCATCGCCATGGCGCTTTCACGCCCCAGTTGCAAATGCTGAACACGATGGGGCGGCCGGACTGCGCCAGAGCGTCGCGGAATTTCGCATATTGCATCTCCGGATCGAGACCCTCCGCATTGCACCAATCGATCTTCACATAATCGATTCCCCAGGAAGCATACGTTTTGGCGTCTTGAACCTCATGGTTTAGGCTCCCCGGCCGCTTTTCACAAGTGCCCGTGCCCGCATCGGTGTAAATCCCCAGTTTCAAGCCCTTGCCGTGAACGTAATCTGCCAGCGCTTTCATCCCTTCGGGGA
>Ga0209059_1001284_pt1 | contig 11418 bp, 12 predicted proteins | sample GraSoiAngelo_151_FD_186165 | JGI IMG/M metagenome (GOLD analysis project Ga0209059, IMG submission 186165) | Grasslands soil microbial communities from the Angelo Coastal Reserve, California, USA - 14_1009_12_20cm (SPAdes) (version 2) | ecosystem: Environmental > Terrestrial > Soil > Grasslands ...
GGGATTGTCATCTCGGGCCGAAAGGCCCTGCTCGATCGGCTCACCTCGGTCGCAAAGAAGCTTGACGGCACCGCGTTCGCGTTCCGCGAGCACAACGACCACGTCGAGGCGATATGTCCCTGGGGCAATCGCGTGCGCTGCTATGAGCCGGATGCCGCGCGCTTCGGACGCATCACGCTTGGCATTCCCTATGTCGAATTCGAGGTGCCGCATGGGACGACCAAAGGCATTTGCGCCTTCTATCCAAAATTCATGGGAATACCGGCCGAGCCGAAAAACGGCGACGGCGCCTTGGCGCGCGTGAAGGTCGGAAAGGATCAGTATCTGCAATTTCGCGAGAGCGATTCCCCGCAACCGGATTACGACGGCCACCACGTCCAGGTGTATGTCGAGGATTTCGGCGGCCCGCACGAGAAGCTGCAGAAGCTCGACCTGATCACCGAAGAGAGCGACCGTTGCCAATACCGTTTCGAGGACATCGTCGACCTCGACAGCGGCAAGGTGCTGTTCACGATCGAGCACGAGATCCGCAGCATGACCCATCCGCTCTATGCGCGACGCCTCGTCAACCGCAACCCGGCGCAGACCAACCGGAATTATATCTGGGGCGGCGACGAGTGGGTTTGGGCATTGCCTGATACGGTCGGCCCGAGCGGACGGGTCGAGGACCCGCTGAAGGCGCCGAAAGCGCCGACGATCGCCAAACGACGCGCGATGCGCGCCCAGCAAATGGCGTAACATCGCCGGAATAGTGGTTCGGCTTGGGCGCGAGGCGGGGGTTCTCCCCCCGCCTCATTGCTTTTCAGCACGCGGCGATCAAGGCGACGGCGCCGGATTGACCCATTTGATTTCGGGCTTCGATGCGGGCGTGGCTTGATCCACAGCCGACGGCGGGACGGGCTTGTCAACCGCCACGTGCTTCGCCCGGGAATGCCGTTTTTCGGGCGGGTTGGGCGGCTCCGCCGCAGCTGTGCTGCTGCCGGCTGCCGGATGCTGCTCCGGACCGGCTGCGCTGGTGGATGTCGCCGGGTGCCGCTCCGAGGCGGGCGCAGCGGCGCTCTTCGACGGATGCTTCTCTGGCGCCGCATGCTTCTCCGGGGCCGGAGGCGCGCTCGCGGCCGGCGGCTCTTCTCGTTGAGGCGCGGCGGGAGTCACCGCCACACTCTCGGTGCGGGACTTACGACGCGAGTGCTTTTCCGCCGGGGGCGATCCGGAGAGCGCCGCTTCGGCCTCGCGCCGCGACGGTGGGTTGGGCACCGCCGCTGTCGCTGCAGCGGGCTCGCTGGGACGGGAGCGCGTCTCCGCCGGAGATGGCGATGGAGCGCCCGATTTATGATTGTCCTCGACCGGGCTTCGTTCCGGCGCCTGGACCGCGGCTTCTCCGATGGCGCCCTTGGCATCGTCTGTTCGGGTCTGCACGTCCTCGGGCTTGCCGCTGTCGCGCGAGGCCTTTGGCCGGTCGGAGCGCTTCGTGTCGCCGCGGCGCTCCGCCCGGCCGGATTGATCCTCCGGCAATGCCGAGAGGAGTTCCTGAAGACGGTTGCGATAGCTCTGCTCGATGCACGCCGCGTGATCGCCGCAGCGGCGGCGTGCATTCACGAAGGCTGTCTCGTGGTTCTCGAATTCCGTCCGCTCCTGCTTCGAGAGCTTCCCGCCGGCCCTGTCATAGACATCGGCGAGCTGCTTATCGAGTTCCCCGAGCCGGGAATCTTGGCAGATTGCCTTTTCGTCGGCGGAACGCGCGTTGCGGCAATCGAAGCTCTGTGCGCCGGCCGGGGCATCGAAAGCGGAGGCCATCAAGAGAGCGCCCAGCGCGGCGGCGGCGATATGCGCCGACAGTGCGGCGCGGCATCGGAAGCGCGTCATCATTCTTTGGCTTTGCGGCGTGTGGTGCCGGCCTTTCATAAGCATCAACACCGGATCGCCCGGAATCCGATGTATCTTTCGACAAACGATGGAACAGCCCGGCTGCCGGTCTACCGCAGGGATGATAGAAGCCGGCGTCGAGCCCTGTGTTGGATGGAGGGGACCCATGCTGAGCGGCGTTTACCGTTTCCCGCCGATGGAAAGCGTGATCTACGGCCGACCCTTTGCCGAGGCGGTCAAGGAGCAGGTCGAGCAGAGCGGCGCCACGGCGGTCTTTCTGCTGGCGAGCGGCACCTTGGCGCGGGAGACCGGCCTCGTCGGCCAGATCCGCGACGCGCTCGGCAACCGGTTGGCCGGCGTGCATGCCAAGATCGGCGCCCATACGCCGCGCACCGATGTCGTCGAGGCCGCTAATGCGGCCCGCGCCGCGGGCGCCGACCTGCTGCTCACTTTGGGTGGCGGTTCGGTGACGGACGCCGCCAAGATGGTCGCGTTCTGCCTCGGCAACGGCGTCACCGACCCCGCGCAGCTCGACGATTACCGCGCCCGCGTCTCGGCCGACGGCAAGATCGTGCGTCCCGAGGCGAAACCGCCGAGCATCCGCACCATGACGATCCCGACGACCTTGTCGGCCGGCGAATACACCGCCTCGGCCGGCTGCACCGATACTGCGCGCAATGTCAAAGAGAGCTTTGGGCATCCGCTGATGATGCCGAAGAACGTCATCCTCGATCCGCGCGCGACGCTCCACACGCCGGAATGGCTGCTGCTATCGACCGGGATCAGGGCAGTCGATCATGCGGTCGAGGACATCTGCTCGCCGCAGTGCCAGCCGATCTCGGAAGGCGCGTCCTACCACGCGCTGAAATTGCTCGGCCGGGGTCTGCTCGGGGTCAAGGCGGACCCGCTCGACCTCGAGGCGCGGCTCGATTGCCAGCTCGGCGCCTGGATGTCGATGGTCGGCTCGCAGACCGGCGTGCCGAAGGGCGCGAGCCACGGCATCGGCCATGTGCTGGGCGGCACGGCGCATGTGCCGCACGGCTACACCTCCTGCGTGATGCTGCCGCATGTGCTGCGCTTCAACCATGCGGTGAATGCCGAGCGCCAGGCGCTGGTCAGCGCCGCGCTGGGCCGGCCGGGCGATCCCGCCGCCGAGGTGGTCGCCGGGCTGATCGCGGCACTCGGCCTGCCGCAGCGGCTGCGCGATGTCGATGTCAGGCCGGACCAGCTCGACCGGATCGCCGAACTGTCGATGCACGACCGCTGGATCCACACCAACCCGCGCAAGATCGACGGGCCGCAAATCATCCGCGAACTGCTCGACGCCGCGTGGTAACGCGGCCTTGCATGTTCGCATTAATATGCTTAGATGCGCGCAATGAGGACGACGGTCGATATTCCCGACGAGCTGTTCCGCCGCGCCAAATCCGAGGCCGCCCTGCGGGGTCGCAAGCTCAAGGATCTGGTTGAGGAGGGATTGCGCCTGGTCATAGAGAAGGAAAAGCTGCCGGCTACGTCGAAGAAGAAGCCGGCTCCGAAACCCCGGCCTGGCTCGCTGCACGAGAAGATGCAGAAATTTTGCGGCATCTTTGACGGTGATGCGCCGTCCGACCTTTCAACAAACAAGAAGTATTTTGACGATTTCGGGCGGTGAGATCCGGCACGCTTTTGGATACCGGCCCAATCGTCGCATATCTTTATTCGCGCGACGCTTATCACGATTGGGCCGTCGAGGCATTCAGCGAGGTCCAGCCGCCAGTTATCACCTGCGAAGCGGTGCTGACCGAGGCATGCTTCTTAATCGAGCGAAATCGGTGGCCAGCCATGCGAGTCCTGGAATATGTGCTCGAGAGTGAAATCCGCATCGGCTTGCAGCTGGAGCACGAAATCGAGGCGATCCGAGGATTGATGCAGCGCTACGCGAATGTGCCGATGTCATTAGCCGATGCCTGCCTCGTCAGATTGGCAGAAATCACCGATCTGCCGATCTGTACGCTGGACCACGACTTCGCGATATACCGCGCGGGCCGGCGGCGCTCCTTGACACTGATCACTCCGGAGCCTCGCGCGCTGCACGAGCCGTAACAAAAGCGGCGGTCGCGATATCGATGGCCAGCGCCAAGAGGAGCGCCGTCGCGGCGAGCAGAAAGAGTATCGGGTAAGGGTGCTCCGCCCCCGCGAAGATGAACGAGAACCCATAGCCGGCGATCGCCTGCCCCAGCGCAAAGGCGATCGTGCACCAGCTCCACGCCGCAGCCTGCGCGGCCGGGGCGTCCGGGATGAGCTCGCGGGTCCGGCCGATCGTGATCGCAACACAGCCCGGCACGAAAGCGCCGATGATAAAGCTCGAAACGGCGAGCCCGACCGCCGACACCGTGACGAGCGGCAGTGCCACACAAAGTGCCTGGACGACAAAGGCGAGGCGCAATGCCGTTCGAAACCCGATCCGGTCGCCGACATAGCCGCCAGCAATGGGACCGAGAAGCGCGCCGGCCCCGAAGATGACCCAATAGACCGCCGCCCTGTGCAGGCCCTGCCCGAGATCGCGGGCGATGAAATCGACGAGAAACACCATATGCGGCACAAGCCCGACCGCGTTCAGCGCGTATTCGACATAGAGCGCGCGCAGCGCGGGTGCGGCGCGCAGCGAGCGCAGGTTTGCCGGTAGCATCTCGGCTGCATTGATGCTCGCCGGCCAACCGCGCCAGGCGATTGCGGTCAGCACCAGTGCCACCCCGCCGAGCCCGAGCCAGGTCTCCACAAGGCCCCATTGCATCAACAGCGGTACCAGCGTTCCGGAAGCGGCTATGCCGAGCCCCACACCGGTGAAGATCGCGCCGCCGGCAAGACCGCGGCGCCGGGGCGGAATGCCCGGCATGACGCTCGGCGCCGCGAGCGCCATCAGGACCCCGCCGGTGCCGCCGGACAAAAAACGCCAGAAGAAGAACCAGGCAAAGCCGAGCGGCAACGCGCAGGCGAGAAGGCTCGCCGCGGTCGCCAGCATCGAGCCTCGCAGCAAAGCGGGTGTGCCGGTTCGGGCGGCGACTGCCCGGGCACCGATCGCACCGGCCAGATACCCCGCCAGATTGGCGGCGCCGAGATAAACCGCCGCCGATGGCGCGAACCAGCCGGCTGCGATCAATGCCGGAATGAGCGGCGTATAGCCAAACCGGGCCAGCCCGATCCCGACCAGATTTGCCGATAATGCCGCCATGGTGGCACGCAGCGGCGGAACCGCCGGCCGGAGTGCAGCTCTATCCATGGCCTGAGATAGCCGGCGCATCGACGCTATGTTACGGCCGGCGCCGAAGGACAGATCGGCATTCTGCGCCCGGCAGCCATTCGGAAGCGCCGCACCCGCGACCACGGCTCGCCGTCAGCGCGCTTGAACCCCGCCGCTGCGAGGAGGATCATGGTCGGATCGTCACCGCTATCGCCTCTGTCCGGAGAAGCCATGAAGCTCAATGGCGCTACCATCCCCGACGAGATCGTCCGCCGCGTCGTCGAGCGCCGCGGCACCGAGCACTGCTTTGCGGAGCTTGATCCGGCCCGCACCGCGCTCGTCGTCATCGACCTGCAGCACGCCTTTATGAATGAGGCGGTCGGCCACGCCGTCGTTCCGGCGGCGCGCGACATCGTGCCGGCGGTCAACCGCCTCGCCGCGGCGGTGCGGCAAAAGGGCGGCGGCGTCTTCTGGGTGCAGATGACGCACGACGACAACTGCCTCGACGATTGGTCGATCGCGTTCGAGATGTCGACCCCGGCGATGCGCCAGAAGCGCATCGCGGCGTTAAGCGAAGGCGGGCTCGGCCATCAGCTGTGGCCCGATCTCGACGTCAAACCCGAGGACGAGATCGTCAAGAAATACCGCTACAGCGGCTTTTTGCCGGGAACCTCGGATCTTGCCGACCGGCTGCGGGCGCGCGGCTTCGACACCGTGCTGATCACCGGCACGGTCACCAATGTGTGCTGCGAAAGCTCGGCGCGGGATGCCAACATGATGAATTTCCGCACGATGATGGTCAGTGACGGCAACGCCGCGCTGACGCAGGCGGAGCACGACGCGTCGCTGACCGCGTTCTACGCGACCTTTGGCGATGTCATGGACACCGAGATGATCATCGCCGCGCTCGACCGCGCCGCCGCCGCGAAGGCCGCGTAGCCGAACCTAGGCTGCTTTTTCGAGTTCGCGCAGGATCGTGTCGCCCATGTCGCGGGTCGAGATCGATGCTGTATTCGGCTGCCGAATATCGGCGGTGCGCGCGCCTGCCCCGAGAGCCTTCGCCACTGATTTCTCGACGAGATCGGCCTCCTCGGCGAGATCGAAGGAATAACGCAGCATCATCGCGAACGACAGAACGCAAGCGAGCGGGTTGGCAACGCCCTTGCCGGCGATGTCAGGCGCGCTGCCATGCACCGGCTCGTAAAGCGCCTTTCTGCGGCCGGTCGCGTCGGCCGCCCCGAGCGAGGCCGAAGGCAGCATGCCGAGCGAGCCCGTCAGCATCGCGGCGCAATCCGACAACAAATCGCCGAACAGATTGCTGGTGACGATGACGTCGAACTGCTTCGGGTTGCGCACGAGCTGCATCGCGCAATTGTCGGCGTACATGAAGCTGAGCTCGACATCGGGATAATCGGCGTGCACGCGGCGCGCCACCTCGCGCCACAAGATGCCGGATTCCATGACATTGGCCTTGTCGACCTCGCAGAGGCGATGCTGGCGCTTTTTGGCCAGCTCGAAGCCGGCGCGGACGACGCGCTCGATCTCGGCCTCGCTGTAGACTTCTGTGTTGATGCCGCGGCGGCTGCCGTCTGGCATTGTCTCGATACCGCGCGGCTCGCCGAAATAAATGCCGCCAGTCAGTTCGCGCACGATCATCAGATCGAGACCGGCAACGAGCTCGCGCTTTAATGTCGAGGCATCGGCCAGGGCTTCGAAGACCATTGCCGGGCGGAGATTGGCGAACAGGTCCATCTCCTTGCGGAGCCGCAACAGGCCGCGTTCAGGCTGCAGTTCGAACGGGAGCGTCTCCCATTTCGGGCCACCGACCGAGCCGAACATCACCGCATCGCTCGCTTGCGCCTGGGCCAAGGTTTCGTCGGTCAGAGGCGTACCGGACGCGTCATAGGCGGAGCCGCCGACCAAGCCTTCGCTGACCTCGAAGCTCGCAATGTGCCGCTTGTCGAAAAACTCGATGACGCGCATGACCTCGCGCATGATTTCCGGGCCGATACCGTCGCCCGGCAACACGAGGATTTTGCGGTTTGAACGGGTGGTCTTAGCCATGGGGATTTCAGTTCCGGTCTGAACGTGAAATGCCCCTCACCCGGTCCTCCGCTTCGCGTCGGACGGCCTCTCCCCGTGCGCGGGGAGAGGGTTGGGGTGAGGGGCGCGTCGATGGAGAGGTTAGGCGCCGGCCTTTTCGGTCAGGCCGAAGACCCAGGGACGCTCGCCGCGCGTCTTTGTCTCATAGGTGGCGATCTCGGCCGCCTTCTGTTCGGTCAGCCCGATATCGTCGAGGCCATTGAGCATGCAGTGCTTGCGGAACGGGTCGATGGCGAAAGGCACGATCTCGCCGTCGGGGCGCGAGATCGTCTGCTTGTCCAGATCAATCGTCAGCACCGCGTTGCCGCCCTTCTTCGCATCGTCCATCAGCTTGTCGACCTCTGCCTGCGGCAATGCGATTGGCAAAAGGCCGTTCTTGAAACAGTTGTTGTAGAAGATGTCGGCAAAGCTCGGCGCGATGACGCAGCTGATGCCGAAATCGGTCAATGCCCAGGGCGCGTGCTCGCGGCTCGATCCGCAACCGAAATTGTCGCCGGCGACGATGATCTTCGCCTGCCGATACGGCCCCTGATTCAAGATGAAGTCCGGGTTCTCCGAACCGTCGGCCCGAAACCGGATCTCCTCGAACAGGTGCTTCGCCAGACCCGTGCGCTTGATCGTGCGCAGATGGATCGCCGGGAAGATCTTGTCGGTGTCGATGTTGATCGCCGGCATCGGCGCCGCGACACCGGTCAGTTGCGTGAATTTTTCCATCGAAGGTTCCTCTTAGCCCAACTGGCGCACATCGGCGAGACGGCCGGTCACCGCGGCGGCGGCCGCCATCGCCGGACCCATCAGGTGGGTCTTGGCTCCGGGACCCTGGCGCCCCTCGAAATTGCGGTTCGAGGTCGAGGCAATGCGTTCGCCCTTCATCGCCCTGTCGGGGTTCATCGACATGCAATTGGAACAGCCGGGCTCGCGCCATTCAAAGCCCGCTTCGAGGAAGACGCGATCGAGACCTTCTTCCTCAGCCTGATGCTTCACCAAGCCGGAGCCCGGCACCACCATCGCGCGGACGCCTTCGGCGACCTTGCGACCCCGAGCGATCGCCGCTGCAGCCCGCAGATCCTCGATGCGGCTGTTGGTGCAGGAGCCGATAAAGACGCGCTGCACCGGGATCTCGACCAGCGGCGTCTTCGGCTTCAGCTGCATGTATTGGAGCGCCCGCTCCACCGCGGCCCGCTTCAGCGGGTCGTCGATGTCGGCCGGATCGGGGACCCGGGCGGTAATCGGCGCGGTCTGTTCCGGGTTGGTGCCCCAGGTGATATGCGGCGCGATCTGACCGGCGTCGAGCGAGGTCTTCTTGTCGAACTGCGCGCCGGGGTCGGAGGGCAGCGTCTTCCAATACGCCAATGCCTGCTCCCAGGCGCCGCCTTTGGGCGCGTAAGCCCGGCCCTTGACGTATTCGAAGGTGATCTCGTCCGGCGCCACAAGGCCGGCGCGGGCGCCGGATTCGATTGCCATGTTGCAGACGGTCATGCGGCCTTCCATCGACATCGACCGGAAGGTGCTGCCGCCATATTCGATGACATGACCGGTGCCGCCGGCGGTGCCGATCTTGCCGATGATCGCGAGGATAACGTCCTTTGGGCTGACGCCGGCGCCCAAGCTGCCATTGACCTCGACCAGCATATTCTTGGCGTGCGCCTGAATGAGGGTCTGAGTCGCCAGCACGTGCTCCACTTCGGAGGTGCCGATGCCGAAGGCGAGCGCGCCCAAGGCGCCGTGCGTCGCGGTATGGCTGTCGCCGCAGACAATCGTCATCCCGGGCTGCGACAGGCCCATTTCCGGGCCGATGATGTGGACGATGCCCTGGTTGATGCTGTCGATCGGGATATAGGGCACGCCGAACTCGACGACGTTGCGCTCGAGCGTATCGACCTGCAGCTTCGATTCCGGCTCGTCGATCCCGGCCTTGCGGTTGCTGGTCGGGATGTTGTGGTCGGCGACGGCGATCGTCGCGTCCGGCCGGCGCACCTTCCGGCCGGCGAGCTTCAGCCCCTCAAAGGCCTGCGGTGTCGTTACCTCATGGCAGAGGTGAAGGTCGATGTAGAGGAGATAGGTGCCCTCGCCCGCCGGGGCGATGACGTGGCTGTCCCAAATTTTGTCAAACAAGGTGCGCGGTTGCGCCATCGGGGGATACTCCAGCGACTAGGCTTCAGTAGAGGTTAGGCTTCGGTTTCGGGGGAAGCGGATCCGGTAACCGGCACCCGCTCGCGGCGGTTGTCCTCGCGGCCGCGCTCGGCAATGCGCGCCGCCTTGCCGCGGCGGGCACGCAGATAATAGAGCTTGGCGCGCCGCACGGCGCCGCGGCGCACGACCTCGATCGCGCTGATGCGCGGCGAATAGAGCGGGAAAACGCGCTCGACGCCCTCGCCATAGGAGATCTTGCGCAAGGTGAAGTTCGAGTTGATGCCGGCATTTTTGCGGGCGATGCACACCCCCTCGAAGGCCTGCACGCGCTCGCGCTCGCCTTCGACGACCCGCACGCTGACGCGCACCGTGTCGCCGGGCTGAAACGGCGGGACCGGCCGCTCGCCGGCCAGCTTCTCGACCTGCTCGGCTTCGAGCTGCTGCAACAGATTCATCGCTCCACCTCTTACCTCTTCCCGCTGGCCGCCAGCCGAGCCGCATAGTGTTGCCACAGATCGGGCCGCCGCTCTCGCGTCAACCGCTCCGCCTCGGCCCGCCGCCAAGTGCGGATTTTCGCATGATCGCCGGACACCAGAACCTCCGGGACCGCCCGCCCCTGCCACAGCTGCGGCCGGGTGTAATGCGGGTATTCGAGCAGCCCTTCGGCGAAACTCTCCTCCGCCAAGGCTTCGGCGCAACCGACGACCCCCGGCAATAGCCGCACGCAGGCGTCGATCAGCGCAATCGCCGCCGGCTCGCCGCCCGACAGCACGAAGTCGCCGAGGCTCACCTCCTCGACGGCCCGGGCTTCGAGCAACCGCTCGTCGACGCCCTCGAAGCGGCCGCAAAGCAGCCGGACACCAGGCCCCGCCGCCAATTCCCGCACGTGCTCCTGATCGAGCGGCCGGCCGCGAGGCGACAAATGGATGAGCGGGCCGGCGCCGCCGCCGCCTTCGATCGCCGCATCGAGCACATCGGGCCGCATGACCATGCCCGGCCCGCCGCCAAACGGCGCGTCATCGACCGAGCGGTGTTTATCGCGCGCGAAATCGCGGATGTCCACCGTTTCGAGCCGCCACAGCCCGGCCGCGAGCGCCTTGCCGGCCAGCGAATGCGCGAGGGGCCCCGGCAGCATTTCCGGGAAGATCGTCAGCACGGTCGCCTGCCAGCTCATGCGGTTGCTTTCTCGCGCTTGCGGCGCGCCCCCGCCGGTTCATCGAGGAGCCCGGGCGGCGGGTCGATGACGAGCCGGCCGGCCGCGAGATCGACACTCGGCACGATCGCACAGGTGAACGGCACCACCAGCGGCGGTCCCTCGGCCCTGGCGATTTCAAGGGTGTCGCCGGCGCCGAAATCATGCACTGCACGCACCCGCCCGACCGCCGTGCCGTCGCTCAGCACCGCTTCGAGCCCGATCAGATCGGCGTGGTAGTACTCGTCCGCCTCGGTCGGCGGTAATACCGCGCGCTGCAGATAGAGGCGCAGGCCCCGCGCCGCCTCAGCCTGGTTGCGGTCAGCAATGCCCGACAGATGGCCAATGAGCACGCCCTTGCCAGCGCCGGTGAGCCGCAATGTGAAATGACGCTCGCCGCTCTCGTCCTCGAGCGCGCCGTAACGCGCAATGTCCTCGGGTGTGCCGGTGAAGCTCTTGATCTTGACCGCGCCGCGCACGCCATGCGCGCCGGCCACGGCGCCGACGCACACCCGCTTGCCCAGCGCGCTCACCGCAAACTCCGTTCAGCGACCGCCGTCAGGCGCTGCCGGCTGCAGCGCCGGCAGCGTCTGCGGCCTCCTGAGCGCGTGCCTGCGCCTTGGCTTTCGGCGTCGATTTGTGCGGCGTTTCGCGTACCGCCGGCTTTTCCATGATGCCGGCATCGCCGAGAAAGCGCGCGACGCGGTCGCTCGGCAATGCCCCGACCCCGAGCCAGTGCTTGATGCGCTCTTCCTTCAGGGTCACGCGGTCAGCATGCCCGCGATCGAGCATCGGGTTATAAGTGCCGAGCTTTTCGATAAAGCGCCCGTCGCGCGGGCTGCGCGACTCGGCGACGACGATCGAATAGAACGGCCGCTTCTTGGCGCCGCCGCGGGCGAGC
>Ga0209059_1001286_pt1 | contig 11413 bp, 4 predicted proteins | sample GraSoiAngelo_151_FD_186165 | JGI IMG/M metagenome (GOLD analysis project Ga0209059, IMG submission 186165) | Grasslands soil microbial communities from the Angelo Coastal Reserve, California, USA - 14_1009_12_20cm (SPAdes) (version 2) | ecosystem: Environmental > Terrestrial > Soil > Grasslands ...
AAGCCACGTTGCGCAACTGGGGCGCCTTGAAGAAGCCGCCTCTGGCGATGTCGTCTGAACAGTTCATCGGCGAGGGTGAAATACCATCGCCACGCCGGCCGGGAACAATGACGGTTTCAAACCCGCCTTTGCAAACGTTCTCGCGGAGGTATTCCGCTTGTGACAGCGGAAGTCCGGCCACTGGATCGGTCCCGGCAAGTCCGCCATCCTCGGCTGTGGGACGTATTCCAATGTGGTAGTAGCCGGTGTCGTAAACGCGCGCGTGATCATCTTCCATCACCATGCGTTCCACTGGGACCGCGGATACAGTTCCAACCGAAGCGTTGGAAAGTTCAGGTCCGCCGTGGCACGCAATGCAGCCGGCTTTGGTCTGGAAGAGATTGAGTCCGCGAAGCTGGCCTTGAGTCAACGGCGTCGGCCCGACCGAATAGTTGATCTTGATCGGCACTTGCGAAACCGGCGGTTCTCCGAAGAACACCGTTACGGTACCGCTGGCGTAATCAACCCTTGCGCCGTTTACTCCAGCGCCCTTAATTACTCCAAAACCATCGTCAAATGCATAAATGTCCTGGTCAGTGGCATCAAGGGTCTCGTTCAATCCGATGATGGAAACCGTGAAAGGAGTGATACCAGGTTTGAGCTGGATGGTGTATTGATTCGTAGTGTTGTCGCCAGTCAGCGTGTAGCTCTGCTGCTGTTCAAGGTATTTGTCTAATGGAGTCTGGTCGGCTACCAGCGTACTCTCGTACATTTGGATGGCCACGCCCCAGAACAAGGAGAAATTGAACTCCATCAGGCTGTACTCTTGCGTGTTGGCCGGGCAGACCTGACCCTGGTCTAGATCAACGGTGGCTGCGGCGCTGCCATCAGGGCCGGCGCAAATGCGAAGATTGTCGTCCCACCATTCTGACTGGAAGGCCTTCTGGATCAGCGTTGCATAGTCCGTTTTCAGGCCGCGATCGGGAGCATTGGACAATGCGCCCAGTACGCTGTCAGTCGGATCCACCATCTGTCTGGCTAAAGGCCTTCTGACTAACAGCTTTCTGCCCACGTCGTGGAAGTTGCGGCCATCAGCCGACATTTCCGTGGAGCTCAGGATCGGCCCCAGAGATTGGGAACACAGCGCTGAATTCTGCATGTTGATGAGCGCCGCGCCCAAGGTGCCATCGGGTTCGCGCACCAGCAGATGCGCCGACTTGTCGCGATTGCCGAACGGATTTGCGCCGTTGCAGACGTTCTGCGCGCGTCCATCCCAGAAATTGCGGAAATTGAAAACAGCATCCACCGCGCTGGGCGTGTTGCGTCCGGTAGTCCTGCGCGTGTTGATGAGCTGCGCCGAGGCATCCGGATCAGGGTACGAGAAGACCGCATCGGGAACAGAGGTGCCGGTCTCGACGCTAGCCATGTTGACGCCAGGAATCAGCGTGCCATTTCCGTTGGTGCCATTTGAGGTGCGGCCATTGCCGCCGATATGCCGCCTATTGCGGTTTCCAGGATTGTTGCGCGAGCCGGGGCCAAAGGTCAGTCCCGGACCGTCGGAATCGGCGCCGTCGCCAACGCTCACGATTGGAGCAACATTGCCATCTGGAGTCGGGCGTCCAACATTGATCTGCCCCATTTTGCTGGAGAACACGCCTTGCGATCCTGAAACGTCATTCATGTCTCCGATCACGCTGAAGCGGTCATTGATATCGGCCAGCTTGCGGAAAGGAAAATCGCCATCGTGATATCCGCCGAAGCCGGCATCGGCGCTGCCTGGGGTGTAGCGATGGTTGGGGCCGGAGCCGACCTGGAAACTGTTATCGCCGCCCGCCTGGCCGGGGTTTACTTCGTTGGTAGCGCGGCTGTCAGCGCCGGCGTTGAAATGGCAAGTAGCGCATGCCTGGATGTCATCGCTTCCAGCCTGCATGTCCCAAAATAAAGCTTTTCCGAGTTGAATGGCGGCTGTCTTATCATTGAGGATGCCTTCCATACCGAACACCGGAGGTATGGGCACACTGGACAGGGGTGCAAGAGGCCGCAACGGAACACGTACCGAACCAACTCCGCTCTGGGCCCGCACATGGCCGTAATATCCAAGTGCGACAACTATTACTAGGACCCCTGCAAACACGCGCAGAGCCATTCGGATCCCGGAAGACAGTTTCATGGTGTTCTCCTAAATCGCTTTGCAGCCCGCCTCTGGGTGTCGACAGCAATATGCGTAGTCAGGCTGCAAGGGGAGATTGTTGCCGGAAGCGATTAGACGATCATTAATGCCGTATTAAACCCTTTAATGTCAGTCGTGCTGCGAACAGATTTGTTGCAAACCGTTGTAAACAGATACGTTTCCCTATCTAATTCGCGTCAATAGCTCACTCGCTGAGCGTCTGCGCAGTTCACCAAAGGCCAATTATTAGGCCTGTTCTAATCTCGGGCTTGCCCTGTACTAAGGTGTAGAACTGATCATGGTGCGGATGCACAATGATCGGGGAGGCAAATGGATTGCCGCTGGCTGGTTGAAGGGCAGGTTTAGACGGCTTCGTTTATCGTGGTATCCGGAGATGCAAGCCAATCGCGCTCAGCGTTTTTTAGGTGGCGCTTTCTTTGTTGCCGGTTGGGTGGCAGGAGTTGGGGCTCCGCAATCGCAATAGCGCAATGTGGTCACGGGCGCGGCCGCGCCTTCTGAGATGGTCACCATAAACAGGCGGTCATATTCATTGTCGGCGATCGCCGGGACCGTTCCCGCCTTCAGCCGCGCGAGGATGAAGGGCAGCGTATCGCTATGCCCAACCACCAGAATGCCGCCGCCTCCAGCATAAAAAAGATTGCGTATCAGGGTGTTGGGATCTTTTGCGGGGAGGATGGTCGGCGTAAGTTTCAGCGCTTTCGCCAGCGGCGCGGCGGTTTGCTGTGTGCGCTTTGCATCCGTTACATAAATCTGTTTGATGCCGGCATCCTTGAGCATTTTTGCCAGACACTCTGCCCGCTTCTCCCCCGCAGGACTCAACGGGTCAGCTTGCGTCCCCGTGGCGGTCTCAGCGTGACGGACCAGGAATATGGTGCGAATGTTCTGTTGAGCTGATGCCAGTTGGCACAACAATAATAATGACGGGAAGAGAATACAGTTAGATAAACGTTTCATCGCTGTTTGATTCGCCTTTGGCCTTTGAATGTTTGTACCACACCCTGGACACTAATAATTTAACAGATGAAACGGCAAGCAGACGTTCATCGCCTGCGGCGCTGCGGGTATCGAGCAAGGTCTATGGTCTACCACTGGCGAACAGGAATGTGCTAGCATGACCTTTAATCCCCCGCCAAATTTATTTTTTATTCACATTCAGGAAGGTCTTTTTTAAGATGATTCGAGCTGTTCTGACGACCTGCATTCTAGCCTTTGCCTCAGTGCTGGCGCACTCGCAATACCCCGGACCACCCAACCAAAAGCTCCCGGCTGCGCCGCCACAGGCCGCGCCTTCAGCAGACGAGGTGCCACCCGACGCGGTTGTAATCTCCGTCCATGGCATATGTCCGCCGGGCAAAAGTGGAACACAGGAGAATTCCGATTCCTGCACCACCACGATTACCAGACGGCAGTTCGACGCCATGCTTACGGTAATGAATGTCACCAATCAGAACTATTCGCCCGCTGCGCTCCGCAGCATCGCGGAAAGCTACGTGCAACTGCTCACGCTGGCCGATGCCGGGCAAAAAGCCGGGCTGGACCGTGACCCGCGGTTCGAAGAAATGATGAGAATCGTGCGCGTGCGCACCATGGCGGAAATGTACCGGCATTCCCTGGATGAAAAATTCAGCGCTCCGCCGCCGGAAGTAATCGAGACCTACTATAAGGAGAACATCAGCAAATACGAGCAGCTGAAGATGGACCGCATCTTTATTCCCCTGGCCGATCCCAAGAAGCCCCAGGAACGCCTGGCGTTTGAAAAGAAAGCCCGGCAAAAAGCCGAGGAGATCCGTGAAAGAGCTGCCAAAGGCGAAGACATGGGTGCGCTCCAGGAGGAAGCGTATAAATCGCTCGGGCTTAGCGGACCTCCCAAGGTTGACCAGGGTCCCAAACGCAAAGGCAATTTTCCGCCAACCATCGAAAAAGATATCTTCGCCCTCAAGCCGGGCGAGGTCACCAAAGTGGAAACCGACTTGTCAGGGTTCAGTTTCTATAAGGTGCGCAGCCGCGAACCCATCCCCCTGGAATACGTAAAGGCTGAGATTACTCGTGAGATCTACCAAAAGAATATGGAAGCTGCGATGAAGTCAGCCAACAGCCATGTGCATTCTGAATTCAACGATCAATTTTTTAAACCGCATGCGGCCGGCCCGGTTCCGCCCGCCTTCCATCCGGCGCCTCACGTTACTGTGCAACCGAGTTCGCCCGCAAGCACTGCTGCGCCCGCCAGTGGAAATGCAGGCACTTCTCCGGCGCCCACCAGTTCTGCTCCAGCAACAAATCCAGGCAATCCACCTTCGCCAAGGGCCACCCCACCGAAATAACGCGTTGATTTTGAAGCTGCCGTGTGTTTTCGGACGCTATAACCTTCTTATGTCGCCCTTAAAAAGGAACTGCCGAGGCATCTTGCCCCGGCAGCTCGGTTAAGTTTCCGACTTATCTGACTCGAATCACCACGCCTGCGGTTGGATTCGAGGCATCGATGCCGTCAAATGCCACGGTACCGCTGGGTGTGAATTGCAAGCCAGTCTGATTCGGGGCGGAGTAGAAGACGGTGATCTTCATGCTCTGCACCGGAGTGACGTTGTTGACGGTTGGCCCGCCGAGGCTGGCGATTGTGCAAACAAGTTTGTTACCGCCCAATCCTGGCGCCGGCGCGGCGCAGGAAGCCGGATTTGTTCCGCCACCCGGAGTCACCACAACATTGTTGATCGAGAGCAGTGGATCCATTGTGATCGTGAACACTACATTGTTGGCTGGAATTGCCGTGTTGTTGTTGACACTCCAGAGAATAGTGCCTGCGCCGCCCGCTTTCAGGTCAGTGGGTATGGCGTTTGCCTGCACCGATACCGGGATTCTGGTGTTTGGCGGCGGTGGCGGTGGGGGCAGCGAGGGTTGGGTCGTCCTGAACGCCTGGCTGAATGTGGTTGAGACGCCGTTCGCATCGAACGCCGTGATTTTGGAGCTAAGAGTGATGGTGGCGGCATTCATCTGGGCAACGACACTGATGTTGAGCACCTGCCCTGGGGCCATACTGGCGAGGCTGCAGATGGTTTGAGTAACGCCTGCTCCCACCGCAGTGCAACTTCCCTGATCCGGAGTTATAGAGACCAGGAATGCTCCATCGATAGTGGTGAGAATATTGTTGATCGAGACGTTGTTGATGGGAAATAGCGAAGCGTTACCGACCACAACTGTGTAGGTCACCTGCGTTGGTGTGCTGGCCACGCCGGCCGGCCCGAGCACAATGATGGTCGTATTCGGCACGTTGGTGATCAGAGGAGTGACGGGCAGCGATGCCGCCGATTCGAATCCATTACCTGCGGCATTGGTTGCATGCACGGTGAACGTGTACGCAGTGCCGTTAGTCAAGCCGGATACGATTGCGCTGGCTAAACTCGATCCTGGCGCGGGCGCCGGAACCGTGCCCGTAATTGCGGTGGGGGCCCCGTTGATCCGGGCCGTTACTGTGTAACTGGTAATGCCGTTTACGATTTGTGGCAATGTCCAACTCACAAAAGCCTGCGTGTCTCCTGCGGTGGCCTGCACTGCGGAAGGTGTGCCGGGCAAAGTTGCGCCAATAGGAATGCTGTTGCTGAGCTGTGAAAGCGCACTTGAACCTTGTGCATTCGTGGCCAGCACCTGGAACTGATAAATGATGCCGGCCGTCAGTCCGGGGATCGTGACCGAGGTTGGCGGATAAATGCTGCCGCCACCGGGGACCACCGTAACATCAGGGAGCGGGATGCCGTTAGCCGCAAAGCTGTTCTGCACAGTGTAGCTCGTGACTAGCTGAGCAGCTTGTGCTGGACTCCAGCTTATGACCGCATTTGTACCGCTCTCCGCGGCAACCACGTCCAGGGGAGCGCCCGGAACATCAGGAGCGGCAGCGGTTTGCGTTGTCTGGAACCAGCGGCCAGCGCCAGCGGTACCCAGGCCGCTGGGATCATCGCCAGTGTAGATCACCAGATTGGCGGGATCCGTACTATCCAGCACGAACGCGCCAACATTCTTGAGCGGTGCGGCGGACGATAGCTGAGCTGGATTGACGTAGCTCAAGCTCAGCGTCTGACCTGCCGCGCCAGCCGCCACATTGCCTACCCAAACCAGACTGTTCGTGACCGATTGGCCAATATAAAGGTTATTGCCATTCGTCGCGGGATAGACCTGATCTCCGCTCAGCACGGTCGTCGCACCGATGGAGGCCAAAACGCTTGTATCGCTTTTGTTGGTGCAAACGGGATTTGGAGAAACCAGGCACGCGATGTCTGCATTACGAATGAAAAAAGGTGACTTACTGTCCGCACCCCACAAGTCGTGTCCGATCCAAGCCAGACCCGTGGTGAGGTGGCCGTCAGGGGTAGCTGCCACCACCTGGATGAACTGTGCACAGGTGCCGAAGCTTGTCGCATTGGCCGCGCCAGGGTTGTTAAAGCGGATGATTACACCGTTTCTGCCGAATCCCACCCACAGGTTGCCTTGAGGATCCAGGGCCGCCGAGTTCGGCAAACTCGGATTGGTGGGAAGTGCGCAACCGGTTTGACCACCGGGAAATTTGTCGGTAGTGAGGTTGCCGCCCATAGAGAACGCAGTGCTGAAATTCAGGGAGCCGTTGCCACTGTCCCCGCTGGGAAGATAGCTGATTCGGAACACGCCTCTGGTTGCTGATTTGTTGTCGACAAAATAAAGGAGGTTCTGCGTGGCGTCAAAAGCCATGGCGCCGCCAGTCACTTTGGTAAGACTGAAAGGGCACATATTGCTGTTGATCGAGTAAGGGCCTGGGCTGTCCAGATCGGGATCCATGCGGCAAATGCCAGAGGTGGCGTCCGCCACCCACAAATGCCTGACGGGCTGGTTCGTTAACGGGCTGAGCGCGGACCCGTATAAAACCACTCCTCCAGTTGGACCGGCAACAGGGCTTTGCGCATCCGGCGCGCCGGCAAACTGGATTGTGTTGGTGGACGGGTTAACGGTTGTTTGGGCGCTCGCAATGCGCGCTGTAAAGCCAAGCAAAAAAATCATGCAGGACAAAACACAGGCTGATTTGCCAAGTCGAGCAGAGGTGGTCAATATGGAGTTCAAGTGGCGCCTTCCTGTCTCCTGGGCCTTGGCCCAGAGATCCCTCAAAATATAGAGAAGGCATCATCCGCTTTTCAGTGCACTGCCGCAGCGTTTTGACTATCCGGAAATGCTGCGTATTGATGGTGCAATTCACGCCGCATTTTTGCGTGCGTGCTTTGCCGGCCGGTGGATCATTATCTTAAAACTGTGCTGTCTGCCTGACTTCACATGGACAGAGTTGCTCCGACATCTTCATCTCGCATCCTCTCTGCGTGAAGCTCAAAACTAAAAAGAGTTGATTGCGAAGCGAAAAATATATATTCGGAGCAAATAAGATTTCTCTGGGCCCTATTTGTAACAGTGAAAAAAATGGCGGGGTTTCGCATTCGCTAAGCCCGCCGGATTACAGAAAAACGTTTTGCTAATTCCAGAACAGTTGAAGCGGCTGCCGGAGTGTGGTTGCACCCCGGCAGGCCGTTGATCGTTTATTTCACCGTAATGGTCACTGTGGCGCTGTTCGGCAGAGTGTCAGTGCCGCCAGGACCGAAGCTGACGTTGCCGATGACCCTGAACACCGCTTTGGACGTGCCCGCTGCCGGTGTCACGTTCTGGGTGATGATCATTGTCGAAGGTGGCTTGGCGCCGTTTTTGTTTGAGCCACCCAGAGTCGGGGTGGTGCATGTAAACTGCGTCCCTGAGATGCCGTTCACGGTCGCCCCAACTCCGGCCGCGCAACTCCCCGCACCGCCATTATTCACCGTCACGCTCGGAGGATTGGGAGCGTTGATGGTTAATCCATTCGGAACGAACAGAGTGACAACCACGTTCTGTACCGCTGTAGTGGTTGTATCACTGATGGTCCAGGTTACGTTTCCGGCCTGTCCAACATTCGGATTGGGGTTTTGGGCAAGTCCGGTGATCCCTACCGCAGCAGAGGCGTTTTGCGATACCGGCTGAGGCGGACTCGTGGTCTTGCTGATGTTGGCGTTCACCAGGACCGTCCCGGCAGCATCATTGCCGCTGGCGGTGGCTGAGTTGATGATGGCCTGGCTTTGCATCTGCACAATCACGTTAATGAGGGTGGAAGCGCCAGGATCGAGATTGCCCAGCGAGCAGGTCACGCTGATCACGCCTGCACCGCCCGCCGTGCAGCTTCCCTGGCCGGGTTGCGCCAGCAGGATATTGGCGGTGGGCAATCCGGTGGCGGAGCCGCCGCCGCTGTTGTTGCTGGCGCCCAGACCTGCCTGGCTATAGTTGAACGTGGTCGAGCTCAGAACGTTGCTGATGGTGAACGTCCCGTTGAATGAAGCATCGGGGGATACGCCCGCGACGGTCACCGACTGGCCAATGCTCAGGAAATGAGCGCTGGCGGTGGTAATGGTCACGTTTCCGCTGGCATCACGCACAGCGCCGCCGGCCGGGATGGTCGCGGCGACGGTGGTGAGTATATGGGTCATGGAAACGTTGGTCGCCGGGAAGTGAGAAGTGTTCTGTACAGTAACCCCATAAGTCAGTTGCACCGGGGTCGAGGTCACAGAAGTAGGTCCAGTCATCGAGATGGCCAACGTCGGCAAGTTAGCCGCTAAAGGCGTTACCGCGTTGGTCTGCGGTCCTTCAGCGCTATTGCCAGCGACGTTCGTCGCATGCACGGTGAAGGTGTACGTTGTGCCATTGGTCAGGCCGCCGATTACTGCGGTACCGATGCTTCCACTGGCCGGCGGCGGAACCGTGACGGTAATCGGCTGTGCAACAAGATTGATATAAGCCGTTACGGTGTAGCTGGTAATCGGTGTGCCGTTGGGAGATGAAATCGTCCAGCTCACGAACGCCTGCGTATCTCCCGCGCTCGCGCATGGCGGAGCCGGGCAAGCCGTCGGCGGATTGGGAACCTGCGTGCCGGGCGGCGTCTGGTGTGCGCTCTCTGCAGAAAACGCGCTCGATCCTGCTGCGTTGCTCGCCAGGACTTCAAATCCGTACGTGGTGCCATTGACGGCTGGAATGAAGGTCGAGGTCGGCGGGAAAGCCGAGCCGGTAACTGGGCTGACGACAAAGTCAGGAATCACAGCGCCAGAGGAGAAACTGTTGTGCACCGTATAGCTGGTTACGGGCTGGTTGGCTTGCGCCGGGCTCCAGCTCAATGTGATCGCGGAATTGGAAGGTACTGCTACCACGTTCAGCGGAACGCCGGGTACGGCCGTAGCAGTTGGTGTCGGACAGTTCATTGTCCAAGGTATCGGAGCGGGCCCTGGTTGTGGTGCGGCCGCCGGATAAGTTCCCTGGCAACTCTGGAACCACATGCCTTTGGCCAAAATACCGGCGCCGCTATAGTCATCGCCGCTATACAGCACGATGTTCGCGGGGTCGCTTTGATCCACGGCTAAGCCGTTCAGGTTCGCAATTGTAAAAGCCGGACCAGCGGCCGGAGAGAACACTCCGAAGAAGGCTGTGTCGAGTGTCGTACCCGTCATCGCGGCAGTGGCAGCGGAGGCATTGCCTAACCAAACCGTATTCTGTGGAGTACCAGCCACCGCCAGCGTGAAATAAACGTTGTTGCCGTTGGTCGCCGGATAGTACTGATCGCTCATGGTTGAAGTGGCGCCGGCTACCTGTGGCAACACGGTGATTATATCGGCGGGCGCGGTGCAAGCTGCATGGGGTGGCACCGCGCAAATAGTGTCAGCGTTCTTGATGAAGAACGGGGATGTACCGTCCGCGCCCCAAAGATCGTGTCCAATCCAGGCCAGGCCATTGGTAAGTTTGCTGACTGTCGCCACCTGCTGAATGAACTGCGAGCAAGTGCCGAAACCGGTTGCATCAGCGGTTCCCGGACTGTTGAAGCGGACGATCGCACCGTTCTTCTTGAATCCGACATAGAGATCTCCAAGTGGGCTGAGAGCGACTGCGTGCGGCAGCAGGCCCGTGCCTCCGGGTACGCCGAAAACCAAGGGGCAGCCGGTATCACCGCCGCCAAAGCGTGCGCCTGTGGTGTTACCGCCCATGATAAATACGCTATTGAAATCCAGCAGTCCGTGCCCACTATCGCCGTCAGGCAGAAAACCAATCCGCATGACGCCCTGTGATGCTCTTTGCTCATCGGCAAAATACAGGAGGTTTCTCGTCGGATCAAATGCCAGCGGCCCACCGGTGACTGAAGCGCCATTGATCTTGAACGGGCACGTGGTAATAGTCATCTTGTAAGGCCCCGGCGAATCTAGGTCCGGGTCAACACGGCAGAGACCAGAAGTGGCATCATCCACCCACAAATGGCGGAATGGCTGGCCCGTGATCGGGCTGATGCCAGTGCCTTTCAGAATGATTCCGCCCAGAGGCGCGGTAACCGCATTGTCCGTGGTGTTCTGGGGGTTGGGAACTCCCAGGTATTGCACCGTGGTGCTGGTTGTTGTTGCGGTGATGTCTGTTTGGGCGCTCGCGCTTAATGTTGCAAACGCGATAAGAATAATGCAGCAGAACCAAACCCTGGGCGAAGTGAACTGCGCGCATACAGCCGCGGCAGCTGGTGTCCGTGTGGAGGATCTCATTTTTGTGCCTTCCTGTCCTGAGGCTTAAGCTTCAGGATCATTTTTCCTGCAATAGGCCAGGCTTTCATCCATGCCATTTATCAACTGGCCGCTATGCCAATAGCGGTCAGTTAGACCCCAGCCACGCCGAAGTGCCCGCAATGCCGGAAGAATGGGCGTTGGTCGAAAAGCTGGCAGAGGTCTGCCAATTAGTATCTAAAGGTTTATGCCTATTCGATTAGAGGCCGATTGGCTGAACATTAAAATCTTTAATGTTCAGATCTGGCCTGGCGAGGGAAAAAGCCAGTCGTTTAACCCCCGCCAGCTCGATAGCGGAAAGGAACGCCAATCCATGTGATTTTTCTCGACGGAGGACAAGCGCGGTTGCCCCTCCAATGGGTTCCATCCCATGGTTTTCAAAGACACCAATCACGGCGCGGAAAAGCAATGTGGCGCCATCCACGCGGAGTATGACAATTGCAATCTTGGCAGGCTTTTATTTAAACGGGAATTATAAGGCAATTAATTTTCTTAAAGTTGATGCGGCTGGATCTGCCGGGCATTCATGCGCCGGAAGCGGAAGCATCCGGACAGATGCGAAGGTCTTCAGTTGAATGACCGCGAAAAGTAAAGGCCGCCCGTTTCCGGGCGGCCTGTTGAGACAATC
>Ga0209059_1001289_pt1 | contig 11388 bp, 8 predicted proteins | sample GraSoiAngelo_151_FD_186165 | JGI IMG/M metagenome (GOLD analysis project Ga0209059, IMG submission 186165) | Grasslands soil microbial communities from the Angelo Coastal Reserve, California, USA - 14_1009_12_20cm (SPAdes) (version 2) | ecosystem: Environmental > Terrestrial > Soil > Grasslands ...
GACTCGCCGAACGCCCCCTTTGAAGGCCGCTGGCAGTATGAGTACATGCGTGCGCGAGGCAATACCATTGAAGCGGGCACCAGCGAGGTGCAGCGCAATATCGTAGCTGAGCGAGTGCTCGGTTTGCCGCATGTTTGAGGACGCAAGTCAGGGTAGTAACATGTCAGTATTCAGTGACATGAGCGAGTGCCCGGTTTGCCGTATGTTTGAGGACGCGATAAATCGCGTCCCTACAGGAATTGGGAGTAATGAGCAGGAAATCTGGGTCTTAGATGAACGATTGCATTTGAAAGAGGAGCAAGAAAGATGTATTTGGCTCTCAGCGACGAACAAAAGATGCTGGCACAAACAGTGCGCCAGTTCATAGAGAAGGAATTGCCCTCTTCTAAGGTGCGGCGGATTATGGCGACTGAAAGCGCTTTTGATGAGCAACTATGGCAGAAGATGGCCGAGCAGGGCTGGATGAGTTTGACTGTGCCGGTCGAATATGGTGGGTTAGCAGAGTCGTGGCTAAGCGTTGCAGTCTTGTTCGAGGAAGCAGGCCGGGGAATGCTGCCCGGCCCGTTCCTGGCTACGGTCGCGCTGGCGGCCCCATTACTGGCAAAGGCTGGGAGTGCTGAGCAGAAAGCACGCTGGCTGCCGTCGATTGCGGAGGGGCAGGGCAGGGCGAGCGTGGCTTACCTTGAGCCTGCCGCCAGCTACGAGCTTGATTCGATCAAGACGACCGCAAGCCAAGTGGGCAGCAAATACACGCTGAGTGGCACCAAAATGTTTGCTCTTGATGCCCACGTGTCTGATTTTATTATCGTGACGGCCAAAGAGGAAGGAAAGTTGGGCCTGTTCCTGGTGGAGAAGGGTGCCGGGGGTCTGGTGGTGGAAATCCTGGAGGGCATGGATTTGAGCCGGCGCCTGACGCGCATCACACTGAACAATACCCCGGCCGAGAAGATCGACGCCGGCAATGAGGCCGGTCAGATGCTGGAACAGGCCTTACATTGCGCCAGTTTCGCACTGAGCGCGGAAGGTGTAGGCGGGATGCAGTGGATTCTAGATACGGCTGTGGCGTATGCCAGGTCCCGTGAACAGTATGGGCGGGTGATCGGCAGTTTCCAGGGAGTGGCTCATCCGTTGGTAGACCGGGCTCTCGACCTGACCAGCGCTCGCTCGGCCGTCTACAATGCTGCTTACGCCCTGGACCACCAACCAGATGAAGTTGCCGAGGCAATGAGCATGGTAAAAGCGCACGTCAGCGATAGTTACCGGCAGGCCGGCTACACGGGGGTGCAGACTCTGGGCGGGATTGGCTTCACCTGGGAACATGATATGCAACTCTATTTCCGGCGTGCCAGTGGAACGTGGAGCCTCTTTGGTGACCCGAACTGGCACCGGGAACGCTTGTTACACTCCCTCAAGATATAGTAGGGACAAGGTGTGGAAGGGCGTGGGGAAGGGGCCTTGTGCTTGTCCTGTGGGTCTGCTCGATTTCCGGGGAGGACAAGCACAAGGCCCCTTCCCTGCCTCACAGCCGCCCCTTGTCCCTACTGAGAGATCGACGTTTTTATTTCATGCTGGAATTTGGTTGCTTTGGGAATAACCCCTCACTCCTCCTTGTTATCATTGGTGATTTAGCAATCTCGTATTAGGACTGCTAGACAAGCAGCAACTTTTGTGCTATATTTTAGCAATCAGTTGACGGGACTGCTAAAATGCAGTTACGATCTTGAACCTTTACCGAAAAGCATGGATTATCAAGGGAAAATCCTCTTCATTGAGTACTTTGCCCCCGTTACCGATGTAAGAAGTAAAAGTTCACCATCGTACTACTTAAATAGTGAGGAGCATACTCTTACATGAAATGTGAACGTTGTGAAAAGAATCCCGCCCGTGTGCGCATCGATGAGATTGACGCCAATGGCCAACGAGTGCATCATTACCTCTGCCAGTCTTGTGTTGAGGAGTTGATGGGCGCTGCAATGGGACAGATGGGCGGTCCTGAAGGTTCTGGTATGCCTGGTGGTGCTCCATTTGGTTTTGTTGGAAGTAATGGCAATACTCCTTTCGCGGGCGGCAAAAATACAGCTACCGCCGAGCGACAGGCTAAACATAGCAAAACGCCGACGTTAGATCAGTATGGACGCGACCTGACTGCCGAGGCAGCAGAAGGAAAATTAGACCCAACGGCAGGACGAGAGCGCGAACTGCGCCGCGTGATTACTGTACTGGGTCGTCGACAAAAGAATAACCCGGTGCTGATTGGTGAGCCGGGAGTAGGTAAAACCGCGATAGTCGAGGGACTGGCCCGCAGCATCCAGGAAGGCAAAGTTCCCGCGACGCTGCGCAACAAGCGCATTGTCACCTTGAATATTGGCGGCATGGTAGCCGGAGCGATGTTCCGGGGACAGTTTGAGCAGCGCATCAAGTCTATTCTTGAAGAACTGCGCGAGTCCGAAGATGTGATCGTCTTCATCGACGAGTTACATACGGTCGTGGGCGCGGGCGCGGCTGAGGGCGCAGTTGGCGCAGCAGACATGCTCAAACCTGCATTGGCGCGCGGCGAACTGCGTTGTATCGGTGCGACAACGCTGGATGAATACCGCAAACATATCGAGAAAGACGCCGCGTTGGAGCGCCGCTTCCAGCCGATAATGGTTGGAGAGCCAAGCCCTGAAGAGGCTATCGACATGCTGCGTATTGTGCGTGCCAACTATGAACTGCATCATGGTGTAGGCATCACCGACGAAGCAATCGATGCCGCGGTCAAGCTTTCTGATCGCTACATCAATGACCGCTTCCTGCCCGACAAGGCCATCGATGTGATGGACGAAGCGGGTTCGGCCCTGCGCTTAGAGGCGGTGGAGAAGGGTATTGTCAGCCCGTTGCTCATCTCTGACCTGGAAAAGGAACTTGCCGATATCCAGGCCAAGAAGGAGGCCGCCGCCAATTCCGAGGACTACGAGCGCGCAGCCAAGCTGCGGCAGCAAGAGCTGGTGACGCAGGAAAAACTGGATAAGGCGCGTGCCGACTCTGGCAGCGCGGTGACACTGCTTGTGACGCCAGAGTTGATCGCCAGGGTGGTTGAGAACTGGACAGGGGTACCTGTCAGCCAGATGTTGGAGAGCGAGCGTCAGAACTTGCTCAACCTGGAAGATGACTTGCGCAAGCGTGTTATCGGTCAGGATGAGGCTATCAGCGCGGTTGCGCGTGCCATTCGCCGCTCGCGCGCCGGTTTGAAAGACCCCAAGCGCCCGATTGGTTCTTTCCTCTTCCTCGGCCCCACAGGTGTAGGTAAGACGGAGCTGGCGAAGGCGCTGGCGGCTGAACTCTTCGGCGGCGAGGAGAACCTGATTCGCCTCGACATGTCGGAGTATATGGAGCCGCATACGGTCTCGCGACTGTTTGGTAGCCCTCCCGGTTATGTCGGCTACGACGAAGGTGGTCAGTTGACAGAACAAGTCCGTCGTCGTCCGTACAGCGTGATCCTGCTGGACGAGGTGGAGAAGGCACATCCAGAAGTCTTCAATGCCCTGTTGCAAATCATGGATGATGGCCGTTTGACCGATGGTCAGGGTCGCACGGTAGACTTCAAGAATACCGTCGTGATTATGACCAGTAACGCTGGCAGCATGGATCTCAAACGCGCGGTGCGTATCGGCTTCTTGCCAACCAAAGACGATGATGTCCGCGATGAGCAGCACGAGGCCATGCGTTCGAAGGCGATGGAAGGGCTGAAGCGCATGTTCCGGCCCGAGTTCATCAACCGCATTGACCAGATTGTGGTCTTCCACTCGCTGGGTAAGGCGGAACTCTACTCGATCGTTGATCTACTGCTGGCCCAGGTGCGTGCGCGCTTGAGCGAACACAACATCGAACTGGTGGTGAGCGATGAAGTGCGCGATCTCCTGCTGCGCGAAGGCTTCGACGAGGAATATGGCGCGCGTCCATTACGCCGCACCATCCAGACCTACCTCGATGATACGCTGGCAGACGCGCTGCTGACGGGTGATATCAAACCCGGAGAGGTGGCTCGACTGATCGTAAGCGATGGTAGGGTTGCTGTTGAGGCACAAGAAGTGAAGCAGGCGGCATAGTCAAGCAGTATAACAAAAGAGAGCGTGAGCAATCACGCTCTCTTTTTTAGTGTAAATAAGTGCCGAGAAACCAGCGAAGGGTATCTTCTTGGGGTGCGGTAGCTATGGCTCGCCCAATACGGCGGACTTCATCAGGATCGTTCTGTTTTAATAAAACCTGCTGTATAACTAGAAAGCTGAAATACTGATTGCCTTCTGGCTCGTTTGTATGCTATACTCCTCGGTATTGGGGAATAGCGGGTGAAACACCCAACAGTAAAGGTAGGGAGCTGTGTCCAAACCATCACGGTATGTACTCATCTGGATGCACGAGCGAGAGCACTATGAACTGCATATGCATGGGCAACTCCAACAGTGTTTCCAGAGAAGAGACGATGAAGCATTCTCTCACTGGTTGAACGAGCATACCGCTTTTGCTTTTTGGGGGCAAGCTGGCCAACTCTCGGTCCTCAAGGAAGCGAGACCTGGCGGGACCGGCTATTGGTATGCCTATCGTACGCAGGATCGACGCACCCGCAAACGCTATCTGGGACCGTCGGCCAGGGTGACGTTCGCACGCTTGGAGCAGGAGGCACAGGCACTCTCCAGCTCACCCTCAATCCGCCGAGAAGCAGCGGGGCAAGCAGGGATAGGAGCTTCCCCGCAGGTTGAGCAGCGCTCCCCGCTGCGCTCTTTGAGGCTCTCTCCCCCCCGTCTGCCAGGCTCGCTTGTGGAACGCTCTCGCTTGCTGGGCGAACTGGATGCGGCATTCTCTCATCCCTTGACGCTCGTCTCAGCCGCTGCCGGAAGTGGGAAGACCACGCTGCTCTCCGCGTGGGTGGCCGCTTCGCCTCAGGTGCTCCCACGCGGGGGGACGAAGCAGAGCGCAGAGCCGAGGGGAGCCGAACCGGCTTGTGCCTGGCTCTCCCTTGACGAGCCAGACAATGATCCGATCCGCTTCTGGCTCTCGGTCATTGCCGCAGTGCAGACTTGTCTGCCCACCTTTGGCGAGGCGGCGCGAGAGATGCTTCATGCGCCACAGGCTCCGCCGCTCTCGACCATCCTGACCACGCTCCTCGATGAGATGGAGCAGGTGGATAGAGAGTTCATCCTCATCCTGGATGACTACCATGTGATCTCTGACCAGGCTATTCACGACTCCCTACTTGCGCTGCTCAATCATCCACCTGCTAATGTGCACCTGGTGCTCTCCACGCGCGCGAATCCTGAGCTTCCCCTCTCCCGGTTTCGTGTTCGCTCGCAGATGATCGAGGTCCGCGACCAGGATCTGCGCTTTACCCGGCAAGAGGCGTCCAGCTTTCTCGTAGAGGGGATGGGCCTGCCTCTCTCGGAAGAAGACGTAGCTACCCTGGCGGCGCGCACCGAGGGGTGGATCGCCGGTTTGCAACTGGCGGCGCTTTCCCTGCGCAAGCGGCAAGATCTCTCTGCCGCGGTTTCGGACTTTGGGGGCTCCCACCGGTATCTGTTGGACTATGTGCAGCAGGACATTCTCGCGCACTTGCCACGCACGCTCCAGGACTTTCTGCTCCAGACATCGATCTTAACCCGCATGAATGCGTCCTTATGCCAGGTGGTCACCGCAGTGCCGGATGAGCCCGCCTGCCAGCAGATGCTGGAGGAATTGGATCGAGCGAACCTCTTTGTGGTGCCGCTCGATGAGCAGCGACAGTGGTATCGCTTTCATGATCTCTTTCGCGAGGCCCTGCGCGCTCGTTTGTACGCCAGCCAGCCCGAACTGGTCCCGCTGTTGCACATCCGGGCTGCCAGTTTTTATGAGGCGGCGGGCGAGCTGCGGGAGGCGATTGCACACGCGCTCGCTGCGCCTGACTACCCCCTTGCCGCCTCCTTGATGGAGCTGACTGCACCTGCCTTGTGGCTCAGCGGTGAAGCAAGGACCGTCCACATGTGGGTCTTCTCCCTGCCAGACCCTGTCCTGCGTGCGCACATACGCCTGGCTCTCGGTGCTGCTCTGCGCTTCGTGAACTCCGTCAATCTGGGCAACGAAACGCTGTATGCCAGCATGGCCGCCCAGGTGGAGCGCACCTTCACGCGTCTGGAAGAGATCCTGCGGAGCAAGCGAGAACTGGCACTCTCCGATGCCGAGGTCGCATTGATCGAGCGGCGCCTGCGCCTGTTGCGGGCCTTGATCGAGGCGAGGGCGATCCTTCAGTGTGGCGACACAGAGCGCTTGCGGCAGCTCGCGCAAGAGACAGAAGCGCTGCCCCAGGACGAGGAGGTAGGTTGGAACATTATCCCGCTTTTCCTCACCTTTCGGCTGATCGCGGTGCTCCAGGGTGAAGGATCGTCTCTGATCTCACGGCTGCTTGCGGCGAAGCAGCCGGTGGCGGAGGCAGGAGACTTCCTGGCGACGATTCGCGTGATGAGCTGGCTAGCTCTTGCCTATACCCAGTCCGCACAGTTGCACCAGGCGAAGCGTGAATGCCTGGAGGGACTTCGTCTGGCAGAACAAATTGGTGGGCGTACCTTTCAGGCAGGATATCTGTATTATCAGCTCTTCGAGGTTTCCTACGCCTGGAATCGGCTAGAGGAGGCAGCTGGCTGGCTGAAGAAGCTCACGCGTCTCGCGCAGGACTGGCAACAGGTGGAACTGCTGGTCAGGGGAGAGATCTGTTCAGGGCGGCTTGCGCTCGCACGAGGGGATCTGGAGACCGCACAACAAGCCCTGCAACAGCTCGAAACGCTGCTTGAGCAGGAGGGGTTTGCCTACCATGCTCCCTGGGTGAGCACGCTTCGCGTACAATGGTGGCTGGCTCGGGGAAATCTGGCGGAGGCGTCGGAGTGGGCAGCCCAGGCCATGTTTTCCATGGACGCCTGGGATCCTTTGCACAAAGGGGAAATGCTGATGCAGGTGCGTGTCTCTCTGGCCCAGCAAAAGTCAGCCCAGGCCATCGAGATGCTGGAACGTTGGAGCCACCACCTTGATCGGCCCGGGGATAGCGAAACCGCCATCCAGTTTCTGGCACTGCGGGTCGTGGCTCTGCATCAGGCAGGGAAGCGCGAGCAAGCGGCACATGTCGCAGCTCGTCTGCTCGCGCTGACGGAACCAGAGGGATACATCCGTGTGTATCTGGATGCTGGTCCACCGATGAAACATGTGCTCAAGGCGCTCCTGGTAGCCCTGCACGATGGCGAACCCGGTGCTCCAGCTCTCTCCATTTCCAGGCCCTCTGTGTTGCGCGTGCTGTCAGCCTTCGAGCAGGAGGAGGGTAGGTCCACACAGGGAAGAGATGCACCTCCTGCCAACATACAAAAGCCCCTATCACATACACCACAGAATGCCGTCCAAGGAGGGCCCATCGAGCCGCTGAGTCGGCAGGAGCAGCGAGTATTGCGGCTGCTCGTTGCCGGACGGACGTATGCCGAGATGGCCCAGGAATTGATTGTCTCCCCCAATACGGTCAAGACCCAGATCAGCAGTATTTATCGCAAGCTGGGCGTGAGCCGTCGCGCCGAAGCCATCGCGATGGCTTCGCGGCTGCACCTTCTCTAATTCGAGCAGCGCAAAGCGCCGGTAGAGTCTCTTGGGGGATTGGGTCGGCCGACAATTCCCCAATGGTGAGGCACCAATCACCCGTTCTATCATGCAGACAGGTGATGTTCGTTCCCCGCGTCCAGACTATACTTCCTCTATAGAGAACAGCACACAACTTGCAGATCACGAGGCCACTCATGTACGTGTCGATCCGCATCAAAGGGTATCTGGACCCGTTCTGGCAAGAGTATCTGGAGGGATTAGAGATCGTGCAGGAAGCAGATGGCACGACTCGACTTTCCGGCGTTCTCCAGGATCAGTCAGCACTCTATGGAGTGCTCAACATGATGAGTCGGTTGAACTTGTCGCTCCTCTCACTTGAAAGGAGCGAACGAGCACAGAAGGAGCTACCATGAAAACAGTCATTTCCAAAGACCGCACCCCCATCGCCTTCGATCGTTCAAAGGAAAGGTGTTCAATGAAAAATGGAGTTTTAACGCGCGATCTACCGAAGATCGAAGTCATAGGAGCACTCCTGGCAATGGTAGCGGCAGCGGCTACTCTCCTGCTGCTTGCCGGCTTGCACATCCTGAGCCCAGAATTTGATCCGTCCTTTCGCATGGTGAGTGAATATGCCCTGGGTCATTACGGCTGGGTGCTGTCGCTGATGTTCCTCGCCTGGGCGATTAGCTCATGGGTATTGGCGGTCGCGATCTGGTCACAGGTGAAAACCAGAGCCGGGAAAGTCGGCCTGTGGTTTCTGGTCATCGCGGGCCTTGGCGAGGCCATGGCTTCCGTCTTTGATGTCACTCATGACATTGGGCACAGTATCGCAGGGGTGCTTGGGATTGGCGGCTTTCCCATCGCGGCATTGTTGCTGAGTGTCAGCCTTGGCCGCCTGCACGCGTGGCGTGGCGCTAAAAAGCCGCTTCTCTGGATTGCTAACCTGAGTTGGATAAGCGTTGTCATGTTGGGGGCAACATTGGTTCTGATGACGGTTCAATTCGCCCAGGTAACTGGCGGCCACTTGCCTCAGCACGCACCGGCGCAACTCCCAGCAGGAGTGCTTGGATTAGATGGATGGGCCGACAGGCTGATCGTCCTCTCCAACTGCTTGTGGGTGTTTGTGGCTGCCTGGCAGACTATGAAGTTGGCAGGCCGAAAGGAGATAAACAGATGACAGACAAAAAGCTCTTCACGACTATTGACGAATACATCACTACCTATCCGGCGGATATCCAAGCCATCCTTGAAAAAGTGAGGCAGGCAATACAAAAAGCGGCGCCTGAAGCCGCAGAGACAATGAGCTACGGGATACCTACCTTCAACCTCAATGGCAAACATTTAGTGTTCTTCGCTGGCTGGAAACATCATATCTCCTTGTATCCGATACCGGCAGGTGATGAAGCTTTCCAGCAAGAACTATCGCACTATAAAAGAGCAAAGGGGACAATACAGCTCCCATTAAATAAACCTATCCCATACGATTTCGTGGAGAAAATGGTCACCCTTCTAATGAGGGAAAACTCAGAAAAAGAGAGTTAAAGGAGATGCTATGAAGAAAGTACAGTCAGCCGATGGCACGACTATCGCGTTCGATCAGTTGGGGAAGGGACCGGCGCTCATCCTGGTGGGGGGTGCGCTCGAACAACGAGCGATGGACTCAGAGACCGCGCAACTGGCGCCACTGATGGCGCAGCACTTCACTGTGTTTCACTACGATCGCCGGGGGCGAGGCGACAGCACGGATACGCCGCCGTATGCCGTGGAGCGTGAAATTGAAGACATTGAAGCCCTCATCACCGAAGCGGGTGGATCGGCCTGCGTGTTCGGTATCTCCTCCGGCGCAGCGCTTGCTCTGGAGGCGGCCATCAGGCTCAGTGACAAGGTGAAGAAACTGGCTATGTACGAGGCCCCATACAACTCGGATGAGGCTGCCCGGCAAGCGTGGAAGGAATATCGGAAGCAGCTTGCGGAAGTGCTTGCACAAGGTCGCCGAGGCGACGCTCTGGCGCTCTTTATGCTGTTGACGGGGATGCCGGCCGACCACCTTGATAGGGTACGCCAACATCCTATGTGGCCGATGTGGGAAGCGGTCGCCCCCACCCTGGCCTACGATGCCGCTGTCATGGGGGAAGATGCCTCGGTTCCCACCGAGAAAGCAGCTAGCGTAGCTGTTCCTGCACTCGTCATGGACGGCTCGGCGAGCTATCCTTTTATGCACGTCACAGCGCTGGCACTTGTCAAGGCGATGCCCCATGCACAGCATCGCATACTGGAAGGTCAGACCCACGAGGTAGCTCCGCAAGTTCTGGCTCCCGTGTTGGTGGAGTTCTTCAATTCCAACGCAGCCTGAAGGAACAGCCACCACCACTGAGAGCACAGTGGGCATGGCTGGAAACGTGTGCGTCATGCAGTGTCGGCCTGGCTGCACACGTTCCGCTTAATTGGTGCCAACGCTCTACCACTGACAAGGCTGCACGCGCAGGACAATAGTCCGGTTGAAAGCTTTCTATTCTCTCCCTATCATTCAACCTCCGTATCTGATGATGTATTCATGATTCAAAAAGCTCATTTCCAACGTCACAAACATCTGGTCATGTGCGTATAGAAAGGAGAGATAGATCAATGGAAGCTGAGGAAAAGTTTTATGAGAAAGATACTTTGGTATATAGCGACTTTCCTTCTGGTGTTGCAGCTCGCTGCATGTTCAGGGCTGCCAGGTATTACGTATAACCAGGAGACACCTATGGCGACAACTTCCGGCTCTCAAGCACAAGGCACAGCGGAAGAACAGCAGCTCGCGCAGCAGTTGTTCAAGCGGATTAACCAGGATCGCGCTGCGAACAATCTTCCCCCGCTGGCATGGGAGCCTCGGTTGGAACGGAGTGCGCGGCAGCATAATCTCGTCATGGCAGCTGGGTGTGGGTTGATGCATCAATGTCCCAATGAGCCAGACCTGGGAACACGTATCAGCAACCAGGGAGTGCAATGGCAGGAGGTGGGCGAGAATATTGGAGAGGGTGGGCCTGTCTATTCAAATAGCGATGCCTGGAATATGGTCTTAATGATTCATCAGGGGATGATGGCCGAAAAGCCACCCGATGATGGGCATCGACGTAATCTGTTGAGCAAGGACTTCCATCGCATTGGCATAAGCATTTATATCGACAACAAGAACACGCTCTGGCTAACGGAGGATTTCGCCAATTAAGTTATAATTCAATAAATACTATCAAATTGCTGAGATTATTAAGCATTTTCTAATCTTTATTTAAGTAATTAACCTTGACTTAATACTAAGCCATTGCTACAATTGATTTCGTTGAACTTATTTTTGGATAAACAGAGCAATTTCGTTGCAGGAGTCATGCTCTTTTCAGGATGGGATGTGTTGGCAGGACGAGTTTGGCTTTCTGGTTCGAAGAGGAACAACGATATGCAGCATGAGCACGACCGGAGGCAAGGTCTCACCTGGTTAGGCAGACGCACCCTTACCGGTAAGCATCCTGCGGTCGTGAGGATAAGTGGCTTAGGGAAAACGAGGCGTATACGCACGGAACAACGATTTGCTGTGCTGTATGCTGTGAGCAGCATCTTACTGGAAGCTACCGATCTGAAAGAAGCTGCCGCCAGGATGCTCCAGGCGTTAGGAGATGGGTTGGCTTGGGAGTATGGGGCGCTCTGGTTGCTTGATGATAAAACGGAATCATTATATAGTCATACCACCTGGCACACCTCCTCGATTTACGCCAGTGATTTTGAGTTCACCACGCGGCAGGCAAGGTTCCTCCCAGATAGCTTGAG
>Ga0209059_1001296_pt1 | contig 11363 bp, 10 predicted proteins | sample GraSoiAngelo_151_FD_186165 | JGI IMG/M metagenome (GOLD analysis project Ga0209059, IMG submission 186165) | Grasslands soil microbial communities from the Angelo Coastal Reserve, California, USA - 14_1009_12_20cm (SPAdes) (version 2) | ecosystem: Environmental > Terrestrial > Soil > Grasslands ...
GCCCTCGACTGGCTCGTCGGGATGCAGAGCGAGAACGGCGGCTTCGCCTCCTTCGATGTGGACAACACGAGCTATTACTTGAACGAGATTCCGTTCGCGGATCACGGCGCGCTTCTCGACCCGCCCACCAGCGACGTCACGGCGCGCGTGGTCACCGCTCTCGCGCGTGTGGGCCGGCCCGAGGACCGCGGAGCGCTCACGCGCGCGATCGACTACCTGCGCCGGGAGCAGGAGGCGAACGGCTCGTGGTTCGGCCGCTGGGGCACGAACTACGTCTATGGCACGTGGTCCGTGCTGTGCGCGTTCGCGGCGGCCGGTATCGGCCGCGATGACCCCGCGGTCGAGCGCGCGGTGAGCTGGCTCGAGAGCCGGCAGAATCCGGACGGCGGCTGGGGCGAGAGCAACGACAGCTACGAGCCCGGGCGCGCCGGGGCGAGCGCGCCGAGCACCCCGCACCAGAGTGCCTGGGCGGTGCTCGCGCTGATCGCCGCGCGAGAGGCGGGATCGGACGCCGTGCGGCGCGGCATCGAGTACCTCCTGCGCACGCAGCGGCCGGACGGACTCTGGAGCGACCCGAGCTTCACCGCTCCGGGCTTCCCGCGCGTGTTCTACCTCCGCTATCACGGGTACTGCGCCTACTTTCCGCTCTGGGCGCTCGCGGCGTATCGCAACAGCACGGCGGCAGGACCCGGAACCGTGCATTGACTCGACTCGGAATCGTCGCGGCGTTCGCCGCCGAGTCGCGGCATCTCCGCCCTTTGACGCCCGGCTCAGCCGATGGAACGCTGCTCGTCGTGAGCGGGATGGGAGGCGCCGCCGCCGCATCCGGCGCCCGGCAGCTCGTCGATGCGGGCGCGAGAGCGCTCCTGAGCTGGGGCGTGGCCGGAGGGCTCGACCCGGCACTACCTGCCGGGGCGCTGTTCCTGCCGGACGAAGTCATCTCGGCCGACGGGGTGGTTTATCAGACTGCCCGGGAGTGGCGTGAGACGCTCGCCACGGCGGTCGCGTCCTGTCATCCCGTGACCGGGGGGAGACTCCTGACTTCCCGGCGCCCGCTCGCTTCCGCCGCCGACAAGTCGATCGCGTTGCGCGAGTCGGGCGCCGCCGCGGTGGACATGGAGAGCGCGGCGGTGGCGGAGGTTGCCCGAGCGCAGGGGCTCCCCTTCCTCGCCGTGCGTGCGATCGTGGATACCGCGAACGATCCGCTGCCGAAGGCCGCGATCGCCGCGGCCAGCGAAGGGAGCGTGAGGCTCTCGCGCCTCCTCGGCGCCCTCGCGCGTGCGCCGGCGGATCTGCCCGCGCTGATGCGGCTCATGTGGCGATACCGCGCGGCGAGCCGCTCGCTCGCGGCCGTCGCGCGCGCCGGGGCGCTGGCGCCGCGCGAGCTTCGAGCGGCCGCTCCGGCCGCGCCGCCATGAGGGCGCTCGTTACCGGCGCGACGGGCTTCGTCGGCTCGGCGGTGGCCCGGGCCTTGACGGCGGGGGGCTGGCAAGTGCGCGCGCTGGTGCGCGCCCAATCCGACCGGCGAAACCTCCGTGAGCTTCCCGTCGAGATCGCGAGCGGCGATCTCACCGACCGCGCCTCGCTCGATGGGGCGCTCGATGGGTGCGAAGCGCTCTTTCATGTCGCGGCCGACTATCGGCTCTGGACGCCCGACCCGCAGCTCCTCTACCGCACCAACGTCGAGGGGACACGGAATGTCATCGAGGCCGCCCGCCGCGCCAAGGTGGCGCGGATCGTCTACACGAGCAGCGTCGCCACCGTGGGGCTCCCCGCCGATGGCTCGCCCGGGAGCGAAGAGACGCCCGTCGCTCTCACCGACATGATCGGTCACTACAAGCGCTCCAAGTTCCTCGCCGAGGAGCTGGTGCGCGGCGAGGCGCGCACGGGAGCGCCGGTGGTGATCGTCAACCCCTCGACGCCCGTGGGACCGGGCGATCTCAAGCCGACGCCGACCGGACGGATGGTGCTGGACGCGGCCCGCGGGCGGATGCCGGCCTATGTCGACACGGGGCTCAACATCGTGCACGTCGACGATGTCGCCGCCGGGCACCTCTTAGCCCTCGAGCGCGGCCGTTTCGGCGAGCGCTATATCCTCGGTGGGGAGAACCTGACGCTGCGCGAGATTCTGGTCCGGATCACGCGCCTCGCCGGCCGCAGTCCGCCGCGCATCCGCCTGCCGCACTGGGGCGTCCTGCCGCTCGCCTATCTGTCCGAGGGCCTCTCGCGCCTCACCCACCGCGGAACGCGCCTCACGGTCGCGAGCGTGCGCATGGCCCGGCATCGCATGTACTTCTCGAGCGACAAGGCCGTCCGCGAGCTCGGCTATCGCTGGCGGTCGCCGGAGGCGGCCTTCGAGGACGCGGTGAGGTGGTATCAGGGGCAGGGGATGCTGTGAGATCGGGACGCCCGCGGCCGTCAGCTCACCACCCGATGCCGTAGTCCTGGCCGTAGTTGCTCGAGCCGCCCCAGAGCGTCCCGTGCTGGCGATCGATGAAGATCGCATTGAGGGGTCCCGAGGTGCGTTCCTCGAGCTCGAGCGTGTAGCCCATTTCACTCAATTCCTTACGTACCCAGGGCGGGGTGCTGGCGTTCAGCGTGAGCCTCCCCGGGAAGGACTGGTGGTCCGCGAAGGAGTCGCGCATCTGGTAGCTGGTGATGTTGGCCGCCTCGGTCGCCTCCTGGACCGTCATGCCGAACTCGACGATGTTGAGGAAGAGCTGCAGCAGGTTCTGATCCTGCGTGTCCCCGCCCTGGACCGAGAAGACGAGAAACGGCTTCCCGTCCTTGAGCGCCAGCGACGGCGTCAGCGTCGCCCGCGGCCGCTTGCCGGGCGCGAGCACGTTGTACGGGTTCTCGCTCGGATCCAGCACGAAGCTCTGCATGCGCTGGCTGAGTCCAATGCCGGTGTGGCCTGCGATCACCGCCGGCGTCCAGCCGCCGCTCGGCGTCACGGAGACCGCCCAGCCCTTGTCGTCGGCCGCCTCGACGCTCGTCGTGCCGAGGCGAAACGTGCGATCGAATTCGCTCATGGCGATCGGCGCCTGGCCCGCCATTCTGCTGTGCCACTTCTCGAGGTAGGCGAGGTACGGGTTCTTCTCGCCCTGGAACGGGTACGGATCGCCGGGGCGGGCGTCGGGATCGTTGCGATCCCAGCGGATGAGCTTCGCGCGCTCGCGCGCGTACTCCTTCGAGAGGAGCCCCCGGATCGGCGGAGCGGGCGATTGAGCCGGATCGCCGTAATAGAAGTCGCGATCGGCATAGGCGAGGTTCATCGCCTGATAGAGAGCGTGGATGTAGCGGGCGCTGTCATAGCCCATCGACTTGAGATCAAGGTTCTCGAGGATGTTGAGTGTCTGCAGCATCACCGGGCCCTGCACCCAGGTGGTGAGCTTGTAGACCTCGATTCCCTTGTAGTTGACGTGCACCGGCTCCTCGATCTTGACCTTCCAGCTGGCGAGATCCTCGAGAGTGAAGAGCCCGCCGAGGTCCCGCACGGCGCGAACGAGGTCATGTGCGATGTCGCCCTTGTAGAAGCGGTCGTAGGCGGCGTAGATGGCGGTCTTGCGATCCTTGCCGGCGGCGCGCGCCTTCGTCTCGGCCTCGACGAGCTTGCGCAGTGTCGCGGCGAGATCCGGCTGGCGGAAGATCTCGCCGGCCTCGGGCGCCTCGTGGGCTGCCCCGAGGTGCGGCAGCATCACGCGCCTCGAGTCGGGCCACTCCTTGATCTTGTCCTTGTAGTGCTCGATGGTCGCCACGAGCGGCGCGTCGATCGGAAAGCCGTCGGCCATCTCGATCGCCGGCGCGAGCACCGCGCTTAAGCTCATCGTCCCGAACTCCGCCAGCATGGTTATGAGGCCCCCGGGCGTGCCCGGGGTCACGGCCGCGAGCGGTCCGTACTCGGGCGGGTATTTCATGCCGAGCTTGTGGAAGTACTCGGGCGTCGCGCCCGTGGGGGCGACCCCTAAGCCGTTGATGGCGATCACCTTGGCCGTATGCGGGTTGTAGATGAGCGCCTGAGTCTCCCCGCCCCAGGAGAGCGTCGTCCACGCGGTCGCGGTGGCCGCGATCATGGCGCAGGCGGCATCGACCGCGTTGCCGCCCTGCTCGAAGATCTTCGCGCCCGCGGTGGCCGCGATCGGTTTGCCGGTGACCGCCATCCAGTGCCGGCCGTAGAGCGCGGGCTTCTGGGTGCGGCCTTGCGCGTGGGGTCCGCCGAAGATCACGCTCGCACTCACCATCGCGGTGAGGGCGGTGCGTGCCAGTCCCGTAACGCTCGCCGGGGGGCTCTTGTCGCTCGTCATGTGCGTCCCTCGGGTGGCTCGTGGCGAGGCCGCGAGCATATGGCAGACTGCCGCGACGCGCACGCGGACGGTGCCGGTGACAACTATCACAACGGTCCTCGATCTCTTCGTGTACCCGGTGAAATCGGCGCGCGCCATCGCGCGGTCCCGGGTGCGCGTGGGCGCGAGCGGCTTCGAGTGGGACCGCCAGTGGATGCTGGTCGATGGGAAGGGCACTTTCCTCAGCCAGCGCACGCACCCGAGGCTTGCGCGCATCGTGCCCGAGATCACGGCGAATGCCCTCGTGCTCCGCGCGGAGGGCGCGCATGAGCTCAGCGTGCCGCTCGACACCCGCGGCGACCGCGTGGCGGTGCGGGTGTGGGATGACGCGTGCGACGGCCTCGACCAGGGCGCCGCGGCAAACGCGTGGGCGAGCCGGCTCCTCGGCGAGGCCGTGCGGCTGGTGCGCGCCAGCCCCGGAATGGTGCGCCCGGCCAATGTCAAATTCGCGCACCCGACGCCCGCACCGCTCGCCTTTTCCGACGGCTATCCGCTGCTCGTGTGCAACCAGGCCTCGCTCGAGGACCTGAACCGCCGCTTGAGCTCACCCGTCCCGATGGAGCGCTTCCGGCCGAACCTCGTCCTTACCGGGCTCCCGGCCTGGGCCGAGGATCGGATCGATCGCATCGAAGTCGGAGCGGTGACGCTTCGCCTCGTGAAGCCCTCCACCCGCTGCTCGATTCCCTCGCGCGATCAGCTCACCGGGGAGGCGTCCACCGACCCGCTGCCGGTGCTGCGCAAGTTCCGCTTCGACCGCTCGCTCCGCGGTGCCACTTTCGGCGAGAACGCGGTGATCGCGGACGGCGCCGGCGGCGAGATCGAGCGGGGGTCGCGGTGCCGCGTGATGTTCGATTCCCTCCCAGCGTTCCCGACTTGAGAAACGTCGCGGCGACCGTAGGCGCAAACTGTGCGCAGCGCACGGCCTCGCGCGATGCCGATCCGCCACACTTTCTCCGTGCAGCGTCGCGGTGAAATGTGAACCAGTCGGCATTTGGTCTTGGCGCCCTCATCGGGCTCGTCGCGGGAGGCACCGCGCTCTGGGCGCTTTACCGCCTGCGAGCCGGCGCGCGCGCCGCCCCATCCGAGGAGCAGGAGTCGGACTCGGTGTTCGAGCAGTGGCCGACGGGCGCCCTGGTCGTGAACCCCCGCAGCCTGCGGATTCTCGCCGCGAATCCCGCTGCGCTCCGCAGCCTCGGCTACACGCTGGATGAAATCCGGCCGCTGCGCTTCACGGACGTCTTCCTCCAGGAGGGGGTTGATCCCCAGGCCCTCGCGAGCAGGCTCCGGGACGACGCCATGCGGGCCACGCTCGAGATGATCCAGCGCTGCAGGGACGGCTCACGGCGCAACGTCGAGGTGCGCTGCAATCGCATGACGTTGAACGGGGAAGACGCGCTCGGCGTCGCCGTGAACGACGTCACCGTGCGCCGCGTGGTCGAGACGCATCTCCTCGAGCGGCATCAGCACCTCGCGCACCTGGCGCACCACGATCAGCTCACGGGACTCCCCAACCGGCTCTATCTCCAGGCGAATCTGCCGGGCGCCATCGAGCAGGCGAGAAAGGACGGCAGCGTCCTCGCGGTGCTGTTCCTCGATCTCGATCGCTTCAAGCACGTCAACGATTCGCGCGGGCACGAGACCGGCGACAAGCTCCTGAAGACGGTCGCCCAGCGCGTCCGCTCGACCGTGCGCCCCGAGGACGCCGTGGTGCGCATGGGGGGCGACGAGTTCGTCGTCATGCTGAAGCAGGTGCAGAGCACCGAGCAGGTGAACGAGACTGCCGAGCGCATCAATCAGGCGCTGAGCGCCCCGATGGTGGTGGACGGCCGCACCCTGGTGACGACCGTCAGCATCGGCGTGGCCATGTTTCCGCGCGACGGCTCCGACATGGGCGAGCTGCTGCGGCACTCGGACACCGCCATGTACCAGGCCAAGGATCGTGGCCGCAACAACTTCCAGCTCTTCAGTCCCGGAATGGACCGGCGGCTCAAGGAGCGCATCGCCATCGAGTCGAGCCTGCGCGCGGCGCTCTCGAGCGGGCAGCTCGCCGTGCACTATCAGCCGATCATGGACGTCGAGTCGCACCACGTGGTGGCGCTCGAAGCGCTGCTGCGCTGGAAGCACCCGAGCCACGGCTACGTGCGCCCCGAGCGCTTCGTGAGCGTCGCCGAGGAGACGGGCCTCATCGTGCCGATCGGCGACTTCGTGCTTCAGCGGATCATCGCGGACACGGTGGCCTGGCGGCAGACGGGAGCGGAGCTCGTGCCGGTCTCGTTCAACGTCTCGGCCGTGCAGCTGCAGCGCTCGAACCTCGCGGAGCAGATCCAGCGGCTCACCCGCGAGCACGGGGTCGAGCCCTCGATGCTGCAGGTCGAGCTCACCGAGGGCGCGGTGTTCGAGCGGCGCGAGGCGCCCCGTGGAGATGCGAGCCAGGACGCGGTGGCGGCGCTGCGCGAGCTCGGGGTGCGCATCGCCATCGATGACTTCGGCGTCGGCTACTCGAGCCTCTCGTACCTCAAGCGCTGGCGCGTGGATGCGCTCAAGATCGACCGCAGCTTCGTGCGCGACCTGGTGACGGACCTCTCGGACCTCGCGATCGTGAGCGCCATCATCGCCATGGCGAAGCACCTTCACATCAAGGTGGTGGCCGAGGGCATCGAGGGCTGGCAGCAGCTCGAGAAGCTGCGCCAGCTCGGCTGCGCCTACGCGCAGGGGTTTCTCTTCGCCCGCCCGGCGCCGGCGGAGAGCTGCCGCCAGTATCTCAACGGCGAGGCCCTCGATCTCACCGCGCGGCTGCCGGTGCTCGACCCGCTGGAAGCCACCGGCAGCGGCGACCGCTTCCGGGCGCTGCAAGTCTAAAGCGCTCGCCTCCTGGCGCTGCGCCCGCGCGCGGCGCGCCGGACGTGCGAGAATGGGCCATGGAGAAACCGCACCCGCAATGCGCGGATGCCGTGCTGATGGTCCGGCCCCAGGCCTTCGGCTACAACGCGGAAACGGCCTCCACCAACACCTTCCAGCGCGACGGGGAGCCGGAGCTTCTCGCCTCCGCGCGCGAGCTGGCGCGAGAGGAGTTCGCGCACCTCGAGCAGGCGCTCGAGAGCGAGGGGATCAGCGTCTGCGCCGTGGAGGACACCGCGCAGCCCGTGAAGCCCGATGCTGTGTTTCCCAACAACTGGCTGAGCTTTCACGCCGACGGGACGCTGGTGCTCTATCCGATGCAGAGCGCGAGCCGCCGGCTCGAGCGGCGCACCGAGGTCATCGATGCGGTCGTGAAGCGCCTCGGCTTCAGGGTGTCGCACCTGGTCGACCTCACTCATCACGAGCAGCATGGCCGCTTCCTCGAGGGCACGGGGAGCCTGGTGCTCGATCATCGCCAGCGCGTGGCTTACGCCTGTGCCTCGCCCCGCACCCATCCGGGGCTGGTCGCGGAATGGGCGCGGGAGCTGAAGTACGAGCCGGTGATCTTTCACGCCACCGATCGCGCGGGTGCGCCGCTCTATCACACGAACGTGCTCATGTCGATCGGCGAGCGCCTCGGCGTCGTCGCCACTTCCGCGATCGCGCCCGGTGACCGGGAGCGGGTGCTCGCGCGGCTGCGCGCGAGCGAGCGCGAGATTCTCGAGATCGGCGTGGATGAGATCGAGCGCTTCGCGGGCAACATGCTCGAGCTCGGCACCTGGGACGAGGCGCTCGGGGACTCGCGCGTCGTGGTGATGTCGGAAACGGCGCGGCGGAGCCTGAGTCACGATGCCTTCGCGCAGCTCTCGGGCTGCACCGACAGCGTGCTCTCGATTCCCGTGCCCACCATCGAAAGGCTCGGCGGCGGGAGCGTGCGCTGCATGATGGCCGAAGTATTCCGGCCGGCGTGACCGAGCTCATCGTCAAGGCGGGCCTCTCCTATCTTCTCGGCTCGATCGTCGGGAGCCTCCTCATCGGGCGCCTCAAGGGCGGGGTCGACATCCGCGCGCTCGGCAGCGGCAATGCGGGCGCCACGAATGCGCTCCGCACGCTCGGCAGGGCAATCGCCTTCTGGGTGCTGGTGATCGATCTCGCCAAGGGGTTCGTCGCGACGCGCCTGATCGCGCCGGCGCCCCTGCCCGGGATCGCGCCGGCGCCGCCGGCTCTCGGAGCCTGGTGCGTGACAGCGTGCGCGCTCGCCGTGATGCTGGGGCACGTCTATCCCCTCTGGTTCGGGCTGCGCGGCGGCAAGGGGGTCGCGACGCTGGTCGGCGCCGTGCTCGGCATCGACCCGTGGCTCCTCGCGCCCATGGTGCTCACCTGGCTCGCCGCGGTCGTCCTCTTCGGCTTCGTGGGTCTCGCCTCGATGCTCGCGACGCTCGCGCTCGCGGTCGAGATCGCGATCGGGAATTTCGCCCCGCGGCTGCCGCTGCTCGCGTTTGGAGTCTCGGCCGCGGCGCTGATCCTCTACACCCACCGATCCAACATCGCGCGCATGCGCGCCGGCACCGAGTCGCGCGCCCGAAGGCTGTGGCTCTTCGGCGCGCGCCGGGGACCGGCCTGATGGCCGGCGCGGGAGGCCGAGCGCGCCGTGGGTCAGCCGGGGACCCCCCGCCGCTCGCAGCGCGCGTCTTCGCGGCGCTCGCGGACGCACGATTCCACTCGGGCGAGGAGCTCTCGAGTGCGCTCGGCGTCAGCCGGAGCGCCGTCTGGAAAGCCACCGGGACGCTCAAGGAGCTCGGCGTCACGGTGCACGCGGTGCGCAATCGCGGCTACCGCATCCCCGAGACGGCCGAGCCGCTCGAGGCCGCGAAGATCCGCGATCGCCTCCCGCGCGAGGATCGCGAGCGCGTGCGCACCCTCGAGACCGTCTGGTCGACCTCCTCCACCAACACGGTCCTCCTCGCGCGGGCCAATCCGCCGATCGGGACGAGCGAGGTGCTGCTCGCGGAGCACCAGAGCGCAGGTAGGGGCCGGCGCGGGCGCGCCTGGCTGGCGCCCCCGGGCGGGGCGATCTGTCTCTCGCTCAGCTGGACGTTTCGCGAAGTGCCGGCCGACATCGGCGCGCTGAGCCTGGTGGTGGGGGTGTGCGCGCTGAACGCCCTGCGGAGCCAAGGGGTTGAGCGCGCCGCGCTCAAGTGGCCGAATGATCTGCTCCGCGAAGGGCGCAAGCTCGGCGGCGTGCTGATCGAGCTACGCGCGGAGTCGGGAGGTCCCGCCTGCGTCGTGATCGGCATCGGCCTCAACGTGGCGCTCGGGGCGGCGCTCCTTGAGCGGATCGCGGGGATGGGCCTCGAAGCGACCGACCTCCGCACCGCAGGCCTCGCCGCGCCTTCGCGCAATTCCATCGCGGCGGCACTGGTGAGCGCGTGCCTCCGGGGCCTCGCGGCCTTCGAGCGCGAGGGCCTCAAGCCCTTCATCGAGGAGTGGCGTGCGGCGGATGCGCTGCGCGGGCGGCCGGTGGCGGTGAGCGGTGCCGACGGTACCGCGCGGGGCCTCGCCCGCGGCGTCGACCTGCACGGGGCGCTCCTCATCGAGACCCGCGAGGGCCTCAGGCGCTTCATCGCAGGCGACGTGACGGTGAGACCTTGAGGATGGCGGCGCTGCTCGTCGATCTCGGCAACACGCGCATCAAGTGGGCCCGCCTCGACGGGGAGCGCTTGAGCGCCCCCCGGGCGGCGGCGCATTCCGGGTGGCGAGCCGCGGACTATGGACGGCGCCTCTTCGGCGGCAGGGCGCCTCCCGACTCGATGCTGGTCGCGAGCGTCGCCGGTGCACGGCTCGACCGGATGCTCGCCGCCGCGGCACGGCGGGCCGGGGTGCGGGCGCGGTTCGTGACGGTCCCGCGCCGCGCGGCGGGCGTCACCGTAGGCTACCTCGAGCCCTGGCGGCTCGGGGTCGACCGGTTCGTCGCGTCCGTCGGGGCGCATCACCTCTTCGACGGAATCGCCACCTGCGTGGTCGGCGTCGGCACCGCCATGACCCTCGATCTGCTCCGCGCGGACGGGGCTCATCGGGGCGGGGTGATCATTCCCGCGCCCGCGCTCATGGTCGACACCCTGCAGCGCAACACGCACGGGATCCGCCGCCGGGCCCGGGGGGGTGCGCTCGGGGCGTCGGGACTCTTCGGCCGCTCGACCCGCGCCGCCATCGTCCAAGGCTCGCGCTACGCGGCCGCCGCCCTCATCGATCGGGCGGTCGAGGAAGCTCGCATTCTCCTGGGGCGAAAACCCCTGGTGGTGTTGACGGGAGGCGACGCGGGCACCGTGCGGCCGCTGCTGCGCAGCCGCAGCGTTGCCGTGCCGGATCTGGTGTTGACGGGGCTTGCGGTGCTCTCCAGGGGCGGAAAGCGGTCCGCACGTTGATTTAGAATGAGCTCGTGCGGAATGTGTTTCTGACGCTGCTGTTCGTCAACCTCGCGTACTTTGCGTGGTCGCACTGGATCGACGAGCCCCCGCCGCCGCCCGTGAACGAGAGCATCGCCCGGCTCCCGCGCTTGAAGCTCGCGAGCGAGGACCCGCCCCCGCCACCGAGCGGCCACGCGGCGGAGACCGGGCTCACGGTGTCGCCCGCGCTCAGCGCGTCGCCCCCGCCTGGGTGCCTGTCCGTCGGGCCTTTCGGGGATGTCGACGCCGCCGCCCGTGCCGCGGCGCTGCTGCGCGGGAAGGGCTTCGATCCCCGCCAGCGCAGGCAAGCCGGCGACGGCTCCCGCGAGCGTCGCGTCCCCGGGACACTCTACTGGCTCGATCTCGTGCCGCCGGCCGGCATGAGCACCGTGCCGATCGCGGATCTCTTCGCCGGAGGGGTGGGCTCGCGGATCGCCGTGCAGCCCTGCCCATCCGCGTCTCCGCACGGGGCCCTGCCGGGCGTCGAGGTGGTCACGCGCGTGCAGAATCGCGCGATCGCGGCCTCACCGCCGCCGCCGATCGCCGCGACCCGCGCCGTGCCCTGAGGCGGCGGTCGCCGCGACCCGCCGAGGCCGCGGCCTCGGTGCTCGTGACGCTCTCCCTCAGCCGGCAGGCCGGGCAGCGCCGCGAAAGCGCTCGCGATACGCCCCCGGGG
>Ga0209059_1001299_pt1 | contig 11358 bp, 9 predicted proteins | sample GraSoiAngelo_151_FD_186165 | JGI IMG/M metagenome (GOLD analysis project Ga0209059, IMG submission 186165) | Grasslands soil microbial communities from the Angelo Coastal Reserve, California, USA - 14_1009_12_20cm (SPAdes) (version 2) | ecosystem: Environmental > Terrestrial > Soil > Grasslands ...
CGACCTCATCATCACCGATATCAAGATGCCGAACATCGATGGCATCGAAGTGCTGCGGCACTCGCATGCCACCTCGCCGGAGTCGGCTGTCATTCTGATCACCGCGGTCGATGACTACGAAGCTGCCGTGCAGGCGGTGAAGGCCGGGGGCGCGTCCGACTACATCCGCAAGAGCCCGGGGCTGGTCGATGAAATCAAGCTGGCCATCAACCGCTCGCTCGAGAAAGCTTCGCTCAGCAAACAGAATTTTGCCTTCCGCCGCGATGCCGCGGCCCGCAATTCGCTCGACAACATCATCGGCGTCAGCGCCGCCATGGAGAAGCTGAAGCAGACCATTCGCACCGTCGCGTCCACGGGCAGCACCATCCTCATCTATGGCGAGAGCGGCACGGGTAAAGAGTTGGTCGCGCGCGCCGTGCACGTGTGTTCCCCGCGCGTGACTGAGCCGTTCGTGTCGGTCAACTGCGGCGCCTTTCCCGAGACTTTGCTGGAAAGCGAACTGTTCGGCTACGTGAAAGGCGCGTTCACTGGGGCCAACCAGAACAAGCGCGGGCTCTTCGAAGTAGCTGACGGCGGCACGATTTTTCTGGATGAAATTGGGGAGATGACACTCGCGATGCAGGTAAAACTGCTGCGCGTGCTGCAGGAGCGCACCGTGCGTCCGGTGGGCAGCGCTTCGGAGATTCCGATTGATGTGCGCGTGATCGCCGCTACCAACCGCGATCTGGACAGGCAGGTCGCGGAGAACACGTTCCGCGAGGACCTTTACTACCGGTTGAGCGTCATTCCCATTCGCGTGCCCGGCTTGCGCGAGCGTCGCGAAGACATCCCGCTGCTGGTCAATCATTTCCTCAAGAAGTACGCGCCGGCGGCGGGGAAGAGCATTGAGCGGGTGGATTCGGCATCCCTCGCTGGGCTGTGCGATTACGAATGGCCCGGCAACGTCCGCCAGCTGGAGAACACTGTGGAACGCGCGGTTGCGCTTGAAACCACCAACCAGTTGCACGTCGAGTTGCCCGCCGAACGGCCCAAGGCGAAAGCCGCCGCGGCCGCGGCTGGAGTTCCCGGCATGCCCGACGCTTCCACCTCCGGCTCAGTTCTGCCGGAAGGGCTCGACATGGAAAAGTACGTGGCCCAGATCGAGCGCTCGCTGCTGCAGGCCGCCCTCAACCAATCCCATGGCGTGCAGACTAAGGCCGCCGATGTCTTGGGGATCTCCTACCGATCTTTCCGGCACTTGATGAAGAAGTACGAACTCTGAGAGACAGGTCTCAGGTAGCGGGTCTCAGCTGTCAGGTGCGCTCATTTCTAGACTCTTTTTCACCTCAGAGACACAGAGGCACAGAGAAGTCTTTAGAGTTCTTGCTTTTAAGATTTTCTCTGTGCCTCTGTGACTCTGTGGTGAACTCAGACCTTCTAGCAAACCAAACCTGCCAATAAGTTTTCAGGCTTCTCAGAATCACTTCAGGCCAAAAATGAGACAGGCGCGTACCGAATTAGATGTGGGGTGAGGATGGCATCGGTACGCGCCCTATTAAGTTGATATAAGCCTATGTCCGGTTGGGTGGAATGTCAAGGAAAATCGTTTTGCTAGGGGCTCAGGAGATCAGTTTCGCAATCACAAATGCGGTCCCCGCCGCAAGGCCACCGATCACCATTGTCTGTGACGCGCCCCGCAGGGGAGCGGTGCCGGTGAAGCGAGCTTTCATGTACCCGAAAATTCCCAACGCCGCGAGCGTCACGCTGGCGGACCAGAGCAAGCCGTGCCAGGCGTTGGACAGGATCATATAAGGCGAGAGCGGAATGAATCCGCCGGCTACATAGGAGAGCGCGATGGTGGAAGCGCTCGTGACCGCTCGCTTCGGGTCCGGTTCTTCCAGTCCCAATTCGAAACGCATCATGAAATCGACCCACTCTTTGGGTCGATGGCTCAGGGCTTCGACGACGGGCTTGGCCTCGGCTTCGGTGAGGCCGTAGTTTTCGAACAGCTCGGCGACTTCGGCTTTCTCCGCTTCGGGGATTTCGACGATCTCGCGTTCCTCCCGCAATTTTTCATGGTCGTAGTGTTCGGCGTCACCCTTGGCGGCGAGATAGCCGCCGAGGCCCATGGCTATGGATCCGGCCGCGATTTCGGCGAGACCCCCGATCACGATGAGGCGAGTGGAGCTGACCGCGCCCGACAGGCCGGCGGCCAGGGCGAAGGGCACGGTGAGACCATCCGCCATACCGATGACGACATCGCGGACGAAAAGGCCGGCGGTGAAGTGCTTTTCAACGTGCGGAGTGATTGGCATGTGGGCATCAGACCTCGGGATGAGATTGGAGATATTCCTGGGCCTTGCGAACCACCTGGCGCTCGCCACTGTAAGAGAGTTTTGCGGGAGCCTCTTCGAGGGACAGCCAGAGCGCGCGGCGAACTTCAATACGCATTTCGGGCTTGATTTCGTCGATGCGGCCGGATTGGTAGCGGAGCAGGTAAAAGCTGACGATTTTGAAGACGCGCTCGCGATCTGCCCAGGTGCGAACGTAGACGTACTTGATGTCGGCGAGCTTGGCTATCAGGGTTGCGACAATCCCGGTTTCTTCGCGGACCTCGCGGATGGCGGTTTCTACAGGGTTTTCACCCTCATCGATCAGGCCTTTCGGAAGGGCGAGGACCGCCTTACGGGTGCTGACGCGGCGGGCGCGACCGGGTGGGGATTCCTCTTTTTCGGGCTCAATGGCCGCGATATACCAGTCGCCGGACATGCGCCGGAGGACCACGCCGCCAGCCGAAAACTCGCGTACCATGCGCAGACAAGTTAACAGGAATGAAGGACTTTCGTCACCAAAAGGCAAATAAACCACAGAGGTACACGGGGGGCCAAAACGTCACTCACCGCGAAGCTCACGAAGGAAACACGAAGGCTCCGGGGATTAACACTTTTGTATGCCGGCAGGCCTAAGGCAGGTTACGAAAGGTAGCACCAAAGTGGAATGCACCATTACCGCTGAAAATGGCATCTTATTAGGTATGTGAGGATGCTGGTTGTACCGGGCATTTGGTCCGACGGGCAAGGGTGCCGTTGCTCCAAAAGGATGTGGGACTCCAGTGAAGTCGGTTAAGAAGATCATCCGGTCGGTGCAGGCCTTTGGACGCGAGCTGTCGCGCCTTTCAGGAGGCCCTGAGAGCGCGCCCTCCACGCCGGGAATCGGGATCGCGCTCGGTGGTGGATTCGCACGGGGCATTGCCCACGTTGGTGTTCTGAAAGTTCTCGAAGAAGAAAAAATTCCCATCGATTTTATCGCGGGGACCAGCGTGGGCGCGCTGATTGGCGCAGCTTACTGCAGCGGTGTGACGCCAGCAGAGCTGGAATTGATTGCGCGACGGGTGCGCTTCAAGACGTTTGCGCGCTGGACGCTGTCGCGGCATGGGTTCGCGACCAACCAGCGCATGATTGGTTTCCTGCAGAGCATTCTGAAAGTGAAATCGTTTGAGGATCTGCGCATTCCCTTGGCCGTGGCTGCGACCGATTTAAGCACGGGCGAGGGCGTGGTGTTTCACTCGGGGCCGCTGGTCGAGCCGGTGCGCGCGAGTTGCGCGTATCCCGGAATGTTCCTGCCGGTGAACATTCGCGGGCGGTGGCTGGTGGATGGCATGCTGGCACACGCGGTACCGACGCGGCCGCTGGTGGAGATGGGAGCGAAACACGTGCTGGCCGTGCACCTGAAAGGGCGCTGGACGAATGGCAGCACGCCGCGTCACCTCTTTGACGTGATTGGACAGTGCTTCGCGATCGCGCAGGATATGTGCTCGAGCCACTGGAAGCAGGCCGCGGATCTCATCATTGAGCCGGACGTGAACGGGTTTGAGTACGACGCTTTTGTGCATACCACGGCCTTGATCAAGGCGGGAGAAGCAGCGGCCCGGGCTGCGGTGCCCGCGTTGAAGAAGTGGGTGGAGTCGGGCCAGCCGTTGGGGAAGCAGCGGGCCGCTCAGGCACTGGTGCAGGCGGCGACGATGCCGGCGGATTGAGAACAGTCGCCAGTCTCCAGTCTCCAGTCGTCAGCGAAAACCCTCGTTGGTCGTTTGTCCTTGGTCGTTGGCTTGGACCGACAGAATTATTCATTGCGGTTGAATCCTCCAATATTTGCTTGTTGCTCAGTGAAAATCCCCGCCCAAGCGGAGCTTGGACGGGGCACCCGGCGGGATTTAGAACTTGTCATTCCGAGCGCAGCGAGGAATCTCGTCCTTGACAGGCGCCGGGCACAGCAGATTCCTCGCTATGCCCGGAATAACAAGTTTTAGAATCGCGTCCGAGGGAAAAATTTGCTCTCGCTTTAGTTATCTCCCCGCTTCTTCCTGAATTCTCTTCCAGGCGCGTTCCACATGTCGGTGTTTGGTATTCGTCTGTCCCACGCTCAGACGCAAGGTAAAGCGGTCGTTCAGTTTGGTGTGCGTAAGGTAAAGATCGCCAGAGCGGTTGAGGCGTTCCATCAGGGATTGGTTGGCGGCGTCTCCGGCTTTGAGGCGGAAGCAGACGAGGTTTAGCGGCACGGGGGCAGCTAGCTCGAAGCGGTCGTCTTCTTTTACCCATTCGGCGAATTGCCGGGCTGACGCTACGTGTTCGCGGATGTGGTGTTGCAGACCTTCTACTCCGTAATGGCGAATAACAAACCACAACTTCAGGGCTCGGAAACGGCGGCCTAGTGGGATGTGCCAGTCGCGGTAATCGATCACCGCGCCCGATTCGGTGGCCTGGTTGCGCAGGTATTCGGGGAGGACGCTGAGGGTCTGGATAAGGGCTTTGCGGTCGGCGACGTAGAAGACGTCGCAATCGAAGTTGGTGAACATCCACTTGTGCGGGTTGAAGCAGTAGCTGTCGGCGTGCTCGACGCCGGCGTGGATGTAGCGGAATTCGGGGCAGAGGGCGGCGGTGCCCGACATGGCGGCGTCGACGTGAAGCCAGAGGTTGTGCTCGCGACAAATGCGCGCGATTTCTGGGACGGGGTCGATGGCGTTGGAGGACGTGGTGCCTACAGTGGCGCAGACGAAGCAGGGGATACGGCCGGCGGATTTATCTTCGGCGATCTGCTGGGCTAGGGCGCCGGGGCGAATGGCGAACTTTTCGTCGACGGCGATCCCGCGGAGATTCTCGGCGCCTAGGCCGGCGATTTTGGCCGCTTTCTCGACCGATGAATGAGTTTGCGTGGAGCAGTAAGCGACGAGATTGCCGGTGCATCCTCGGGCGTTGGTCGCGTAGTGGGTAGCGCGTTCGCGGCCGGCTAGCAGGGCGCAGAGAGAGGCACTGGAGGCGGTGTCCTGGATGACTCCTCCGCCGGTGCTCGTGGAAAGAAATTTTTCGGGGAGGCCAAGCATGGGCACGAGCCAATCGAGGACGTGGGTTTCGAGTTCGGTGGCGGCGGGGCTGGTGGCCCAGAGCATGCCCTGGATGCCGAATCCAGAGGAGAGCAGATCGCCGAGGATGGCCGGCCCGGAGGCGTTGCAAGGGAAGTAGGCGAAAAAGTTGGGCGACTGCCAGTGCGTGATGCCGGGCAGGATGAGGTTCTCGATGTCGCGGAGGATCGCGTCGAAGGGCTCGCTTTGCTCAGGCCCAGCCGGCGGGAGCTGGGAGCGGAGCTGGCCGGGCTTCGATTGGGAGAGGACGGGGAAGGATTCGATTTTGCTGTAGTAGTCGGCGATCCAGTCGATGACGGCGTGGCCGTGGCGGCGGAACTCGTCGGGGGTCATGTGGAAGGATTTTTCGTCAGCCACGGCTGTGGTCCTTTGCTTGAACGAGTAGTTGAACAAGTGCTTGAACGAGTAGTCGAACAAGGCTATCGATCATGAGTTGTCATTCCGAGCGAAGCGAGGAATCTCGATCGAGCAGGAATCTTCGCTGGACCAACGTATTACCTGCAATTTGGTGCACGCAGGTTCCTCGCTGCCCTCGGAATGACAAGTTCTATAAATAACAGATTCATGAAGAGAGCTGGCCGAAGTACACGCGGGTGACGTATTCCATCGTGACCCGGCCATTCTTGTTGTAGGTGTCGAACATGCCGTGGAGTCTCTCCAGCATTGCTTCGTAGTTTGAATGTCCAGGCATTGGGGCGTACGAGGACGACAATAAGCGGCCTTCGAGTTCCGGGTAGGTGAATTCCTGGCGCATGTCGAAGACACGCGACTGGAAGGGTGCGGGCGTAAAAAAGTCGGTGATGTTGTCGGTGGTGTGCTCGTGGCGGACCTGTTCGTAGTCGGTGCCATAGGCGAGGAGCAGGTCTTCGTAGGAGCGAAGGAAGGGCGTGGTGTCGGTGCTGCGCTCGTTCCAGAGAAGCACGGCCCAGCCTTTGGGCTTGAGGAGTCGGACGAATTCTTTGCGGGCATTGGGCAGGTCGAACCAGTGGGCGGCCTGGGCAGCGGTGGCGATGTCGATGGCGCGATCTGAGAGAGTGGTAGCTTCAGCGGTGCCGGCAATGCTTGTGAAGTTTGGGTAGTTGGCGAGCAGGCGCTCGGCAGCTTCGCGCATCTCGCGGTTGGGCTCGACGCCATAGACGCGATTGCCATTATCGAGGAGCACGCGCGTGAAGATGCCGGTACCGCAGGCGATGTCGGCGACGGTGCTTTGCGGTGTCAGGCCGCATTCGGTGCGTAGCATTTCCAGGACTTGCGGCGGATAGCCGGGACGGTAGCGGATGTAGTTTTCGACGCGGGCTGAGAAGCGGAGGGTGGGATCGGTCTGAATCATGGAGATAGTCTAACGAATGGGGCGGAAATGGGCTTGTTACACTGTAACCGGCAGTTGCGAGAGGAAAAATTCCGGATCATCGCGGCTTCTCGCCCGCGGGAATTGCAGGTCACGCTTCGAGATATGCTTGTTGCTTGTGCCTGTAGTACAGCCTATTAAGAAAGCCGCTTTAGCAGCGGTCTTTGCCGAATAGACAGCAATAATGCGACTCGTTATCAAAGTCGGGACTAGCTTGATTGCTCCGGGGGGACGTATCGATACGGAGCGGATGCGGGCGCTGGTGGATCAACTCGATCTTTCGCGGCACGAGTATCTGATTGTGAGTTCGGGAGCGATTGCTTCGGGGATGTCGAATCTGGGGCTGGGCGAGCGGCCCACTAGCGTTCCGCGCATGCAAGCCTGCGCGGCCGTGGGGCAGAGTCTGCTGATGCATACCTACGAGCAGCTTTTTTTCGGCAAGAAGTTGGTGGCGCAGCTCTTGCTCTCGAGCGATGACTTTACGTCCCCGGTGCGCTACAAGAACCTGCAGAATGCTCTGCATGAACTGGTGAAGCTGGGCGTGGTGCCCGTCGTCAACGAGAACGATAGTGTTTCGGTGCGGGAGTTGGTGGGGGCGTTTGGGGACAACGACGAACTGAGCGCGCTGCTGGCCACGGCAGTGCACGCGGACTGGTTGGTGTTGCTTACGGACGTGGATGGTTTTTACGTTTCCAATGGTCGCAAGGCTAAGAGGCTGCTGCGCACGGTGCGCAAACTGACTCCAGCGATGGAGGACCTCTGTAACGGCAAAGGCAAACTGGGAACGGGCGGTATGCGTTCGAAATTGCGGGCGGCGAAGTCGGCGAGCGAAGCGGGCGTGCACGTGGCAATCGTGAACGGACGGCATCCGCACGCGATCGAGTGGGCGATTGCGCGGAAGATTGGTACTTATTTTCCGGCGCGAGGAAAACACTGAAATGGGCACGATCGTGAACCCGAATGTCTCCACGCGCGAGAAGTTGGAGCGTGCGCAGGCGGCATCGCCGCGGATCGCCGAATTGTCGACTGAGCAGAAGAATGGCCTGCTGCTGACGATGGCGGATGCAATCGAAACGCATGCGGCTGAAATCCTCGCAGCCAATCAGAAGGATCTGAATGGGAGCGGGGTAGAAGGTGCGATGCGCGACCGCCTGCTGCTGACCGCCGAGCGTGTCAGGGCAATGGCAGCGGGGATGCAGGAAGTCGCGTCTCTGGCGGATCCGGTAGGCGAGATCATTCGCGAGTGGAAACGGCCCAACAAGCTATTGATCCGTCAAGTGCGCGTTCCGCTGGGCGTGATCGGGATTATTTATGAATCGCGGCCGAACGTGACAGTGGACACCGTGGCGCTGGCGCTCAAGACCGGGAACGCGATTGTTTTGCGTGGCGGCAAGGAAGCGTTTCATAGCAACCAGCAATTGGTTGAGATTTTGAGCAGCGTGCCCGGGCTGCCGCAGGGTGCGATCCAGTTGCTCGACTCGACGACGCGGGATTCGGTGCAGGAACTCATCCAGGCGCGCGGGTTGGTGGATGTGATCATTCCTCGTGGCGGGGCGGGACTGATTAATTTTGTGGTGGAGAATTCGATCGTGCCGGTCATTGAGACCGGCGCCGGGAATTGCCATATGTTTGTGGACGAGTCAGCCGATCTCGACATGGCGGATCGCATCGTGATCAACGCGAAGACGCAGCGGCCTTCGGTGTGCAACGCGGCGGAAAAGTTGTTGGTGCACGAGAAGATTGCCATGACATACGTGCCACGGATCGCGCAAATATTGAGCTCCGCCGGGGTCGACCTGCGCGGGGATAAAGAGACGATTCGCTTGGCGGGTTCTGTGAACATTCGACCAGCTGGCGCCGAAGACTGGGGTGAGGAGTACCTTCGGTTGTGCATTGCGATACGAATTGTTTCTGATCTGGAAGAGGCAATTGCGCATATCAATCGGTACTCCACCAGGAACACAGAAGCCATTGTTACCGAGAACGAGGCGAATGCGCGGCGGTTTTTGCGGGCGGTAGATTCGGCAACGGTGTTCTGGAACGCGTCGACGCGGTTCTCGGATGGCGGGGAATTCGGGTTTGGGGCGGAGATGGGAATCAGCACCCAGAAATTGCATTGTCGCGGGCCGTTTGCGCTGGCGGAGTTGACGTCTTCGAAGTACGAGGTGATTGGGAACGGGCAGGTTCGGGGGTAGGGTTTCTTCCTCGACTCTGAGAGCGAGGCTGCGCGTCGCGTTCGCATCTCTTCAGAGAGGTGCCATTCACAATTCGCGCTCCAAGCGAAGCTTGGACGGGCACCCTTCTATACTCAGACGGACAGCGGCGCGTGTTGCAGATTGGTACAATCCATAGTTCGACTCAGGGTGATTGTGGTGAGAGGCGTTTCTTCCGAACCAACCAGGTCGGTGCTGTTGCCGGGAGAAGTGGCGCCCGATTTCGATTTACCTGCGCTCATTGGCGGCGTGAAGAAGCGTTTTCACCTGCGCGAGCAACTAGCGAAAACAAATGTTGTGCTGGCGTTTTATCCGGTGAACTGGGAATCGGTAAGCGCGCGACAGATGGCGGAATACCAGGAGCAAAGGGAACGGCTTCGGGATCGCGCGGAGCTCGTCGCGATCAGCGTGGATTCCATCATGAACACGACGGTCTGGGAGCGCGAGATTGGGCCGCTCGGCTTCGCGCTGTGCAGCGATTTCTGGCCACACGGGGAAGTGAGCCGGTCTTACGGAGTGTTTCGGGAAGCGACGCCGCTCGCGGGCGCGAGTGAACGTGCGGTCTTCGTCGTCGATGGCAAAGGGAAAATCGCATTCAGCAGGATGTACGGGCTGCTGGAACTGCCTTCGCTTTCAGAGTTGTTGGAGGCGCTGCGCAGAGTCTGAATTCTGTTGAGGCGCTTGCCACCCAGTGATGCGCAGTTGCGCTAAAGTTCCAGGAGCTGCATGAAAAGGTTCTCGGGTAGTGTTCTGGCGTGTGCTCTTTTGCTTTTCAATGTTAAGGGCACGAATTCACTGCCGCCGGAAAGTAATCACGACAATTCTTCATTGTTCGGATTCCGCGAAGCGAGCGCTGAGCTGAAAGCGGAATCACGCTTTCTGGCCGTGCCCGATCCGAAGCGCGCCGAGGAGCACCTGCGCATCCTCACGCAGGTGCCGCACATTGCAGGATCTCCGGAAGACAAGGCGACGGCGGACTACGTAGCCAGCAAATTTCGGGAAGCAGGGCTCGAGACTGAGATCGCCGAATACCGCGTGTGGTTCAACTACCCCTCTGAGATCAGCGTGGATATGACGGCTCCCGCGGGCGTGGTGATGCATGGTCCCTCGCGCGAGCACGTGGAGGGCGATCCCTTTCAAGACGATCCCCGCATCACGACTCCGTACAACGGCATGTCGCCCAGCGGCGATGTGGAAGCCGAGGTGGTGTACGCGAATTACGGATCACCCGAGGATTTCGAGAAGCTGGCGCAAATGAAGGTGGACGTGCGCGGGAAGATCGTCCTGGTGCGCTACGGCCAGAATTTTCGAGGGGTGAAGACGTTCATTGCGCAGGAGCGAGGCGCGGCAGGAGTCATTATCTTTTCCGATCCGGCCGACGATGGGTGGAAACGCGGCGACAAATATCCGCGAGGCCCGTGGCGTCCCGATACTGGCGCGCAACGCGGATCGGTAGGGTACATGTTCGAATTTGCGGGAGACCCGACCACGCCGGGAATCGCCGCGGTGCCGTCCTTGCCGGACTCCAAGCGGATACCTCCGCAGCAGTCGGCGCAGATGCCAAAGATTCCTACCACTCCGCTCTCCTATGCCGACGCGTGGCCCATTCTCGAGCACCTGGGTGGGCCTGAGAGTCCACGAGAGTGGCAGGGAGCGTTGCCGTTCACCTACCACGTCGGCCCCGGTCCGGCAAAAGTAAAAATCCATCTCAAGCAGGATTACCAGTACCGCACGATCTGGGATGTGATCGGGCGGATACGCGGGAGCGAATTGCCGGACGAGTGGGTGGTGGCCGGGAATCACCGGGATGCGTGGGTGTATGGCGCAGTGGATCCAAACAGCGGGACGGCGGCGATGCTCGAATCCGTGCACGGGATCGGGGAGTTGCTCAAGTCGGGATGGAAGCCGAAACGGACACTGGTGTTTGGAAGTTGGGATGCAGAAGAGGAAGGATTGATTGGATCGACGGAGTGGGGCGAGGAGCATGCGGAAGAACTCAAGCGAGCGATCGCTTACTTCAACATGGACGTCGCGGTGTCGGGCCCAAAGTTCGGAGCCTCGGCGGTGCCCAGCCTCAAACAGTTCCTGCGCGAGGTCACGAAGGCCGTGCCCAGCCCGGCGGGTGGGACGGTCTATGAAGCGTGGCGACGGTCGAATCAGGCAGGATCCGAATCTTTCAATCCGCAGGAGACCTCCGGCAGCACGTTTCGTCCACCGGCAGCGCAGGCGCGTCCCGATGCCGCGGTCGGAGACTTGGGGAGCGGGTCTGACTATACGGTTTTCCTGCAACATCTGGGCGTGCCTTCGACGGACATCGGTTCCACGGGTTCGTATGGCGTCTATCACTCGACCTTTGATGATTTCAACTGGTTCAAGAAGTTTGGCGATCCGTAGTTCGT
>Ga0209059_1001302_pt1 | contig 11350 bp, 10 predicted proteins | sample GraSoiAngelo_151_FD_186165 | JGI IMG/M metagenome (GOLD analysis project Ga0209059, IMG submission 186165) | Grasslands soil microbial communities from the Angelo Coastal Reserve, California, USA - 14_1009_12_20cm (SPAdes) (version 2) | ecosystem: Environmental > Terrestrial > Soil > Grasslands ...
TCTTTCGCCCCCGCGAAACGCTGACGGAAACTCTCGATCTGCTTTCGGTCTTCGAGATCGCGTTCGACCTTCTGCTTCAACGATTGCAGCACCCGCGGCACGCTGACCAGCACCGAAACCCGCTCACGCTTGATGGTGTGCATCACCTCCGAAGGTTTGAATTCCTGTTGAAACATGACGGTGCCGCCCAGCAGAGGCGGCAGGTACATGCCCAGGAATTGCCCGAACACATGGCTGAGCGGCAAGAGGTTCAGGAAGCGGATGGGGTGCACCAGGCGCTCATACTTCAGATAGCCCTGCATCCCGCGCTCCAGGGGAGTGATATTCGACAGCACGTTGCCATGGCTGATCACTACGCCGCGCGGCTCGGCGGTCGTGCCAGAGGTGAAAACGATCTGAAGAGTATCCTCGCGAGTGATTTCCGGAAGATCTTCGTGCCGCGACTCCGGCAGATTCCGGAGATCGTCGAAAGTCATGGCAGGACTGAGTTGTGCGGCTTCACCGAGATGCTGCCGTGAACTGATCAGCAGTTTGGCCCGGACCTGCCCGAACACGCGCGCGGCGAAATCCGCGGACGCACCATGGTCCATGGGCACTACGACCACTCCACGCATCGTGCACCCGAAAAACGCCGCCACCCACTCGGCAGAATTCTCGCCCCACAGCATGACGCGTTCGCCCTTGGCAATTCCGCGCCGGTCGAGTTCTTCCGCGAATGCAGACGCGAGTTGAAGGACGTCGCCATACGTACACGACTCCATGCGGTATCCGCGCTTCTGCTTGTAGGCACACTCGCTCGCATGCGCTGAAAAATGTTCGAGGAAGAACTCTGCCAAACTTTCCGACATGGCTATCGCAGCGCCGGCCTGGACACGCCGCTCTAATCCAGTCTATTGGATCGCTGCAGCGAGTAGCGGCGCTGGACAGCGAAGTCGATGAGAATCGCTTGGCACCAAGGGGGCGTTCCTTAAGGAACTTGTTCCGGCGCTGAGATTGTGCGACATAGATGCTATGCGCATATTTAGTCCCTGGGCCCTTGCTCTGGTCGTGATCACCTCGGCGGCCCTCTCCGCGCAGCAGAAATCCGATGCCGACACCGTTCGCGCGCTCGAGATGAAGTGGACCGAATCCTACAAACAGCGCAACATCGAGATTCTTTCTTCTCTGCTCGCCGATGACTTCGTGATCACTGTCGAAGACGGCAGCGTCTACAGCAAGGCGGGATACATCAGCCATAGCGCCGACGCAGGTACAAAAGTGCAGGTCGCCGAGTTGTCCGATCTAAAGGTTCGAATGCACGGCAACACCGCGATCGTCAACGGCGCCTACCACGAGAAAGGCGAGTCGAATGGAAAGCCCTACGACTATCACGACCGCCTCACAGACTGCTGGGTCAAGACGGGCGGCAAATGGCAGGTAGTCGCCTCGCATTACAGCGTGCCCTACAAGCAGTAGCCGCGTCCTACTCCCGCCCCACTCCCAAGGCATCCGCCACGCGGTTGATGTAGTTGAACCAGGCCGCGATGAGCGTGATCTGCAGAATTGCCCGATCGTCGAAGCCGGCGGCTCGCAGCTTTTCGTGATCCCCTTTGCCAACCTTGGTCGCGTCCTTGGTCACTTTGACCACGTAGTCCAGCATGAGGCGATCCTGCGGCGAGATCGGGGCAGTCGTGTAATCCTTCTCCAGCGCCTCGACCAGTTCTTTGTCCAAAGTCACCCTACGCAGAAACTCTGCGTGCGACTCAATTCAATACACGCACCGGTTAGTGACCGAGACCATGGTGGCGATCATCTCGTGCTGGCGTCGCTCCAGCGGCAACTCGGGGGACATCAGCGCGCCAAAGGTGCTGAACGCGTGATAGAGCGCGTCCGGAATCAACGTGTGCGAGCCTACGATCGACGACGCGCCTGACGGATCCGGATGCACCGGGTCGGCATACTCTTTGGGATAGAGCGCCTTCTCACCCGCGATTGCCTGCTTCAGTTTCTCGTCGGCCTCAGACAGCGGAACAGTCTTGATCCAAGCCATAGATGTTGTGTTTGCCCCCAGCCAATATTTCCACGTGAGGCGAAACCATACGCCTCGAAGCGCGTCCATCCCATAGCGCATTGATATTAGAACACCCGCTACGGCTTCAATGATGCAACGCCGGATTCGCCATGGGCGTCGCCACTCTTGTACCTTCAGGCGTCACCCTGAAAAAAGAACTGCTCCGCGAAGGCGGAGCAGTCAGAGCGATAAATAGCCGGTCTTTAGTCGCGCGCCTGAGTCTCCGCCGGGTTTTGGATGTGATCGATTATCAGAACCTGCGTCAGTGCTTTCTGCGGCTCCAGTTTCAGCCCAAGCTGCTCCTGCACCGCATCCATGAGCGAAGGCTCACTCTCATTCGAGCTTCCCTTGCCGTCGTTCCAATGCAGATTGAAATCGTAACGACCGTGCAAACCTGTCTTGTTGATGACTGGGGTCCCCAGTTGCCGCGAGAGCTGCTGCGCAAAATCGTCGAGCGGAGTACTCTGCGCTCCGATGCCGTACACCTGATTCCCGCCGATCTGCATACGCATTTGTTGCCGTCCCATGTGCATCGCTCCCTGCTCCTTGGGTTCGTCCGATTCTCCGGCAGGTGCCGGCTGCAGTTTCGGGCCATTGTCGGCGACCATCAACGAATATGTCTCCAGATCCTTGGTCGCAGGGTGTAGTGCAAGCTTCGCCCGGTCCGCCAAGAGGGCCTGCAGCATGCTCCGGATCAGAGCCACATGTTCCGCCATCAGCTTTCCCGGATGCGCATCGCTTGCGTTCGAGTTTCCGGTTTTCACGTTGACGTCGAATGCGGCTGTATCGAGCCAGTCCGGTCCCCCGATCACTTGATTCGCCTGGACTTGGTAGGCCTCCTGTATAAGCGCCCGCAGGGTAACGTTACGCGCGTCGAATTTGCCGGGCCCAATCATCATCCTGATCATGTGAGTCTTGCTCCCGGCATAAGTCGGCGTATTCAGTTCACTAGGCCTAATGGTTGCGGACACGGCTGCACTCGAATTTGCGGCGGCGCTTTCATCCTGCGACTGCGCCCGGCTGGGTGTTGCATGCAATAACCCGAACGCGATGGGAGCGGCGATGACTGCCACTGCGACCGCGCTGAGCAATAGTCTGCGGGTGAAATCCAATCTGCGTACGACGTGCTCCGACATAATATGAACCATCCTTTTTTTGAGATCCGCTCCTGTCACTCCTGAGACACACGCCAGCGGAGACCCCACACAAAATTCACAAACTTTCAAAATGCTTTCGGCATAGATCTGGCGCTCGCTGCCGGACGCCAGAACTTCTTCGTCACAGGCCCGCTCGCGTTCGTCCATCAGGCGAGTGCCTACCCACCAGACCAGGGGGTGGAACCAGAAAATCGCTTCGACCAGCATGTGGAACACAGCCGCCAGGTTGTCGCGGCGGCGCACGTGCCATAACTCGTGTGCGATCACCGCTTGCAATTGCGAATCATCCAATCGCTGGGAAATTCCTTCCGGCCAGAGCAGCACCGGGCGCACGATTCCGAAAATACCCGGCTCCAGAGTCGACTGCGAAAGCCGCAACTCGACGGGCCTGGTGATTCCCGCGTCCGGCTGCATTCGCAGCAGGGCATCGAATTCACGGCCTTGTACCAGCAGGGTTGCCCTGTGCACCTCGGCGGAGATTCGGCGCCAACGAACACACCATCCGCAGAGCACCGCGAGAAATCCGCCCAGCCAAATCGCAATCAGAACCAGCGGGAGCAAGTGAGTCGAACTGGCCGAAGGCAGCGCCCCTTTCGCGGGAGCCATCATCGATTGCGTGAAGGGCCGGCTGATCTCTTCCACCGTGTAGTAAAGAGCAGTGGTCGTGGCGGTGACAGGGCTGCGCCATGCCAAGTGATTCCCGAGAGCGACGAACCACGAGAAAGGAACCAGGAATTTGAGCGACGCCGCCAGCCACAGCCAGTAGCGAGCCCGCGCGTGGTTCTTGCGAAGCGCCAGCGTCAGCAGCGCGGCCACGAGGGCCACCAGCGTCGATTGCCACAGGTGATCACCGAGCGCTGGTGCGAGTGTCTTCCACAACGAAGAGAAAGTATTCGGGATCATCGCGAGTCGTCCTTTCTCTGCAAGCGGCGCAGCATCTTTTCGGCTTCTTTCACATCAGCCAGCGTGAGCTTGCCGGATTCGATGAGGTGGGCCATGACGGGCTGCGTGCGTCCGCCGAATAAGCCGAGCAGATCGTCGATCAATCTACGCTGCGCGGCATTGCGAGACACAGCAGCTTCGAAAATATGGAAGTTGCCGACCTTCTTCACCCGGCGCAACGCCTTCTTCGCTTCCAACCGGTAGACGGTCGTCTGCACGGTGGTGTACGCGGGCCGGTCGTCTTCAGGGAAAGCTTCCTGGATCTCCCGAATCGAAGCCTGTCCGCGCGCCCAGAGAGTCTCCATTATTTTGAGTTCGAGTTTTGCCAGCTTAGGTTCGGACATGCTCGCCTCCTACCGATGTATGCATTACTACTACTCTTGTAGTTTTCGTGTCAAGTATTTTCTTGAAAAACTTGCCGCCGCCCGTTGACATGCGCTCCACTAAACATCACAATGTAGTACTAATCATGCTCGGTGAATTTGAATACCTGATTCTCAGCGCTGCAGTTCGGCTTCAGGAGAACGCCTACGGAGCGGCAATTCGGCAGGAGATCGAAACTGCAAGCAAGCGGCGCTGCTCGATCGGAGCGCTTTACACGACTCTCGATCGCCTCGAAAACAAAGGTCTGATCAAGACCGCGATGGGAGATCCTACTCCTCAACGTGGAGGCCGACCGAAGCGCATGGTGCGAGTCACTGGCAAAGGAGTGCAGGCCGCCAGCGAGTTCTATGCCACCGTGACCCGCGTGAGTCGCGGTGTTTCGTGGGCAGTCCCCGGACGGAATGAGTTATGAACCGATTCTGGTGGTGGGTCGTGGAACCCGTCTCTCGGTTACTTGAGCAGGACGAGCAAGAGGCCGTGCTCGGAGACGTGGTGGAATCCTGCCAGAACGGGCCCGGTGCGCTTCTGGATGTGCTTGATGTGGTCATTCGCAGGCAGGCGTGCCTGTGGATGGGATGGCGTCCTTGGCTTATTCTTTTTGGTCTGACCCTGCCCCTGGGAATGTTGCTCTCGATCCTGTCTCGGCAGACATCGGACGGGAGCGCCGTTTACTTGTGGATGTACGCCAGCAACTGGGATGCGGCTCTGACACAGAACCCCGGGTTTTGGCACTTGTTCGCGGAAACGGCGGTCTCGGTCTTCATTTCATACCTGACACTTGCGTGTTTGTCATGGACCGGCGGATTCGTGCTCGGCTCGCTTTCTCGCGCGATGAGTGCACTCAATAGCATTCTGTTGTGCCTCATTCTTTTCTTTGGAGAAATCGTCGGAGCGCCAAGCTACTCTGCATTTCTTCATCGCGGACTCTTTGCGGACCTTCATGTCCCGGATTCTAACGCCGCAGTTTTCGCCGTAAGTTTTTATCGCGTCGTACTTCCGGTCATCGTGCAGATACTCCTGGTCGCGATTCCCGCGCTCTGGGGATATCAGATAGCAATGGGCATGGGGAAACTCAGGCGAGTCGTTAGTGCAGGTATCTGGGCGACAGCCATCGCAACTCTGGCCGTGGTGTGCATCCCTGAGGTTGGCCTCTGGTTTTTTATGGCGATGCACATCTTCCATATCAGCGCACCTGTCGGCATTTGGGCCGGGATACGCGCCCTCCAATATCTGCGCCCGCTCGAATTTTGGCCCATCGTCTTCTTAATCGCACACGCGATCACGCAGCGCGGAATGAGAAGGGCTAGAGCATAGCCAAACGCATCAGGAGGAAATCATGCAGGTTCATGCAGTGCGGATTCTTGCGACCTCGGCTCTGCTCGCGGCAGGCATGTTGATGGCTTCTGAACCAGCCGGAGCGCCCGCCGCTCTGCGGCCCACAGCCGAGCGCAAACCTGCACCCGAATTTACTCTTCCAGACAGCACCGGAAGAACGATGACGCTAAGAAACTATCGCGGCAAAGTGGTCCTGCTTGATTTCTGGGCCACATGGTGTCACGGATGCAAGCTGGAAATTCCCTGGTTCGCGGAGTTCTCGCACAAGTACGCCGGCCAAGGTCTCACGGTGGTCGGAGTTTCGCTGGATTCCGAGGGCTGGAAAGCGATAACTCCCTTCATCAAGACCGCCCACGTGCCGTATCAGATCATTCTCGGCAACGATGCCGTGTCCAAGGCGTATGGCATCGAAAACATGCCGGATACCTTCCTGATCGATCGCCAGGGACGGGTCGCTGCGGTTTACAACGGCATGGTGGACAAACAGAATGTGGAGGATAACCTCCGCACGATGCTTTCGGAACCCTAGCAGGTGGTTGAGAACTCCGCGAGACGATCGAGAGGCCGAGGCCCACCTCCGGCACCTTCGGTACACTCCCTTCTGGTAACCCTTGGTAACCATCCCTTCCCCACGGTCCGGACGTACAATTGGCCTTGTCCGGTCGGCCATCTGCCGATATTGGGGATGACCCTCGCGGCCTGTACTCCGGAGCAGTTTTCCTCGACTGGCATCCGGTTCTGTGTCAAACGTTTTTGGCGAAGACCAGGGTCTGGAGTTCGACGCTCTTATGGCATTGTTCGGCTTCAATAAGCAAAAGGTGTTGGCCAGTGCGGAGAAGTATGTCCAGCAGGGCAAACTGCAGAACGCCATCTCCGAGTACGAGAAAGTCCTCAAGAATGATGCCAAGGACCTGACGGTCAACAATACCGTTGGCGATCTCTACTCGCGTCTGGGCGAGACCGACAAAGCGGTCGAGTGTTTTAAATCTGTTGGCGATGCCTATGCCGGCCAGGGCTTCACGGTCAAGGCCATCGCCATGTACAAGAAGATTTGCAAGCTCAAGTCTTCTCTTGAGAGCCTGCTGAAGCTGGCCGAACTCTACAGCCAGCAAGGCCTGTTCAACGACGCCCGTGCGCAGTATTTGCAGGTCGCAGAAGAATTCCTAAAGGCCAACGAACTCGACAATGCGGTGCGAATCTTCCAGAAGATTCTGGAGATGGATCCGGAAAACAGCACCATGCGGATCCGGCTGGCCGAAGTTTACGTACGCCTGAACAAAAAGAACGAAGCCTGGCAGATCTTCACCGCCGCCGCCGAGACCCTGCGCGCAAAAGGCTCCCTGAACGAGGCGGATGAAGTTTTGCAGCGCATGTTGAAGCTGGATCCGAACAACAGCTATGCGCTGCTGATGCAAGGAAAAAACCTGATCGAGTCCGGGGACGCCGCCGCCGCGATCACTACGCTGAAGAAAGTTCCCGATGTCGATTCCAATGCGGATGCTTTGCGCGACCTGCTGAAGGCCTATTTCCAGACCGGACAGCTCTCTGAAGCAGGCGCCGTTGCGAGCAAGCTGCTCAACGTTCACAACGATCTCAACGCCATCGCCAGCTTCGCCGACGCTCTCATGCAAGCCGGACAATACGAGAACGCGCTGCTGGTCTTTGACCAGCATGCCGACCGGCTGCTGTCGGAAAATTCCGGCAAGGTTCTGGAGACCCTGCACGCCATCATCGGGCATGTGCGGGATAATCCCGACTCGCTGCAGAAGCTGCTGGATCTTTTCCAGAAATCCGGCGACACCAGCCACGTCAGCGAAGTGATGGAACTGCTGGCGCATGCCAGCGTGCAGTCCGGAGATCTCCCGCGCTCCCGCGATCTTTATCAACAGCTGGCGCAGATCGAACCGCAGAACGCTCTCCACATGCAGAATTATCAGCAGGTGCTCGGGCAGCTCGGCGGCACCTCCGGGACCAAACTGATCAGTCCCGAAGAAGCCATCGTCCTGCTCGATGATCTGGAGACCACTGCACCCGCGCTGCACCAGCATTATTCTGACGAAGTTTCGTTGGCGGTGCGCGCCGCTTTGACCGACGCCGAGCTCTTCATCTCGTACAACATGCCGGCTAAAGCCCTCGGCCCCTTGGTTGGCGTTTTGCCGATCGCGCCCAAGGATCTGCGGGTCAACCAGCGCCTCGCAGTCCTGCACACGCGCGCGGGGCGGTTCACCGAAGCCGCGCTGTGTTGCCGCGCGTTGCAGAGCCTATATTCCGAAGCCGACTATCCGGATGAAGCTACGCGTTACGGCGAACTCGCCGACCGATACGAAGAACTCACGGCCAAGCCCGCGGAAAATGTGGCCGAGGACGACGCTCCCACTGTGATTGAAGCCCCAGCGCTGGAATCGGAAGCGGAAGAGAGCGCTGTCCCTGAATTCTCGGTGGAAGAAGCTTCGCCGGAGCCGGTGGCTGAAGTGGCAGAGGCGCCAGTTGCTTCGGTAGCAGCGCCCGCGTGGCCGAAGGCTGAAGAACCAGCCGCTGCCCCCGAATTTGCGGTGGTTGAAGAATCCACCTCCGCATCACCCGAAACGGCGGAAGTTGCCGAGGAGATCGATCTCTCCTCTGAGTGGGACGATGCCCTCACCGTCGAAGCCGAGGAGGCCGCAGACATTCCAGCCGAAGTACCGGCCCCGGTCGCACAGGTTGCAGCGCCAACCCCGGTCGCGGCGCAGCCGGGCGATGATCCGAGAGTTACCGAGAAGATCGACGAAATTCGTTTTTACCTGGCCCACGGCATGCCCGAGCAGGCCATGGCTGGGCTGGCGAAGCTGCAGACGCTCACCACGGACAAAGCGAGAGTGGACGAAGTTCGCGCCGAAGTGGAAGCCGCCGCGATGGAGGCTGCCGAGGCGCAAGCGCCGTCCGCGCCCGAACCGGCATTTGAGGAACTCACCCCGGACGATGTGCCTTCGTTTGAGGTTGTGGAAGAAACCCCGGCGGACGTGCCTCTCGCCGCTGCTCCGGAAGCACCTGCAATCGAAGAGATCCCGGTAGTCGAGGCGGTGGCCGAACTCGAACCGGCTCCGGTCGCGCCGAAGCCGGCGCCCGCCCCAGTATCACAGAAGCCTGCGCCAGTAGCTCCCAAGCCAGCACCGGTGCCGGCGGCTCCAGAACCGCAGGTCGAGCCCGGCGTGCTCGAAGAATTCGTCAGCGATCTCGAGTCCTCGCTGGGAGACAGCTTCCTCCCCGGAACAGTCGCCGCACCCGTGGTACCTGTACCGCTTCCCGCGGCGCCCGCACGCGCCAGCGCGGCGGCTGCAGCCCAGGGAGCGCCAGTACTGGGTAAGTTCGTGGCCGATATCGAAGCTTCTCTCGGAGAAGGCTTCCTGAAGCCTGCGCCCGTCCCGGAGAAGCCCGCTGCTGTGGCTATTGCGCCCACGCCAGTCGCGCCGCGAACGCCCGCGCCTATGGTGGCAAGTGCGGCAGCTTCCGCTTCTCCAGCCGCGCACAGCGTTGCGCCAGTACGCCCCGCGCCACATGCTGCAGCGGCTGCGGCGAAAGCGTCTCCGTTCGCCGAAGAGGCGGGCGTCGATCTCGCCGAAATGTTCGGGGAACTCAAGCAGGATCTCGAAGCCGACGTGGCCTCAGCCGACGAAGATCCTGAAACGCACTACAACCTCGGCATCGCCTTCCGCGAAATGGGGTTGCTCGATGAAGCCATTGGCGAGTTGCAAAAAGCGTGCCAGTCCTTCGATCGCGGGCGTCCGTTCCCGCAAATCATGCAGACCTACACCTGGCTGGCGCAGTGCTTCCTGGAAAAGGCAGTGCCCGAGGCCGCGGTGCGCTGGTACGAGCGGGCTCTGCAGGTTCCCAGCATCGACAACGAAACCCGCACAGCGCTCAATTATGAACTCGCTTCGGCCTACGAAGCTTCCGGCGACAAGGCTTCGGCCCTCAAATATTTCATGGACGTTTACGGCAGCAATATCGATTATCGCGACGTCTCCGAGCGCATCAAGGCCCTGAAGTCGTAAAATAGGCGGATGGGTTTTGCACCCCTTATCTGCTGTCCTGGTCGGAATCGGCTCCTCGCTGCCTGGTCTTTCTCTCCGCGCGGGAGCTGCCGCGAATGATGGATCCCGCATTCTTCCGTGCGCCTGACGCCCCTCCTGATCCCGCTCCTCGGCCCGGTGACACGCCCGCCGGTCTTCTGGATGCGCCCGACGCGGGCAGGCACCCCACCAGGACCCAGCTATGGCTGCATCGCATTTCGGTGTTTCTCTTCGTATTGATCAGCGCGGTGGCGGGTGTGCTGCTCATCATTCTGCCGTGGACCCCGGGATGGACCGACAATTACCTGCTGATGTCGTTCCCTTCGCTCCGTAGCGTGGTGGACAACGGTTTCGTTCGCGGCATTTGCAGCGGCCTTGGTCTGCTCGATATCTGGATTGGCTTCTGGGAGGCGCTGCACTATCACGAGCCGGGATAGCTCTGCAGAACTCGTGCCGGCTTCGCGACGCTGCAGTTTCGAGTTTCGGGTTTCCAGTTTCGAGAAACCTGTTTCCCGCGCGCTTGAGACTTGAAACTCGAAACCCGAAACTCGAAACCTTCTGAAAGAGTCACGCATGACAGATCACCTGAAGTCCGCTCCCGTTGCCTATCAGAACGAACCTTTTCTCAACAGCCCTGACGGACGCATCCTGCGCATGCTGGCCGAATACCAGGAGCCGCTGGCCCGCTTCCGCCGCGAGCAGATCCAGGACACCGTCGTGTTCTTCGGCTCCGCGCGGTTTCAGGGCAGCGAGGCGGCCGCGCAAGCCCTCTCCGCTCTTAAAGAGAACCATGCTGCGTCCGCGGCTGATGAACTGCAACTGCAGCTAAAGCGCGCCCAGGCTGGAGTCGACATGGCGCGCTACTACGAGGACGCCCGGAAGCTCGCCCACATGCTGACCAAGTGGTCGACGCAGATTCCCGCTCGCCGCCATCGTTTCGTGGTCACCACCGGCGGAGGCCCTGGAATCATGGAAGCCGCCAACCTGGGCGCCTACGAGGCCGGAGGCAAGAGCATCGGCCTGAATATTCAGCTCCCGTTTGAGCAATATCCAAACCAGTACATAACTCCCGCGCTCAATTTCCAGTTTCATTACTTCTTCATGCGCAAGTTCTGGTTCGCCTATCTGGCCAAAGGGCTGGTGATTTTTCCCGGCGGGTTTGGGACCATGGACGAACTGTTCGAGATTCTCACGCTGGCCCAGACCGACAAGCTGGCCAAGAAAATCCTGGTCATCATCTATGGCAGCGAATACTGGAAGCGCGTGATCAATTTCCAGGCCTTTGTCGATGCCGGGACAGTGTCGCCGCAGGATCTGGATTTGATCAAAGTCGTCGACAATCCAGAGGAAGCGTTCGAAGCCCTGCGCGACGGTTTGACGAAATTTCACCTGGGCCCACCGCCGAAAAAGCAGGGCGAAGTCTTGCCGGAGAT
>Ga0209059_1001305_pt1 | contig 11335 bp, 12 predicted proteins | sample GraSoiAngelo_151_FD_186165 | JGI IMG/M metagenome (GOLD analysis project Ga0209059, IMG submission 186165) | Grasslands soil microbial communities from the Angelo Coastal Reserve, California, USA - 14_1009_12_20cm (SPAdes) (version 2) | ecosystem: Environmental > Terrestrial > Soil > Grasslands ...
CGCCGAGTCCGCACGGGTGGGCATTGTGATCATTCTTACCTATCTGATCGGTTTGGGTGGATTCAATCACATCATTGCAGGATCGACCACGATGTTCTTCCTGGTCGTGACTCACACCATTTCATTTGGATCGTATGTCGCGCATTTCTTTATTCCGGTTTTACTCGGGAATGTGATCGGAGGCTTCTCGTTGGTCTCATGGTTGGGACACGCTCAGGTAGTAGGTGGGAAAGAAGGATAACCTGCACACCGGAAACGAGTTTATATTTTCTGCAGTCTTTGCACTTCGTGTACGCCGGGAATTTTTCGCAGGCCGGCAATGATGGCCTCAAGATGTTTCAGGTCTGCGATGTCGAGAACAACTTCCACGCTGGCCTGACTGTTGGACGTATGCGCCGTGATGTTTTTGATGTTGCTCTTAGCGTCGCCAATCACTCCGGTGATGCTCTTCAGCATGCCGAAGCGATCGTCACAGAAGACGGTCAGCTTCACGGGATACGCAGTCGGCGTGCTCTCGTCGCGAGCCCACTCGACCTCGATCTTGCGTTCCGGTTCATACATTAGATTCGTCACGTTAGGACAGTTGATGGAATGGACCGCGACGCCTTTACCGCGCGTAATGTAGCCGACAATACTTTCTCCGCGGATGGGATTACAACAGCGCGCACGGTAGACCATCATGTCGCCCTGGCCACGGACTGTGATGGCATTGTGATCTCCGAAAACGCGGCGCACGACGCTGGCGATGGCGCCGGGTTGCGAGGTCAGGCCCTCGGATTCGATATCACCGGCAATGGAGTGCGTTGCCCCCGCAGGGAGTAAGCGAGCCAGCACCTGGCGCGCCGAATATTTGCCGTAGCCAATTCCAGACATCAGGTCATCGGCCTTGCCCAGACCATATCCGGAGGCGACCTTTAGCAGGTCTTCGTCCTTAATCTCTTTGAGCGCGATGCGGTACTTGCGCGCTTCTTTTTCGATCAGCTTGCGTCCGATCTCAATCGCGCGCTCGCGCTGGTGAACGTTGAGCCAGTGCTTGATTTTATTGCGGGAGCGCGAGGACTTTACCAGCCCCAACCAGTCACGGCTGGGCTTGTGTCCGGCCTGCGTGAGAATCTCGACGATATCGCCGGAATGAAGCTTGTGGCGCAGCGGCACCATGCGCCCGTTCACCTTGGCCCCGATACAGGTGTGGCCGACTTCAGTATGAACGCTGTAGGCAAAGTCCACCGGCGTGGCATCCCGCGGTAGTACAACCACTTTGCCTTTAGGAGTGAAGGTGTAGACCTCCTCGGGATAGAGATCGACTTTTAACGTGGAAAGAAATTCGTTGGGATCGCTGACGTCGCGCTGCCACTCCACCACCTGCCGCAACCAGGCCAGGCGCTGCTCGTCCTGCGCCGAGACCGGGCCGTCTTTGTATTTCCAGTGCGCGGCAATGCCTTCCTCGGCCATCTTGTGCATTTCCTCGGTGCGAATCTGGATTTCAAACGGAGTGCCGTCTTCCGTGATCACCGAGGTATGCAGCGACTGGTAAAAATTGGGCCGGGGCATGGCGATGAAATCCTTGATGCGCCCCGGAACCGGCCGCCACAGGTTGTGAATGATGCCGAGGACGGCATAGCAATCCTGCAGCGACCGCGTGATGACCCGCATCGCGCACAGGTCATAAACCTGGTCAACGGCAATCCGCTGCCGCAGGCGCCGAGATGGGTGGGCGACTTCACGCTGCGCTACGGCCTGCCGGTCGGACCTGACGGGGAGCTGTACCTCTTCACCGACATGTCCTACCGCACCGACATGAACTTCTTCCTCGATAAGGAGCTGGAGTTCGTCGGTCCGTCGCTGTTCCAGCTTGGCGTCCGCATCGGCTACACGTGGGCCAAAGACAAGTACGAGGTCGCGGCATTCTGCCGCAACTGCACCGACCAGATCCGCAACATCGGCGGCATCAACTTCGAGAACTTCACGGGATTCATCAACGATCCGCGGATTTTTGGCGGCCAGTTGATGATGAAATTCTGACGAGCCCCGATGCTGGAGCGCCTCTTTGACCTCAGAGGCCACGGCACCACGGTGCGCACGGAGGTGCTCGCCGGACTGACGACCTTCCTGACGATGGCCTATATCGTCGTCGTCAATCCGGCGATCCTCGGTGCCGCGGGCATGCCGGTCGCGGCCGTGGCGGTCGCGACCTGCCTGGCGTCGGGCATCGGCTGCATCCTGATGGGCCTGCTGTCCAACTATCCGCTCGCCCTCGCGCCGGGAATGGGCCTCAATGCCTACTTCACCTACACCGTCGTCAAGGGCATGGGTCTGCCCTGGCAGACGGCGCTCGGCTGCGTATTCATCTCCGGCGTGGCGTTCCTCGTTCTCACGATCGCGGGCGTGCGGCAGCTGATCGTCAGGGCCGTGCCACGCCCGTTGTTTGCGGCGGTGGCCGGCGGCATCGGCCTCTTCATTGCCTTCATCGGGCTCGCCGACGCCGGCATCGTCATCCCCAGGGCGGGGACGATGGTGAGCCTCGGGAGCCTCACCGCCCCGACAGCCGCGCTGGCGATGCTCGGGCTCCTCGTGATCGCCGCACTGCAGGCGCGCGGCGTCAGGGGCGCGATCCTGCTCGGTATCCTGCTGACCGCGGCGATCGCCTGGGTGTCCGGCCTTTCGCACTTCTCACCCGGCGCCTACAGTCTCAGCGATCTCTCGGCAGCGGCCTTCAAGCTCGACGTGCGCCAGGCGCTCAACTGGAAAGGCGGCGTCGGGCTCTCGCTCCTCGAGATCGTGTTCGTATTCCTGTTTGTCGACATGTTCGACAACATCGGCACACTGGTGGCCGTCACCAAGAAGGCGGGCCTGATCGCACCCGACGGATCGATCCCGCGAATGAATCGGATTCTGCTGTCCGACTCCACCGCGATGCTGCTCGGCGCCCTGGTGGGAACCAGTCCGGTCACGAGCTATATCGAGAGCGCTGCGGGTGTCGCTGTGGGTGCCCGTACCGGTCTCACGAGCGTCGTGGTCGGGATGCTCTTCCTGGCCACGCTGTTCTTTGCGCCCCTGGTGCAGGCCATTCCCACCGCCGCCACGGCGCCGGCACTGATCCTGGTCGGGGCGCTGATGATGGGCGCACTCGCGGAGATCGACTGGGCGGATCCTGGCATGGCCATACCGGCCTTCCTGACGGTGATCATCATTCCGCTCACGTATTCGATCGCCAACGGCCTCGCATTCGGCATCACGAGCCACGCAATCCTCAAGCTGGTGCGCGGGCAGGCGCGGCCAGGCGACTGGCTGGTGTACCTCCTCGCGGCGCTCTGCATCGCGCGCTTCATCTACCTCGCTTAGGCGTGCGGCGGCCCAGGTGCTCTGGTGAGGGGTATGGCGTGGTTGTCACTGGCACTGCTGGCAGCGGCGGCGCGCATGCCCGTGAGCGCAGGCGCCGCCACGACCGCCACCACCGTGCATCCACTGCCCGTCATCATCGACACCGACGTCGGCGATGACATCGATGACGCTTTTGCGCTCACCCTGGCGCTCAAGGATCCGCGGGTCGAGGTGATCGGCGTCACCACGGCCTGGGGAGACACGCGCACGCGGACACTGTTGGTCCGCCGGCTCCTCGCGACGCTCGGCCGCCGGGACGTCGTGGTCGATCGGCTCAGTGCGTTGCCCGGGGTGAGCTGCCATAAGCCGTTGGGCGCCTTCTATGTGTTCCCGAACATCACCCGAACCGGTCAGAATGAGCGCGAGCTGGCCGATCGGATGCTCAATGAGGGCGGCGTCGCGGTGCTCGCCGGTACCTCCTTCGGTGAATCAGGGAAAGGCTATCTGCGCTTGTCGTACGCGAACTCGATCGACCAGATCGAAGAAGGGGTCAAGCGGATGAAAGGAGTCCTGGAGAAGACGGCAGCCCGGGCGTAATCAGGGTTCCGGCTGCTGATGGCTACCCACACCGCACCAATCCTCGACCGCATTCTCGAGTCACGGCGCGCCTCGATCGCGCGACTCAAAGCCTCCGGGACGTTCAGCGGCTTGCCGCAATCGGCCAGCGCCGCGCCGCCAGCTCGCGATTTTCGGGGGGCACTGAGCCGGCCCGGCGTGGCCCTGATCGCCGAGTGCAAGCAACGCTCGCCGTCCGGCGGCCTGCTGCAGCGCGACTATGACCCGGTCGGGCTGGCGCGCCGCTACGCAGCCAATGGGGCATCGGCGATTTCGGTGCTGACCGAGCCGGAATTTTTCGGCGGCAGCCTCGATCACCTGCGAGCGGTGCATGCCGCCGTCGAGATCCCGGTCCTGTGTAAGGACTTCATCGTCGACCCGGTGCAGGTCACCGGCGCCCGGACCGCGGGGGCGGATGCCGTTCTCCTGATCGCGGCGATTCTCGAGGACGGCGAGCTCAGCAGCCTTCTGGGGCTGGCGACCCGGCTCGGGATGTCCGTGGTCGTCGAGGTTCATTCTGACGCGGAGCTGCAGCGCGCGCTCGACGCTGATGCCCCCATCATCGGGCTCAACAATCGAGATCTCACAACGATGAAAACCGACCGGGCAACCACGGCGAGGTTGCGACCGCGAATCCCGGCCGGCCACCTGGTGATCAGCGAGAGTGGCATCGACAGGCGCGCGGACATCGAGGAGCTCGAACGCCTCAGCGTCGATGCCGCGCTGGTCGGCGAGTCGCTGCTGCGCGCGACCGACCTGGACAGCAAGGTTCGGGAGCTCAGCGGACGGTGACCCGGATCAAGGTGTGCGGCAACACGCAGCGCGCCGACGTCCAGCTGGCAGTCGAGCTGGGCGTCGACCTGCTGGGCTTCATCTTCACCCGCAGCAAGCGACAGGTCCGGGTGGATCAGGCCCAGGCGCTGCTCGCGGATGTGCCGGACACCGTCGAACGGGTGGGGGTCTTTGTCGACGAACCGCCCGACCAGATCGCCGCGGTCGCGCAGGCATGCGCCCTGACCGCGATCCAGGTTTACCGACCGCTGACCCCCGCCGATCGCTCGCTCAATCTCCTGCTCTTGCCCGCCTTTCGCGTCCACGCCGGTGAGGAGCTGGCCGCCATGCAATTCGACGAGGGCGACCATCCGCTGCTCGACACCTGGGCGCCCGACACCATCGGTGGCACCGGACGAACGTGGGAGTGGTCGCAGGCGAAGGAGGTGGCGCGCCGCTATCCGGTGGTCGTCTCCGGGGGGCTGACGCCGGCCAACGTCGATGGGGCGGTCCGGACGCTGCACCCCTGGGCGGTCGATGTTTGTAGCGGAGTCGAGGCCGAACCCGGACGCAAGGACCATGCCAGGTTGCGCGCTTTCGTCGCTGCCGTCCGCGGCGCGAGCGAGTCATGACAGCAACCCCCCACCCCGACCCTCCCCCACAAGGGGGGAGGGAGAAATTGGTCAAGGGACCCGACGCGCGCGGGCGATACGGCGGCTACGGCGGCCGGTTCATCCCCGAAACGCTGATGGCAGCGGTCGAGGAACTGGCGTTGGCCTTCGATGCGGCGCAACGCGATCCCGGCTTTCAACGCGACTTCGAGTCGCTGTCGCGGTCATTCAGCGGACGGCCAACGCCCATTTATCGGGCGGATCGGCTCAGCGAGCGCGCCGGCGGAGCGCCGCTCTGGCTGAAGCGGGAGGATCTCTGCCACACCGGCGCGCACAAGATCAACAACGCGCTCGGCCAGGTGCTGCTGGCCCGACGGATGGGCAAGCAGCGGATCATCGCCGAAACTGGCGCCGGCCAGCACGGCGTCGCCGTTGCCACCGTCTGCGCAAAGTTCGGCCTGGATTGCGAGGTCTACATGGGCGTCGACGACATGGCGCGCCAGGCAATCAACGTCGACAAGATGCGGCTGCTCGGCGCCACGGTGACCCCGGTGGAGAGCGGCAGCAAAACGCTCAAGGATGCCACCAACGAGGCGATCCGTGACTGGGTCACCAATGTTCGAACGACCCATTACGTCATCGGGTCCGCCGTCGGCCCGCATCCGTATCCACTGATGGTGCGCGAGTTTCAGTCGGTTATTGGGCGCGAGGCGCGCGCCCAGATGCTCGCCGAGACCGGCCGCTTGCCCTCCGTGGTGGTCGCCTGCGTCGGCGGCGGCAGTAATGCCATCGGCATCTTCGCGCCGTTCTACGACGACCCGGTCCGGCTGATTGGCGTCGAGGCAGCGGGGCGGGGCCTGACGAGCGGCGCGCACGCGGCATCGATCGTCCGCGGCCGCCCGGGCGTGCTGCACGGGTCGTTCAGTTACCTGCTGCAGGATGACGACGGCCAGGTGCTGGCGACCCACTCGATCTCAGCGGGTCTTGATTATCCGGGCGTTGGACCGGAGCACGCCTTCCTCCACGATGCGCAGCGGGCCGAGTACGTCGGCGTCACGGATCAGCAGGCGCTTGACGCCTTCCACGAAACCACTCGGCTGGAAGGCATCATCCCTGCCCTGGAGAGCTCCCACGCGATCGCCTACGCGATGACGCTCGCGCCGCAGCTCCCTCCCGACGACATCGTCCTGATCAACCTCTCGGGTCGTGGCGACAAAGACCTGGACATCGTCCGGAGCGCTGCCGCCGGAGTGTGAGAGAGATCGCGTGAGCCGGATCGCGCCGATGTTCGCCCGGCTCCGCGGGGAGGGCCGCCTGGCGTTGATCGCCTACCTCACGGTTGGCTATCCGCGGCCGGCGCTGACCCCGGCGTTGGTCGACGCCGCCGCTGGGGCGGGCGCCGACGCGATCGAGCTGGGGATTCCCTTTTCCGATCCGCTGGCCGACGGTCGTACCATCCAGGCGGCCTCTCAGCTGGCGCTGAAGGCCGGCGTCACCGTTGCCCACGCCCTCGAGTCGGCGAAGGCAGCGCGGGCGATGACCGAGGTGCCCCTGTTATTCATGACCTACCTGAATCCGATCCTGGCATTCGGTCTCGACCGCTTCTGCCAGGCCGCGTCGGCGGCCGGGATCGACGGACTCATCGTGCCCGACCTCCCGCCGGCCGAATCGGGCGACCTGCGCAGGATCGCCGACGCCGCCGGCGTCGACCTGGTGTTCTTCGTCGCGCCCACCAGCAGCGCTGCGGCGATCGAGGCGGCCAGCCGAGCTGCGACCGGGTTCATCTACTGCCTCGCCGTCACCGGGGTCACCGGAGCGCGAGCGCAGCTGGATCCGGCCGTCCTGCCGCTCATCACGCAGGTGCGCGGGCATACGACCCTGCCGGTCGTGGTCGGCTTTGGGATCTCGAAACGGGAGCATCTGAAAGCGCTGGAGGGGAAAGCCGACGGCGCCATTGTCGCCAGCGCCCTGCTGGACGCCATTGCCGAGGCGCCCGATGATCCAGCCGCCCAGGTCCGCCGCTTCCTGACGCAGTTGCGGGGGAAGCCCGCTTCCTGACCGCGTCGCAAGCCCATCCGCTGGGCCGCGTCACATCGTCGGGAGATGGCCCAGTCGGAAGAGGTTCCCTCAACCGAGGGGGATGCCGAGGAGCGCCGGTTGATCGATCGGAGCGCGGCGGGGGACCAGGAGGCCTTCCGCCAGCTCGTGCTCCGCTATCACCGGCTGGTGATCAACGTTGCCTTCCGAGCGCTCGGCGAGGTCGCGCTGGCCGAAGACGTAGCCCAGGACGTCTTCGTCAAGGTTTACAAGGCGTTGCCGGCCTACCGCCACGACAAACCGTTCAAGCACTGGCTGCACCGGGTGGCGGCGAACACGGTGACCGACTCGCTCCGGCGGCGGCGGCCCGTGGTGTCGCTCGACGGGCTCGACCAGCCACTCGTTAGCGCCGGCTCCGATCCACAGGACATCGCGGCCCGCCACGACCTGCAGCGGGCGGTCCGTCACGCGATCGCGAGCCTGCCGCCACACTACCGTGACACCATCGCCCTGCAAGCCTTCGGCGAGCTCAGCTACGACGAGATCGCCAAAGCCCTTGACATTCCGCTCGGCACTGTGATGTCACGGCTGAACGGGGCAAAGCGCCTGCTCCGGGAGCACCTCGGTGACCTGGTTAGCCCGTCGGAGGAGGCGAATACGGCATGAAATCGGGCCGTTTGATCTTGCAGAGGCTGTGGTCCGAATGTTGAGTCATGCAACGACGCGCGACTGGCTGATCCCGTACGCGGACGGGATGCTCGCCGTGGATGAGCGCCGCCGGATCGACGGTCACATCGCCGGGTGCGCGAGCTGCGCCGGGGAACTGCGCGAGGTGCGCGAGCTCAACCTGCTGCTGGTCACGCTCCCGCCCGCCCCGCCAGTGGCCTTCGCGCCGTTCTGGCTGAACCTCCAGGCAGTCTTGCCACAGCGCCGACTGATGCGGATGCCTCGGATCCAACCCTATCGGCGGCTCGGCATCGCCTTCGCGATGGCCGTCACCGCCGCGATCGTGGCAGCCGGCAGCGCCTTCGCCGCGCCGTCCGCGCTACCGGACAACCCGCTCTATCCGGTGAAGCAACTCGAAGAGGGCATGCGACTCGCGCTCGCACCGGCGAATGAGCGGATGCCGATTCAACTGCAGCTGGCGAATGAGCGGCTTCGGGAAGCCCAGGCGATGGCGGCGAATCACAAGCCGCTGCTGGCTGAGAACAGCCTGCGCGCCTTCCGCGTGATCGTCGACGATGCCGCGGCAGCGCTGAAGAATCCGGCCGACCCGAAGGCCGCCAAGACCACCAAGGACGCTTTGCACAGTCTGCACCTGAGGCTCGACGCGGTCGAGCGCGAAAACGCCAACCGCGGCGACGACGATCAGGAGGTCAAACAGCTTGTCGCAGCCGCGAACGACGAGCTCGACCGGATCGAGCAAGAGGATGCGGTGGCGGCGCCGCCCACCCTGGTGATTGGCGAGCAGGCGACGCCACGACCAACCCCGCGGCCGACCCCGCGGCCCACGCCGCGTCCCTCGGACAAGGATCACCGCGACTAGGCTCGCGGGCCATCGACTGCGAAAGTCCCATTAGACTCATTTCGTGGGCGCGCGCGAAGAGGTGCTGGTCGTTCCTCGCGATGCCCTGTTTGCCGGCGACGAGTGGACAGGCTTTCGTGACACCGGTCTGGCTGAGCTGCTGGCGCGGGTGCGCGACAGCTACCGGTTCCGGCCGCGTCGCGAGGTGGAGGACGAGCCATCCGAGCCGCAGATCATCCCCTACGTCGTCTTTCGTCATGATGATCGCTACTTCCTGACCCACCGGCTGCGACGTTCGAGCGAGCGCCGGCTTCGGCATCTCTACTCGCTTGGCGTGGGCGGCCACATCAATCCCGAGGACGTCGCCGGGGCGGCCGACCCGATCGAGGCGGGATTGCGGCGGGAATGGCAGGAAGAAGTCGTCTATAACGGCCACTTCTCCACCCGGCTGCTGGGCGCGATCAACGATCAGACCACGCCGGTCGGGCGGGTCCATGTCGGCCTCATCTTTCTGGTGGAGGGTGACCGGCCCGAGATCTCGATCCGCGAAGTCGACAAGCTGGCCGGCGCACTCCTGCCGCTGGACGCGATGCGCAGCTACTACCTGGACATGGAGTCCTGGTCGCAGCTGATCTTCGATTACCTTACCCGCGTTCCGGTCGCCTGAGCCTCAGGTCGTCAGGGCTTTCGCCAGCTCCTCGAAGTTGCGGACGTAGCGCAGCACGTCGTCCTCCGAGTGCTGGACGGAAATTGTCCAGTTCTCCTCGGCGCCGGGCGCCATGAGCACGCCCCGGTTGCATTGATAGAGCCACGACAGGTAGGCGTACTTCTTGTCGATGGTCAGATAGTCGCGGTAATTGCGGACGCGCTCCTTGCGATAGGTCACGCAGCCACGCGCCGCGAGCGTAATCGGATGGAAGGGAAGCTGGTAGTCGTTCATAACCTTGCGCAGACCGCCCTCGAGCGCTTCGGAGAGCGCATCGAAGTGCGAGTAGGCGGCGGGTGTCAGGATGGACGTCAAGGTGGTTTTCGACGCCGCCATGGTGAGCGGATTGCCATTGAAGGTGCCGATTTGCACCACCTTGTGTTCATCGATCGTCGCCATGACGTCAGCCCGGCCGCCGACCGCGCCGCACGGCAGCCCGCCGCCGATCGCTTTGGCGAGGGCCACCAGGTCGGGGGTGACTCCGAAGCGCTCGGTCGCGCCACCGGCGGCGATGGTGATACCGGTCTTCACCTCATCGAAGATCAGCAGCGCGCCGTGTCGGTGAGCGAGGTCTCGAAGCCCCGCCAGGTACCCATCTTCGGGAAGCACGATCCCGATGTTCATCATCACCGGCTCGACGATGATCGCCGCCACCTCGCCCCGGTGCCGATCGAGGGTACGCTCCAGGACCTCGAGGTCATTGAAAGGCACAACCGTGACCAGGTCGACGACCGCTTGCGGCGTACCGCCGCTGTAGGGGACCGACATCGGGGCGTCGGCCGCACCCATCAGGTCGGGTGGGGGCTCGACCGACACGAGCAGGGCATCGTGGTGTCCGTGGTAGCTGGCCTCGATCTTGATCAGTCGATCGCGTCCGGTGAAGCCGCGCGCCAGCCGAACCGCATCGAGCGTCGATTCGGTGCCGCTGTTCGTGAATCGCCACTGCGGCTGCCTGAACCGGCGCGCCAGCTCCTCGGCGACGATGGCGTCGTCGACCACAGGCTGGGCGAAGTGCGTCCCTTTTGCGGCCCGTTCGCTGATCGTCTTTACGATCTGCGGATGCGCATGGCCGACGACCATCACGCCGAAGCCATTGTGAAAGTCGACGTACTCGTTCCCGTCGACGTCCCACACACGGCTGCCCTTGCCATGATCGACGAAGACCGGCTGGGGCGCGGCGTCCTGGAAGGACGAGGCAACCCCGCGAGGGATGAACTGCTTGGCCTGCTTCCAGAGTTGATCGGACCGTTGCCGCTTGGTCCGGAACTGATCCTCCTCCTTGGCGATCAGTTCGGCGACGCGGCCGGGGGCGATCGGCTCGGCAACAGTACTCACGGCTTCCCTCCTCGAGATTGCTTCACGGCCAGTGCCGAAATCGCATCTAGTATGCATCGGTTGGCGTTCTGGGCGGTGATCTCCGCATGATCGTACGGTGGCGAGACCTCCACCACGTCCATTCCGACCAATTTGGTTCGCAGCGCGACCTTCCGGATAGCGCGCAGCAGGTCGGCCGGCTGCATCCCGCCCGGCTCGGGCGTCCCCGTCCCCGGCGCGAACCCGGGGTCGAGGACATCGATGTCGACCGACAGGTAAATGAACTCCGGACCATCCAGCGCTTCCTGGATCGCCTCCTCGACCACCGTCTCGACGCCGCGATCGAGGAGTTCGCCCATCAGGTGCCAGCGCATCCCCTGGGCGCGCATCCACTCGAATGTCTCGCGTTCTGGCCAATAGCCGCGCAGGCCGATC
>Ga0209059_1001310_pt1 | contig 11317 bp, 8 predicted proteins | sample GraSoiAngelo_151_FD_186165 | JGI IMG/M metagenome (GOLD analysis project Ga0209059, IMG submission 186165) | Grasslands soil microbial communities from the Angelo Coastal Reserve, California, USA - 14_1009_12_20cm (SPAdes) (version 2) | ecosystem: Environmental > Terrestrial > Soil > Grasslands ...
TGCCGTCCACATCGAAAACAAGTCCCTGCGGGCGGCCCACTCCGCGAAAGAAATTGCTGACCGTGCCATGCATATCAATCCGGTACACCGCGTCAAAACTCGACGTGGTCGGCCCAGTGACGAACAGGTCGCCGCTCGGACCGAAGGCCAGGTGATACGCCGAAACGCTCGGCTCGAGGGTGGCAAAGACAAAGGTCTGCCGGTCGCGCGCGATCTTGAAGATGGTTCCGCTGCGGTCCCCGACGTACAGATTCTGCTCACGGTCAAACGCAATGCCGGTGGCGATGCCCATGCCTTCCGCGTACGAAGACATGGTGCCGTTCGGAGCCACACGATACACCGTCCCGTCGTGACGGGATGAAACATACATTTGCCCCTCGCGATCGAAAGCGATGGCGGTGGCGTTCATCATGTTGCTCAGAAACGGCTTCATCACGTAGTTGGTGTCGATCTTGAACAGCGATACCGGCACCTGCTGCCCGCGCGAGCCAGAGAAGGTCACGTAAATGTTGCCCTCAGAGTCGATGGCGGGGTTGGTGACGGGATGCAGGTTGTCGGCGATGGGAACTGCGACCTTTACGGTCTCGGCGTTGCTGACGGCGCCATTGGTGGCGACTACGACCGGGCCGGAGGTCGCGCCCTCGGGAACCTTGGCGACGACGAACGCATCGGAGCTGATCACGACCGCGCCATCGATTTCGCCGAACTGCACCCGCGGGCGCTTCAGTTCGCTGGGACGCAGGCCGCTGCCGTTGATCCGGATTTCCCCTCCGGGCAGGGCTGCGGCGGGCGCCACACCGTCAATGTGTGGTTTGCCGTTCACGTTCTTCTTACCCAGCAGACGGTCGGAAATCCCCATGAACTCCAAAATCCTCGCTGCATTCGGTGTGATGCAAGTTAGCGGCCGAGCAGACCGAAATGCAGGAGAAACTGCATGACGGCCAAGCCATACAGCCCGGCCGCGACATCGTCGACCACTATTCCCGTGCCCTCCGGCAACCGTTCCAGTTGTCGCACCGGCGGTGGTTTCACGATATCGAATGCTCGAAAAAGTATAAAGCCCGCCAAAAAAGATTTCCAAGCTAGAGGTGCCCCGATCAGCGTAATTAACTGGCCGGCGGTTTCATCGATTACCACAAATTGCGGATCCTTCAGCCCGGAGGCGCGCGCCACCTGGGTAGCGGCCGGGATGCCCACCGCCACAGCTAGAAGCGCCAGGCAAATATTGGCCGGAATAAGCCAGGAACTCGGCAGGAAGTGAGCGAGAATGGTCCAGAGCGCGACGGTAGCCAGCGAGCCCCACGTGCCGGGACCGGGCTTCAGGCGGCCTGCGCCGAAGAAGGTCGCGATTAGACTCGCCCACGCGGGAGCAGCGCCCGTGGTCGCGTCGTGGGCCGGAGGCGCTGCTGAAGTGTCACTCATCGTCAGGCCGCTCCGCCTCCGACTCCGGTCCGAACTCGTCTTCGGTGTCTTTTACAGGCGAGGAAATCACGTACTGTCCGCTGGCCCATTTGCCCAGATCGATGGTGCGGCATCGCTCACTGCAGAAAGGGAAGTCCGGGTCGGTGCTCTTCACGGGCTTCTTGCAGATCGGGCAGCGCAATTTGACGGCGCCTTCTGCCATGATTCAAGAGTAAACCAAAACTCGTACTTTGGAACGCGGCTGCTCCTGGGCTACTTCGCTGGTTTGCGGTTGAAGAAGGAGGGAGCCCGGGGTGCGCAGGAGCCTGCTAGAGAACCCTCGCCACCAGGTCGTAATCGTGGGCTTCCGTGATTTCGCAGCGATAGAACTTACCGAACTCCGGTTCCACGCCGTCGGGGAAATCGTTCACGAAGACCTTGCCATCGATTTCCGGAGCATGCATCGCCGTGCGGCCTTCGAGCAGCAGGTCGGTTTCCTCCGAGGTACCTTCCAGCACCATGTCAAATTCCTTGCCAATCAGGGCCTTCTTGCGCTTTTTGCTGATCTGTCGCTGGATCTGCATGAGGCGTTTACGGCGCCGTTCAATCTCTTTGGGCGAAAGCTTTTTCTCCAGCGCGTATGCGCCCGCGCCGTCCTGATCGGAATATCCGAACGCGCCCATCCAGTCGAATTGTGCTTCGGGCACGAACGCGCAAAGTTCCTCGAATTCTTTTTCCGTCTCGCCCGGAAAGCCCACGATGAAGGACGTCCGCAATGTAACGCCGGGAATCGTCCGCCGCATCTTCTCGACGAGGCGCAGGAACAGATCCCCGCTGCCGCCTCGCTTCATTCGCTTCAGCGTGCTCGCCGAAGCGTGCTGCAGAGGCACGTCGACATAGGAACAGATCTTCTCATGTGCCGCGATTGTTTCCAGCAGCCGCCCCGTGATCTTGTTCGGATAGGCATACAGGAAGCGCACCCAGCGTAATGGCTCGATTCTCGCCAGCTTCTCGAGCAGCAGCGCCAGGCCGTCTTTCAGGCCGAAATCCTCGCCGTAGCAGGTCGTGTCCTGGCCGATGAGGGTGATCTCGCGCACGCCCTGCTGAGCCAGCCGTTCCGCCTCCGCGACCACCGATTCGAAACGGCGCGAGCGGAATTTTCCGCGCAGCTGCGGAATGATGCAGAACGTGCAGGGATGATCGCAGCCTTCGGCAATCTTGATGTACGCGGTGTGCGACGGAGTCGCCAGCACGCGCGGAGTGGTTTCGTCATAGAGATAGTTGGGCAGGTCTGAGATGGCGCCATCCCAGCCTTCCCGCGAAAAACGTCCCTGCACTTCGCGGGCGTTGCCTTCGGCCCGGGAGGTCAGGATCTTGAAAGGGGAGGTCGATTGCGGCGGGGGCGCGACTCCGGCTGCCGCGAGAATGTTTTCCAGTTCGCCCGTGCCCACTACCGCGTCGACTTCAGGAATATTCTTGCGGATCTCATCGCGAAAGCGCTCCACCAGGCACCCGGCGACCACCAATTTTCTGGCGCGGCCCTGGTTTTTGAGTTTCGCCATCTCGAGGATCGTGTTGACCGACTCCTGTTGTGCGCTGTCGATGAAGGAGCAGGTATTGACCACGATGATGTCGGCGTCCTCGGCGCGCGGGGTTAAGTCGGCGCCCGCGTGGGTCAACATGCCCATCATTACTTCAGAATCGACGAGGTTCTTCGGGCATCCCAGGCTGATGAAGCCGACTTTTTTCGTTGGCGAGGCTTCGGAGGAAGCAGTATTTTCGCGGTCCGGAAGCGCTACAGTTGTCTCTTGATCCAGCATGCAATCTGATTATTCTAACATCCTGTGGATGGGGAACCGGCGCTTTCGGCACAGTCATGGGGAAGGGCAAAGTCTTAAACCGCAGAGAACGCAGAGAACGGCCGCAGAGGACGCAGAAATTCAGGGAAAAGCTTCAATGGGCACTGAGTCTTAGGAAAATCCCCACCCTAACCTCGCAACGAACGCGAGGTGAGGGTGGGGCACTCACGGACGATCTAGTTCTGCGGAGCTGAAGTGATTTCTTCGTACAGTTCCGGAAGCTTTCTTGCTTCTTCTGGGGAATCTCCAAATCTGGCGGCTTCGTAGGCGTGGGTGAAGCCTTCGATCTTCTTGCGCATGCCAGGATCCTCAATCCGTGTCAGAAATTCTTTTGGAGTCTGCATGGGAGTTTTTGTCCAGCCGTGGCGACCCAGCCAGCGCAGCATCCGCTGATACCACAGCGCGGCCGCCTGGCTGGGATCTTCTTCCGGATGTCCGGCAAGCCTTCGTTCCCGCACCCATCGCAGCAGCGTGCGGATGTTGGTCAGTGCGAGCAGCAATACGCAGATCAGAATTCCTACGCTGCCCCAGGCTCGCGGTGACTGCGAGAATTGTTGCTGCGCAAGCCGGGCGCGCCCCAGCATTCTCTCGTAGTGCCGCTGTGCCCAGTCGCGCATCCCGTCGATGAGCGAGCGGCTCCCCTGCATCGCGTCTTCGCCCAGCGATCTCTGATGGCTGGCGTCGTAGTTGACGACCCACTCCCGCCAGAACGAAGCCATGGCGTCGAGATACAGTCCCACGCGGCTCCAGCCCGTCGCGCCGCTCAGGGACGAACCCGGCGTGGGATCGAAACTGATCCATCCGTAGGAAGGGAAATATGCTTCGACCCATGAATGGGCGCTGCTGGCGCGAATCACATAATTGCCGGTGAGGTCGTTGAATTCGCTGGTGCGGAATCCGTTGACCACACGCGATGGAATGCCCAGAGTGCGCAGCATGATCGCCATCGACGAAGCGAAATACTCACAGTGGCCCCGCTTGCGCACGAAGAGAAAATCCGCCAGCGGATCTCGAGGCGTCTCCCGCGGCAACTCCAGTGTGTAACCGAAGTTCGTCATCAGGTAGCGCTCGAGCGCGGCGGCCTGATCGAACGAATTTCCTGCGGAACTGGTAATACGCTTCGCCAACTCCGGAATGCGCTGATCTAACATCGGCAGCTGCAGGTACTGCTGCAGTTCCGGCGGAATTCCTCCCGCGGCGCCACGTAACTGTGCGGGCGTAGGCGTCGCGAGGTCGGAATCCGCGTCGTAGACACTGACGGAATGCTTGGGATCGAGATCGTAGATGGACCCCGCTCTGTCCCTCGCGACCGCGACATAGGTTCCATTGAGATAACGCGGCTGAGACGCGAGAAAAAAGATGTTCGTGCCGATGGGCTCCATCAGCACCCGGTAGTGAATGGGTTGCCTTGAGCGTGGTGTTGCTTCGCGTGACGCCGCCCATAGGGGAAATCGACCGTCCGCTTGCCTTGCCAGTGGAAACTGCTCAGTTGGATTCGACCACACCTTGCCATCGAAACGTCCCAGCGAAATGCCGCGCCATTTCAGGTTGTAGGCGCCATGCGGGTCGCCATCGATCTGCACGTGCATCACGACCGCGCTCGATTGCTGAATCTGCCCGATGCGTCCCAGTTGCACGCGATCGCTGAAGCCGACGGTCATGTCGCTGCCGCCCGCAAACGATCCGAGGTAGCCGGCCGACATGCGCGGCAACAGGAAGAAGATCGCCGAAGCGCCTGCCAGAATCAGCACAACCAGCACCGGCGACGCGCCTGCCAGAAAGAAAGCCATACGGCGATAGCTCTGTCGATCGATGGGCTCGCGCGCGGGAATGCTGGCCGTCTGCGTGGAACGGCGCATCTCCATCAGCACAAAGGTGGCCACAGCCATCAGCATGAAGGCCGCGAACGCGAACAGAAACACGCTGTCCACGGTCAACACCGCGGCTGCCAGCACCATCAGAAACGCAAGAACGGCCAGCATGTAGTGGTCGCGTTCCTTGTGCACGGAGAACAGCCGCACCACCATGCCGAACAACACCAGGTGCACGGTCGCAGTCAGGAAGCTGTGCGAAAACAGCGAGTAGTCCGCCGCGTAGAAGAGCACGTAGCCGAGCGTGAGGTAGTTCGTCACACGCGTCGGCATCTGAAAGTCAGTCCGCTTACTCAACAGATAGCCGCGCACGGCGAGCGCGCCGCCCACCAGCACAACTGTGGGCGCATCCAACGTTCCCGTGCCGGCCAGCGTGCCGAACCCCATCAGCACGAGCAGATAAAGCGATACCTGGAAGTAGCGTTCGATTGCCGCCGGCAGCGTAATCACGGATTGTCGCGGACTCGATGCCATGGAATTTCCCATTGTTCGCGATCCTGGCCGCGAAGGGAAGGGTACGATGGTGCCCAGCTCGAATGGTAAACTACTGAGGGTCAGGTATCGGTCCCACGCGACGCACTCTCGCCAACCCCGCCAGGTCCGGAAGGAAGCAACGGTAACGAGCTCTGGCGTGTGCAGTGGGTTCCCGGTGCCTGGCTTTTTTTCATTTTGCAAAGGAAAGTTTTAGCGAGCACCCCAAAAAAGCTGCGAGCCGCGAGCTTTGAGCTTCGAGCAACAGGACCACGCTAAGGCGGCTGCGAGGGTTCCGCTGAACCGGTGCTGCAGTGGCTGAATCCAGCGATTGAGATTGCTTGCGGATCGACGTCGGTCGGATCGCGAATCAGCAAGGGATCCAGCAGCAACGCTTTCGAGTGTAAACCGCAATACAGTTCCTCCGAACACAACTGCCGGCTCCTGCCGAGCATCGACTTCTCGGGAGGAAAACCGCGATGAAACCCACAAATTTGCTTGCTATCGTCGCCGTCCTGCTGGCCTCGTCTGCCTGGGCGCAGACCCTGCCTAAGGACAGCGAAATTAAAGTTCGCACCGACACTTCCATTCCGGCCAAGCCCCCTGCGAACGCCAAATACGCCGCCAGCATCAGCAACGACGTCACCGACAGCTCTGGGTCGGTGGTCATTCCGAGGGGATCGCGCGCCCAGCTGGTCGCTGTCCAGAACGGCAACGACACCACCCTCGATCTTCATTCCGTGACTGTGAACGGAAAGCGCTACCTGCTCACCACCCAGGGCAAGAGCTCAGCGCCCGGAGGCCTGGGAGCGAATCAGCGCACGGCCAAGTACGTTGGCGGAGGCGCTGCGGTGGGCGCGGTTCTGGGCGCCCTGCTGGGAGGGGGCAAGGGAGCGGCTATCGGAGCATTGGCCGGCGGTGGCGCTGGCGCCGGGGCTCAGGTGTATACCGGACGAAAGAAAGAAATTCCACCTGAAACCGAACTCAAATACAAGCTTGCCCAGGATCTGGAGATGCGTCCTCTATCGAGAACCAAAGCCGCACCTTCAGGCGAGTGAAATTTTGCGCGAAGGATAGGATGGCGCAGTTTATCTTCCGAGGTTCGGCGGTCGCCGCGCCCTTCATTCTTGGAATCCCCACCCTCACCTCGCAAAGAACGCGAGGTGAGGGTGGGGCACCTTCAATGTTTGACCACTTACGGAGTCCTATCCCATGATCCCCAGCGTCGGTGTCGTGAAGTTGGCGAGATTCGGGAAGATTGACGGCAGGTCCGCGGCGGCCACTCCGAACCAGGAGGCTAGCGTCGCGGCGTATTGATCCAGCGAGGTCGTCGGCACCCAGCGGCCTTGCCCGGTGGCATCATCGGGACCGTTGACGGCCAGTGTCGGGAAAGTGCCATAGAAATCTCCGCCCTTGACGGCCCCGCCCATGATGATGTGGTGGCCGCCCCAGGCGTGATCGGTGCCGTCGCTGTTGGGCTGGTAGGTGCGGCCGAAATCCGACAGCGTGAAGGTGGTCACATTCGGCGCCACGCCCATCTCCACGGTCGCCTGGTAGAACGCGCTCAGCGATTGGTTCAGGTCGTTGAAGAGGGAATCCTGCTGAGGAAGCTGGCCGCTGTGGGTGTCGAATCCTCCCATGGATACGAAGAAGATTTGTCGCCGCAAACCGAGGGCCGACCTCACCTGGATAATCTTCGCCACCTGTTGCAGCTGGCTGGCGAAATACGAGTTCTGCGGAAACTGCGTGGCCAGCGGCGTTCCGCTGGCGAGCGCGGTTGCCAGGGTTTGTCCATTCTGAATCGCGTTCCCGGTGGTGGTGCTCGCCGCCTGAATCAGCGAGAGACCGGTGTCGAACGTCAGCAAACTCTGCAAGGCGGAGAGGCGGGCGTTGGAATCAGTCGAGCCGCTGAAGCCGTTGAGCAGTTGGGTGGGATTTCCGTTTGACTGGATAGCCTGCGCGACCGAGATCGTGAAATTCCCGACGGGAATCGGCGTTGGCAGAGCCGCCGTCACAACCGGGATATTGCTCAAGAGTGTGATGGCGGAAGCTGCGCTGGTCGAGTGCGAATCTGCCGCGCTGACCGCATTGATGGTCAAACTCGTTGACTTCGGCAGTACCGCGGGGGCGGTGTAGAGCCCGGTGCTGCTGATGGTGCCAACGGTGGCATTTCCGCCCGGCGTACTATTCACTTGCCACACCACATTCTGATTCGTGGTTCCGGTCACAGTCGCCTTGAACTGGACGGTCTGTCCCGGATGAAGCTGAGCGCTCGCGGGAGTGATCTTGACGACAATCTGCGGCGTCTGCGGTGCGTTGACTTTCACCGCCATCGTGGACGAGGCGATCGATCCCGGATCGGGATTCACGACCGTCACCTGGATCGACATGCCTTGTTGCGCCGTGGTCGCCGTGCCGGTGGCTGTCAGTTGGGTGGACGACACGAACTTCGTGGTAAGCGCCTGCGTACCGAACATCACCTTGGCGCCACTGACAAACTTGCTTCCAGAAATCGTGATTGAAAAATTACCGACCGCGACGGCTGTGGGGGAAACACCCGTCACGGTCGGTACCGGATTCTCCAGCGTGATCATGCTCTTGCCGGAGAGGCTCTTGTCGGACGAGGAAGTCGCTTCGATGCTGATGGAATTCGGATTGGGGAGGGTTGCGGGCGCCGTGTACTTGCCCGTCGCACTGATCATACCGTCGGTCGCGTTGCCGCCCACTACTCCATTCACCGACCAAACAACGGCCTGGCTGACCGTGCCGCTGACCTTGGCAGTGAACTGGAGCGTGTCCCCGGCGCGCACACTCCCTGTCGCCGGCGTGACCGCCACGCTCGACGATGGTTGCGTGTTCGCATTCCCTGCACCCATGGCTGCGCAGCCGGTAAGCAGGCTGCGCGCCAGTGAAAGGACAAGCGTCGTACCAAAACGAGTCGATCGAATCCAGACCATCTCGCGCATCTCTGATCCCCCTTCCAGGCAACCGAGTTCAGAGCTGTCATGCTCGGTGCAGCCTAGTCGAGACGCGTGATTGCATGACAGGTCTCATGGGTCCAGCGCGGAACTCGGCTTCTGGCGCGGCTTTTGCAGGTATATGGCTTCGCGCATCGTTGCTATCCGGCCATTGTGAGAAGTACATCGCATCGACGGACGTACATGTCCGCCGGTAATGAACAAGTGAGTTCAAAGAGGCCCTTCGTTTTTCGTTTGGAAGTTGTGAGCTCGCGGGCTGACCTAGAGTTGGACACAGTAGGCTCGCGTGCCGCACAATAATGCGTTCTTATCTAAGTTATGGAGACGCAAGAGTGAGCCAACTTGTGCGCGCCAAGATCAGCGCCCTCGGAACCTACGTTCCGCCACGTGTTCTGAGCAATGCTGACCTGGAAAAAATGGTTGAGACCTCGAATGACTGGATCCTCGAGCGCACCGGCATTCGGGAACGCCATCTCGCCGACAAGGGCGTTGCCACCAGCGACCTCGCTGTCGAGGCTGCACGGAAAGCCCTTGTCCAGCGCGGCATTCCTGCGACCGACCTCGAAGCCATCCTGGTCGCGACCGTTACGCCCGACATGTTTTTTCCCTCGACCGCCTGTCTCGTGCAGCACAAACTCGGCGCTAGCGGCGTCTGGGGATTCGATCTCTCCGCCGCCTGCTCCGCGTTTCTCTACGCGCTGCAGACCGGCGCGCAATACATCTCGACCGGGATGCACAAGAAAGTCATGGTGATCGGTTCCGACGTGATGTCGTCGATCATCGACTACACCGATCGCGCCACCTGCGTGATCTTCGGCGATGGCGCGGGCGCCGTGATTCTCGAACCTGCGGAAGAGGACGGCGTTGGCCTGATTGACTACATCCATGAAGTCGACGGCTCCGGAGGAAATGCACTGTACATGCCCGGAGGAGGAAGCCTGAACCCCTCATCGCGTGAAACGGTCGAGAAGAAAATGCACTACGTGCACCAGGACGGACAGGCCGTTTTCAAATTCGCAGTTCGCAAACAAACCGAACTCTGCGAGAAGCTCCTCAAGCGAAATAACCTGAAGGGCTGCGACATCGACGCCTTCATTCCCCACCAGGCCAATCGCCGCATCATCACGGCCACGGCGGACCGCCTCGGCCTACGTCCGGAAAGCCTGGTCATTAACATCGATCGCTTCGGAAACACCACGGCCGGCACCATCCCGCTCGCCATGCAGACCGCTGTCGAGGAAGGGAAGCTGAAGAAGGGAAGTCTGGTGATGCTGGCGTCGGTGGGGGCGGGATTTACGGTGGGGGCGACGTTGTTGCGGTGGGCTTACTAAAATAACGGGTTCAAGTTTGCAATTGCCTCGATTTGACTGTGAGTACGCGTCGAGGAAACCCGAACGACAGACGAAACGTGAAGATTTTCGCCGTATCCCCAATCCATTTGCTGACAACCGTCAATGAGCGCCATGGCCTGATTGAAAAAGTTAACTAATGGGATGGTCCGCCGCCGCTACCCAGCCAGCAGGTTGGGTATAAAGAGGTGAACAAGGAGGCGTCCCCATGCAACTACAGACGGTCGGCATTGATCTCGGCAAGACAGTCTTTCATCTGGTTGGACTTAACGAACGCGGCGAGGTCGTGGTGCGCAAGAAGTTTTCGCGCAAACAGCTGCTGCACTTTACGGCGAACCTGAAGGTGAAGTTAATTGGCATGGAAGCTTGCGGAGGGTCCCACTTTCTAGGGCGGGCTCTGCGAGAGCAGGGTCACGAGGTGCGGTTAATGCCGGCTCAGTATGTCAAGCCGTACGTAAAGACGAACAAGAGCGACTACATTGACGCCGAGGCGATTGCTGAGGCAGTCGGACGGCCGAAGATGCGCTTCGTGCCGATCAAGAGCGATGACCAACTGGATCTGCAGTCCCTGCATCGGGTACGTGAGCGTTGGGTAGCGCGCCGCACAGCGGTCATCAACCAGATTCGTGGCTTGCTGCTCGAACGTGGAATCACTGTGCGCCAAGGGCGACGCCACATCGATGCGGCATTACCCGGGATCCTGGAAGACGCCAGCGCCAAGCTCTCCGGCACATTGCGCGCGCTCCTAGCGCAACTGAGGCTAGAGCTCGATCACTTGCAAATGCGGATCGACGAAGCCGATGCCGTGATCAACAAGGCTGCTGGCGAGAACGAAGCCTGCCGACGGCTGGTAGCGATCCCTGGCATCGGACCTGTGACGGCAACCGCAATCATCGCCGCGATCAGCAACGGAGCAGCTTTCAAAAAAGGGCGAGGGTTTTCCGCGTGGCTCGGAATTGTCCCCGGCGAACATACTACTGGTGGCAAGCAAAAGCTGCTGGGGATTAGCAAACGGGGGAACTCTTACTTGCGAAGACTCTTGGTGCAAGGGGCTCGCGCCGTCCTGCAACAGCGCGCGAAGCAATCGTCCGGTCTGAGTGCGTGGCTCGCCCAACTCACAACCCGCGTCCACAGTAACGTGGCCGCAGTAGCCTTAGCGAATAAGCTGGCGCGCATGGCCTGGGCTGTGCTCGCTAAGAATGAACCCTATCGGCCCCCAATGTTGGTCGGCGCAGCTACAGCATGACTGGCCTGCAGATGACGCCTGGTGAGGCCAGGCTTGGAAATCGCATTCGCGATTCCCACATCTACAGACCAGCGGCTACTGCGGAGTTAATGATTTTCTGCCAGGTCTGCTGGCGAACTATGAGATGACACAACGGTCGAAC
>Ga0209059_1001314_pt1 | contig 11297 bp, 13 predicted proteins | sample GraSoiAngelo_151_FD_186165 | JGI IMG/M metagenome (GOLD analysis project Ga0209059, IMG submission 186165) | Grasslands soil microbial communities from the Angelo Coastal Reserve, California, USA - 14_1009_12_20cm (SPAdes) (version 2) | ecosystem: Environmental > Terrestrial > Soil > Grasslands ...
ACGGGGACGGGGACTTTGAGGATCGCGACGGTCAACATCATCACGGCCAGTTCCATGGGAACTCATGTGACAACGGCGGATCCAGCGCACAGGACGATGACAACAGCGGTAATCACTTCCAGTCAACATCGGTCGCATCCTCGACCTTCACAGCCGATGCAAACAGCCAGACACTCACGATGATCGGTATCGGCTTGGATAACGGCATCCCGGTCGGCTTCACGCTTGTCGCCATCGATTACGGTGGAGCAGCTGCCGATGCCTACAACCTGACTCTCACCGACGGGCGGACGGTGATCGGCACCCTGGTTAGCGGGAGCGTTTTATTCGACTAGCTCTGCGGAAGGGCGGACGAATCGTCCGCCCTTCCCCTTTGCGTTGGCTGTCGACCCCCGCAGAAGCTGGCCTGCGGGCGATCTCGCGATCTGGTTAATCTGGACCGAGAGTCTCTGATGACGATCCCAGTCGCACCATTTGGACGTACCGGGCATGAGAGCAGCCGGGTCCTCTTCGGGGGCGCCTCGCTGGCCTCCGTCTCGCAGGACGTCGCCGACCGGACCCTCGAGGTGCTGCTGGAGCACGGCGTGAACCACCTCGACGTGGCCGCCAGCTACGGCGACGCCGAGCTCCGCGTTCGTCCCTGGCTGCAGGCCAACCCGGGCCGCTTCTTCCTGGCCACCAAGACCGGGCAGCGCAAGGCGGCCGGAGCTCGCGAAGAGCTGCACCGGTCGCTGGACCGGCTGGGCGTCGACCACGTCGACCTCTGGCAGCTGCACAACCTGGCAGACCCGATCGAGTGGGACAACGCCCTCTCGCCCGGCGGCGCCATCGAAGCGGCTGTCGAAGCGCGCGAGCAGGGCTTGGTCCGCTTCATCGGCGTGACCGGGCACGGCTCCCAGATCGCCGCCAACCACCGCCGCAGCCTGGAGCGATTCGAATTCGACTCGGTGCTGCTGCCCTACAACTACCTGACCATGCAGCTGCCGTACTACGCGGAGAACTTCGAAGCTCTGGCGATGACCTGCGCGCAGCGCAACGTGGCGGTCCAGACGATCAAGTCGATCGCTCTCCGGCCGTGGGGAGGCCGCGACCGCACCAACACGACCTGGTACGAGCCTCTCACCGAGCAGGCCGACATCGACCTCGCCGTCTGGTGGGCCTTGGGCCGTCCCGGCGTCTTCCTTAACAGCGTGGGCGACGTGAACCTTCTGCCGCAGTTCCTGGACGCGGCGGAGCGCTACGAGTCGCGCCCGGACGACTCGGACATGCAGGCGCTGCTTGCCCGAGCGTCCGCGCAGCCGCTCTTCGTCTAGCCCGTTAGAGGCTTCAGTCCCCTTCCGCCACGTTCCTGGCGTCGAACGGGCGCAGGAACTTCTGTGGTGGGGAATCGGCTCGATGATGTCAGATGAAGAGGTTGATGCTCATCTGGCGGCACGGCGCACAAAGCAGCAGTGAGTTCGTTTCATGTTGTTTTCTTCCTGATTTTTGCCCACCTCGCCCTTTGCGCGGCTCTAATCCTAGCCAATCCTGCTGCCGAGATGCGGCGCTTGGGACTAATGGAGACAACCTTCGGGCCTTTAGCCTTTGCCCAACGCGCTTTCTGAGCAGCGAAAATTCGCGCGCGAGCTGCTGCTGACATTTTCCGGCGTGGTCTGGATGATCCTGTTTTGTACATCCCCGCGAAAGCTGCGAGTCGCTGCATTCAGTCCGTTCAACTGTCGCGCAACCCTATCCCTCTCAGCCTTTATCAGCGCGATGATGTCCATGTGTTCCTCTGCGGGCGATGATTGTACAGGAGATCAGGCAAATGCGCTCTAGTCGTCTCGTCTTTCCACGGTTGACTTCGTATCGTCTGCCAGTGACACTATCCAGAAGCACTGTGGTATTGAATGCTTAGCCCACCTACTCGATCTGTCCGAGAATTGCTATGAGATCGCTCACGTGGGTGTCGGATAAAAACCTTACTGGCTGGACCTGCTCCGCATGCGACTGGACTTTTCCGCTTCCTTCGCTTCTCGGCGATCCTGAGGCAAAGAAGGCTTACGACAGACTCGCCTCGGCCAAGTTTCAAAGACATGATTGTGCTACACACCAGCCCGTCGCGTCCCTCGATCCCGACAGTTTCATTGCCCGTGCTAAAGGATTAGTGAAGCGCGGTTTTAAGCCCAAAGATGCGGCTGACATCACCGCAAGGGAGATTATGTTCGAGAACCACGATGATCCCGACATCGCTAGGAAGGTGCAGATTGAAGCACAAGGCTTCCTGCGCCGAGTGAAAGAGGGATTGATTTGAGACCGCTCCATTTAGGACAGTGATTCAAGCCTAGGAAATTCCGGGGATACGCGACGCGAGTGCGCAGCGCAAATTTCCCATGGATAACCGGATTCGACCGAGAGCCCTCACCGCTTTTTTCTAAACCAGTTTAGCCGCTCAGATCATGTTGTGACCGTAAATGTGCCGGCACTGGTGGCAGTGCCACCCGGCGTAACCACGGTGATTTTGCCAGTCTTTGCCCCTGAGGGAATGGTGACTGTGATCTTCGTATAAGAGTTAACGACGAAATTCGCCTCCACTCCCCTAGCAGGTTGCGGAAAAACTAACTCGATGCGAGCGTTAATCCGTTAATCGCCAAAGATGGTTCTATCAAGAGCTACCGCAATCCAGTGACGAAGATTGTCTCGGTGTTCGCCTCCTTCGCACTCAAGCAGCGGATGGACTCTCCTCGGCCGAGACGATGGCCGCCTCACCGGTGGCAGCGGGCGTCAGCAACGGCCAGCCTCGGCGCAACACATAGTCAAGCCACGCGCCCGCCATCTGCGAGGTGAGGACGGCCGCTAGTACAAGTGTCGTGTAGAACTTTGGGCTGATGATACCGGCTTCAAATGCCACGCTGGCCAGTACAATACCTGGTCCGCCGCGTGCGTTAGTCGTGATCGCGAGATTGATCAGATCCAACCCACGGAACCCTGCCAAACGCCCTGCCAGTGATACGGAAAGAATCTTGACGACACAACTTCCGACGATGAAGGCGGCCATCATCGACAACGACACGCCGCGAACCAGGTCGAGTTTCAATCCCACAATCGCGAAGTACGCAGGAATAAAGAACGCGAACGATACCTTTCCTATGGCGTCGAGCGCCTCCGAGAACAATCTGCGCTTCTTGTGTACGACGGCGAACCCGGCAAGAAAGGCGGCGAATACCACGCTGACATCGAGTGCCCCAGCGACCACACAATATCCGAGAAGAACTGCAATCGTATAGGCCACCGGCGAGTGTTTCGCGATAACGTTGAAGCGTGACTTATTTATGCGCTTCACCATCCGGGGAAGGATCGTCAGCCCCAGTCCGAAGAATCCGATCGTGCTGATCAAGTGAACCGACATCTCCCGCGAGTTGAGCACGGTTTTGCCGGCCATTGCTGTCGCCACCGCCAGCGCCAGCCAGAGCACGATGTCTTCCAGCACGGCGACGCCGAGAACCAGTCGTGCGAAGCGGGTGTGGAGTATCTTCAAGTCGGCGAAAATCTTCGAAACAACCGGAACCGACGTTACGGCGACCCCGACGGCGAGAATGATGATCAGAGAAATGCGATTGCCGCTAGGACCGGCGAGCGCGGGGCCAATAAGCCATGGACCCAGCACAAGCCCAAGGATGAATGGTATGCCCGTACCCACGATGGCCAGCCAACCCACTTCGCGGCGCTCTTCGCGAGTGAACAGCTGGCGGGTTTCCGCCCCAGACAGGAACATCAGTAGCAGCAAGCCGAGCCAGTAAACAAAATTCAAAATGTTTACCTGATGTTTCGTGGCTTCCATCAGTCTTGACGCGAACGGCAATCGGCCGATTAGAGCCGGGCCCAGTACAATGCCGGCCAGGATTTCGCCGACCACCTTCGGCTGTCGGAGTTTCACGAAGAAATAGCCGAGCAACTGTGCCAACCCGACCAGAAGTAAGAGTATGAAGAGAATCGAAGTCAGATCGGAGTTTGACACGTTTGCCCTCCCGCAGCTTAGGATGCCTTCAGCGTGAGAGGGTTTGTCATGGAGGGATCAAAAGCTGAACTGGGCGTCCGTATTTCTCAATAAGCCTCCTCAGTACCAGAAAACTGTCTTGTTTCCACATCGCAAGGTGATAAGAAGAAGTCACGCGTGGAAACGACGAGCAGCAGTTGGATGTGTTCAGCTATATCAGCCCCGAGGAGCGAGTGCCGCAGGATCACCCGCTGCGTCCGCTGCGGGTCATGACCGATGAGGCGCTACAGCAGCTGCAACCTCGGTTCAACAACTTGTACGCCAAGATTGGACGGCCGTCGATTGCGCCGGAGAAGTTGTTGCGAGCATTCCTGCTGCAAGCGCTGTACTATGTGCGCAGCGAACGGATGTTAATGGAACAGTTGGACTACAACCTGCTGTTTCGATGGTTCGTGGGTTTGAATATGGATGACGCCATTTGGGATGTGACCGTGTTCACCAAGAACCGTGAGCGCCTGCTCGATGGGGACATTGGCGAAGCGCTCGCACGACGCAGCACCCCGGATATGCCATTAGTCAGAGAAAGAGGAAGCGCATTGAAGAGTGCTTCGGTTGGCTGAAGACGATCGCGCTGTTGCGGAAGGTTCGGCATCGTGGAATCTTCAAGGTGGGATGGGTTTTCACCTTCGCGGCAGCCGCTTATAACTTAGTCCGTCTGCGAAAGCTGGCAATTCAGGCGGGGTAAGCCGAGGTCGAATGGGTTGTTCGCGGGCCAGAAAAACGATCTACGGGCCAGCGGAAGCGGTCAAAGCTCCCCTGAGTCACAAAATCACGGAACTATACGAAACTGGGAAGTCGCATTATCCCTTTTTCCGCAGCCTGCTAGGCTAACAGAGCTTGCGATTACATACGCGGCTGCTGGACAAAGCGCGCGCGCACGCACTCTGCTCCGCGAAGCCATCGCGGACAGGGAGGGATACGTCCCTCCTTATTGGATTGCCGTTGCGTATCTATTTTTAGGTGAAAAGGACAATGCCGTTCAATGGCTGCAGAGGGCGTGTCGGAAAAATGATCCTACGCTGGGCTGGATGAAGGTCGATCCAATGCTAGACTCAATCCGCTCTGACCAACGATACGTCGAGCTACTCAGGATCTTCTTGAAACAGGCGGTTTATCTCTGCCACTAAAGCAAAGAGCTTTTCGGTATCCATCTCTTTCGATGCAAGTTCGCACAACTGACGCAACTCTTCTGGCAACTCCAACACTCGGCTCCTCCGACCCCGTTGAGACATATTTACACTTCAAGACGTGACCGCCTCCCTATGGAGAGCGGCTATCGATTTTTGCTGCAAGAGCAATGCCAAACGTTTCTGAAGCCAGGATTAAATGTCTGCTGCCGTGCATCATGAACGGACTTTGCTACACCACTACATGAATGTGCGAATTGATCTGCTTTAGCGTAGCCGTGGCATCGGATTCACCCGCTTCACGCTTTTCGAATAGAGTGCGGTAGCTAGGGCTGTCGACGGCTGTTTTCTCTTGCCGCAACACCACGAGGCACCTTGGAAGATGAGACATAGGCAGCAAAGAATCCTAGAGATGGAAATTGCCGGCAAGCAGATCGGCGAATAAGATGAGCAGATCTCGGACTGCCGTGATGGTCAAAGCCTGTGGATCGTAACCTGACAGAATTCCTGCAAGAATACTCGCGGGTTAACGTCCCGGAGTTCCGGGATTCAGTGATGTGCGGCCGAGCTAAAAAGCCTGCAAATCTAGCCGTGCGTGTCAGGGGGCAGAATGATGCGAGCGTACAATAAAGCGCATCCACACGCGGGTCAGTGACCAACTTAGTCAGGTTCATCCGCGCCAGAGTGAAATCTAGATAAAAAAATGCCCGCTGGTGATTATCTCAAAGGCAAGTACAGCAAGCGGACTAAAACCGTCATGCGTTTGTTACGAGAGGGCCATCTCTCTCAGACCAAGATCGCCAGGAAAGTAGGAGTCAGCAAGCAAAGAGTGTGGATGATCAACAAAAGCTATCTGAAGGCTCCGCATTCTCCTTAACCCTGTATCGGTGTCGTCTCTGTCAGTGCGCATAGATTTCCTGCGCTCCGGCGCGTAATCATCGGCATCGCCAAGGTCTCAGGGAACCGCCGCGATCACCTGATTGGAGAAGCCGCTCTCCTTCGTCCCATCCCAAGCCGTCGCCACGTAGAAGTAGGTCTCGCCCGCCGTCACCGACTGGTCCACGAAACTGGTCCCAAGAATGGCCGAAGCTACCAGCCCGTAGGGTCCGCCGGAAAACGTCGAGCGGTACAGGTCATAGGAGACAGCCGTGGGAGAGGGCTGCCACTTCAGGCTGACTGAGTGCGCCGTCTGAGCAGGGGCGATGCTGACCGTATACCTGTGGCTAGAGATATGGCCTCCGCAGCCTCTGACCGTAACCGAAAAGGTGGAGGAACCAACCTTGGCGGGTGTTCCATGAACCAGATCGTAGGTGGTTGCGGGGGATGGCGAAGCTACGAGTCCGATCGGGAGCGTGCCAGAAACCCACCAGCGATAGGGGGTACAGCCGTGAATGGCCTTGACTGCTACCGAGTAATGCTGGCCTACAGTTCCGTTCGGCAAGCTGGTGGTTGAGATCGAGACCACCGTCGCCTGGGCCAGCGCCGCCGGCAAAAGAAATAAGATGAGCCGGGCAATCTTCACTCCGAGAACATATAAGTCGAAACGACCCGGCTGTCGCCTTACCGAAGGCAGAGAACTCTGGTGTCAAGACCCGAAACGCGCAGCGTTTCAGTAGTTCTCCACTCGCTAGTTAGAGATGGATTCAACGAAATTACGGTCAGCCGAGACACATATTGCCCGGCCTGTCCCGCTACAAGGTCATGATGTCGACTTGGTCTGACGCTTTTGATGGCCGCAGACTGTCTCCTCGCAGCTAATAATCGGGCTGGCGTCTTCTGAGTTGCGGCTCCTCAGAAATTCCAGAGCAGACTTTTGGTCGGCAGGTCGAGAGAAAAAATACCCCTGCGCCATTTCGCATTCCAGACGCTTGAGTTGGTTCATCTGCTCCTCGGTCTCCACACCCTCCGCAACAACCCTGAGACCGAGGTTGTGAGCCAACATAATAATGATGCGCACCATTTCGCGGGTCTCGACATCCGTGTCCATCTTGGAGACGAAGGCGCGATCGATCTTTATCGCATCGACTGGGAAACTCTGCAATCGGCTCAACGACGAATACCCAGTGCCAAAATCATCGATACTCAGACGAACCCCCACTCTCTTCAATTCCGAGAGTACGAGGCCCGATCTTTCAGCATCTGCCATAGCGATAGTCTCGGTGATCTCCAGATCGATATTGCGCGGATCGACGCCGACTTTCTCTAGAATGGCCTCGATCTGAGCCGCTAAATCAGGTTGGGCGAACTGCTTGGGGGTAATGTTTACGCTGATCTTCAGCGGCGGGTCGGAAGGAAATTGAGAGTGCCACGAACGGAGGTGCTGGCAGGCCTCGCGCAACAGGAGCCGATTTATGGGCAGAATGATTCCGGTCTCGTCGGCCACGGCAATGAATTCGCCCGGCAGAACGAGACCTTCAGGCCGTTGCCATCGGCTCAGCGCCTCAAAACCAACAATCTTGCCGCTTCGTAACGAGACGATGGGCTGGTAGTGGACCCGGAATTCGCCCAATTCCAGACCTCGGCGCAAGTCAGTTTCTAGCCGCAATCTCTTGACCGCAGAGGTATGCATCGCATTGTCAAAAACCTGATAACGTGCCTTTCCCTCCTGCTTAGCGCGATACATGGCAATCTCGGCGTCACGAACCAAGTCTTCAGAATCGGAGTACGAGCTTGCGCTGAATGCGATTCCGATGCTTGCCGTAGTCACCACCTCGTGCGCGTCTGCCAGAAAAGGAATCCCCATTCTCTCCTGAATACGCTCCGCTACTCGGATGGCATCGCTGGAGTCACGAATATCCTCCAACAGCACCGTAAATTCGTCTCCACCGAGCCTGGCTAAACTCTCGTCATCAGACGAAGTCCCTGTTTCCCGCATCAGACGCGGGCGCGAAACCGTGTCAGCACCTCGCAGCGAGGCGGTTAACCGTCGCCCGATTTGAATCAACAGGGCGTCTCCTGCTGCATGTCCTAAGCTGTCATTAAAGACTTTGAACTCGTCAACATCAATGAACAACACCGCAAACTTGTAGCTCGGGTGGCGCAGCGAAAGTGCGAGGGCATGGCGCACGCGATCCAGAAACAGGGCGCGGTTCGGCAGGTTGGTCAAAGCATCGTGGAAGGCACTGTGCGCCAGCATTTCCTCGGCCCGCTTGCGCTCCGTGATATCACGGTTCACGATGACCAGCCTTTCGGTCTGGCCATCTTTGTCTTTGATCGCGCTGGCGGTTGACTCCAGAATGCGCCACGTTCCGTCTTTGTGGCGTATCCGGTACTCAAGCCTCTCTCCCCGGCCAGTAAGACGCGCCTTCTCCGTCGCTTCCAAAACCCGCTGCCGATCTTCAGAGTGGATTTGCTCCAGCGATGAGGTGGATTTCAGTTCCTCCGGCGAATAGCCAAGTATGTTTTGATACGCTGGACTGTTGTAGAGCCGATGCCCGTCGCAGTCGATCACCGCAATCATGTCGGCGGCATTCTCGGTGATGAGTTCAAAAAGCTGGTCCCGCTCCGCCAACTGCCGCCGAATTCTCTGCAGTTGCAGATGTTGATAAACGGTGTAGATGTCGAACAGCAGTACGAGGCAGGCCAGCGCGCGCACCCACTCCTTGAGATCAAACCAGTAAGGGCCATCCGCTCGCAGGTGAGGGCTGGGGAAGCTGAGCGACACGATACCGGCTGTCAGCACCAGCGTGACGGTCACGGCAAATCCCCAGAGCCACCACTCGCGCCCTTCCACCTGCCGCATCCGGTTCGGAGTCGTGCTCCTCTGGTTGCTTTCTTTTTTGTTCAATACCACCCCGGTCTGTCATGCATTCCACAGAGATTCTAGACTGAGAAAAAAGACGGGAAAGTTACCAAAGTCGGAGGGGCGGATAATTTAGCTTCCGCCCCAATTGCTGTTCCTCGCTGGACGGTCGAGAACGGAGTGGCATTCTTGCTTCATGCTGGTGCAACAATACTGCAGCCTTTACGTATCCCAGCTAAGCGTTAGCTGGCTTTCTCGCGGCAGAGCGGCAGGTCTGCAGCGTAGGAGGCGGCCCTCTCAATCCTGCTGGAGTGGGAGGCAGTCAACATAGGGCTTGGCCGTGCCATCTCCCCAGAAAATCTGCGAGTCGGACAGTGCTTTACCTGCCGGGAGAACGGGTGGACAATTTGAGCTGGTCGCCGGATGGCAGCCGCTTGATGTTCGATCGAACCCAAATGATCGGTTTCTACCCAATCCGCTAGGGGTGTGGACAACCGCTTCCGTGGGCGGCGGTCTCGACACTCTGTTCCTCAATCCACCGGCATTCGCGGCGGCATGGCACTAGAACTGGACTACGGCCCTCTTTGGCGCCAGTCCGCCTTTGCCTTCGAATCGCGGCGAACCCAAACCTGGATTCGCCGCCAGCATGTTGCGGGGAAATTCTCTTGGAGCGATTGCCATCGAACAGCGCACGACCCTTCTCGCCGGCCGCCGGTTTCCTTTTTGTAAAGGCCCGGGGCAATTCCCACCAAAGCGTAGCCGTCCCAGTCAAAAGCCCCGTCAGCCATCTTCATGCGATTAAGCAGTGGCACTGCGATCATAGATCGAGCGCCAAGCCCCCGAAAGGCTGCAAGATCGACGAGGTCCGCGGGCCCTTTTTTCACGGAAGCATTTTCGCAACGCCCGTGCTTTTAGCTGTCTGCTCTGGCCGCTTCGTCTTTTTCTGAAAGGAAAAGTCGCGTGGAACGCGCCTTTTTTAGGCTTTCCATTCAGCGTAGGGCTTTCCGGGCTTGCGTGAGATCTGAGACACCCAGGTACATCTTGATCTTCCCCGTGTCAGCTGCTCCCGCGTACGCGTGCCTAATGTTGATTCCCATTTCCGCCAGCTTGCTTGCGATGAAAGCCAAGCTTCCTGGCTTATCAACGAGAGTTAGTACGAGTACCTTCTCCTCAGCGGCTTCCCAGCCGTTTTCGACAAGTGTCTTCTTTGCAACTGTGAACTTATCCACTATCAGGTGGAGTGTCCCGTCTCTTCCATCGACCTCTGCAGAAAATGCATGAATATTGACTCCTTTTCGCCAGAGAGCCGATGTTATCTCGGCAAGCAATCCCGACCGGTTTGCAAGTCGAAGTGTAAGTTCTTTCGCGTATCGCATCACTCAAGCTCGCATGGAAATAAACAGTGAACCAATGATATCCGTTTTGGGTAATTAGGCGAGTGGGCGGACAAATTTGAGCCCACAAAGGTTCCAGCCGTCGGCATAGGCAATTCGAATCACGCGCGCCCGCAACATTCGCATCGTCCGCGGCAACTTCAAATTCTTTATCAGCGGTGCAGATGGTATTTCCAGCGTTACCCGCGACCAGCGCCGCAAAGGTTTGCGTATCGCCAGCAACACTCCCCCGGCGCTTTCGTTGAGCAAAGTGCCGAATTCCAGGAATTCTCTGCCTTGCCCGTTTACACCGCGTATGAATGCGGGAATGGCCAGCGGGAGTCGCGACCAGCGCCTTCGTTCCGGATTCCATTGGACGGCCGCAGACAGTTTCCCGCCCCACCGCATACGCAATCATAGCCAGCAGGCAAGAGCTTCACCAGGCGGGGTTACCACGGAGAATACTAACAACCGGCCCGGGTTGAAACCGGCTGCACGGATACGAGATGTGGATCATGGATTCGATGTGGCTGGGTCGCGGATTTTGCGCCTTTGAAGGGGAAGAGGTGCGTCGCGAGCCTTTTTCCGCATTTCAAGCCATAATCTTTGCTCAATGCCTGAATACCAGCCGTGTGTGGTTGACGTTGAATGGCGTTAACCTTCACCGAGATTGCGCACGTCGATGGCTGAAGAGCCTTGTTCTATTTCCCGAACAATTCAGGGAAACCTCGCGCCCGTCATCGGAAAGAGGTAAAGATACACTCCAGCCCAATGAACTGCGCCGAAGGACACGAGCTTGTCATGAACCGGCGGCGATATCAGCGATATGAGATCGACACGCAACTCCACGTGGCGCTGCTGGGTTCAGAACAACGCGGAACGTTGCGAGGCCGTTCTCTTAATATCAGCGAGGCCGGGATTGCGGGTGTATTCGTTACCGTGTGGGATGTTGGCGCACCGGTCCGTCTAGAATTCTCAGTACCAGTCACGAGCAATCCGGTCCGTGTCGGAGCCGTTGT
>Ga0209059_1001316_pt1 | contig 11293 bp, 13 predicted proteins | sample GraSoiAngelo_151_FD_186165 | JGI IMG/M metagenome (GOLD analysis project Ga0209059, IMG submission 186165) | Grasslands soil microbial communities from the Angelo Coastal Reserve, California, USA - 14_1009_12_20cm (SPAdes) (version 2) | ecosystem: Environmental > Terrestrial > Soil > Grasslands ...
AATGCCGTGCATTCAAGTGCTTGATCTCTTTGGGAGCGACAAAATCGCTTCGACTGGACTGTAAAGCGCGCCTTACAGTCAAATCGCAGGTATCCGGCACCACGCCTGTCGGCGTGGGAAGAAGCTGTCGGCGTTCCCTATCCAGTGGGGGACGGGTGCCCTCCTCGGCCTGTGGCCGACTTAGGAAGGACGCTACCAGCCCGACGCCTATCGCGTCGCGTTCTGGCTGGTACTCGCCGCCGCAAGCTGCCGCAGCCGGCTGCAGGAGAGTAAATTAGTAGGCTGCATTCCAGAGAGGGGGAACACCATGGCGCTCAAGGTAACGAAAGCCGAAGTCTGGTCCGCAATGCTCGTAGACCGCGCGGGTGGCGCCGCCGACAAGCTTGAAGCGCTCGCCAGAGCGGGCGCCGACCTGGAGCTGGTATTCGCGCGCCGCACGCCGGAGCAGCCCGGCAGCGGGATCCTGTTCGTCAGCCCGGTCAAGGGCGCGAAGGCGACCCGGGCGGCGCAGGAAGCCGGCCTCGCGAAGACGGACACGATCCACTGGGTGAGGATCGAAGGCGGCGACAAGCCGGGGCTGGGCGCGAAGATCGCGCGCGCGCTGGGCAATGCCGCAATCAGCTTCCGCGGCCTGAGCGCGATCGCGATCGGCACGAAGTTCATGACCTATATCGCGCTCGACAGCGCGGACGATGCGGCCAGAGCGCTCGCGGTGCTGAAAAAAGCCGCCTGAGCGCTACCGCACCCGGTAGATCTCCTCGTCGAAATTGCCGCGCGACACGCTGAGCGTGCCGCGCCTCTTGTCCGGCTGCGCGACGAGCACGGCGTGCTCGTCGCCCTTTTCCCACAGCAGCTTGTAGATCTGGCGCGCGGCTCTGCCGGCGGTCTCGATGTTGTCGCGCGTCTCCGAGGCCGGCGCGCCGTAGCGCAACTTGGCGAACGCCGCAATGCGGTCGATGTCCTTGGGGTCGAAGCGCAAGTCGAAAGCCTGCACCGCGTTCTTCTTCAGGTAGAAGGTGATGCGCACCTCCGCCCCGCCGAACGCCACCTTGGAGTCGTCGCAGCGCCGCTCCGCCGCCAGGCTTTTCCACTGCAGCTCCTGGCAGTGGATGCTCGGAAACCTCTTCTTCACCTCGTTCTCGTGCGCGCCGAGCGCCACGCCGTTGACGTCGTACGCGGCAGCCGGAAGAGCGGCCAGCAGAATCGCAAGCAGGCTAATTTTTCGCATCGATTTCACGTCGCCGGAAGCAGGCGCGCTCGTGGTCGTTCACCATGCCCACGGCCTGCATGAACGCATACATGATAGTCGATCCGACGAACTTGAAGCCGCGCTTCCTGAGGTCGTTTGACAGCTCGTCGGCGCCCCGGCGGGCGAATTGCCAAACGTACTTTGAGAAGCTGCCGTATTCCTTCTTCACGGCAAGAAAGCAGCGCGCGTTGCTGACGGCGGCATCGATCTTCGCCCGATTGCGCACGATGCCTGAATCCGCGAGCAACCGCTTGCGCTCCCTCGCGCCATAGAGAGCGATTTTTGCAGCATCAAAGCAGTGAAATGCGCGCCGGTAATTCGCGCGCTTCGCGAGGATCGTATCCCATGAAAGCCCGGCCTGCGCGCCTTCCAGGATGAGGAGCTCGAAGAGCTTGCGGTCGTTCCTCACCGGCACGCCCCACTCCTTGTCGTGGTAGGCGATGGCGAGCGCATTGCGCGCCCAGGCGCAGCGGCGCTTCATGCGGTGGGCACGTTGCGCGCAAAGCCGTCGAACAGATCCAGCAGCCGCTCGCGCCATGCGCAAAGCGGGTCCTCCGGCCCCAGCACTTCGTGCGGACTCATCACGCGTGCCCACTGGAACACCGAGAACAGGATGTAGTCGGCATAGGCCGGGGCGAGGCCGCACACGTACGGCTGGCGCTTGAGCAGCGCCTGCATCGGCTCGAGCGTGCGGCCGAGCCGCCTGAGCGCCTCGTCGCGATCTGCTCTGGACTGCTCGAGAGATTTTTTCAGGGCTTTCTCAATCGACGAACGAAAATACTCCTTGTCGGCAGGATCGACGCGCTCATGGATATCGGCGGCGATCACCGCCAGCATCGCCGGCAATAGCGCGCGGTCCGCCCACACGTTGAAGGCCTGCGACACGCCGTGGCCGATGTCGCCGCCAAAGAGCGTCGGCGCCTGGCGGTAGCGCTCCTCGAGGTGCTCGGCGATCTTCCAGGAGTCGCGCACGACGGTTTCGCCGTCGCGGAGGATCGGCACCGTCTTGCCGCCAGAAAAGGCAATCACGGCCTTGTCTGAGAGGCAAACGGGCTGGGTGGTGAAATCGAGCCGCTTATGCTTGAGCGCCATGCGCGTGCGCCACGAAAACATGCTGTAACGCCGGCCGCCTTGACCCTGCAGTTCCCAGAGCGTGATCACGCGGCTCTTTTCACCCCGGCTTCCTTGACCTCGTGGCTGTCGGGGCGGGCGCGCAGGCGCAGATCGGTCTGCTCGGCGCGCTCGCGTGCGGCGAGGCGGAAGGCCTGGTCGCGGCCCGAGAGGTACTGCGGCGGCCAGAACTGGTTCATTTGCTGGTACCAGGCCGAGGCCTGCAGCGTGAAATAAGGGTTGGCGAGATGCGCCCGGGCGAGCGCGACGAGATCCGCCTTGCCGGAGGCGAGCAGCGTGTTGACCTGGTCCGGCGTCGTGACCGCGCCGACGGTCATGGTGGCGATGCCCACCTCGTTCCTCACCCAGTCGGAATAGGGCGCCTGGTACATGCGGCCGTACACCGGCTTCTGGTGCGGCACCGTCTGGCCGCTCGAGCAGTCGATCATGTCGCAGCCGGCTTCCTTCAGCATGCGCGTGAGCGCGATCAGGTCTTCGCCCGACAGGCCCCCCGGCGCCCAGTCGGTTGCCGAGATGCGCACCGACATCGGCTTTTGCTCAGGCCAGATTTTTCGGCAGGCGCGCCACACCTCGAGCGGAAAGCGCATGCGGTTCTCGATCGGGCCGCCGTACGCATCAGTCCTTTTATTCGTCAACGGCGAGATGAAGCTCGCCAGCAGATAGCCGTGCGCCATATGGAGCTCGAGCAGGTCGAATCCCGCTTCATCCGCGTATTTTGTCGATCTTTGAAAATCGGCAACCACCTTGTGCATGTCGGCGCGCGTCATTTCGCGCGGGATCTGAGAAATGCCTTCGTAGTAGGGAATCGGCGAAGCGGACATGACGGGCCAGTTCCCCTGCTCGAGCGGATGATCCATTCGCTCCCAGCCGAGCTGCGTCGAGCCCTTGCGCCCCGAATGGCCCAGCTGCATGCAGAGCTTCGCCTTCGAGTGGGCGTGGCAGAAATCGACGATGCGCTTGAAGGCGTCGCGCTGCGTCACGTTCCACAGGCCGGTGTCTCCCGGGGAGATGCGCGCCTCGGGCGACGGGCAGGTCATCTCGATGTAGAGCAGGCCGGCACCGCCGATCGCACGGCTGCCGAGGTGCACGAAATGCCAATCGCCCGGCACGCCGTCCACCGCCGAATACTGGTCCATCGGCGACACCACTACCCTGTTCTCTATCACCAGGTCGCGCAGCCTGAACGGCGTGAACATCGGCAGCGGTGGATTCTCGAGGTCGATCTCGAACCCCTGGTCTTTTACTTTTCCTGCAAACCACCGGTGGACCTCGCGCACGAAGGCCGGGTCGCGCAGCTCGAGGTTCTCCCAGGTGATCTGCTTGGAGCGCGACATCACGCCGAAGGCGAACTGCTGCGGATCCATGCCCCAGTAGCGCTTCATGTGCTCGAACCATGCCAGTGAAACGTTGGCGGCATGCTGGGTTTTCTCCACCTCTTCGCGCCGCGCGGTGTCGTAGACGGAGAGCGCCTTTTTAATTTCCCCTTCTTTCTTGAAGCATTCAAACAGCGCGATGGCATCTTCCATCGCCAATTTCGTCCCGGAGCCGATGGAAAAATGCGCCGTCGCCTTGGCGTCGCCGATCAGCACGGCACTCATTTCCCCCTCGGTGAGCACCCAGGTCCTGTTGACGATGTTCGGGAAGTTGCGCCACAGCGAGCGGTTCAGGATCAGCGGATGGCCGTCGAGCTCCGCGGCGAAGACGCGCTCGAGCACCGGCAGCATCTCGGCCTCGCTCTTGCTGTCGAAGCCGAAGTTGCGCCAGGTCGCCTCGTCGGTCTCGATCACCCAGGTGGAACGCTCGGCCTCGTACTGGTAGCAGTGCGCGAGGATGATGCCCTCCGGCGTCTCGCGGAAGAAGTACTTGAAGGCGTCCAGCGGGCGCGTCGAGCCGAGCCAGGTGAACTTGTTGGGTCGCAGGTCGACGCTCGGCTGGAAATGGTCCTTGTGCTTTTCGCGGATCCTGGAGTTGATGCCATCGGCGACCACGACCAGGTCGGAGTCCGCAAACTCGTCGAGGTCCTCGACCTCGCGCTGGAAGCGCATCTGCACGCCGAGATCGCGCGCGCGGTCCTGCAGGATGTTGAGCAGCGCCACGCGCGAGCAGCCGCAGAAGCCGTTGCCGCCCGAGCGCATCACCTGCCCCTTGTAGACCACGTCGACGTCGCCCCAGTAGGCGAAGCGCCGGCGGATGCGCTCGTAGGTGACGAGATCGTAGGCCTTGAACGTGTCGAGCGTCTGGTCGGAGAACACCACGCCGAAGCCGAAGGTGTCGTCGGGCCGGTTGCGCTCGTAGAGCGTGATCTCCCAGCGCGGCCAGGCTTTCTTCGCGAGGAGCGCGAAGTACAGGCCGCCGGGCCCACCGCCGATGATGCTGACTTTCATGCTGCCTCCTCGGGGATCACGGCTGTGGCCTCGATTTCCAGGCGCGCGGCGTCTTCCACCAGGCCGCTCACCTGCACCACGGCCATCGTCGGGTAATGCCGGCCCATCAGCTCGCGGTACGCGGCGCCCAGCTCCTTCAGCGACGCCAGATATTCCGTCCGGTCGAGCACGTACCAGGTCAGCCGCACGAGGTGCTCGGGCTTGCCGCCGGCCTGCGCCAGGATTTCCAGGATATTTTTCAGCGCCTGACGGAATTGCCCGGCAAACGATTGATCGATCCATTCGCCCCGGCCGCTCCAGCCGATCTGGCCGCCGATGAAAACCAGCCGGCCTTTGCAGGAAATCCCGTTGGAAAAGCCCTTCGGCTTCGCCCAGCCCGGCGGTTGCAGGATCCGCATCGTCATTTCCTCAGCTTGAAGCGCTGCAGCTTGCCGGTCTCGGTGCGCGGCAAGGCGTCGACAAACTCCACCACGCGCGGATACTTGTACGGCGCGATGCTGTTTTTCACGTGATCCTGCAGCCGGCGCACGGTGTCCCGGCCGCGCGGGTAGCCGGGCTTGAGCACGACGAATGCCTTGACGACGGTGCCGCGCTCAGCGTCGGGTGAGCCGACGACGCCGCATTCCGCCACGGCCGGATGCGCCAGCAGGGCACCCTCCACTTCGGGTCCGGCGATGTTGTAGCCGGCGGAGATGATCATGTCGTCGGTGCGCGCTTGGTAGAAGAAGTAGCCCTGCTCGTCCATCAGGTAGGCATCGCCGGTCAGGTTCCAGCCGTTGTGCACGTAGTTCTGCTGGCGCTCGTCGGCGAGGTAGCGGCATCCGGTGGGCCCTTTGACGGCTAGCCTGCCGACCGCCCCGGGAGGGCAGGCTTTTCCTTCGTCGTCCAGCACCGTGGCCTGATAGCCAGGCACGGCGTAGCCGGTCGCGCCGCGGCGCGCCGTTTCCGGCGTGTGCGAGATGAAGATGTGGATCATCTCGGTCGAGCCGATGCCGTCGATGATCTCGATGCCGGTCGCCTGCCTGAAGAGCTGGCGCGTCGCATCCGGCAACGCCTCGCCGGCCGACACGCACTTCTTCAGGGAAGAAATATCAAAGCCTCCAGCCATGGCGGCCATTGCGCGGTACATGAGCGGCGTGGTGAAACAGACGCTCGCCTTGAAGTTCTGGATCGTCTCGAGAAGCGTCTGCGGCGTATGCTTCTCAACGAGGACCGTCGAAGCGCCGTAGCGCATCGGAAAGCACAGCATCCCGCCGAGCCCGAAGGTGAACGCAAGCGGTGGCGTGCCGCAGAAGATGTCGTCCTTGTTCACCTGCAGCATCGAGCGCGGAAAGCAGTCGCACATGGCGATTACGTCGCGATGGAAATGCATCGTCCCCTTCGGCTTGCCGGTGGTGCCGGAGGTGAAGGCGACCAGCGCGACATCGTCCGCGGCGGTGGCGGCGTTGGTGAACCACAGCGGCTGCTGCAGCGCCAGCTTATCGAGCGAATCCGGCCCGTCGTCGTACCAGTAGCGCACGGTCTGCAGCGTGGGGCATTGCGGCAGCGCCGCTTTCAGCTCGGCGTCGAGGCGCTTGTCGCACAGGGCGTGGGTGATCTGCGCCTTGCTGATGATGTCGGTCAGCTCCTTCGCGCGCAACAGCGGCATCGTCGCGACGCAGATGCCGCCCGCCTTCATCACCCCGAACCAGGCTGCCGCCATCGTCGAGTTGTTCGGCCCGTGCAACAGCACCCGGTTGCCCGGCTCAAGGCCCATTTCGTACACCAGCACGTTAGCGAGGCGATTGGCCTGCGTGAAGAGCTGCGTGTAAGTGCACTCGCCATCGGGCGAGCGCAGCGCAATGCGATGGCCGTGTCCGCGCGTCACCGGCTTGTCGAGCAGCTCGGTCGCGCAGTTCATCCGGCCCGGGTACTTCAGCTCCGGCAGCTCGAACAGAAACTCGGGCCACTGCTCGCGCGGCGGCAGGTTGTCGCGCGCGAACGTATCGGCGTGCGCGCTGTAGCTCACGACTTCAGCAATTCCCTCGCGATGATGAGCTTCTGCACCTCGGTCGCGCCTTCATAGATGCGCAGCGCCCGGACTTCCCGGTACAGCCGTTCCACGGGGTGCCCCCGCATGACGCCGAGGCCGCCGCAAATCTGCACGGCATCGTCGATCACCTGCTGCGCGGCTTCGGTGGCGAACATCTTGGCCGTCGCCGCTTCACGCGTCACCCGTTCTCCTTTTACGTCCTTCTTCCAGCCGGCTCTGTATGCAAGCAGCGCGCCGGCATCGATGCGGGTCGCCATGTCGGCGAGCTTGGCCTGCGTCATCTGGAAGTCCGCCAGCGCCTGTCCGAACATCTTGCGCTCACGGGCGCGCGCCAGTGCTTCGTCAAGAGCGCGGCGCGAGAATCCAAGCGCCGCCGCGGCCACTGTGGTTCTGAAAACGTCGAGATTGCGCATCGCCAGCTTGAAGCCCTGGCCGGGCTCGCCGAGCAGCGCGGCTTTCGAATTCCTGAGGCGCACGGTGGCCATTGGGTGAGGCGCCACGATCTCGATGCGCTCGCTCGCATCGAGGTCCGCGGCGTCGACCACGAACGCCGTGATGCCCTCGTCGGCCTTCGCGAACACGACGTAGAAGTGGGCAATGCCGCCGTTCGAGATCCAGGTCTTCGTGCCGTTCAGCGTCCAGCCGCCGCCCGCATGGCGCGCGGTGGTCGACATCGCCTGCACGTCGGAGCCGGCGTCGGGCTCCGAGAGCGCGAACGCGGCGATCGCGTCGCCGCTCGCCGCCGGCGCAAGATACTTTTCCTTGAGGCCAGCGGCTCCGGCGAGCGCAATCGGTCCGCTGCCCAAGCCCTGCATGACGAAGGCAAAGTCGGCGAGTGCGGCGTGATAGGCGAACACCTCGCGCAGCAGGGCGATCGAGCGCACGTCGAGGTTCTCCCCGACGCAGCGCGCCAGAAATCCGGCGCAGCCGAGATCCTGGACCAATCTCTTGCAGATCGAGTCGGCATCAGCGCCGTGGGCGTAGCCGAGGTTCTCGGCGCACCATGCGTCGGCCTCGCGCGCCAACTGCGCGTGCCGCGCCTCGAGGAACGGCCAGTCGTAGTGGGAAAAGCGGTCCATCAGTCGCCTTCGAACGCGGGTTTGCGCTTGGCGTTGAACGCCTCGTAAGCGCGCCGGAAGTCCCGCGTCTGCATGCAGATCGCCTGCGCCTGCGCCTCCATCTCGATCGCCGCGTCGAGGCTGACGTTCCATTCCTGGTGCAGCATCTTCTTCGTCATGGCATGCGCGAAGGTCGGCCCGGAGGCGAGCTGCGCCGCGATCTCGAGCGCCGCCGGCAGCGCCGGATCGGCAACGCGGTTGAAAAAGCCCCAGGCGAAGCCCTCTTCGGCGCTCATCGAGCGGCCGGTGTAGAGCAGCTCGGCGGCGCGTCCCTGGCCGATCACGCGCGGCAGCATCGCGCAGGCACCCATGTCGCAGCCGGCGAGGCCGACGCGAACGAAGAGGAACGCCACCTTGGCGCTCGGCGCGGCGTAGCGCAGGTCGGAAAAAAGCGCGATGAGCGCGCCCGCCCCGGCGCACACGCCGTCGATGGACGAGATCACCGGCTGCGGGCAATGGCGCATCGCCTTGATCAGATCGCCCGTCATGCGCGTGAACTCAAGGAGCTGCGGCGTCTGCATCTTGGTGAGCGGCCCGATGATTTCGTGCACGTCGCCGCCGGAGCAGAAATTGCCGCCGGCGCCTGTGAAAACGATGACCTTGATGTCTTGTTCTTCTTTCAGCTGAAGAAAAAGATCTCTCAGTTCGGCGTACGACTCAAAAGTCAGAGGATTCTTGCGCTCCGGGCGGTTCAGGGTGACGACGCCGACCTTGCCTTCGACGCGCCAGAGGAAATGCCGGGGCTGGATCATGAGGTCACCTCGACGGCGTGCTGCTTCACCTTGGCGAGGAGCTTGAGCAGCTCCTCGTGCTCGCGGCGGGAGAGGCCGGCGAGCAGCTCCACCACCCACTCCTCGTGCGCGCATGCCATCTCGCCGAAGCTGCGCTCCCCGGCCCGGGTGAGCCGGATGCGGAAGGCGCGCCGGTCCGCGGGCTCGTCCAGCCGCTCGACGAGTCCCTCCTTCTCCAGCTGGTCGACGATGGCGGTGACGTTGCCGCCGGTCACCATCAGCAGGCGCGAGAGCTCGTTCATCTTGAGGCCCTCGCGATGGCGCTCGAGCTGCGCCATCAGGTCGAAGCGCGGCAGCGTGGTGGCGAAACGCTCGCGCAGGCGCGAACGCACGCGCTGCTCGATCAATTGGGTGCAGGTCAGCAGCCGCAGCCAGATGCGCAGCGCGCGGTGGTCGTCCGAGCGGGCGATGGTCTCGCGGTCAGTGCGGGCGGCGGGCGGCGACAGGGCGGGTTGCTCAAAGCCTGAATAGATCAAGCTTGAAGCATTTGGCCGGACCTTGTCAATCGTGCCGGGGCAGGGCGTCCCTGAACGCGGGGTTGCGTTTCCAGGCCGGAACCGGCGGCTCGTGCCCGGCGGCCGGCACGTACACCGACAGCTCGACCAGTTTCATCCGGTGGATATAGCGCGGGCAGTTCGCAAAGATGCGCTCGGCCTGCACCCGAACGATGCCTTGGGACCCGGGAAAAGAGGACATGAGCGCGTCGTCGAAGCGCAGGGCCGCCTGGCCATTGACCCTCAGGCGCCGCGGCTTCTCGAAGTCCAAGAACAGCATGCCGACAGCGGGATTCACCAGGACGTTGCCGAGGCTGCGGAACATGCCGTTGCCGTCGTAGCTTGGGAAAGCCAGCTCGGAGGGTCCGGTGACCCGCACGAAGCCGGGCAGGCCGCCCTTGTAGGAGCAGTCCGGCTGGCCCGAGGCGTCCGCGGTGGCGAGGAAGAACATGCTGCTCGCCTCGATGAACGCTCGATCCTCGTCGTCGAACGCCGTGCGCGACAGGCGCTCGTGCAGCCGGTCGGCAAGCCGGCGGCTGTCGAAGTGGTCCTGCAGCTCGCGCATCCCAACGTGATAGGCGCCTGCCGGTAGACTCTCGCGCGTCTCGCTCACAGTTGCAGCGGCCTTTGCGGCTGGGTGTTCACCTGCAGGTGGAACAGGTCGGGACGCGCATAGTGGCCCACGACATCCAGGCTGCGGCGCGCCATGCCGACACGGTCCAGGTCGATTTCCGCGTAGAGGATGCCGCGCTCTTGGTGCAGCGGTCCGGCCACGATCTTGCCGCCGGGCGCGACGACGACCGAATCGCCCGGGTTTACCCACTCGTCGGGGTCGCGAAACAGCTCCGTCTTGCCGGGAAACGCATCAGGAATGTCGCGCGCCTGGAACGCGCAGCCGCAACTCACGACCCAGCAGCCTCCTTCGCGGGCGATGTGCTGCATGGTCGCGACCGCGCGCTCCCCGTTGTCATAGGTCGGCGTGACGTAGAGGTCAATTCCCTGCGCGTACAGCGCGTAGCGCGCAAGCGGCATGTAACTTTCCCAGCAGATCAGCGCGCCGACGCGCCCGCAAGGCGTGTCCACGGCCTTCAGGCCCGTAGCATCCCCGCAGCCCCAGACCATGCGTTCCGGATTGGTGGGCATCAGCTTGCGATGCCGGTTGAGCACGGCGCCGTCGGCGCCGAGGGTGACGACCGTGTTGTAGAGCGTGCCTCCGCCGAACTCGGTGTCGCGCTCGTGGATGCCGCAGACGACGGCGAGCTTGTGCTGCCTCGCCGCCTGGCGCAATGGCGCGAGCTCATCGGCGGCCAGGCTGACGGAATTCGCGCGCAAGCGCGCATGGATGCGCTCGGTCAGGGCCATGTCCGGGCCGGGGCGCAGCCGCCACATCCACGCCGGATAACCGGGAACCAATGCTTCCGGAAACACCGCGAGCTGCGCCCCGTTGCCCGCCGCCTCTGCGAGCGCCACCACTGCATTCTGCAGCGTCTCGGCTCGGTCGAGGAACACGGGCGGGCGCTGGATCACGGCAACTCGAGAGGTGACAAGCCCGGACATGCCTGCCTCAGCCCTTCTCTCCGGCCAGCACCCATTTCTCGCCGAGCGTCTTGCCGTCTCGAACCATGGTGAGCGTGCCGTCGAGGCGAGGGCCGCGCACGACCCCGCGCCAGAGCAACTTGCCGTACTTCGGGCTTTGGGTCTGCGCTTCGAAGCTCACCGTGTCGCCCGCGATGCTCGCCGTGTACGGGCCGTCGCCGTACTCGTAGCGATCGCACGCAGTCGAACGAAAGCGCCCGTCCTTGAAAATGATCGTGTCGGCGTCCCCTTCGGTTTTTCCGCACTCAAGGACGATGCCGATGAAATTGCGTCCGTCCAGAACATTCATGGTTGACCCCCCTAGTGAGCGGCTGCGTAATCGATCATTCCCTGAAAGTCGACCACCACTGCGGGCTCGTTGCCGACGACCCACGCGTCGTGCCCCGAGGGCAGCAGCGACACGTCGCCCGGCCGGCAGTCGAACTCGGTGCCGTCGTCCATCAGGATGCGCAGCACTCCCGAGACGTGGTACTGGAAGTGCGGCGCTTCGCAGCTCTT
>Ga0209059_1001317_pt1 | contig 11290 bp, 7 predicted proteins | sample GraSoiAngelo_151_FD_186165 | JGI IMG/M metagenome (GOLD analysis project Ga0209059, IMG submission 186165) | Grasslands soil microbial communities from the Angelo Coastal Reserve, California, USA - 14_1009_12_20cm (SPAdes) (version 2) | ecosystem: Environmental > Terrestrial > Soil > Grasslands ...
GAATGCCCTCGTGTGTGCCGGTCCCGATCTTGGAGCTTCCGGGTCCACCACTTCCGCGGCTTCGATTCGCTTCGTGAGAAAGCGAATCCGCCCATCGATCTGCCGCAGCCGCCGCTTGCCGTACCGATAGTCGGCGTTGTCGCTGCGATCGCCGTTGCTGGCAGCCCACGCCACCACCTCTGCCACCGCCGGGCGTTCCCTGGTGAGCAGAAACCGGTGCTCATCTTTGAGGCGCTGCAGTCCGCTCGGCGTTATGTAGTTCTTGGCCGGCTTCGCGGGCTCGTCCCCTTGTGGTTTCCTCGTAAACCCTTTCCGCATCTTGTAGTCCTTCTCGGAGAAGTGCCGGCAAAGGCATGCTTGGAAATCATTACTGATAAGCCGGGGATGCGTGAATCAGTTTCAGAACTCCTGAATGACGCGCAAACCGGAAACCGTCGCTAAGTTAGGGCTGACAGGGCTTCAGCCTCCCTTACGTCTTCAACTGAAACGGCAGCCTCCTCAATCTCTGCCCCGAGGCCGCAAAGATGGCATTCGCCACCGCAGGAGCCGCGGGTGGAAGCGCGGGCTCACCCATGCCTCCCGGATCTTCTTTGCTTTTCAGGATGTGCACTTCGATAGGCGGAGCTTCATCGATCCGGATCGGATCATAGCCATCGAAGTTCGACTGCTCCACCGCTCCATCCTTGATCGTGATCTCGTTTTTCAAGGCGGCACTCAGTCCATAGATGATCGCACTCTCAGCCTGTGCCCGCACCGACTCGGGATTTACGACTTGTCCGCAATCAATGGCGGCAATGATGCGATCGATCTTAAAATCTTTACCGGTGACCGTCACCTCTGCCGCTTCCGCGATGTAGCTTCCGAACGAATGATAAGAAGCGATGCCGCGGCCTTTGCCCTTGGGCAGCGGTTTTGACCAGCCGACTTTTTCTGCGGCCAAGTCGAGCACGCCGCGCAAACGGGCAGGATCCGGATCGTCTTCATCTTTGGGCTTCCAGTTTGCCGGCTTCACCAGAAGTCCCCTGCGGAACTCAACCGGATCTCTTCCGGCAGCCGCCGCAAGTTCGTCGATAAAACATTCCACCGCAAAACCATTGAAAGAGTGTTCGACCGACCGCCACCATAATGGTGGCACCGAACTGGGTACCGCAGAGTATTCCAATCGCACGTTGCGAATGGTGTAGGGCATCTGCTTCGCTCCGCCGACTTCGGATTCTTCCAATTTGTCAGGCGAACCCCAGAAAGCTCCAATGGAGGTCGAGGTGATGGTGTGAGACCAGAGCAGCGGATGTCCGGCTTGATTCACCGCACCGCGCATCCGATGGCATGCCGCAGGACGATAGAAGTCGTGAGTCATGTCATCCTCCCGGCTCCACACCAATTGCACGGGCTTGCCAACGACCTTCGCAATCTGCGCTGCTTCTGCCGGGTAATCCGCCATATAGCGACGCCCGAAACCTCCTCCCAGCAGAGTCGTGTGCACGATCACGTTTTGCGACGGCAAATCAAGAAGTTTCGCCACGGTTCGCTGCACCCAATCAGGAGACTGCGTCGGAGCCCAAACTTCGGCTTCCCCGGCGCGCGCATGCACGGCAATGTTCATCGGCTCCATGGTGGCATGCGCCAAGTGGGGAAATTCATAGACCGCCTCAACTCGCTTGGCCGACGATGGCAGAGCCTCATCCACGTTACCGTCATTGCGGATGCGCTTGCCGGGTTTGCTCGCCGCAGTTCGCAGAGACTGGCGCAGGATGGCACTCGATTCCGAAGCCGCTGGGCCGCGATCCCAATCGATCTGCAAGGCCTCGCGCCCTTTCATAGCAGCCCAGGTGGAATCGGCCACGACCACGATTCCGCCCGCAGTGTACATATCCTTCCCCAGCGCAGGAATTTCGAAGATGTCGCGTACTCCGGGCACTGCCTTGGCTTTGGATGCGTCAAAATGCAGCGGCTTGCCGCCAAACGTCGGGCAACGGGCGACCACCGCAAAAACCATTTCAGGAACGCGCACATCGAGACCAAACCCTGCGCTGCCGTTGACCTTCGATGGAATATCCACCCGCGGAGTAGCGTGCCCGATCAAGTCGAACTGGGATTCATCTTTGAGCGGAACTTTCTCTGGATCAGGCAATGGCAACTTCGAAGCCGCGTCCACCAGTTCGCCGTAGGTCGCGTGCCGCGAGGACTTGGTGTGCCGGACGATAGCCTGCTTCGCTTCACACTCGGTTTTTGGGACGTTCCATTTTTGCGCCGCAGCCGTGATCATCAACTCGCGAACGCTTGCGCCGGCTCGCCGCAGGGGCATGAAATTCTCCATGGTGCTGCCGCTGCCGCCCGTGCCCATGTGCTCGTAGATGTCCGGCCGCGTCTCCGCCTGCTCTACGCTGACTGCATTGAAATCCACGTCTGCTTCTTCCGCGAGAATCATGGCCAGCCCGGTCTTGATTCCTTGCCCCATTTCAGATTTCGCCACAATCAGAGAAATGTTCCCGTCCGGGTGCACGTGAATGTAAGCATCGAACGGATTTACCGGACCCTTCTTCGCCTTCTCCGACTCTTGCGAAAGCAGCATGGGTCCCGAGAACCGGAGGCCCACAAGCAGGCCTGCTCCGGCAACGGTGCTCCGCACAACGAAATTTCTGCGAGAGATGGCCACGGCTATGCTCCTTCCCCGGCGGCCCGATGTATGGCTCGCCGAATCCGCTGATACATGCCGCAGCGGCAGAGATTTCCGCCCATGGCGGAATCAATCTGCTGGTCGCTTGGCCTCGATGTTTTTGCCAGCAGCGCCGCCGCCGACATGATCTGTCCCGGCTGGCAATATCCGCACTGCGGCACCTGCTCGGCAATCCACGCCTTCTGCAGTGGATGCGAATTGTCCACCGAGAGCCCTTCGATGGTTGTGATCTTGTTCGATGCGACTGAGGAGACCGCCGTCTGGCACGACCGCACCGCTTGGCCATCAAGATGCACCGTACACGCCCCGCACAGCCCCATTCCGCAGCCATACTTGGTGCCGGTCATGTTGAGCTTGTCACGCAAAACCCACAAGAGCGGAGTATCAGGATCGACCTCGACCTCGTGTGGACTGTTATTGATCAGCAACTGAATTGGAGCCATAGGAGTAACTCCAGAGACGAGATGTTGGGTTAGACGAGGCTACCCCAGAAACGTATCGCGGAGCAAACGGGTCCGAAACACGAGTGACCAATTTCATCCCACGATTATTGGCCCGGCTTCTTCATCTCCTCGGCAGCGGCAGCCGCCCCGGGCATCACATTTTTAAGCGGCGCCTTGCGCTGCTCGTTCAACTCCGGATGAGGCAGAGGTTTCCGCGGCAGCATCTGGTCGCGCATGGCTGCGTTGTAAACAAAGATCGCCTCCACTGTAGCCGCCTGCGCCAGATCATCCGGCTGCAGCCGTTCATACAAATCCATATTGGAGTGGTGGGTCCGCGATCCGTAATCCAGCGGATCCTGAATGAACTGGAAGCCGGGAATGTCCACCGAATCAAAGGCCTCGTGATCGGTACCTCCGGTGTTCCGCATCGAGATGGTGGTGACACCCAGGTCTGACAAAGGCGCGATCCACTGCTGAAAGACAGGCGCAATCGAGGCATTTTCCTGCAAGTAGATGCCGCGGATCTTCCCGGAGCCGTTATCCACGTTGAAGTATCCGGAAATCTTCTGCTGCTCTGGCTTCAACTGAAGCGGACCAGCCGGCTTGCGCAAAAAGTCCGGCAATTTCACCTGGTCAGGAGCAGTCGACAGCGGGACGAAGCCGAAATGCTGCTTCACATACCCGTAGGATCCGAATTCGCCTTGCTCCTCTCCGGTCCACAGCGCGACCCGAATGGTTCGTCGCGGCTGCAGTTTCAGCGAATTCAGAATGCGCATGACTTCCATGGCAACCACGGTTCCCGCACCGTTATCAGTGGCTCCGGTAGCTGACGCCCACGAGTCCAAATGGCCGCCCACCATGACCACCTCGTCCTTCAGCTTGGGATCAGTGCCGGGAATTTCAGCAACGGTATCGAAGCCGTGCTCGTGATCCCCGGTGAATTCGGTCTCGACATTCATTTCAATGTTCACCGGCACATTGGCCTTCAACAGCCGATACACACGACCGTAATGTTCGATCGCCATTACAACGATTGGCAGCTGTTCGGCATGTTCCTTCTGATAAGTGAACCACCCCATGCCCGAACCACCGTCATCGAAAATGGTGCCACCCGAGCCGCCGCCATCCCGACCATCGCGGCTGGGCACCACAATCGCTGCCGCATGCTCGTCGGCGAAGAACTTGCCAGCCGTTTCCCGGAACGCCAGCCGTTTGATGAACTCCTGAAAAAAATCTTCCCGCTCTGCAATATGCACCGGATATTCCGCCAGTTTCTTCAAGTCAGCATCTTCATCGCGCTTGAATAGCGCCTTGTCTAGCGGCTTCACGTCGCGCATCGGACCAAAAAATAAGACTTTGCCTGCCAGCTTGCCTTTGTATTTCTCCAGGTCCTTCTCATCCTTGGCATCCACCCAGACCGCGGCGCCATTGATCGGCCCATGGCTGGAGGGCGACCATGGCAAGGCTTGCGCAATGAACACCGCTGTGTCGGGCGTCGACATGCGCACCCAGGTATTCAACTGCCGCCATCCCATGCCGAACTCGCCCCAGTCTTCCAGGTGCGCGTTCTGGCAGCCCATCGCGGTGAACTGATCCCGGGTCCACTCGTTGGCTTTCTTCAGATTCGGAGACCCGGTCAGACGCGGCCCGATCCCATCCATCAGCCCAGAGGCGTAGTCCATCACATGCGAGTGTCCCAGCCCCTCGTCGCGAATCCGCTGGTACATGGTGAGATCGAGATTCTCGGTCGCTGGCTGCGGCTGCTCGTAAGACGGCTTGTTCTCTTCAGGCTTGGTTTCTTTGGATTTTTTCTCTGCGGCGAATGAGCAAAGACTGAGGCACAGCAGAACGACAACGGATGAAAACATCCGCTTGTAGGTTGACATTCTCTACGTTCCTCCCCGGGGAAAGCAGGGTAGCAGAATGCGTTAGCGTTGCGAAAGACGAAACTATGCCCGGCAGCAGAGAAACACAACGCTTGCACAATGTTTGTGTTTCGATGATTGAAAATTCGAACTGTGTAGGGACAGCCGCCATCGGGCGTCCCTACACGGCTGTGTCCCTGACGGCCGTCCCTCTCCTTCGCTTTTCCCACTCCGCACTGCGAAAGACGTGGGGGCCCACTTCAATCAAACGGGGCAGCATCTCAAAAACTGATACGGGCGTCCATCGCGAGCCGTCGCGCGTGCGGAATCCTCGCCGGTTAATCTCGTCGGCAATGCGCGCGTACGATCCCTCCTCCACCATGAGTTCCATCAAATGGAACAGGATCTCGCGCTCGTGGGGATCATCCACCAACTGCTCGGTGTCTGAAACCAGTTGCAGCCCGAAGGGCACGTCGCCGGGTAGCCGTTCTTCCGGGACCTCCACTTCCCGCTCCCATTCGATGGCTACGACCTTCCAGCCCTTCTCGGTGTTTTGTTTCAGGTCGGAGTCCTGCAGCGGCCCAGTCAGCTGTTGACGTACGCGCTCCGTTTTTTTCATGGTTCGACACCTCTCCCGGCTCTGGACAACGCTAAGCAACCGAAGTTCCGAACCGGGGACGGTGAAAAGTATTGTGCCTGCAACACGGTGACACGTGGGGTATGTGACACCATCGTCCGAGGATGGACCATGGTGTTCGGAATCAGACAGGGCAACACCCAACTTAAGCCCGGCAGACTTTCATTCAATCTTATGAACGATGGTCGTTTCCAGTTCCTTGCCGTTCGGCCTCGTTAGAAACATTTTGTCAGCTTCGAAGCGGACGGAAATGTCCTGCCCCAGGCCGAACTCGCCTGGCTGGTAGCCGTCGCATGATTCCGATCCATACTCGCCCACATACTGGACGCCGTCCACATCGACCACGATAGCGGTACGCCGGCCTGGACCGCCCCATTCCCGCGCAATTTCTGCTTCCGCCTGGGTCCAGTTGTCCAGATCGCGGCCCGGAATCCTTCCGTCCCGAACATAGATTTCTTCCGCTCTTTTGCGAATGGCGTCTTGCAGCTCCGAACTGCGCGGCGCCGGAGAAAGCTGCTGGCGGGCCGAACCGGCTGACATAGGAAACTCTCCGATGGGAAATGGCCTAACTGCCCTATCCTATTTCATCCAAACCGCTTCGGCTGCGCCGCGCATCCTACCAAAGGACGTGGCGGACCCAATACGGAACTGTTTGTGCAACGCACACCGCGGAAGGCAGGTAGAAGTTGCTGGGAACGTTCTCTCCGCGACCCCGCCGTCGGCGTTGGGCGAACTCTAGTTGACCGGACTTCCACCGGGGCCTAACATTACCGCCGAGTAGGGTCGCCACTCTCTCATGATTGGTCAGAAGATTTCCCACTACCGCGTCCTAGGCAAGCTCGGGGGCGGGGGTATGGGCGTGGTCTACGAGGCCGAAGACGTGAAGCTTGGCCGTCACGTGGCCTTGAAATTCATTCCGGAAAATCTGACTGGCGACCCCAAGGCGATGGAGCGCTTCACCCGCGAGGCTCGCGCCGCATCTCAGCTCAACCATCCCAACATCTGCACCATCCACGGCATTGAAGAAAATAACGGGCACCCCTTCATCGTCATGGAGAAGCTCGAAGGGGAGAGCTTAAAGCAGCAGATTGCCGGGCACGCCGTGCCCCTCGAAAAATTGTTGGATATCGGCGTACAGGTGGCGGACGCTCTGGTTGCCTCGCATATCAAGGGCATCGTTCACCGGGATATCAAACCGGCCAACATCTTCATTACGCCCACAGGCCAGGTCAAAGTTCTCGATTTCGGACTGGCTAAACTCGTACACCATCCGGGGACCGATGAAGAAGCCGATCAATCTCTGACCGCGATCGGGGTGATTCCCGGAACGGCGGTCTATATGTCGCCGGAACAGGCGCGCAGCGAGACCGTGGACGCCCGCACCGACCTGTTTTCCTTCGGGGTCGTACTGTTCGAGATGGCAACCGGTAAAAAACCTTTCACCGGCCCAAACTCGCTGCTGACGCTGGACGCCGTCTTACATGCCAAGCCGACTCCCCCGCGAGAACTCAACCCGAAGATTCCGATCGAACTGGAAGCGATCATCGGCAAGGCCCTGGAGAAGGACCGCTCGAAACGCTATCAGACCGCCGCCGAAATCCGCTCTGATCTGGCGTTGCTGAAGAAGGAAGCCGAGTCTGGAACCATCAAAACTCCGAGCGCAACCGCCCGGCTCCGCGTACCTTCGCGCACGTTTGGCCGTGACTCGCGCCTGCTGACCTACTCCCTGATCGCCACGGCGGCGCTGCTGGTCACGGTGCTGGGAGCGGTGGGAGCGTGGTGGTTTAGACATCACGAAGTGGCAAGCGCGGAGCAGAGGAATGCGATTGCTGTGCTGCCGCTGCAGAACATGAGCGGCGATGCCAGCATCGATTACCTGCGCTTCGCTCTGGCCGACGAACTTACCAGCGTGCTCACCTATTCGCGCACTCTGGAGGTCCGGCCCTCTTCTGTGACTCGTAAGTATGTCGCGGTCGATATTGATCCCAAGAAGGTCGGCCTCGAACTACGGGTAGGACGCTTGCTCACAGGTTCTTTCCGCAAGCTGGGCGACAAGCTTACGGTGACCCTCGAGGCCATCGATGTACCGAGCGACAGGTTGATCTGGCAGACCACCGTTACCGACCGGGCAGAGAACCTGATCGGGCTGCATCAGCAGCTGTCGGCGCAGATCGAGAACGGGCTGCTGCCGATTCTGGGCGGCGGTGGAGCGGTGGAAGCCACCACGCGGCCCACCAACCCGCAAGCTTACGATTTTTACCTGCGCAGCGTGGCGGTACCCCACGATCCGGGTCCTAATAAAGAGGCCATCAAGATGCTGGAGTGGGCCGTGGGAATCGATCCTAGCTACGCTCCGGCCTGGGAGGCGCTGGGGCAGCGGTACTATTTCGATTCACTCTACGGCGGGGGCGGCGAGGAAATATTCCAGCGTTCCAATCACGCCTATGAGCGCGCACTCGCGCTCGATCCTAACCGCATGATGGCGGCCAGCAACTTGGTCACGGCTCGCGTAGAGCGCGGCGAGCTGGGGCGAGCTTTCGAGGCTGCGACGGATCTGGTCCACCGCCGTCCGCAGAGTGCCGACGCGCATTTTGCGCTCGCCTATGTGTATCGCTACGCGGGGATGCTCGACAAATCCGCCGAGCAGTGCAATGCGGCTCGTCAACTCGATCCCGGCAATTTTTCCTTCCGCTCCTGCGCGTGGACTTTCCTGGAAATGGGCAAGAACGATCGCGCCCTGGATTTCATTCAGCTCGATGCTGGTTCAGAATGGGCCGCCTGGGTCACTCCCTATGTGTACCTGGCGCAGGACAATGTCACGGAAGCGCATGCCGCGGCCAAAAATATGGGCAAGGCGGCGACCTATCATCGCGACTTGATGGAGGCCTGCACGGCCAACCCGCGTCCGGCGGACCTGGCTAAAATCGTGCGCGACAATGAGACTTCGGTCATGAGCGAGCCAGACGCCGAGCTCTGGTATCACGTGGGAGAACTCATGGCGGCTTGCGGCCAGACCGATCCCGCATTACGGCTACTGAAGTCCGCGGTGCAGCAGAACTACTGCGCCTATTCGGCCCTACTCGATGACCCGCTGCTGAAAAGTCTGCGCAAGGAAACTGCGTTCAATGAGATTCTGACGGCAGCGAGCAATTGCCAGAGCGTGTTCAAAGAAGGCCGCCAGATAAAATAGCCGCGGCGGGTTTTTGATTCATCTCAGTCTTCCTGAATTATGCCGAAAATCACGCGGCGGGTTCTGCTGAAATCATCGGTGGCGGGAGTCGCTGCCGCTCAAATTCCAGCATTTGCGGGTGCCCTAAGCGCCAGTGTCGAATCGCGTAAGGGACGCATCCGGCAATCCGTGTCTCGCTGGTGCTATCAGAAGATACCTCTTGATCAACTGTCCGCCGCCGCAGCGCAGATGGGATTGCGCGGTGTCGATTTGCTGCAGCCCGAAGAATACGATGCGCCCCGCCGGTATGGCCTCATTTGCACGATGGCATACGCTGGCGGCGGTGAGATCAAGAACGCTCTGAACCGCACTGAAAATCACGCGGCCATCGAGCAGGCGTTTCGCACGAATATCCCGAAGGCGGCAGCGGCTGAGATTCCGAACGTCATCACATTTTCCGGCAATCGCGCGGGGATGTCCGATGAAGAGGGCGCGCGCAATACGATCGCGGGCCTGAACCGTGTAAAGAAGATCGCGGAAGATCACGGCGTAATCATTTGCCTGGAACTACTCAACAGTAAGCACGATCATCCTGATTACATGTGCGATCACACAGCCTGGGGTGTGCGCGTGGTGCAGGAGATTAACTCGCCGAACGTGAAGCTGCTCTATGACATCTACCACATGCAGATTATGGAGGGCGATCTGATCGATACGATCCGCAAGAACATCCAGTGGCTTGGACATTTCCATACTGGCGGAGTTCCGGGCCGTCATGAACTCGACGGGACGCAGGAAGTGCAGTGGGATGGCGTTATGCGGGCGATTGCCGACACCGGCTTCAAAGGTTACGTGGCGCACGAATTTGTGCCTACAGGCGACCCGTTCGGTTCGCTGCGCAAAGCCGTGGACCTGTGTGACGTGTAAATCGAAAAAAACGCTGCTTGCTTCAGCTAAATCTGCGTGCGCCACGGAAAGAATTTGCGTCAAACGGCCCTGAAGCCCCATCCTTGTAGCGTGCGACACTCCGGACTCCTTCACCCCAAGCAGCGCGCGTGCCTTGCCGCGCCGTCTTTTGATCTGCTCTTCGTGTTCAGGTTCGCTATCTTCTGTCTCATCTCGGGCGTTGCAGCGTTGTCGCAAGAGGGCTCACCAGCGCCACAGCACGCTGCTTCCTCGCAGGCAGCAGTGGCGTTCGACCGTGTTGCGGCCGAGCCACCCGGACTGCTCTATCAAGGCGTACCCGCGCCCATCCCGCAAGACGAAGGCGCGTCGGGCCTGCGCCTGGAAATGCGGCGACTGGGGACGACAGGCCGTCTTATGCAGATCGTTGCGCACCCCGACGACGAAGATGGCGGCATGCTGACGCTCCAGGCCCGCGGCCATGGGGTAAGCACATTACTGATGACCCTCAATCGCGGCGAGGGCGGGCAGAACAAAATCGGCAGCAATCTGTCTGACGTTCTGGGCGTGCTCCGCGCGGAAGAACTACTGGCTTCCGACGAGTACTATGGCGTTCAGGAGCGCTTCTCGCGGGTTGCCGATTTTGGTTTTTCAAAAACGGCCGCGGAAACATTTGAGAAGTGGGGCGGCCACGATACCGCCCTGGCCGACATCGTGCGCGTGATTCGCACCTTCCGCCCCGACGTGCTGGTGGCGCGCTTCTCCGGTACGGAACGGGACGGCCACGGCAATCATCAGGCTTCGAGCGTTCTCGCGAAGGAAGCATTCCGCGCGGCCGCTGATCCCAAGCGTTTCCCGGAGCAGATCGCACAAGGCCTTCAACCGTGGCAGGCAAAGAAGTTTTACATTGGCAACGTCTGCCCCTGGGGATCGATGACCTGCGCCGATGAGAAGTGGACCGTCAAATTCAACACCGGCCAAAACGATCCTCTCCTCGGCACGTCCTACATTCAGTTCGCCATGCAAGGTCTCCGCCATCAGATGTCCCAGGGCGCTGCCAACTGGACCGTGGAACCTGGCGACCGCTTCACGTTTTACAAGTTGGAGGACTCTGCCATCCCATCGCCGGGAAAAGACGGGCATGAGAAGGATTTCTTTGATGGCATCGATACGACGATGCTGGGGCTGGCTAGAATTTCAGACGCCGGATCTAGGATCAATCAGCTGAGTGCAAAGCTGTCTGACGCCGCGAAACAAATCGCAAGCGCAGCTTCCGATGCGGACGCGAGCGACCCTTCCAATTCCAGCCAAGCCTTATTGCGCCTGGTGCAAGCCCTCCCTCATATACGCACGGAGGTAGAATCAAGCCGACTGAATCCGGAAGCGAAGCTCGATCTCCTTACTCGCATAGCAACCAAGCAGCAGCAAGCCGAAACGGCTCTGAACCTTGCTCTCGGAGTCACGCTGAGCGGACTCGCCTCCACCGCCGGCCAACAGGATCTACCCAAAGGGTCCGGCGTCCAGGCATCGGTATCTCCCGGGCAGGAGTTCACGGTGGCGCTCACATTTCATAACGGGTCAAAGCAGCCGGTGAGA
>Ga0209059_1001318_pt1 | contig 11281 bp, 8 predicted proteins | sample GraSoiAngelo_151_FD_186165 | JGI IMG/M metagenome (GOLD analysis project Ga0209059, IMG submission 186165) | Grasslands soil microbial communities from the Angelo Coastal Reserve, California, USA - 14_1009_12_20cm (SPAdes) (version 2) | ecosystem: Environmental > Terrestrial > Soil > Grasslands ...
GGCATAGTCGGTGGCGCCGGTGACGGCCGGCCACGTAATCGTGTATTGCGCGCCTGCATCGGATGTCGAAGGCGCGCTGATGACCGGCGCGGATGGCGTGGTGCAGGGAGTCGTCGCCGCATTCACGGTCAACTCCGCGGCCGCGTTCGCGCCGCCCGCGGAGGCGGGCAGAGTGGCGGTGATCGTGGCGACACCGACGGCGGTGACCGTCCACCAGATGCGTTGCGGTTCGTGCTGGACTTCGCCGAAGTGATGCACGAGCCAGCCGCCGAAGCGGCCGCCGATCAGCGAGCCTATCCCGATGGGCAGGAATGCGAAGCCCATATACGTGCCCTGTTGTCCCGACGGCGCGAGTCGCGAGATGTATTCGTAATAGCGTGGCGATTGGATGATTTCCCCGAGGGCGACGATCATCAGTGCGGCAACCGCCGCCCACACACGCGGGTACGCGCCGATAACCACCCACCCCAAGGCGGTAATCAAGGTTCCCAGTATGATTGCGCGAAAGGAAGGGATGCGGCGCGTCAGGGCATTCACCGCTACTGTCAGTGTGATCACGATCAGCGGGTCGGCAATGAGGATTCGTTCTGTATTGGCAGTCGCGTCCACATAATCGTGAATGTAAATGGGCAGGATCAGATATTGCTGCCAGAAAACAATCCAGTAGCCTGAGAAAATCACCAGGAACAGTACGAAGCGCCAATTGCCAAGCACAGTGGCGAAGTTGCCGAGGACCTGCCCGAGTGAGGTGGTTTGCTTTCCCTCTTCGCGCCGAGGTTCCCTGAAAAAGATCAGCACGCCGATGAACATCAGAAATACGCTCAGGGCGGCCAGACGGAAGACGCTCTCAACGCGCATGTGCTCGTGGACCCAGCCGGCAAGGAATGGCCCAAGAAAGCTGCCGACGTTCACCAGCGTGTAGTAGATCGAATAGCCAATGGAACGGACATTCTCTTTGGAAGCCCGCGCGGTCGTGCCCACCACGCTGGGTTTGACCAGGGCCACGCCGAGAGCCGGCAGAAACAAAATGACTCCAACCAAAAGGCCGAGCGGGACAGCTGTGCGCAAAGGTGCCATCCAGGGCGCGGCAATCGACCCTACCAAAAAGTACGAGCAACTCAGGATGAAGTAGGCCAAGGAAAGAGCGCGCCGAAACCCGATGCGGTCGGCTAGTGCGCCCCCAAAAATCGCCATCACCCAAACCGCACCGCCGAACACGCCGCTGAGGCTGGCGGCCTGGTCGGTGGGAAACTGCAGCGCTTCGTGCAGATAGCGGGCGAGCGCGGCGAACACTGCGTAGTAGGAAAGCCGCTCGAAAATTTCGCTGATGTTGGCAATCCAGAATGGGCGCTCAAAGCCGGTGCGGATTTCCTGCAGGCGTTCGGAAAAGGTCAAGAAGGGCTCCTGATGTTCAGGCGCTTTTCAATTTCGGTTACAGACAGACCGATGACGCGAATTGCCTTATTACGGCTGGTGTGGCCGGCAGCAATAGTAATGGAGGAACGCGGTACCTCCAAAAGTTTCGCGAAAAACTCGATGCAGGCCTCATTGGCTTTGCCCTCCACCGGAGGAGCAATCAGGGAAACCCTGAGAGCATCGCCAAGTTCGCCAGTGATGGCGTTCTTTTTGGCGCGCGGATGGACCTTGATGGCGAAGGTGACGCCGCCGGGTGTTTCTCGAAAGGGAATCATGTAACCCGGCTCGGCGCCTCCTCTAACCTCTCTTTTTCGTCTATGCCCTCTTGGTTAAGGCTTGGCTCTTGCTCCAAAAATTGCCGTCCCCACGCGGACACACGTCGAGCCCTCTTCGATGGCAACCTCGAAGTCATGGGACATCCCCATGGAGAGAGTTGCCATACTGACTGCGGGAAGATTGCGAGCGGCAATTTCATCGCGAAGCTTACGCAGTTTGCGGAAATGGGGCCGGGCGGACTGGGGATCCTCCATGTAAGGTGGGATCGTCATGAGACCGCGTATTTCCAGAAACTCCAAGCGCGCGGCTGACGTAAGAATGTTTTCGAGTTCTGGTGAACTGGCAAGCACGCCCGACTTGGCAGTCTCGCCGCCGACATTTATCTCGATGAGCACGGCGAGTTTCTTGGAGTGGCTGCGGGCGCCATCATTCAGCTTTTCCGCGAGCTTGAGCGAGTCCACGGAGTCGATCGCCTGAAACAGTTCAGCGGCTTTCGCAGCCTTATTCGTCTGCAGGTGCCCGATCATGTGCCAGCGAGCATCCCCTAGACCGCGCAAGGTCTCAGCCTTGCCTGCGAATTCCTGCACGCGATTCTCCCCGAAAACCCGAATGCCGGCGGCGTATGCGTCCCGAATGGCTTCGGCCGGGAAGGTCTTACTCACGGCCATTAGCGTGACGGTTTCGGGATCGCGTCCGGCGCGATGGGCGGCGCTCCCAATGCGTTCGCGAATCTGAGCTATGTTCTCGGCGATCGACATGCGAGCGGAAAGACCACAAAGGACACAAAGTATCACGAAGGACGACACTGGCTAGAGTGCCCGCGCGACAGAACAATTCGGATTGAGCGCCTCGGGACGCTACATAATCGCGGTCGGCGGTGCTGGATCTTCGGGGCGCCCCGCATTCGCCAGCGGCACGCGAACCATCACGAACGCGATGATCGCCAGTACAATGGAACCCGAATATGTAGACGGCGTGGCAAAAATGACCGGTAATGGTTTGTTGAAGAAATAAAAGGCCGCCACCACGAGTCCGAGAATGGCTTCTCCAGCAATCATGCCTGAAGCCGTAAGCACGCCCGCATTCTCCACACGGGCTTTCTGAGCATCGTTGAAGCCACGCTTGTCGCGCATCCGGTCGGTCAGCCAACGAATCACGCCACCCAGGAAAATTGCGAACGTGGTTTCTAGGGGCAGGTACATGCCCACTGCAAACAGCATCACGCTTTTCACTTCGAGCATGATCATCGCAAACCCCATCAGAACTCCGGCCATCACGAGTGGCCATGGCATGTTGTGTCCAACAATGCCTTGCGCGAGAGAAGCCATCAAACCGGCTTGCGGCGCTGACAATTGCGGATCGCCAAAGCCGATGCCACCACGATTGATGTTGCCCTGATGAAGTACGAGTAGCGGAAAATACAGCGCGAGGCTGGCCACCGCAATGCCTAAGAAATCGCCAAGCTGCATTTTCGCGGGCGTGCCGCCCAGAATGTGCCCGACCTTCAAGTCCTGCAGCATTTCGCCCGCGACTGCTGAAGATACGCAAACCACCGCGGCAACGCCCAGTACCGCTGCAACACCGCTCATCCCCGATACACCGATGGCGACCATCAGCAATGCGGCAATAATCAACGTGCAAAGGGTTAGCCCTGAAACGGGGTTATTGGAGGAGCCAATCATTCCCACCAGGTTTCCGGAAACTGCCGCAAAGAAAAAGCCCACCACGATCATGACAACGGCTGCGGTGATGGCTCCGCTGAGAGTGCCCGAAAAATGGAAATAGAGCACGATCATGCAAAGGAATGCCGCGCCCAGGCCGCCGAATACCACTTTGCCGTTGAGATCGCGCTCTGTCCGGTTCGTAGCCGCATGCACCGCCGCCGACTTCTTCAGGTCGGATACCGCTCGCCTCATGCCCATCGCAAGGCTCTTGCGCATGCGGAACAGGGTCCATCCCGCGCCCACCATCATGCCGCCGACCGCGATCGGGCGGACGATGTTGTACCACACCGCTCCCGCCAGATTGCCTTCCGCTCCCGGCGCCAGCGTGGCCTGCAGTGTCGGCCCCAGGAAGTAGATGATCAGGGGCACCAGCAATCCCCATGCGACTACGCCTCCGGCGAAGTTCAGTGACGCCAGCCGCGGCCCAATAATGTATCCCACACCCAAATACGCAGGGCTGATCGCGGGGGCCTGGAACGTAGTCACTCCTCCCACGCTCACGATGGGCGCTGTGCTGGTCCGGCCCAGTCGCAACATGCTGCTGCCGATTTGCCCGATGTGTACGACGAAGGACTTGCTGGCATTGAACAGCTGGAACGCACCCAGTAGGTAAATTAGGCCGCCCAATCCCATGTTCGCGAACAGCAGCTTGGCCGCCCCTGCCCCCTGTTGTCCCGCTTTATGGATTTCCGATGCGGCAACTGACTCCGGAAAGGGGAGCTCGGGGTCTTCAACCATCACTCGCCGGAGCAGCGTAACAAACAGGATGCCCAGGGATCCTCCCACGGCCATCAATGCCACCGATTTCCAATAGGCATCGCGGAAGCCGAACGAGTTCCAGGCCCCGGAGATCAGGAAAGCCGGAATCGTGAACACTGCGCCAGCCGCGACCGATTCGCCAATCGATCCTACCGTTCGAGCAATGTTTTCTTCCAAAAGGGAGCCCTTCATTAGCCGCAAAAGAGCCATCCCAATGACCGCTGCCGGATACGTTGCGGCAATCGTCATGCCGGCACGCAAGCCGAGATACGCGTTGGCTGCGCCCAGAATGACGGTCAGCATGAGACCGATCAGCACGGCCCGAAAGGTGAATTCCTTCATCTCCATGGTTTCGGGAACGTACGGGCGGTACTTCTTTTCTGGTGCAATGGTGGTTTGAGTGCTCATGAGAACCTCGCAAGTGGTTCGTAGAACGAGATATATCCGAAATCTGCTGCGACCGCGCACGTTAGCACGCGACCGGCGGTGATTACAAGTACAGCGCACATTCCGACCCGGCCTGATTCGCAACCCTGGAAAATGGTGCGCCGGTCTTTTCGCAAGAACATTCTTCACCCAATGGGTTTACAATCACACGTAATCGTCTTCGGGTTGTACGGTGCGAGCCCTCAGGAGTTTCCAATGTTCGCCTTTACCCGGCCCCGTTTCTGGGCTCTCTTCTTCACGGAGTTTCGTTGCCACCATTGCGGCAGTTCTGAAGGATATGTTTCGCGGCCCCGCAATTTCGTGGAAGCCTATGTACTAGACCTGTTTGGGTTAAGTCCGGCACGTTGTGGCGACTGCTACCGGCGTTCGTGGCGTCCAGCGAAAGTACATCTGATGCGGCGCATGGACACCGAGCAATTTGATGGCAAGGCGCCTATGGCCTCTGCCCGGCCCGAAGAGCGTAGGGGAACCCAAAAGGAAACGCAGGCTCCGCCAGAGAAGCACCAGCACATTGCATGAGCACGCCGGAGACCGCTATACTGAAGCAGAATCGTCTGGCGGGACTTGCCATGTACCCTCCGGATGACGGGAGGACGTCTTCAGCAGTAGCTGGGACCGAACTCGGGCCACGCAGGCCGGCACTGTCGGGACCGCGATTGTTGCGCGGGCAGCGGTCCTCGCCGAGAGCCTTTTTGCCACGCTGTTTCCTGCCGATTGCCGCATTTGCGGCGAACCACTGATCCGGATTTCACGCCTTCCTGTTTGCCAAGTTTGCCTCGAGTCCATCCACCCCATAGAAGGCGGTCTTTGCTCGGTATGCGGGGAACGCCTGGTTTCGCCGCACGCCTTTCGGAGCGAGCATGGGGAACCTCGCTGTGGGCTTTGCCAGCGCCTGGAGCCGCCGTTTGCGAGAGCTGCCGCCTATGGAAGCTATGAGAGTGGTTTGCGCGACCTGATTCACATGCTCAAGTACCAGCAAGTCCGGCCCGCGGCGAATGTGCTGGGACGCATGCTGGCGGAAGTGATCGCCGGATTCGAGCCATCGTGGGCCGATGCGCATTTGCTTGTGATTCCAGTGCCATTGTTTTCCGCCAAGTTGCGTCAACGCGGATTCAACCAAGCCGAGCTGATCGCCCAGACCGCTTTGCGGCTGTTACCTTCTCGCGACCGCTACACACTCCAGAAAGATGTTCTGGAGCGTACACGCGATACGCAGTCGCAAACCGGCCTCAGTCCGCACCAGCGGCGTCAGAATCTGCGCGGCGCGTTCCGCGTGAAGGATCGGGACAAAATATCGGTACGCGATGTTCTTCTGGTGGACGATGTGTTGACGACCGGGGCGACCGCCTCCGAATGTGCGCGCGTGTTACGGCGTGCAGGTGCGTCGCGGATCTGGGTCGCGACCGTGGCTCGAACTTTGAAAGCAGAGCCGCAAGCCATGCATTTCGAGCCGGAAGAAAATACGTCGATGACCATGGCTGCGCACGGCTAAGCAGGGTTTTATGGGAGCGAAGATCGACAATTCAATGCGTGGGATGGTGGGACGGTCAGCGGCGGGTGTGCTGGCGGTGACGACTGGAGCCTACGGCAATTCCCAGGCGCTGCATGCCCCGGTACTGGTGCTGAACGCCTCTTATGAGCCGATCAACGTGTGCGCGGCGCGGCGAGCGATCGTGCTGGTGCTCAAAGGCGTGGCTATGGCCGAAGAAGAAAACGGTCATTTCCTGCACGCCGCGCGAGTGGCGATGCGGGTTCCGTCGGTGATTCGTTTGCTGGAATATCGCCGCATCCCCCACCAGACGCGCGCGCTCTCCCGCAAGAACATCCTGCTGCGCGACCGCAACACCTGCCAGTACTGCTCGCTTGTGCTGGCCTCCGGAGAACTCACGCTCGATCATGTGGTTCCACGTTCGCGTGGTGGGTTGTCCACGTGGGAGAACCTGGTGGCTTGCTGCCATCCTTGCAACCGTCAAAAAGGAAACCAAACACCCGCCGAAGCCGGTATGAAGCTGATGCGCGAGCCTCGATCCTTCAATCTCCACACCAGCCGCCACATCATGCGATTGATGGGACGGTCGGATGATAAGTGGAGAAAGTATCTGTTCTATTGAGCTGCGAGCTTCGAGCCATGAGCCACGAGTAAAAAAGGCCCGACCTGATAGCTGGAGTTGTGAGTTAACATCCTCGAGAGCACTCGCGACACCTGTCACATAAGGACGAGGGGCTCTCCCTCATCCTCATCTTGTCATTCCGACGCTGGGCGTAGCGAAGGCGGGTAAATCTTGTTCGTCCCTACATGGAATGATCGAAAGCCAATGCAATGATAAAGCACACGGTTTGTTCGCTCGCAGCTCGTGGCTCGAAGCTATTTTTGCTGCTGTTGTGCTTCGGGTTCCTTCTTTTGCCCCGGCGGCAGTTCCTTGCCTTCGTACGTAATTCTTGTCTTCGACCCGAACCGCTTGTAGTTCTCGTATTTCACGATCTCGCGGATGTGGATGTCGCCGGTATAGAAATGCAGAGTATCGTCGGCCTTGGTGTAGGTTGGAAACCAGTAAACTCTGTCGATCTGTTCACGCCAGGTGGTGAAGTTCGGATAGAGATGTTCTTCTTTGTTCTTCTTCTTGCCCGCGTAAATCTGGGGAACAGTCTTGCCATACGTCTTGACGATCTGGAAATCGTGATCATCGACCCAAATGCGCCCCTGGAAATAGCGCTTCTTGCCGACGATCTGCTTGGGCGCGATGTCGAACACGTAACAATGTAGATCGTCTTCCTGCTGCTGTCCCACGTATAGAACATCGTACTCGCCGACCTCGTCGCTGGTCAGAACGAACGGCAGCCGGTTGCGAATGTCGTCGAAATCGCCCTGGTCCATCGAAAGACCGGCCTGGTCAAGACTTGACTGCGGAGCGTACACCACGTTTTCTAAACGCTTCCCGTTGTTGTCGAAAAGAACGTCGAATACCTGGTGGTACTCGCCTTTGATCGTGTCGCCGTCGAGCACCTGCACCTTCACGTCCTGGCGATAGGTGTACTGGTCGCGTGCCTCTTTAAATTCTTTTTCCTTGGAGGCAAAGCGCTTGATGATGTCTTCCGGCGTGATGCTCTTGGGCTGGGACTTGTCGAGCGGGCCTTCGTCGGCCGCCGCGAGCGCGGAGAGGAGAAAGAGTGAGACCAGGAGCAGGAAGAAGGGACGGAGCAAAAATCTCATACGGATAGTGTAGTGGAAAACGGGCACCAAGGAGACTCACAAACTGCTGCCCTCCTACCCCCGGACCCTCTCCGCTCAGGGAGCCCGCAGGGTAGGAAAGACTGCAGTTTTCTGCCTGCTTCATTAGACGATGGGGGCGGGCGAAGGGTTGCTGCGGGAAGCCAGCTTTTAGCTGTCAGCTCTTAGCCATTAGCTCTTCGCGCGTCGGCTCTTAAGCGTCCGTTCTAGGGCTGTTTTGTTTCCCTCGACAATTTTGTTCGCTTAGACGCTTGTCGTTTTTGGAGTGGAGGGAGGGTTTTTCAAATCTGTTCGCGATCAGGTCCTTGGGATTTGAGCTAAGAGCTAAAAGCTAGTAGCTAAAAGCTGGTTTCCCGTCACTGTCTCAAACTCGCGCTCTGTTCTACACTATCGCGTTTGTTCGCGGAGGAACGTATGCGCCGTGTGCTGGCCCTGGTCTTTACACTTCTTTACGTTGTTCCCGCGTTTTCGCAAGCCAAGCGCCCATTCACATTCGAAGACATGATGTCTCTTAAGCGTGTGGGCGAGCCGGTACCCTCGCCCGATGGCAAGTGGGTGCTGTTCAGTGCGGTGGATGTGGACCTCGCGGCGAACAAGAAAACGCCGCACATCTGGATTGCCCCGCTGGCACCGGCCGGTGGAGCGACGGGCGTCTCGCCCGTCCAGGCTCGTGTAGGGGCAGACGCCTCGTCTGCCCAGGCCGAGCGAAGCTCGGCAGCGCCCTCCTCGGCCCGAGAACGCGTCCTCATCGCCGACCAGGACGGCGACCGCCCGCGCTGGGCCCCGGATGGCAAGCGCTTCGCGTTCATCTCGACCAAGGAAGGCGGATCGCAGGTGTGGATTGCAGATTTTGATGTCGCCGCCGGGAAAGTGACCGGCGTCCATCGCCTGACTGACATCAAGACCGAAGCCGGCGGCGAACTTTGGTCGCCGGATGGCAAAAACATTCTGTTCACGTCGGATGTGTATCCCGAATGCGATGGTGAGACCACCGCCGAATTGGCCTGCAATGCGAAAAAGCTGAAAGCGGTTGAAGAGTCGAAGGTAAAGGCATTGATTTTTGATCGGCTGCTTTATCGGCACTGGAACGCCTACAAGGCGGGGAAGCGGAATCATATTTTTGTTGTTCCGATGCCGCCTGCTGTAATTGCAGGGCAGTTGCCAGACCTCACTCCGCTCGACCTCACGCCCGGCGACTACGACGCCCCCGTGTTTTCGCTGGGTGGGCAGGACCTCTATGCGCTCTCTCCGGATGGGCAGGAGCTCTGCTACACCTCCAATCACGACAAGGTTGAAGCGATCTCGACGAACAACGATCTGTGGACTGTCCCGGTGAACTGGGACGCCAGCGCCAAGCCTGCAGACGTACTGGCGAAAACCAAGAACATCACCGCCGACAATCCCTCCAGCGATTCGAATCCACTGTATTCACCGGATGGGAAGTGGATCGCCTACCGCGCGCAGCAACGGCCGGGGGATGAAAGTGACCGGTTCCGGTTGATGCTCTATGACCGGAACTCCGGAAGAAAAAGAGAGGTGCCAACTGCATTTGATCTTGACAACACCTGGGTTGGCACAATCGCGTGGGAGCCTGATTCATCTCGAATCTATTACACGTCAGAAAATAAAGGCGAGTCACCAGTCATTGTTGTTCGAATCCGAAATCGTTTCTTGGAGCACGATTTCGAGCTTAAAGCCCAACCTGAAATACCAGAGGTAATCACTCGTGGGTTCAACGATGATCTAACGACCACATCGGATGGAACAACTCTTTTGTTTACTCGGATGTCAGTGCAACATCCGGCCGAGATCTACAAAATAGATGGCAAGACTCCTCCTGTTCCGGTCACCCACGTCAACGACTCCCTGCTCTCCCAGGTCTCAATGTCCCCCCTCGAGTCCTTCTGGTTCAAGGGCGCCTACGGCGACAAAGTCCAAGGCTTCCTCGTTAAGCCTCCGAACTTCGATGCCTCCAAGAAATATCCCGTGAAGTTCATCCTGCACGGCGGTCCCGAGGTCCCGGAAGGCGACGAGTGGAGCTATCGCTGGAATGCAGAACTCTTCGCCGCCAGTGGCTACGTCGTGATCATGATCAATTTCCACGGCTCGCCTGGCTACGGGCAGAAGTTCATCGATGCGATCAACGGCGATTGGGGTGGCGCACCTTTCGAGGACTTAATGAAAGGGCTCGACTATGCCGAGAAGACCTATCCCTTCATCGACAAAGACCGCGAGTGCGCGCTGGGCGCGAGCTATGGGGGCTACATGGCGAACTGGATTCTCGGGCACACCGACCGCTTCAAGTGCATCGTCGCGCACGACGGCATGTTCAATACCACCTCCGCCTGGGGCACGACCGAAGAACTCTGGTTCAACGACTGGGAATTCAAGGGCACTCCTTACACCAACCGCGCACTTTACGACAAGTGGTCGCCGCACCTGAGCGCCACCAATTTCAAGACACCCACGCTGGTGGTGCACGGACAGCTCGATTACCGGCTGGACGTGAGCGAAGGCTTCCAGTTGTTTACCACGTTGCAGCGACTGGGAGTGCCCTCGAAGATGCTCTATTTCCCAGACGAGGGCCACTGGGTGCTGAAGCCGCAGAATTCGCAACTCTGGTACAAGACCGTCAACGACTGGGTCGATCAGTGGACGAAAAAATAGAACGTAGCGTGGTTGAAACAGAGAGAAGCGAGGTGCCCCAGGTTCGCGTCCGTTCTCTGGACGCTAACCTGGGCATTCCACCATGCGGCGTGTTTAAACGATCACCGCGCACAAAGGCGTACCGAGCACCGCGCCTTCAAGGCTGCGGAACGCGGCCAGCGGAGAGATTTAGCCGGCATCTCCCCTCTACGCGCCACCAGACGGACTGTCAATACGTGCTCCCTCACTTCTGCGTGTCGTCGCTCCTCTCCGTATCGCATTCGCGTTTCTGGCCCGCGGGGGATGCATCTTTCTTCGCATCAGCCCGTGCCACGGGTTCCGACTGATTCTTCGCGAAGTTGAGCGAGTTCGGCCGACAATCAACTATCTCATCGACAAACAATGAAATCGGCGTGCGCGAGGGGAGTTCTTCAGAGATTTCTCTTTGGGCTTGCGGGCGTGGGGCATCTCCCGGCCTTATTCGTTGTTCCATTACTCGCCCGGGACGGCGGGCGCGCCCGGTGCTTCCGCCGGGAGTGGGTGTGATTGCCGGCAACATGGGAAGCTCGAATTGCAACGGCGTGCCGGTGCCAGCACTGGCTGTGATCTCTACCTCCAAGGGCCGCGAGAAGCCACCGGTCGAAACCGGGAGGCTCGCGAGGCCGTTGCTATCCGTAACTAGTGTGACCAGCGAAGATCCCAGCAGCACTTTCATCGCGTGCTGCGAGCTGCCGTCGTCGCCTGAGATCTCGACAGGTTCGTCCGCGTCGGGCAGGAAGATCAT
>Ga0209059_1001321_pt1 | contig 11259 bp, 9 predicted proteins | sample GraSoiAngelo_151_FD_186165 | JGI IMG/M metagenome (GOLD analysis project Ga0209059, IMG submission 186165) | Grasslands soil microbial communities from the Angelo Coastal Reserve, California, USA - 14_1009_12_20cm (SPAdes) (version 2) | ecosystem: Environmental > Terrestrial > Soil > Grasslands ...
GGTGACATCGTCATGCTGCGGCGTGTTGCCCACGAACAGGTCCAGTTCGGTCATCAGCCGTTTGAGGAGTTCAGCAGGGGCAAAGGATTTCGCTGCCTCGATGGCGGTCATCAGACGGCCCTCGCCGTAATCATCCGCGCGGGCGTTTTCGGCCTCAACTAATCCATCCGTAAAGATCACCAGCCAGTCGCCAGGCGCGAGCGTCACTGTCGCCGACTGATAAGCCACATCCGGCAAAATGCCAAAGGGAAGGCCGCCCACGTCGAGACGCTCGATCTGTCCGCTGGCGCGGCGCAGGATGGGATTGTTGTGGCCCGCATTGATGTACACAAGACAGCGTCGTGCGGGATCGTATTCGGCGAGGAAGGCCGTGGTGAAACGTAATCCGCCCTGACTGTTGGTGCATGCGTACCGGTTCATGTTGGCGGCGAGTTCGGGCAAGGCGACCTGCGCCGTGGAGAGCGTCTTGAGACTTGCCTGAAAGGTGGCCATCAGCATGGCCGCAGGAATGCTTTTGCCCGCGACATCGGCGACTGCCAGCACCACACGATTCTCATCATTTGTCTTCCCCGGACGGGGAAAAACGTCATAGTAGTCGCCGGCCACTGTGTTTGCGGGACGAGTCGAGTAGGCAATCGCCAGACCGGGAATTTGTGGTGGCGCCCCGGGAAGCAGCCAGCTTTGAATTTCGCGGGCAATCTGCAGGTCGCGCTTCATCACTACGCGGTCGGCGATCTCCAGTATGAGCAGCAGTAGCAGGACGAGAGCCGCCCAGAAGTGGAGATCGATCTCGATCGCGAACTCTTTGCCATTCTCTCCCACGTATCTCATTCCGCTTCGCGGAATCAGCAACAGGATGAGCGCAGCCAGCAGCAGCACGCGGCGTGCCGGTGCGAGTTTCTCGAATACGGCCCAGAAGAATTCTTTGACGACATGCAGATGACGGCCCCGGTTGGTTAGGCCTTCGGGAGTCTTTGCAGCGACATCCTTGGAATAGAGTCGGTAGCTGGCGCGAGCCTCGGTTTCAAACTGCGACCACAGCTGACTGAGGGCGAGGCCCTCTGTGACTCGCCGCCAGAAATTCTGCAGCCGCGCCCCAAAGGGAACGGGCTGAACAGGAGCAGGCGCAATGGGCGGAGGGGCAGCGGCCATGAGGTTCAGGGAAATTATAGAGGAAAGACAATTTTGTAATTTGGTAATCGGGTAATTTGGCAATTGAACAACGATTGAGGCTGACGATGATCGAGCATACGCACTGAAATTACAAAATTACCAGATTACAAAATTACAAAATCTTCTCGAACAGGTTCAGTTGCTCGTCAAACGCCTCCACCGGCCACTTGGTGGCGAAGGCGGCTCGGTCCCGGCGATGCGTGAGCTTGTACTTCTCGCGCAGGCGCAAGATCAGTTGCGACAGGCGTTTGCCGTACGCCGGCGGAAGAAAGGCACGACCCTGATAACGCTGCCGATAATTCTCCGCCAAATGGGGAAAATTCTGTTCGAGAAAGGGAAGAAAGACGGCCGCCGAGCACGGTTTCAGAAACAATGGGTTGGCAAAAACGTAATCAGCGCCCGCTTCCGCAGCGGTGCGGACGAGAGCTTCGAGATCTTTTGGCGAGTCTGTGATTCCGGGAATTACCGGCGAACAGCTGATCCCGACACGAATTCCAGCCCGCGCCAGTTCGCGCAATGCATCGATGCGAAGATCCGGCCGCGGGGCACGTGGCTCCAGAATTCTCGCCAGCTCCGTGTCGAGAGTGGTGACGGTAATATGCACCGAGATTTTATTGGCGCGGGCGACACTTTTCAGAAGTTCTATATCGCGCACGACCAGATTTGATTTAGTGACGATCCCTAACTCGAATCCACGGTGCCGCGCGAATTCTTCCAGGATTCCGCGGGTGACCTCGTACCGCCTCTCGGCAGGCTGGTAAGGATCGGTGGCTGTTCCCAGCGCAATGGATTCGTCTGCTTTCACCCGCTTCAGTTCCTGACGCAACAACTCCGCCGCGTGTTGTTTCACGTAGATCTTGCGCTCGAACTCCAGACCGTCGCGCATCTCCATGAACTCGTGCGTGTACCGCGCATAACAATACTTGCAAGCGAATTCGCAACCGCGGTATGGATTGATGGTCCAGGTAAACGGCATAGCCCGGTTGCTGACGCAGCGGTTAAGCAGCGACTTCGACGGCAACGTAAAATACTCCACGTTGTGCCCTTCCCGAATCGATTCGCCATCCGCCGCAAGCCGTGCAATGCCGACGAGTCGCGGTTTGTCAGGAACAGGGAGCAAGGGTAGGGAAGCCATGGTGTTTCGCCTTCTATTCGCCCAAGATAGCGCTGGTACAAAGGATTGTCAAGTTCCTGTCGGGAGAAGGGAAAGAGACATGCCCAGAGACCCGTGACAGGATAGTAAACAGATGAAAATGAAGTTTGAACAGGGACTGCGATCAGCGCAGACTGGGATCAACTCAACCGAACTCGGATCGCGTTTCCTGTTGTGGGCGCGGCCCGGGGGCGCGTGAGTGAGGAGGGAAAGGGGCTCGTTCTGTTCAGAGGTAAGCTCATTTGGCTCATTTTAGCGCTTGGAACGGCACCTCTAAAGTTACAAAATTATGTGGGTGATCTTCAGATGTCTTCGTTTCGATTTGATCATCGGCGGGTCGAAGAACTTGTGAGCAGAACCACGAATGCGGTCGGTAAGGCTCTCGAACGACTAAGGGAAACAGAAGCTCTCCTGAAAAAAGCAGGGCCGCTTTATCCGCGCGGCATACCAGACAACAAGAAAAGCAGGTTTGGGGACACCGAGCATAAAATGGACTGAGCTTTCGAAGCGATCATGATGTGAGAAAAGCTCCAAACTTTCGGGGTTTACGCGTCAGGCGAGTCCGTGCTCGCGATCCCATTCTTCGAATGGCACCGACTTATTGAGGGAAAGCGAACGAAGCTTGCACGCCAGAGAACTTCTGGCTGGCACTCTACCGATTTTGCGGAGCATCTACGTCCTGATCGCCCTTGCCCTTGGAGAATACGGGGCTATCGATCGTTCCGCCGATCCGAAAGGGGAACTGTAACTTACCGTCTTTTAGAGTGGCTCCGGACAGTCGGGCCATGGTGTTGGTGAAGAAGCTCTCCTTGGTTGTAATCTCCGCCAACCCGCGATAATTCAAATCGTCGGAGCCTGACACGCTCACACTGCCCGAGCCATCCACATCGACTCCGTATCCGTCGAGGTCTATCAACCTGCTCGAAATCCGCTGATTGTCGAGTTCCAGGTCGGTGGTGATCAGCTTAAACGAGGACGGATCATCTTTCGCCGGACCAAGATCGTTGAAGTGCGCCAGCTTCATCAAGTTTGCGTTCAGCTTTAGACTCGGTAGCTGGCCGTTGCGCACCGTCAAGTGTCCAGTTCCATGCATTCCCGCCAGCGGACGGAGCGAGTGCGCGATTTCTCCGGCTAATTTTAGGTCTCCCTCCATCTTCCCGGTCATCCTTCCACCGCCGTTCGGGAAGGCCGCCAGAAGTTGCGCCACATTGATTCCGCTCAGTCGCGCATTGCTCTTGAAGCTTGTGTTCTTCGCCGACAGGTCGAAGGAGAGGCTACCCACGGCACTCCCGCCATAGACTTCGGCTTTGACATCCGTGAAGAAAACCTGCCTCGACTCTAGCCGCAGTTTGGAATTGAGATTTCTTGCCTCGACGGAGCCGAAGCGCAGAAGATCCGCCTTCAGCCTACCCTGGCCGTCCATCGAGGAAGAAGAAGGATCGATAATCCCCGCAAGGTTCACCTGCTCCAGTTGGCAGGAGATATCGTGAGCTTCGAAGAAAACTGGACCCGCCGCATCGGATGGCAACAGATTCGATGCAATCACCGTTGCGCGCTTAATGTTTAGAATTGAAATAGGACCGAGAGAAACGGCTTTCGAAACTTTCGATTGAGGATTCTCGAAGTTCCACGGGCCGTCGGGATCCGAAGTCAGATTCAAGACCGCGTCCTCGACTACGAGGGACTTGATAACCAATTGCCGGTGCAGGAGCGCTCCGAGGCCAAGTTCGGCGTCGATCCGCGCGACCTGAAGAACATAGCCAGCCGGAAATATTGGAGGGTTCCTAACGCCGATATGATCAATGTGAATCGTTACAGGAAAAAACGTGAGTGCCAGCCGTCCGATTTCAACTTGCTTTCCAGTTTTCTCTTGGAGATAGGAAATTAACTGGGGCCGGTAGCGATCCACGTTAATGACAGCGGGGACCACCAAAATGAGCGCGAGCAAAAGTATCGCAACCACTCCTCCCGCGACGATTAGAGTTGTCCTACGACGGATGACCATGGCGACCCCTGGAATATGGCGAACACCGCCCACGACAGTAGAGATTCTCTAAGCCGCGTTACTCACGAGCCCCTTGAACTCCAGGAAGAGTCGGTCGCTTTGCACGGTCCCGATCGCGCAGCCTGCCGTGCTCTGGAGGCGGTTCTGAAACCCTTTTTTGCCGAGCAGTATTGTTCCTTGCTGGCGACGTTGCAGATTCTCCGTCATCATCATGAAGAACGATATTCAGTAGCGAACTGTGGACATGCAAGTTATTACCGAGGTCGTAATTGATGAAACCCAGCTTCCTGAATCGGTTCATGAAGAAACAGACCCGCGAGCGCGTCGTCCCTACCATCTCTGCCAGCGTTTCCTGACTGAGTCTTGGGACTGACATTTCGGAAACGCCTTCCTTGCCGAAGTGCGCCATCAATAGAAGAACTCGTGCAAGCCGTTTTTCGCTGGAGTTGAAAAGTTGATCGACCAAGTCGTCCTGGTATCGAATGTTGCGTTTCAACAGGCACTTCATGAACATGGCCGATAATTTTGGCTGCAGGTTCATTGCATGCATCATTGCTTTTCTCTCAACATGCAGGAGCACGCAGTCGGTTAAGGCTATCGCGCATGACATGCGGGTGAGTTGACCAGCCAGGCCGCCTTCCCCAAAGAAGTCTCCTTCGCTCAAAATGCCGAGAGTCGCTTCTTTCCCAGCTTCAGACACGACACTGAGCTGCACCTTACCCTCCTGGATAAAGAACAGTCCATCCGTTGTATCGCCTTGAGTGAAGATCGTGCTTTTCTTTCCGAACGACACCATCTCTCTGCCCTTGCCAATGGTTGACAGGAAGGTGCGGGGATTGAAATGGACTTTCGTTGCGGTTGTTATTTTTTCTTCGTTTGACACAAAAGGCCGTCCTAACGGAAGTGCATCTAGGTCGATTATGGGCGCAAGGACAGATTTAAACTGGTCTCTAACGCTCACATTGTGCTATTCCATTCAGGCCTAATCCGATAGCTCAGGGCTGAGTGCGATTTCAGAGGTACTCTTTGCGTCACTCGCTGGAGCCTGCCGACCCTGCCAGTCAGCTATCTCTGTTTGCAGCGTGCGCATCGCCTCCAACGCTTGACGAATCGCTTGTCTTTCTTCCGGTGTTCCGCCATGATCCGCTGAAAGCTCGCGCTGCCGATCATGCATCTCGCACGCTGCCGACTGAATTCGGTCGTGCATCTTCGTCCAATCGGTTTCCAGAACAACGGCCCTGTAGGATTCGTACCAAACGTAGCTCATCGTCCCACCATCGAAACTAAGATTGTTGTCTGAACGAAACGGAAGCGGCACTAGTTAATGATGCTGCCATCTCCAGTAGTTTGACGCTGATCAATTTTGCACAGAGGGACACTCACAAGTTTCGGGACGAAGAAACGGCGAAACGTGGATCCCCACCAACTGTTGAGGTCAGGTGTGCAGTTTTGAACTGACAGCGGCAGAAGATGCAGCGAGAATCTCAGAAACTCTGGTGGGCCCAAGTGTTACTTCCCAAAACGCAGAGCGCTATGAGGTGACGGTGGATACTATGCGAAAGCCCGCAGAACCCAAGCCGGATTTTGTGGAATGCGCAATTGTTGAATTGTTGAGAATAGCTCAATGCCACGGCATTACTCCCGCTGATGTTATTCAATTACTGGACTCGGGAATGCATATATCAGATTTCTTGGCGGCGCTGACCCCGCTTGCAAACTCTAACGACAGCATCGATTGCGATTCTTAGCATTGACCGACCGCGCGCGAGGGGGCCCGGATAAAATGGCCGCGAGTGCCCAAGCTTGGAGTTATGCTGCGGGCTGGCGTCCAGCGTGTTGCAGGTAGCTGCCGATCGACTCCCTCAATTGGGAATCTACTTCGTCTGCGATCGTCATGACATCGACCAGCAGAGTGCTGAGGTCGACGCAATGTAGATTATTATGCAGTCCGTGGAAGATGCTCACCTGCAGTAGCCGCGACTCGTCTACGATCATCTCGATTGAGTATCCTTGGCTAAAACGCAACATTCCATGCTCGGCGGCATAAGCCGAGATTCTGTGCTGTTTGTTTGTCAGCAAGTGCGAACCGTTTAAACGGCTCACCAGGTCTTGTAACAATCGGGGTAAATGACCCGTACGGTCGCCCTCACCAAGGAGAACACTGCTGAGTACCTCATCCTCTTTTAGCCGCTCCAGCCAGTCTGCGATGATAGCTGTCGCTTCGCGCTTTAATATCGCTGCAACACTCTCCCTTGCTGTCCGAGCGGAACCTTTGTGAGTCGCCATTCTCTTCCTGATCAGTTCCCCGAGGACTCTCACATCGTGCGGTTTCATGAGGATTTCATCTGCCTGCAGAACGATAGCAGCCATGGCTGCCTGGGTATCCGGGTTCCCGCTGGTGACGACCGTTAACACCTCCGGCTGGGCGCTTCGCATCGCACTGACTAATGTAAAGCCGTCGGCAGGGCCAGGCATCCGTTGGTCGGTGACGAGAACATCAAAGGTGTCGGTGTTGATGCGTGCCAATGCTTCCGCCACCCCCGTTACGGGAGTCACCTTGAACCGTTGGGATTCCAAGCCCCTCTGCATCATCTCTAGTACAGCTTGGTCATCATCAACCAGAAGTACACGGATCGGCTCCATATCGTCACCCACAACTTGCGCGCTAATCTGATTGTCAACAGAATGAGACTTTCAGGGACGACTTGTCTGAGCAGTTTTGCACACCGTATTTCCCGAGTCATCGGTCAACCGGAGCACTCCGGGCCGGGCGCCGTGATCTCCTGAGCTGGTCGCGTTTGATCCATTCTCGATGAGTAACTTGCGTCTAACGTTCCGATGCAGGCTTGTACGTTCTGCACACTGCTCTGCGTTCATTCTTCACGAATTTCTTTGTAGCCGCTCAATTTCAGACTCGCTGCGCGTGAAAGTAACTGCACCCGCTTGCCTTTCTCCAGTTCCATCCTGCTTTCAGCCTCAATCTTCAGGAAAGAACCTTCCCCTAACGGCGTGTGCAATAGTGCTCAGACGCCTGGGTACCGGAATGTCACAATGCAGACACTAGAAATGACAGTTTGCTCGCGTCTCCCTAGCCGCTCCCCAGGAGGACATGATGTGGATTGCAAAACATTTTCGGTTGTCGCAAGCCTATTCCGAACTCGAATCACTCGCGGCAGAACGAACAGCAGAGTTGCAGAAGCTGACTCAGCGCCTGCTTAAATTGCAGGATCAAGAGAGGCGAAAACTAGCCCGCGACTTGCACGACACCACCGGCCAGACTCTGGCTGCCCTCAACATCAGCGTGTCTGTGCTGCAGGAGCAATGCAAGGAGATGCCCGCCATACTGGCCATGGTCGCCGAGGTGGCGCGACACTCGGAACAGGCCATCGAGGAGATTCGCACGATGTCCTACCTGTTGCACCCGCCATTACTGGACGAAGTGGGATTTGCTTGCGCGGCCGAGTGGTATATCGAAGGCTTCGCCAAGCGAAGCGGAATTGACGTAAGAGCAGAGATCCCCAGTTCCAAGGGACGACGACTCCCCAGGGATGTGGAGATCGCTTTATTCCGTGTGCTGCAGGAAAGCCTGACCAATGTACATCGCCATTCCGGAGCGTCAGAGGCAAGCGTCCATTTTCAACAGAAGGCCGACGCCGTGATTCTGGAGATACGCGACTTCGGCAAGGGAATCCCCCCGGAGCACCTGCGCTTGCTTCATGGCCCCAGTGCGGGATCGGGCGTGGGCTTCGCCGGGATGCGCGAGCGGATGCACGAACTGAACGGAACGCTCCAAGTAAAATCCGATGCTTTCGGTACGAGTATGCGGGCAACCGTTCCACTCTATGCCATGCAGCACTCAGTGGTTGGGAACTCAGGGGATGTTTGCGCCATGTTTGCGCCCGACTGAGGTAACTTGGCGCAGGGAGGGACGTTGTCGATGTCCGTCGACGCAAGCTATTGGGCGCAGAAAACAAGTAGTGTTTGGTGCACTCGCAGCAGCTTGCTTTTGTGTTCGTAGTAGATGAAACCCAATTTTCTGAACCGGTTCATAAAGAAGCAAATTCGTGATCGCGTTGTCCCCACCATTTCAGCCAATATCTCATGGCTGATCGCCGGAACTGTGATCTCGGGTCCTGCTTGAGAATCATAGTGGGAGAGCCGCAGGAGGATACGCGCGAGTCTTTTCTCGCTCAGGTTGCAATGCTGGTCCACTAGATCTTGCTGGTAGCGGATGTTGCACTCTAGCACATACGCCCAAAACACATTGGCCAGCTTCACTTGCCGTTTCAGCGCAAGCAGCATGACCTCCTTCGTGATTCGGAGCAGGCGGCTGTCCGTCAGTGCACTGGCAGATGCAGTGCGAGTCGAGACACCGGACAGCGAATCTTTACCAACAAAATCCGCCTTACTCAAGATATCGAGAATTGCCTCTTTTCCGGTTTGCGACTTGATGCTTAGTTTTACGCTCCCGTCTTGGACGATAAACAACGAATTCGCCGCGTCACCCTGCGCATAGATCGCTTGTCCCTTAGTAAAGTTGATCAGTTTTCGACCAGACCCGCTCGTTGTCAGAAAGGTACTCGGGTTGAAGCCGCGCTTTTGCGTAATCATTGGGCTGCCACCCCTTATGCCACAACTCTACAGTCGACCAGAAAAAGCGATGCGACGATGTCCACTTTTGCTCACAAGTGACTTGATCGAATAGATCGGCGAGACAAACGATGACCTCCTTCGCTTACGCCTTGCCTCGCGGTCCATATCGTCTCAAGAACCCCGATCTTCCCGCCGATAAGGAAATCAGCGACGGCTACAGACTCGCCTCGCACAGACGATGGGAGCCTCATTGGCGTCATCCCGCGGACATTATTGGCCGGGAGGAACTCGGCGGCTTGCCGCCTTGATTCTCAGCATCACTCTTGGCGCGTTATTGGCTCTGTCCATCGGGTCGGCTCAGACCATCAAAGCGACCGGAGAGCGCAAAGTGATCAGCCGGGTGGCCGTGACTTACCCGAAGCTGGCGCAGCAGATGCGGCTGCGGGGAACAGTCAAGGTCAGCGCGACGGTAGCGCCGACCGGCAAAGTCGTAAAAACGGAGTTGATCGGCGGCAGTCCCGTCTTTGTCCCTTATGCTTTGAATGCGGTCAGCTTGTTGAAATGGGAACCGGGGCCTAAAGAAACAACGGAGATCGTTGAAATTGACTTCGTGCCCGGCGTGCCACAGTAGCCTGAGTATCAAGGCTCGCACCAGCACTTCATCTGCTAGAGACGTAGCTCGCTGAGTCTCTATGCCACGTGAGCCGCAAGGCTAAGACGAACAGGCAACAATCTACTGCTGCGCCGCCGTACTCTCCGCACCCTTTTCGAAAAGCTTGGGATCAAGTTGCGGATTCACTTCGATTTTCTTGAATTCCGCGCTGCTGGTGGGTTGCCCGTTCTGTTTGTTCTCATGCTTGTAAGGCATGGTGAGGCCGTCGGCATTGCGCCAGTCGGCAAGGTCGGTTTCTCCGTCGAATGGGCCCTGCTGGCCCATGCCCTTATATTTTTCCCGCAAGATGTAGCCGGACTTGGGATCGATATACCACCGCACCCAAGGGATCGCGCCGCCAATGTCGAGAATGGCAGCATCCACGTCGCCGATCTTTTCCGTGCCATTGGCGGCAAAGCTGAAACCAGGATCATCGGCATGCTGGGCGACGTAAACGAGATCGTGGTGGAGCTGCGATAGCATTTCGGACTTCTGCTCTGGTGGCATGCTCCGCGTTCCCATTCCCGGCAGCGACATAAATGCCGCCTGCGGAGACGCCACGATGGTCAGTTTTCCCTGCGGAATCTGCATCTCCACGTGCATGCTGTCGGGGAAAGCGACGTAAACGTCAACCGGGGATGGCGGTCCACCGGCATCGCTCTCCGATATATTGACGTGCATGGTTTTGATGGACTGAAGTTTGGGCAGTCCTCCCATCGCAGCGGCCACTTTCGCGGCCAGCGCTTTGCCTTCAGCATTGGATGCCGCCGGCTTACTCTCCTCCTTGGCTTCCGGACCTTCCTGCGGAGGTGGAATCGTTATGTTGACTTCCTTCACTGGACCCAGCGAGGAGAGAGGCTTGTCGAACTCTTTGGTGTTGCCCACGACCAGCACCGCCAGTTGATCTTTGTGCAGATACTTCGCCGCCACCGCATTCACCTGGGCTGCGGTGACCTTCTTGATCTCCGCCTGATACTTGTCCAGCCAGTCCGGAGGATAGCCGTAATACTCGTAGGTGATGCGCTCGACCAGGATTTTGTCGGGAGAATCCAGGCGGAAAATAAATGCGTTCAGGATGGCATCTTTGGCGCGCTGGATTTCGTCTTCGGTGATGGGCTCCTTGGTAAGGTTCGTCACGTCCTCATCGACGGCCTGCACCGCTTCCACCGTGCTCTGGCTTTTCGTACCCATCGAGATCTGCAGGATTCCAGGATGCCCAAAGTTGGTCCCAATGCCGCCACCCACGCCGTAGGCAAGACCGCGCTTGGTGCGAATGTCGTTGAACAAGCGGGAAGAGAATCCTCCTCCGAAGGCTTCATTGAAAACGCTGATGGCGTAGTAGTCAGGGTTATCGCGCGTCGTGCCCATCGCGACCATGCGAATGTTGCTCTGGTTCACATCTTCTTTGGGAATGAGGTAATACCCGGGCTTGGCAGGATTGTACTGAATGTTGTTCTTTGGAAATGCCGGGCCTTTGGGCCACGCCTCAAATGCCGCGCGCAGCCGCGATTCCATCGCCGCCGAATCGAAATCTCCGCTGATCCCCAGAATCATGTTGTTGGGATGAATGTACTTGCCGTGCCAATCGACTAGGTCCTGGCGGGTGATCGCGCCCACGGTGGAATATTCCGGAATGCGCGCGTAAGGATTCTCCGCACCATAAGCCAGCCTCACAGCCTCCCG
>Ga0209059_1001323_pt1 | contig 11252 bp, 8 predicted proteins | sample GraSoiAngelo_151_FD_186165 | JGI IMG/M metagenome (GOLD analysis project Ga0209059, IMG submission 186165) | Grasslands soil microbial communities from the Angelo Coastal Reserve, California, USA - 14_1009_12_20cm (SPAdes) (version 2) | ecosystem: Environmental > Terrestrial > Soil > Grasslands ...
CACCGCCGTGTCCGCTGCCCATGCCGCCGGTGCCGAAGCCGGCATGCATGCCGCCGCCTCCGCCGGTGTGGAAATCGCCGCCGCGGAAGCCGCCGCCATGAAAGCCGCCGCCCCTGAACCCGCCATGGAAGCGATCGCCGCCGCCGAAGCCGAAAGCGAGACCGCCGCCATAGGGGTAGTCGTAGCCATAATCGTAAGAGGGGTAGTCATAGGCGTAGGAGCCGTAAACCTGGCAGTAATACGGGTCGTAATTGGGGTAGCTGCAGTGCGGGTTGTACTGCGCCGCCGCGGGCTGCGCGCCGCCGATCAATGCCAGGCCGCCGAACCCGGCAATCGCGCCGGCGAGCAAGATTGGCCGAACACGCTGCTTATTGAACATGAGTGGGATCCTTTTCTCGAACCGCCGTTCCTGCCTCCCACAACGCATAGATATACGCACCCGTTGCATTAATTCCGCATGAAACCTTTTCATCCAAGGCGAGGCGTGATCCAGGCCCGGAAATTCGTCCGGAGGGCCGCGACCAGCGTCCGGCGTCGCTGTCGCGTTCAGCGCATCAGGTCGGTTGCGAGGTGGTAGAGGCAGTCGCCGCGTTCGACGCGGCCGGGGACGCGCTTGCAGATAACGGCGCCGGCCCGGCTGAAGCGCGCGATGGCCGGCTCGCGCCACGGCGTGTCGTGCGGATGAATGGCGCCCGCCGCGGCGCCGGCCTCGACCTCGGCGCCGAGCTCGACAAGCGGCTCGAACAGGCCCGGCTCCGGCGCATAGCAATAGTAATCCTGACCGCTGAGCTGCATCAGGCGCGTCGTGTGTTCCGCGCGGGGCGGTTCACGCGTCAGCACGCCGAGCGCGTGTAGTACCCGGCGCACGCCGCCCTCGGCGATGCGCAACGCGGCCGGCGTCACCTGCCCGCCGCCCGCCAGCTCGGTGCTCATATGGCGGACGCCAGCGCGGGCCGCCGCCGCGGTCAAGGTCATGTCGCCCCAGCCGCCGCCATCGACGAGATAGCCGATCGGTGCGCCGAAGACGCGCATCAGCTCGATCGCCCGTTCGACGCCCTCGGGCGTGTCGGGACGCCGCCCGAGCGTGCTCGGCAGATAGGTCAGCGAGCTGCCGCCCGAATGGATGTCGAGCACGAAATCGCAGCGCGGCAGCAGTTCGTGCTCGATGTAATAGGCGATCTGCGCGGTCGGGCCGCCGGTCGGGTCGCCGGGAAAGCTGCGGTTGAGATTGCCTTGGTCGAGCGGCGAGGTGCGGCTGCCGGCCATCGCGGCCGGGAAGTTCGCCGACGGCAGGATGATGATGCGGCCCTGCACCTCGCCCGGCTCGAGCTCGCGAATGAGCCGCCCGAGCGCGACCTGGCCTTCATATTCGTCGCCGTGATTGCCGGCCATCAACAGAACCGTCGGGCCGCTGCCGTTCGCGCCCTTATTGCTGATCTGGGCGATCGGGATCGGGATCCAGCCATAGGCGGAGCGATGCACCGAGTGCGGCAGGCGCAAGAACCCGGTCTGCTTGCCGCTGCCGTCGAGATCGATCTCCGGCGAAAGGCGGCTTCTTGCCTTGGGCGTCGCGGCGGGCATGACGGACTCCTGGGGGCGAGTCGGCGCGGCGGCACATGCCGCCGCTTCAACTATGAGCGGCTTTTAGAGGAAGGCGAGGCAATTTTCCGAGGGAAGCTTTTAAACGGGAGATTGCGTCGCCTGTCCTGCAATGGCAACGGGATCGCGCGTCAATCCAGCTCTTGGCGAGACGGCAATTCGCGTTTTGCGATAGTGGGATACCACCAAGGTAAGGCTTTCGTAACCTTATTCCGGTGCTATGATCGTGGCATGCCGAACGCGCGAATTCTCGTCGTCTTAACTGTTCTGTTAAGCGTTATCTGCGGCATGGCCGCACGTGCCGATGAGGCGCTGCCCTCGCAGGTCGGCCGGATCAGCGCCGCAAATGGCGCCGTCAGCCTACGGCCGGCGGGCGGCGAATGGACGATCGCCAGCATCAACGATCCGCTCGCGGCGGGGATGGCCGTCCGCACCGCCGATCGGGCGCGGGCCGGGATCGGCATCGGCGCGCTGCGCAGCGTGCTGGCGGGCGGCAGCGAGGCCGAAATCGCGCGGCTCGACGATGCGACGGTTCAGATCGCCTTAAAGCAGGGCCGCATCGGCATTCATCTGGCGCGGCTCGATGCCGGCACGGCGATCGAGATCGACCTGCCGCAAGGCGCGGTGTGGCTGCTCGCGCCGGGCGATTACGACATCACCGCCGGCAATGACCAGCTCCCCGGCCGGGTCGCGGTCTTTGCCGGACAAGCGCGTTTTGCGGGTGGCGGCACGGACCGGACGATCGCGTCCGGCGCGGTATTGACGCTGAAGGGCACGGCGGCTGCGGTCACGATCGCAGCTGCCGACGATTTCACCGGTTTGTGGCGGCCCGCTTCCGACACCGTCGTGGAGCCCGCAGCGCTCAAGCATGTTGCGGCCGGGATGACGGGTTGGGAGGCGCTCGATAGCGCCGGCATCTGGGAGAGCGCCGAGGGGCTCGGCGAGGTGTGGATTCCGAAAAGCGTGCCCGATGACTGGGCGCCCTACCGCTACGGGCATTGGCGCTGGGCCGCACCGTGGGGCTGGAACTGGGTCGACGACATGGCGTGGGGCTTTGCGCCGTCGCATTACGGGCGCTGGGCGCGGATTGCCGGGACAAATACCGGAACCGAGCGGTGGGCCTGGGTTCCGGGCGCCGAGGTCGCGCATCCGATCTATATGCCGGCGGCGGTCAACTTCATCGGCAGCGCCGGCGTCGGGCTCAGCGCCCCCGACCCGATCGGCTCGGTCGTCGCGTGGTTTCCGCTCGCGCCGGGCGAGGCCTACTGGCCCGGCTATACGAGCGACCTCGGGCTGGTACGCCGCATCAATGCCGGCGTGGTCAAGGATGTCGCGAAGATCGGGCCCGGGGTCGGCAGCGAGCCGCCCGGGGAGTTGATCACCGCGCATTATCAGAACCGGCGCTTCGCGACGGTGGTGCCGCGGGCGGTCTTTGCCGGCGGGCGCGCGGTCGCGCCGGCGCAGGTATCCCTGCCGCCGGAGCGGCTCGGCAACGCGCCGCTGCTGTTGGGGTCGCCGCAGATCATGCCGCCGGCCTCAAAGCCGGTCGTCATCGCGACGGCGAGCGCTGTGCATACGCTGTCGCGCATTCTGACCCCGCAGCCCTCGCGGGTAACGGCGCGAGTGAGGGGGGTGCGGTACAGCGGCTCGACATCGGCGCACGCCCAGACGAGGTCCGCCTTTAACGCCCGGGTCGCGATCAGCGCCAGCCGGGCGAAGGCCCACGCCGTCGCGGCCTATGCGCGAAGCCCCCGCGGGCGGACGCATGTCGCCGCCGCTTCCAGCCGGCCGCGCTGGCACTGAGCCCAGGGCAGCAAGCCTAGGGCAGCAGTCCGGCGTGAATTGCGCGGGTGAGCCCAAAACCCGGTTTCCGGTGTTGACGCTATCGGGGCGCGAATGCCCCGAGGAGTCGTGCCGTGAAACCGTCGCGTATCAATAAAGCTCATTGGCGGACCGCCGGGGCCGTTGTGCTGAGCCTCGTCGCTGTTTATGGCACCAGTCCCGCCAATGCCGCCGATCTCCGCCCCACGCGGGCTCAGGCCAGCCGGGTCGATCGCAGCGCCATGCCGATGTCACCCCGCGGCGTCAACGAACGGCGCCAGATCATCGTCGAGCGCCGCGTCGCGCCGCGGGCCGCGGCCGGGAGCACGGTCGTTCTGCGAGGCAGCCGTTCCCCCGCCTTTCCGAATTCGAACGCGCCCGGCCCCAATCTGAATGGCGCCGGATACGGCTCGTCACAGGCCGCGGGTCCGGTGTTGCAACCCGGCGCCGGATGGGACCGCGAATTGGATTACGGCGGCCTCGATTACGGCGGATCGACGCCGCTGGTCGTTACGACCCCTTGAGGGGCGCTGACGCCGCTCGCCGGGAGCGCAGCCGCGCCGGATCGAGCGGCCGCAACCGGCCAGGATCAAACGGCGCGAGATCCATCGTGCGCGCGGCGCCATCGAGGATCAGTTCGGCTATTGCTTCGCCGGTCGCCGGTGCGTTGAGAATGCCCCAGACGCTGTGGCCGGTGGCGATATAGGCGCCCTCGACACCGGGCACGCGGCCGATCAGCGGCAGGCCGTCATGGGCGATCGGGCGAAAGCAGGCTTGGCGCGCGACAACCTTTGCCGCAGCGAGCACGGGCGAAGCGGCGGCGCAGATGCGCTCCAACCGCTCGATGGCGCCCAGATCCGGGACGACCGCCGCGGGATCGATCGGCAGCGGGCTGTCGCTCGAAATCGCGCAGACATAAATCGTGCCGTCGGGGCGCGGAAAGAATTCGGGCGATTGCACCGCGCCGCCCGCTTCCTCGAATTCGAGAAACAGCGCCTCGGGCGGGATCGTGTCCCCGGTCGTGAAGACGAGGCTGTGGCCTTTCACGCCGTAAACCATGGGCAATGGTAGCCAGGCGGCGGCGAGGATCGACCACGGCCCCATTGCAATGATGACGGCGTCGGCGTCGATAACCGCGCCATCGACCTCGACCCCGGTAACCCGTCCCGCGGTTTGCCGCATGCCGGTCACCGTCCCGAGGCGCAATTCGGCGCCATGCGCCTCGGCGGCGCGCATCGTCGCGGCGGTGAACAAGGCGGGGTGGACCTGCGCGGTATCCCCGGTCGAGCCGAGCTGCTGGCCGACCTCGAGATGAGCCGAGACCCAATCTATGGGGTTCGGCGTAGTGCCGCCGCGGGTGTGCGCCGTCGCGGCGCCGACGCCGCCATAAGTCGTGACGCGGCGGTAACCCCAAGCCTCGCTGCCGTGCTCGGCGAGTTCTGCGTGCAGATCGAAGCTGTGGCGCGCGAGCTGCTGCAATGGCGTGCCGTCGCACCAATGGCGCGCGAGAAAGCCGCCGGATTTTCCGGAAGCGGCGCAGGCGATGCCGGCGCGCTCGACGACGATCGGCTTTACGCCGCGGCGGCTCAAGAAATACGCGATCGAGGCGCCGATGACACCGCCGCCGCAGATGACGATTCGCATCACCGCGCCTGGGCCGCGACAGCCGCGCGCCGGATCGTCAGCGGTCGAGCCAGGCATCCTCCATGCGCCATAGATTGTAGGGGCTGTTCACGCCGACCGTGATGCCCTTCACCTGCGGATAGGAGCAGGTTACCGAGCGCGGGTGGAAGATGATCGGCCTCCCGCCATCCTCGGCGAGGTATTTTTCGATCTGCCAGACGATACGCCGCCGCTTCTCGACATCGGTCTCGACCGATTGCTGGTCGATCAGCTTGTCGACCTCGGCGTTGCAATAACCGGTGTAGTTGCGCTCGGAGCCGCAGGAATAATTCTCGTAGAACATCTGGTCGGGATCATCGAGCCCGGTCTCGGTGACGGTGAAGGCGAGCGCGTAATCCTTTCGCATGACGGTCGGGTACCATTGCGTCGTGTCGATCGCGTTCAGCGTGCCGTCGATATAGATCTCCTTCAGCTGATCGATCAGGATGACGGCGGGATCGCGGTACGCGGCAACGTTGCGCGTCGTCACGGTGACCGGCAGGCGCTTATCGGGCCCGTAGCCGAGCTTTTTCATAATGTCCTGCGCCTGTGCGCGGTTCTTTGCGACATCGGGGTCGTAGCCCGGCAAGCTGCGCAACATCTCCGCCGGCATGCCCCAGACGCCGTTCGGCGGTGGCTGCATCGTCGCGCCGATCTCGCCCTGGCCTTCGCCGATGATGTCGATAAAGGCCTTGCGGTCGAGCGCCAGCATGATCGCGCGCCGCATGTCGGGATTGTCGAACGGCGGCACGGCGCGATTCATGATGGCGGTGCGGCTGGTATTCCAGCTGTTGATCTCGCATTTGACGTCCGGCGCTTGGCGCTCGACTTCCTTCGATAGCGCGACCGACAGAAAGCCCGGCCCGGTGCGGTCGAACTGGTGCAGTCCAAGCGCCAGGATCCAGGTCGAGGCGTTGCGGATGATTGTGTATTCGATGCCGTCGAGATAGGGCCGGCCCGGCTTCCAGTAATCCGGGTTCTTTGTCAGCTTGATCGACTCATTCGGCTTGAACTCGACAAACTTGAAGGGGCCGGTGCCAACCGGATGCTGCCGCATGTCGCGCGCCGGGATGTGGCAGGGATACACAGGCGACCAGCCGGACGCGAGTAGCCCGATAAAAGAGGGCTGCGGCCGCTTCAGGTGAAAGCTCGCCTCGTCATCGCCGTTGGCGGTCACCTCCGCGAGGTTCTGGTACCAGGATTTGCGCGGATTGATGCGGAGCTTCTCGGTGCCTTTTCCTTGCAAGAGATCCCAGGTGCATTTGACGTCGCGGGCGGTGAAGGGCTTGCCGTCATGCCATTTGACCCCCTGGCGCAATTTGAAGGTCAGCACCGTCCCGTCCTCGTTCCACGACCATTCGCTGGCGAGATCGGGCACGATCGTATCGAGCCGGTTCTGCGCGATGTGCTGATCGAACATGACGAGATTGTTGAAGACGGCCATCATCGGCCCCTCGGAGACGATCGTCGATTCCTCGTGGATCGACATCGAGGCCGGGCTGTCGCCATGCGGGAGCTTGAGGATGCCGCCGGATTTCTGCGCGACCGCGGCGCCCGGGCTCAGCGCGAGCGCGAGCGCGAGCGCCGCCCCTGCGGCTACATACCTCCAGCGTGACTGTTTCTTCATTGCCGCACCCCGCGCACAAAAATCATGCTTTTGACGGCGACCAGTTGTAGATGCGCGTCAGGCTGTCGCCCATCAGCGCAGCACGGTCGCTGTCGGACAAGCGGTCGGTTACGCGAAACGCCTCGACGCCTTCCCGGTAGGTCAGCAATTTGACGGCGCGCGTCCAATCCGTGCCCCACAGGCAGCGCCGGAACCCGAACGCGTCGAAGATGCGCGCCAGCGGATCCCAGATGTCCTGGTACGGAAACTTCTCGTGCGACAGCGTGCAGGCGCCGCTGATCTTGACCGCGATATTGGGATAAGCCGCGAGCGCCAGCACTTTCGGCAGCTCGGCCCAGGGCTCGGCAGGCGGTGGCGGCTCGAAGGGCTGCTGCAAGCCGAGATGGTCGATGACGAGCTGCGTGTTCGGGTGGCGGGCCGCCAATTGTCCGGCCTGCTCCAAGCGTCCCCAGCACAAGAGATTGATCGGCATCGAGTGCTGCGCGGCGGCGGCAAGCACGCGGTTGAGCCCGGGATCGGCCGGATCGGTCGAGACAGTGTCGCGCATCATGATGCGGATGCCGACTGTGCCCTCCGTCGCCGCCCAGTCGGCGATCGTCTCGGCGACGGCGGGATCGCTCGGATCGACCGGCTTTACGAGGCCGAATTTCCCGGGATGCTTGGCACGCACGTCGAGCGCGTAGCTCGCGTCGTAGCCATACATCGAAAACGGCGAGACAAGGATCGCGCCGTCGACGCCGACCTCCTCCATCGCCTTCACCATTTGGTCGCCGGTCATCTCCGCCGGGCCGACCAGCGTCCCGACCCAGGGGCGGCCGGGATGGTTGCGCTCATAGGCATGCACCTGAACATCGATCGTGGGCATCGTCTGCGGTCCTCCCGAATGCGGTTTGTTCAACAGCGGATGCGTGCGGCGTCACACACGCTCGGCGAAGTGGCGCATGAAATTGTCATAGGTGCCGTCTGGCGCTTCCTCCGGCACGTAATGGCCGCAAGGCAATGCGCCGCCCCAGGCATCGGTCGCGTAATGCCGTTGCCACACTGCGAGCACATCGCCGTGCACGCCCTCGGTATGGCTGCGCGCGCCCCAGATGACGAGAAGCGGCAGCGTGATCTTGCGGCCGGAATCGAAATCGGCGGTGTCCATCTCGAGATCGCAGGTCGCGCAGGCGCGGTAATCGGCGCAGGAACCCTTGATCGTCTTCCAATTGAAGCAGCGGACATATTCGGCAAAGGCCTCGGGATCGAAAAAACCGAGCCCGATGCCCGGCTTCGACAGTTTCCGCTCCATGAACCATTGCGCCGGGACGCCGGCCAGGAGGCGCTCGGGGAAATCGTAGGGCTGCGCCATCAAGGCCCAATGCCAGGAGCGCAACGCCCATTGCCGCGAGGTGTGCGTCCAGATGTGATGGTTGGGCAGGATATCGACCAGCGCGGCGCGCTTCACCCGGTCGGGGTGGTCGAGGCACATGCGCGCGACGGTGCGGGCGCCGCGATCATGCCCGGCGGCGAAGAACTCGCGATAGCCGAGCTTCTCCATCACCTCCACCTGGTCCTGCGCCATCGCGCGGAACGAGTAGTTGATGCTGTTCGGGCCGGCATCGTCGGGGCCGACGCTGTCGCCATAGCCGCGCAGATCGGCGGCGATGACATGGAAATGCTCGGCGAGCCGGTTGGCGATCTTGTGCCAGGCGACATGCGTCATCGGGTTGCCGTGCAACAGCAACAGCGGCGGCCCGTCGCCGCCGTGGCGCAGATGGATACGCGCCCCGCCGAAGCCGGCGGCGGAGGTCTCGATATCGGTTGTCGTGAAGCCCTCGAACATGGCGCTGCCCTTCGCTCGCGTCGTCATCGGAGCATAGCCCTGAAACGGCTATAGTTGCCATTGACGGGTTGTGGGAGTGCGGGGCGAATTATGCGATCGGGGATCGGCGACAGACCAAAGCGGCGCGAGGATCAACGCTTTCTGACCGGGCAGGGCCGCTATCTCGACGATCTCGCCTTTGACGGCGTGACCTATGCGGTCGTGCTGCGCTCGCCCCATGCGCATGCCGAGATCCGCGCGATCGACAGCGCAGCGGCGAAGGCGATGCCGGGTGTGCTGGCGCTGCTGACCGCCGCCGATGCGCAGGCCGACGGGCTAAAGCCGCTCCTCCCCTATATCGATGCCAATACGGTGACCGGCGAGCCCTTCGCGTTTATGCCGCAGCCGCTCCTCGCCGAGGGCAAGGTGCGCTATGTCGGCGAGCCGGTGGCGCTGATTATCGCCGAGAGCCGCGACCAGGCGCTCGACGCGGCCGAGCAGGTGGCCGTCGATTATGTGCCGCTGCCGGCGGTCACGACCGGGGCGGCGGCGCGAGCCCCCAGCGCGCCGCTCTTGTCGTTGGAGGTGCCGGGCAATCTGTGCTTCGAATGGCATGCCGGCGATCACGACGCGGTGGCGCGCGCCTTCGCTCGCGCGGCACATGTCGTCTCGCTCAGCGTCGACAATCACCGCGTCGTCATGGATCCGATGGAGCCGCGCGGCGTCATCGGCGACTACGATCCGGCGAGCGGCCGCTACACGGCGCATGTATCGGCGCAGAGCTTGCACGCAACGCGCGACCATGCCGCCCGTGCGCTCGGCGTCGAACCCACGCAACTGCGCTTTATCGCGCCGGATGTCGGCGGCGGGTTTGGCGCCAAGAATTTCATCTACCCCGAGCAGGTGTTGATCCCGTGGGCGGCGAGGCGGGTGGGCCGACCGGTCAAATGGATCGCCGGCCGCGGCGAAGTTTTTGTCGCCGATCATCAGGGACGCGACCACCAGGCCGAGGCGCAGCTCGCGCTCGATGCCGAGGGGCATTTTCTGGCGTTGCGGATCAGGAGCGTCGCCAATCTCGGCGCCTACCTCGAGGGCAGCGCCGGCGGCGTGCAGACCTTTCAGTATGCGTTTCTGCCCGGCACCGTGTACCGCATCCCGGCGATCGAGCTGATCGTCTCGGCGGTGTTTACAAACACGGCGCCGATCGGGGTATTGCGCGGGCCCGGTTATGGCGAGGCCGTGAATATCATGGAGCGGCTCGTCGATGCCGCGGCGCGGCAATGCGGCTTCGACCGCGCCAAATTGCGCCGCCGAAACATGCCGGCCGCCGCGGCGATGCCGGTGACGAATGCGTTCGGCAACAAGATCGACAGCGGCGCCTTTCCCGAGACCTTGGACCGCGCGCTCGCGGCGGCCGATGTCGCCGGGTTTGCGTCGCGCCGCACCGAGGGCGAGCGGCGCGGGCGTCTGCGCGGTCTCGGCCTTGCCTATCACATCAAGGCAACCGGCGGCGCTCCGAGCGAGAATGTCGATGTCCGTTTCGAGGCCGACGGGATGGTGACGCTGATCACCGGGACGCAGACGATCGGCCAGGGACACGAGACGACGTTCCCGCAGATCCTCGCCGACCGCCTTGGCTTGCAGAACGAGACGATCCGGCTCGTGCAGGGCGACACCGATCTGATCCCGATGGGCGGCGGCCACGGCAGCTCGCGCGCGACCTATATGGGCGGCACCGCGATCTGGCGCGCCGCCGACATCATCATCGAAAAGGGGAGACGCATCGCCGCCGAGGCCATGGAGGCGGCCGAAGCCGATATCCGTTTCGAAGACGGGCAGTTTGTCGTTGCCGGTACCGACCGCGCCGTCGATTTATTACGGATCGCGCGGATCGCGCGCGAGGCCGGCGAGCCGCTCGACACCTATTACGCCTGGACACGCGAATGGATGACGTTCCCGAACGGGGCGCATGTCGCGGAGGTCGAGATCGACCGCGACACCGGCGAGGTGAGGATGGCCCGCTACACGGCGATCGATGATTACGGCGTGATGGTCAACCCGATGGTTGCCGCCGGGCAGGCGCATGGCGCGATCGCGCAGGGCGTCGGTCAGGCGCTTCTCGAAGGCGCGCATTACGACCCGGAATCCGGGCAGGTGCTCGCCGGCTCCTTTATGGATTACGCGCTGCCGCGCGCCGACGACCTCGTGCCGTTCGAATTGGGCTTCAACCCGACGCGCTGCACGACCAATCCGCTCGGCGTCAAAGGCTGCGGCGAAGCGGGCATGGTCGGCGCCTTTCCGGCGATCGCCAGCGCAATCTTGGACGCGCTCGCGCCGCTCGGGGTCGGTGGGATCGACGGGCCGGCAAACGCTTATCGGGTGTGGCGCGCGCTCGGCGCGGCGCGGGCGAAGAGCGGATGACCGGCGCGACGCTCGCTTCTTACTGTTGATGCGGTCTGGCTGTTGATGCGGTCTGGCGAGAGGCGCGGCGCGCGAGTATATCTGGGCCGGTGATGCGCGCCGGCGCGCCGCTTTGCCGAGAATGTCCCCGTAGCTCAGCCGGATAGAGCATCGGTTTCCTAAACCGGGGGTCGCAGGTTCGAGTCCTGCCGGGGACGCCACCCTCTTTTACGCACGGAGTAGGCGGATGCAAGCGGTTCGCTGCCGGGAATGGGGACCTCCCGACGTGCTGCGGCTCGAGACAGTCGCCCGGCGGGAGCTGGCGCCTTCCGAGGTCCG
>Ga0209059_1001328_pt1 | contig 11227 bp, 12 predicted proteins | sample GraSoiAngelo_151_FD_186165 | JGI IMG/M metagenome (GOLD analysis project Ga0209059, IMG submission 186165) | Grasslands soil microbial communities from the Angelo Coastal Reserve, California, USA - 14_1009_12_20cm (SPAdes) (version 2) | ecosystem: Environmental > Terrestrial > Soil > Grasslands ...
CTTGGAAGCAGCGGCTGAGACCGGGCTGGTGGGGACAGTACTCATTCTGTCAGCCCTGGCGCTCTTTTTTCGTCTGGCGTTTCGAGATTTGCGCCACCGATTAAGATCTGAAGGCGGTTGGATTCGGTTGGGTGCGGCAATAGGATGCTGTGGCCTGCTTGTGCATAGTTTCTTTGATTTCAATTTACACATCCCGGCTAACGCAGCATGGTTTGCAACGCTGGCCGGGTTGGCAACTACAGGAGAACAATCATCCAATTCAAGACAGAGCCCATGGCCTCAGACTAGAGCCGCTTATTAAATCTCAGAATCAGAATCTTGAGTTAGTTCCAAACTCTATGACCGACAGCAGATGCAGGGCGGTGGAGCGGGTGCCGAGACCAGAACGGCATGGGTCAGTGTATTGGATCGGCAACAGGATTCGCGCTCACGCCTGATGGTGTGTGCTATTGACGCCCGACGTCGCTAGTAGCAAGTACAACGCAGATTAATTCCCTTGATGCAAGATAACGAGGAGAACCGAAATGATGGTTTCTACTGGCGTAATGTGTGCCCCCCTGAGGACGCTCCGTGGGAGCAGCCTTGTCGCCGCCTGTCTGCTGGTGTCCGTTTCCTGTTCGTCCCTGGCTGCCCAAACCTATTCAACGACTAGCTCTAGCTCAAAAACCTTACCGGGATCCGGTTCGCCCTCGAAATTTGCCACCTCGCTCACGCTCCCGGAGTACATTATTAGTCCGGACGACGTGCTCAGCATCAACGTTTATGACGCCCCGGATATTTCGGGCGAGTACCGCGTCGGGCCAGCTGGCCAGCTTGAGTTACCGTTGCTCGCCGAGGCTGTGGAAGCCGCTGGGCTGACACCCGCTCAGCTCTCTAGACTCCTAGTCAAGAAATACGGTGAGGAAGAAATCTTTAGTAATGCTCGCGTGACCGTGGCGGTCAAACAATCTCGTATCCATTCTATTACCGTAGCCGGGGCCGTGAAAAGCCCCCAGATCTACCCATTATTCGGAAAAACGACAGTGTTGGATGTTTTGTCGCAGGCGGGCGGCCTTTCGGATGACGCGAGTAATATGGCGCTCGTAACCCGTGGCGAAGTCGCGATTCAGGCCCTCAACCAATCCGGAGTATGCACTCCCTCCAATAGTCCCAACAGTGATGTTGCTTGTACAGAAAAAGTCACAATCGACCTCAAGCGGCTTATGGAGACCGGAGAACCGGCCTCGAACGTGGAGCTCTATCCGGGCGACCGGGTCACCGTTCAGCGCGCCGGAGTCGTTTATGTCGTCGGGGCCGTAAATCGTCCAGGAGGATTCCCATTACGGAGCAGCGAAGAGGAAATGACTGTCCTGAAGGCACTTGCGCTTGCGGAGGACACGAAATCCACAGCCCAAAAATCCAAAGCGGTGATCATCCGGAAAAATCCACAAGAGAAGAATGAACGAGAAGAGATTGCCGTGAATTTGAAGAACGTATTGACAGGTCGAGCCCCCGACCCCCGCATGCAAGCCAGCGATATTCTCTTTGTTCCAGATAGCTCAGGGACGAAGGCCCTACGCCGCGCTGTCGATTCTGCAGTCTACATCACCACCGGCCTCATCATCTGGCGTCGCTGAAGATGAGTGAGGCACCGCAGACTCTCGTTGCCGATTCTTGCCTCATAAAGTGAAGGACATGCCTGACAACCAAGCGCTGTCGCTACGCGGGCCAAGGCTGCCGGTGCCGGAATCGCCGCACTTGCCTGCTTTCCCTGTTCTTGGGACCGATGTACAAGAGTTCGAGAGCTTCAGCTATCTGCAAACTTATTGGAACATCATTAATAAGCGCCGATGGACGATCGTGACCGTCGCCTTTATTGTGACGCTGCTGGTCGCCATCGCCTCTTTTAAGATGGTGTCGATTTATGAAGCCACGGCTCATCTGGATATAGAGGCAGATACACCGCAAATCCAATCCCTCAACGACCTTTATCGGCAGGTTCCGACGGACGATGCATTCATCGGCACCCAAATCCAAGTCCTCGAGAGTGATAACCTGGCGCAGCGGACAATCGAGCAGCTAGGGCTGGCAAGAGATCCGGCCTGGGCGTTGGCCGTCGGGCTGGGCAACGACGTGCCTCCAGTACAACTTCAGGTATGGGAGGATAGGCTCCTCGGACCGTTCAAGCGCCGTCTACACGTTCAGCGAGTCCGGGACAGCCACGTAGTGAACATTAGTTTCGAGAGTCCGGATCCCGGCCTTTCAGCCAAAATTGCGAACTCGCTGGCAAACAACTACATCGAATACAATTTTCGGCAGAAGTACGATGCGACTCGCCAAGCATCCGGATGGTTGGAACAGCAGCTTGATGAATTAAAAGCCAAGGTTGAAAAGTCCCAGCAGGCACTGGTCGATTACGAGAGGCAAAACTTAATCGTCAATATCAGCGACAAAGAGAGTGTCGTTGAGCAGCGACTGGCTGACCTTAGCCGAGACTTGACCAACGCCGAAGGCGATCGGGTCCAAAAGGAGTCGCTCTATGAACTAGTGCGATCGAATGAATCGCAAGTGGCTTTCGTTGCTCAAAACGAGATCTTGCAGCGGCTAGAAGAAAAGTTTGCCGATCTGAAAGCGCAATACGTTGACGCCTTGGAGCAATACGGGCCAAAACATCCTAAAGTGGAGAGGTTACGGAGCCAAGTCGACGAAATTCAATCTCTCATTGACACAGAACGGAAGCGAGTGGTCGAAAGGTTGAGGAATGATTACGAGGCAGCGCTCGGCCGGGAAAAGCTCCTAGCTGCGGCAGTTGCCAAAGAAAAGGTCGGGGTCGGAGCACTGAGCCAGCTCCTGATCCAACACAATCTCCTGAAGCGTGAGTTTGATACGAATCAACAACTCTATGACAGCCTGCTTCAGCGGCTCAAGGATGCAACGGTTTCAGCCGGTCTTCGCGCAACCAACATTCATGTGGTTGACCTGGCTCGGCCTCCCAAGGTGCCTGTCCGACCTCAAAAACTTTTTAATATCGCCGTAAGCCTAGTTGTCGGGCTGATCCTCGGGGTGACGCTCGCTTTTGTAAAGGAAGCCTTGGACAGTTCGATCAAGAGCATCGAAGAGGCAGAGAGAGTTGTGAACGCTCCCGCCTTGGCGGTTGTTCCGCTCGAGCGCGAACTCCCTCACCGGCCAGCTCGATCACTCACCCGAAACAACGGCAACTCAAAGTCGAGCGGTGCAGAGTTGGCGCTCTTAAAGGAGCCGTCGTCAGCGCTCGCAGAATCCTTTAGAACCCTCCTCACTTCTGTAGTACTCTCGACGGCGCCACGGCCTCCGCAGGCGTTATTGATAACCAGCGCTACGGCTAGAGAGGGGAAAAGCACGACCGCTCTCAACTTGGCGATTGCACTCGCTCAAAGAGGAGACAGCACTCTGATCATAGATGCCGATCTTCGAAGGCCAGGGATCGCCGAGTCGCTAGATCTCGTTGATGGAGAAGGTCTCGCTGGCTACCTGACGGGAGCCCACAGCATTGAGGCGGCACTAAGACAGTTTTCTCCTGTACCTACGCTTTGGGTACTCCCCGCCGGTCCCAAGCCTCCCAACCCAGCACAATTGCTTTCCTCGTCTGCCATGGAGTCCTTACTGAAAGAATTGCGTCAGCGGTTCAAGTTCCTGGTGATCGATTCGCCACCCGTGCTTCCCGTGACCGATGCGATGATCCTTTCAACGTTCGTGGATGGTGTTGCTTTTGTCGTCGAAAGTGGGGTAACCGCCAGAGGAGCAGTGGCGCGCGCTCGCAGGGTCTTGGAGAATGCAGGAGCAAGAATTCTAGGATTGGTCCTCAATAAGGTAGACGTGCGTCATAACGGATACTACGGTTACTATGGTCATTACTACTATTCCTCCGGCTCCGGCAAGACGAAGCGAACTCCGGCTTCGGAATCAGTCAGCTCACACCTTCCAGGTTAGGATAATCGGGCGCAATTTCCTGCTCCATGGCGGTGGATACCTCATTCTCTAAGACGCGGGACGTAGCTTGGGTGGCGCCTCAGTCCGGCGGCGCTAAAACCTCGCCCTTCCGGTGACCCACGCGCTTACCGGACAGATTGTCGTTCTAACATTGGGCATCCTGCCATGCGCACGGCCAGGATTTCCGTGCTACGCCGCATAGACAACCGAGGGAGGTTCATAACCCTTGCCTCGGGACGCTAGACCAGAATCGCAGGTAAACCTGACGGTCATGAGCGACTATCAGCACAGAATATACGCCCGGTACTCCGAAGTTCGCCCTCACTACCCTGTGCCCACGAACCGGACCGAACTCCTCTCGGGCGCCGACGTTATCTTTCGCAAATTCCTGGTTCCTCTGCTGCCCGCCCGCAAAGACGCGAAAATCCTCGACATTGGTTGTGGGTACGGCCATTTCGTACATTTCCTTCAGAGCCGGGGGTACTCAGTAGCGATGGGGATTGACCTTGTCCAGCAGCAAGTGGAAGTCGGTCAGCGTTTGGGCGTGCTCAATCTTCGTCACGGCGATGCCCGCGAGTTCTTGCGCGAGTCTACCTCGCAGTTCGATTTCATCTCCGCCATCGAAGTCCTAGAGCACATTCCCAAACAAGACGTTTTGGGATTCCTCGACCTGATCCACAGTGCCCTTCGGCCCGGGGGACGACTCGTGTGCAAAGTGCCCAATCTGGGGGCTTTTTACTCGCCGACCTTCTTCATGGACTTTAGCCATGAAACACCTTTTACCGGGCCCAGCCTGAAGATGGTTTTCGAGCTCGCCAATTTCGCCAACGTGCGTGTGTCACCGATAGGGCCGGTGGCGCACGGGATGAAGAGCGCGGTGCGACTGGTCTTGTGGAAGATGATCAGCGGGGGCCTGCGGTTTGTTCAGATCGTCGAAGGCGGGCCTGGCGACAGGCTTCGCACGCTTTTCACCTCCTCCATCTTGGCTTCCGGTGACAAATCTTGAATTTGCTGATTGTTGGGGGACCGAAGGATTTCAGTGTGGCGGCTCGGTGTGAAGCGTTCGAGTGAAACCATGGGCGCGGAAATTACGCTGGGTGACATCCCGCTGAAGTCAATCATAATGACCATGTTGGCACGCCGCATTGCAGGTGGGTTCGTGTCCGCTCCTTGTCCAATTGGGCATTCTCGGGCTGGGGCTTCACGGGTGTGGCGTGAGCGCGGTTCTGGGCCCCCAGGGTCGCGGGGACTCGCTGCGCTTATTCTGTGGCCCTCAGTGTTAGGTCATGTTGGCCTCGCTGGGCATCAACCAGGCAACCGTCTTCTACCGGGGAAGACCCATGTTCTCTGTTTCCAGGACACCGCGGAGATTCACCGAGGAATTATCCGGCATATCGAAGCCATTTGGCTGCCGAAGCAGGCGTTCAAGTTCGATTCAGCTCGCCGAGGACCGAGAAACGTGTGTTATCTGAAAGCTCACCTACAACTCAACCGCCTCTCCAACGTAAACGTAATTGAGGCGGCGGTTTCCGATTGTATGGGCGAGGCCTCTTTTGACGGGGGGGCCAATGATTCGATGGGTCACCTCGCTGATAGGGGGATGCTTCGAGTGAAGGTCGTAGCTCTCGATGAACTTGTTTCAGCACGGGATGTGGCGATCCCTAGCTGCATCAAAATCGATGTTGAAGGCGCAGAGGCGCGTGTCCTCAATGGCGCTAAGGGTCTTCTGTCAAATCTGCATCCCACCGTTTTCGGTAAGCATTCACGCCGCGAGTGCTGCCAGTTCCTGAGTTCTCTACCGTACGAATTAAAACCGATAGTCGGAAGAAACGTGGATGAGACCGATGAGATTATGGCGTTTCGACCGGGATGCTAGCCCGGAAGATTGCAGGCGAGATCCGATTGAGACCCTCAAATCAAGATCTTTCTGAACCCATCTCTTGCTGGAAACTGGTCGATGATCCAGTTTGACAAATCTCGAATTGAGAAGCTCTTTTCCAGTTCACTTGTGGGCAATCTTCTTGTCACGTTCGCTGGCAACGGGTGTCTAGCGTTGCTGGGTCTTGTGACGGGAGTGCTAGTTGCACGATTGTTGGGGCCGCAGGGCCGAGGGGAACTTGCGGCCATTCAAACCTGGCCAACTAATATTGCGTCGCTCGCCATGCTCGGGCTGGCTGAGGCGACAGTCTATTTCAGCGCCCGTGAGCCGCGCCAGGCCGGAAGGCACCTCTCATCTGCCATAGCGCTTGCGTTGCTGCTGAGTCCTCCCGTGGGACTAATTGCCTACCTCCTGATGCCCGTTTTACTTAGTGCGCAGTCCGTGCATGTCATTCAGGCAGCGCGCTGGTATCTCTTGTTAATTCCCGTGATGGCCTTGGTGGGCATGCCGTTCAATGCGCTGCGGGGAAGAAGCGATTTCCTCATCTGGAACGCTCTGCGGTTGACCCCTAATATCGGCTGGCTGATAGTTCTCATCGCCGCCTGTAGCCTGCGTGCCGCAACACCTCAATGGCTGGCTGGTACGTTTCTTGTCGTTTTGTCCCTCCTGTTTGTCCCTGTTTTTGTAGTGACTCGGCGTCGCGTCCCGGGTCCTTTCACTCCTGATTACCGCCTATGGAGACCTATGTTGAGTTACGGCGCTCCCTCTGCGGTGGGATCAGTTCCGCAGATGTTCAATCTTCGATTAGATCAGATGCTGATGGCAGCACTGTTCGCGCCGCGACAATTAGGGCTCTATGTCGTTGCCGTTGCCTGGAGCGGGGCGGCCGCTCCCGCCGCGAGCGCCATAGGAGCAGTAGCTTTCCCTCGTGTGGCTTCACAGCGCTTAGCAGCGGCGGGGGCGGAAACCTTGGGGCAGACGATCCGCCTCGGAATCCTCGCGTGCGCCTGCGTCGGCGGAGTTGTCCTCATCCTTGCGCCCGTAGGGATACCTCTGCTTTTCGGCGCCCGGTTTGCGCCCGCAATCCCGGCGGCGCTGATCCTAACGGTCGCGGGCGCTGTTCTGGGCCTGAACGTGATTCTCGAAGAGGGCGTTCGCGGACTTGGCGACACGCGGGTCATCCTGTGGAGCGAGCTCGCCGGGCTGGTGACGACGATCGCGGCACTGGCGCTTCTTTTGCGCCCTCTTGGCATTGTGGGAGCTGCAATTGCATCGCTCTTGGCGTATGTCGCAGTTTGCGTTTCCCTGGTGATTCAAGTCCGAAGCAAGATCGGGTGTTCAGCGACGAATCTGCTGCGGCCCCGCAGAGCGGACTTCCTCTTCGTTCGGCAAAGGCTGCTGGCGATCCTCAAGGGATAGCTTGTGGTCAAACTAGCTGCGATTTTCTCACATCCGATCCAGTACTTCGCTCCGTTGCTGCGAGCGCTAGCAGCGCGGCCAGAGGTGGATCTGACGGTTTACTTCTGCGACCAAAGAGGAACGGTGCCCGCGCTGGATCCTGGGTTCATGGAGGACGTGGTTTGGGACGTCCCGTTGCTGGAAGGATACCGGCATAAGTTCCTGCCGGGGCTCTTTGGCGTTTCGAGGGATGACTGGACCGTCGGCCTCATCAACCCGGTGATTGTCGGAGAGCTCTTGCATCAGAGCTACCAGGCGGTTCTGGTCCACGGCTACTCAATCCTAACAAATTGGCTGGCGATGGCCGGCTGCTGGATCACGCGGACGCCAATCTTTTTCCACGGTGAAACGTACCTTCGAAGTTCGGCACCAATTCACAGGAAAATTGCGAAGGAGATCATCTTGAAGATTTTGCTGCGGAACGTAGCCGCTTGCCTTTATATCGGATCGAACAGCAAGGAATTTTATTCTCACTATCAAGTGCCAGAATCCCGTCTTTTTTTTACGCCCTACACAGTAGACAACGCATTTTTCTTTCGCTACGCTAAGAACCTGGAGCTTCAGCGAAATGCGATCCGGGCAGAATGGGGAATTCATGATAACCGACCCGTTCTCCTTTTTGTGGGAAAGCTCATCCCCAAGAAGCAGCCGCTGTTCCTACTCGAAGCTTACCGCAGATTACGCCGCCGCTTCACCTGTGCCTTGCTCTTTGCGGGTGACGGTCCCTTGCGCAGGACCCTAGAGGAGATTATCACACAGGAGAGTATTCCTGATGTCTCCATTACAGGCTTTTTGAACCAGACGGAGTTGCCCCGAGCATACACGGCGGGTGACATCCTCGTCCTCCCCTCCGCTGAGGAACCGTGGGGACTGGTCGTCAATGAAGCCATGAATTTCTCGCTTCCCATTGTGGTAAGCGATCGCGTGGGTTGCGGACTGGATTTGGTGCGACAGGGAGAGAACGGGTATGTTTTCCCGCATCAATCCGTTGACCAACTTTCCGACTCACTTGCGGAGTTAGTAGCACATCCGGAACAGCGTGAAGCTTTCGGCCATTCCTCCCTGGAGATCATAAAGGGATGGGACATAGCTCACACTGTTGAGGGGATTCTCGGAGCCCTTGGGAGGGTGACGGGTTGTTTTAGAGGTATGTAATGAACCGTTTGTCTAAATTGATTTTCCTCGAACTGCCGACGCGCGACAAGCCGCAAGTAGTACGTCCCTATCGATATTTCGCTGTGGGGAGTGCCTGCTAATCTTTCGCTAGCGCGTCGAGACTCCCGCCGAGGCGGTAGAGCATTATCAAAAGGCATACAGTTGAGCGATGAAACCATCGAAACAGAGAAAGGCAGGGTCTTGGACTATGGCTGCTCGTGGGGTTATATAGTGCAGCGCCTTCTTCATCACGGGTACGTGGCAGTAGGCTATGAAGTCTCGCGGCGCAGGGCTCGGTTTGGTCAGGGAAATCGGCGCGAACAGCGCTTGGGTGGGCTTCTCCAAGGCGCGGGCGCTCCGCCCGCAGAATTTCAGCAGCCAGGGCGTTGTGCGGGTGAGTCCGGAGTCGGGGTTCGCTGATGCAACAACCTCGGAATGGTTCGCGCGCAGTGAGTAGGTGGGTCCACGGTTCAACACACATAGATCTTCTAATTAAACTCCTCGGCTGGAAATCGACGATACTGGCCGGGGATCCTTGCGTCTACGACAGATGGCGCTGGCTTACGCGTCATCTCCGGCGAGGGCCATGGCGCACCCTTGATGCCGGGTGCGGCTCGGGTGCCTTTTCGTTGTACGCCGCGACGGTGGGTAACGAGTGCGTAGGGGTATCCTTCCAACATAATGAAGTCATGAAAGCGCGGCGGCGGGCCGCCCTGCTGGGCCTTCCCGTCGCGTTTATTCAAGGTGATCTCCGGCAGCTCGACGGGTTCGAGTGGCCTCCATTTGACCAGATCATCTGTACCGAGACTATCGAGCACATTCAGGACGACCGGAAGCTGATCCGAGACTTCGCTAGACTACTGAAACCGGGTGGCAGGCTCATTCTGAGTACGCCGTTCGAGCTGTGCAACCCATTATTCGGTGACAAGATTTCTGACCATGAAGATGGCGGCCACGTGAGGCGAGGGTACACGCATCAGCAATTGCGGAGACTGTTCGATGAGAATGGCATCTGTACCGAGTCCGAGGAATACGTGTCGGGAGTTGTTACCCAGGAGCTGACCAACTTGATTCGAATGCTTGGTAGGATCAACGGAAGGATGGCCTGGTGCCTTACGCTCCCATTCAGGGCCCTCGGCATTCTCGATCGCCCACTCACGGCCCTCACCCGACATCCATATCTCTCATTGGTCGTCGTAGGGGTAAAACGGCTTCCGGATAATAGAGAGTGAAGGGGATAGCAATTTGAAGGTTTGCATAGGGAGCGCTGGTCGCTTTCACACTTTTGATTTGGCCCGGCAGATGGAACGGCTGGGCCACCTTGGATGTGTGTACACCGCCTATCCCCGCTGGAAGGTGGATGGTCTCCCGAGTGAGAAGGTCCGGACGTTTCCGTGGCTGATGACGGCCTCTGTCGCCTTGGCCCGGATGACCGGCATTCATGCTCCGCAGGAAATTGATTGGATTATTCACGACACCTTTGACCGCTGGATGGCACGGCAGTTGCGTGCTTGTGATGTTTTCCACTGCCTTTCGAGCTTTGGGCGGCGGACCCACCGTGTTGCGCGGGAGCAGCTTGGAGCTGTCACGGTGTGTGATCGGGGGTCGTCTCATATTGCCTATCAGGACGAGATTCTCGCTGAAGAGCACAGGTTTTGGGGAATTCCATACAGGCCCATTGACCGCCGCATTGTTGATTGGGAACTGGAAGAGTACGAAGCATGTGACCTAATTACGGTGCCTTCAACCTTCGCCTATCGCTCCTTTATTGAAAAAGGCCTCCCTGAGGCGAAGTTGCGAAAGGTTCCTTACGGGGTAGACCTGTGCACTTTTCGCCCGACTCCAAAAAAAGACCGGATCTTCCGAATCATCTACGTCGGCGCGCTGTCTCTCCGGAAAGGAGTGCTTTACCTCCTGCAGGCCATGCAGGGCTTGCGCCTACCACAATTCGAGGTCTGGCTTATAGGCGCAGCCTTGCGCGAGGTGAGGCCATTGTTGGCCAAATATGATGGCTTATTTCGATACTTTGGGCCTCTCCCCCGAACCGAGCTCTATCGCTATTACAGCCAGGCTTCTGTGTTCGTACTACCCTCCATTGAGGAGGGCTTAGCCCTAGTCCAGGCGCAAGCCATGGCTTGTGGCCTTCCCGTGATTGCGACAACAAACACTGGCGTAGAAGATCTTTTCAACGATGGAGTTGAAGGCTTCATCGTTCCGATTCGTGACCCGGAAGCCATCCGCCAGAAGGTCCTGCATCTCTACCAGCACCGGGATGTACGGGACGACATGGCCCAGGCGGCTCTGACGCGTGTTCAAACCCTCCGGGGATGGAATAACTACGGGGAACAAATGCTCCGAGCTTACGAGGATGCCATTTTCGCTTCGGCAACCTCGGGCGCGCTGGAGCAAAACGCCGCCACGTTGTCAAACTGAGAGAAAACGTAGATGTCATCTGTTCGAGCCCTTCGTGGAATCGTTGCTGAACTCGGCTGACAGTGGCACGTGGCAGCCGCTTGTTCCAAGGTCGTGTGCCCCAACGCGGGTAACGCACACGAGGCGCACAGCTCGTCCACCTTCGTGGCTTGGCCTAGCCTAGCCAGCCTAGCCCCGTGTGGGCCCGGGCCTCGTGTTTCGGATCGATGTGTCGTATCACCAAGGCGACTTAGTATGAGAATCTTTGTGGTCGGGCCCCAATTTCCTGACTCCTTCGCGCGGAACATTGCCGTCACTCTGGAACAAATGCACTTCCAAGTCAGCACGGGAACTCCTGGGTGGATGGAGGGGCGA
>Ga0209059_1001329_pt1 | contig 11217 bp, 9 predicted proteins | sample GraSoiAngelo_151_FD_186165 | JGI IMG/M metagenome (GOLD analysis project Ga0209059, IMG submission 186165) | Grasslands soil microbial communities from the Angelo Coastal Reserve, California, USA - 14_1009_12_20cm (SPAdes) (version 2) | ecosystem: Environmental > Terrestrial > Soil > Grasslands ...
GCTCGTCACGGCTCGTTACCGTCCGTACGCAATCCGATGGCCGGCGCGGCGCCGGTAGGCGTCCATGCAGGCCGTCACTGCCCCAACCGACCCGACCACCCACCACCAAGCCAGAAACCGGAAGTCGTCCTGGAAGGAGCGAACCTCCCAGTTGTCCGACGGTTCGGGCCAGAATGCCTCCCACGGGTGAAAGACGACCGTGGTCAGGACGGCACCGGCCGCGCACAGTACCGTGGCGGTGGTCTTGTGCACCCCGCCCTTGGGGTTCGCGAAGGCGATCACCCGCGGGCCGCCGAAGTCCTGGCGCAGCGCCGCCACCAGCTGCTCGGCCGGGCTCTGGCCGGCCGGCTGGAACTCGATGCGCGAGGACGCCCGGGTCGACCCGCGGCGCTGCTCGCCGATGTGTGGCGCGGCGTAGTCGACCCGATCCGCTTCGTCGCGGCCCAGCAGCGCGCGGTCCAGCAGCGAACGCCAACGTGGAGGGTTCGAGGCGGCATTCCAGCCGGTCTCGCTGTGCTCCACGCCTCGACCTCCCCGCTGCCTCGCAAGTCGCGTACCAGGGTACGGCTGTCCGTCCGGTCTGACGACGGTCGTGCCACCGGTACTAACGGTGCGAACGGCGTTCGCGGAGTAGTTGCCAGCACTGGCTTTGGAAGCGGCGTGGCCACGGGCAATGCTCGCTCCTCCGGTCAAGCGGCAGTGCATCAGGCAGGCTTTGGAGACGCTGACGTTGCGGCTCCTCCGACCGTACAATCGCGCCCCGCTGCGCAGGCCGCCGCAAGAATCATTCCGGCCGAAATTATCTCTAAACCCGTCCCAGCCTACACGCCAGAAGCCCGCTCCCAACGGATTGAAGGGGAAGTGCTTCTGGAAGTCGTGTTTGAAGCGTCCGGCAAGTTGCGCGTATTGCGAGTGGTCCGCGGGCTCGGACACGGCCTGGATGACTCCGCCGTACGAGCCGCGGAGCAGATCCGCTTCAAACCAGCCTTGAAAGACGGTCAGCCCTCAGACTCGACCGCCGTGGTTCACATCATTTTCCAGCTAGCGTAATCGCTGCAGAAGGTCCTATGACTATCGTACGTTCGGGCTTGCTCTTGCTTGCATTGGGGGGCGCATTGGCCGCCGCTCAGGATTCCCCCTCGCCTCTCGGACAGACTGAGACGGGTTCTTCGCCAACCGTGTCGAGCGCCCCGGCCCCAGCGCAAGCTGCGCCTCCGGCAGCCACCTTGAACGATGTGATGGATCGCGTCGTGCAGCGGGAGCACTACTTCATGGCGCAGATGCGTCATATGCATCCCATGGTCGAGACCTATCTGCAGGATCTGAAGAACGACGCCGACGGCCATCCGGATCCAGTAAAGGATCAGTACTTCCTTGGTCGTCTTGATATGTCGGAAGGCGCGGAAGACGTTTCGTTTGTCGGGCAGCCGGGATTCGGGCACCGCATGCTGAGCAAACTTACTGGCGTCTATTCCCTGCACTACCTGCCGATGGGCTTCGCGCAGATGGTTGTGCTCGACACTGATTTCCAGAAGAAGTATTACAAGTTCACGTTCGTTCGTCGCGAGTTTTTGGGAGAACTTCGGTGCCTTGTCATCGATGTGCAGCCCCGTGAAGGCGAAAAGTCAGTGCGATTCCTTGGCCGCATTTGGGTCGAGGATCAGGATTACAACATCGTTCGCTTTAACGGAACTTACTATCCACAGCCCAAAGTGAACTTCTTTTTCCATTTCGACAGCTGGCGCCTGAACATGCGGCCGGGAACGTGGCTGCCGGCGTATGTCTACACCGAAGAATCGAATTTGAAGACTGGACTTACAAAGACCCTGCACTTCAAGGCGCAGACGCGCTTGTGGGGTTATGACTTGAAAGGGCTGGCTAAGAGTGAGGAGTTCACGCAAATCCTCGTGGATGCACCGCAGACGGTGAAGGATCAAAGCGATGCGGCCGCGGACCCGAGTCCGGTAGTGGCGCAGCGCATGTGGGAACGCCAGGCGGAAGACAACGCGGTCGAGCGTATGCAGAAGATTGGCCTGCTCGCGCCTCCGGGCGAAGTGGACAAAGTGATGTCCACTGTCGTCAACAATCTGCTGGTCACGAATAACATCGACCTGCAGAGCGACTTTCATTGCCGCGTGCTGCTTACTTCGCCGCTGGAATCGTTTACCATCGGCCACACGATTGTCGTAAGCCGTGGACTGCTCGATGTGCTTCCTGATGAGGCTTCCCTGGCGCTGATTCTGGCGCATGAATTGAGCCACATTGTGCTGGGACATCCGTTCGATACCAAGCTGGCGTTCAACGACAAATTGTTTTTCCCGGATGAGCAGTCATTCCAACGCCTGGATTTCAAACAGAGCCGCGGCGATGAAGAGGCAGCGGATACCAAAGCGCTGGAACTGCTGAAGCATTCCCCCTATAAAGACAAACTGGCCAACGCTGGGCTATTTATGAAGGCCCTGCAAGAGCATGCGCCGGCGCTGCCACAGCTGATTCGTCCACACCTGGGAAATAGTCTGGCTGGCGCCAATCGACTCACGAATCTGATAGCCTCCGCTCCGGCTCTGGATCCGAAACGTCTGGACCAGATCGCGGCCTTACCGCTGGGTGGGCGCGTCAAGGTGGATCCCTGGAGCGATCAGGTGGAACTGACGAAAGCGAAGCCGGTAGCCCTGACCTCGGCACGCGAGAAGCTGGAATTCGAGATTACGCCCTTCTTCCCGTACCTCACTCGATTGTCCAGCGGCGGAGAGAAGATGGCGCAGACCACACCTGCATCCGCTGAGAATCAGCCTAAGTAGCTCGCGGCCAGGGAAGATTGCAGAATCCACCGCTAGACGGAAGGGTAGTCCGGAGGCAGGGGCTCAACCGTGTGCGAGGATGAACTCGCGGAACGAGGCGGAGCGCTTACTGAATCGCGCTTCCAACTTGCGAAAAGACATTGTTCGCGTTCGATCCGATCAGCCGGATCGTGCCCACGACAATGACAAGAATGACGGCCAACATGACGGCGTATTCCGCGATGTCCTGGCCTTGTTCATCATTCCATAGCTGTTGCAGAAGGTGTGCCACTGGGCTCCTCTCTTAAGAAAACCTTGGATTAATAGCCCCTTTGAACGGGATGAGACGGTGCAGCAGTCTCAAAAACACTACCCCAAAGCGTTCCAGTTAGCTCAAGTTTAGCTTTAGGGCATGCACACGCCAATGGCACTGAAGTGCCACACGCCATTCTGAGGTAAGCGACGGCTGCGCAGACACTTAGTTGATGCTTTTCAGAGGTAACGATTGATTCACGGCAAAGAGCGCCAGTTCCAGGCGGGTCGAGACTCCCAGCTTGTCGAAGATGTTGCTGAGGTGATGTTTGACCGTGTCTTCGCTGATCTTGAAGTACTCCGCGATTTCCTTGTTGGAAAAGCCGGCGACAACAGCGGAAACGATTTCGAGTTCGCGGGGCGTGAGCCCAAATTTGCGTTGGCGGGCCTCGTCGTGGGACGACTGCATCAGGGTTCGCAGATACTGCACCAGGTTTGAAACGCTCTCGCGCCCCACCCAATACTCTCCGGCCATGACGGTCTGGATCGCTTTCAATAGGAGTTGGGTGGCGGAGTCTTTCAGGACGATTCCGCGGGCGCCCAGCTGCAAAGCTTCGACGATCTGGGCTTTTTCTGCCGCGGCGGTCAGCAGAATCACTCGCACCTGCGTGACATTGCCGGGGGCACTCAAATCCCGAAGCGCCTCCAGGCCAGGATGCTTGGGCATGGCGAGATCGAGCAGAAGGATGTCAGGCTTCAGGTGACGGACCAACTTGACGGCCTCAGCGCCATCGGAGGCCTCTCCCAGGACCTTGAAGTCGGCCTCGGCTTCCAGAAGGCGCCGCAATCCGTCACGAAAAATCGGATGATCGTCGGCGATGACTAACCGAACCGGTTGCGACTTTCTAAAATTCATGCGGCACGTTTCCGTTCCGAGGCACAATCACCTCGAGGCGCGTTCCCTGACCCGGATTTGATTCTACCGTGAGTTCCCCGCCCAGCAAGCGTACACGTTCTCGGATGATCATGGGCCCAATCCCCGCTTGCTGCATTTGCTGTTCATTGTAGCGGCCCGCAACGGACAGGCCCTTGCCATCATCTTCCACCGTGAGACTCCACTGGTCGGCCTGAGACGCGAGGCGGATTAGCGCATGACGCGCTCCACTGTGTTTGCGCACGTTCACCAGCCCTTCCTGCACAATCTTAAGGAACTCCTGGCACATTCGTTGAGGCATATCGAGTTGCACGATGTCGGTGACGAAACGCGCGTTGATCCCGGTCTCTCGTTGAAACCTTTCCACGGCATCTCTCAGCACGAGGAGCAGCTTCTGGGAATCGACATCAATGGCTTTCATCTGCTGCATGAGTTCGCGTAATTTCAGAACCTCTTCGCGCAGCAAACCCTGAATTCTTTCCAGCTCTCCATCAATCGGTCGATTCGCCTCGGCCTGGCGGCGCAAGACATCTACTTGCATCTCTACGGCGATCAGCGATTGCACGGCGCCGTCGTGCAATTCCCGGGCAACCCGCGCTCGCTCTGCGGCATAAGCGCGGCGGCGCAGGCGATGTAATAGATACACGTTGTAGATCGCGGGACCAACCTGGCGCACAATGTCGAGCAGAAAGCGCAACTCCTCTTGCTTTTCGCCGCCCCACGTGGGATTGAACAGAAACACGCGGCCGCGCCAGTCGGTGCCAAACGTAAAGGCAACGCTGACGACGGAATCGAAGGATTGCAGCTGGCGCAACTGAGAAAATGCAGCCAAGTTGTTTACCGGGACAGTATGGCCGGAATCGTCCAGAGCTAGAGTTTTCCATTGCTCACGAGAAAGGGAGGCGTAAGAGACCTCGCTGGGATATTCGTCGAGATAGGTCTTGGCATCGCGCGCGCCCGATTGCAGCCAAGTGAAGTCGCTGCTCCCATTTCCCTTCGTGGGATTCAGTTCTCCAAGGAAGACTCGCTTGCTGTGGATCTCCTGGGAGGCCATCATCACGCGGGATGCGCCGTACAGGGACATGATTTCCTGGAAGATTTTGTCGATAGTTCCCGTGAGCCCGGCCTCTACGCGTGCCCGCGATAACATTCCGGTGACCAGAGCCTTTTCTGCGCGCAACTGCTTCTGCCGCTCCGCCAGATAGCCTAGAAGAAGGCCCATGACAAGGAGGTAGATCGCTTCCATGAAAAGGCGCTTCGGTTCAAAGGCCTGAACGTTAATGTGTAACCCGGTTAATGCACGCAGAGGCAACGAACCTTGTGGCCAGACGTGCAGAATGATGAGACTCTCCATCCACAATAAGCCTGCCTCAGCTGCAGCCGTGCTCAAAGTCTCCCAAAGGCCCCAGCGATAGGCTGCGGCGGCGAGCACGAAGAAGAAGAACAGGAAAAATGGAGTGCGAGGGCCCTCGGCGAAAATCGAGATCACGGCGGGCCAGGCAATATCTCCAGCATGCACCATCAAGCGAAAGGCCGCCGTGGACTGTTGCCGCCTGCGTAATAACATCAGGATCAAGATCCCGTTCGCCAGGTAGAAGACAAACAGGCCATAGGCGGCCCAGGAGTGACCCAGCAGTTCGGTGGGGTCCATGCGGATGGCGACCAGGGTCGAACCCGCCAGGAACACACGCGCAGTGGCGAGCCAGCGCTCGATGCGGCGCGTCTCCCCAGGGTCGGGAGGGACTTTCAGTCTCCAGGGTTGTCGATAACGCTTAACGCGCGGATTCAAAGATTGCGTTCTCCACGAGCGTGGCGGCTAGCTCGCATATTAGTGAAAACAATGTTGAACGAGCAAGCAACAAGACCGTGATTCGGTGCTGGGACGACGGCGCGAGCCTTATCATAGCTGGTCACAGGTTACTTGCGTAACCATTCTCGAGGTGGATTCGCGTCTAGAATGAGGACCCGAGGGAGTGTCCTGGTGGGCAAGGGGTTGAAGTTGTGGCTGGCGGCGGTGGCGCTCGTTTTGGCGACGGCGATCGTGTCTGCGCTGTTTCTGCCACGCTCGTTCGGCCTTACCGCGGCCAGTGACATCGTGCAATGCCTGCTGCTGATTTCCGGCACGGCCGCTTTTATTCCAGCCGCAATACGTAGTCATGGCCGTCTGCGGCTCTTCTGGTCTCTGGTTGCGGCCGGAGTGGGCCTATGGCTGGGCTACCAGCTTTTCTGGACCTATTACGAGCTCGTGCTGAGGCGGGATGTTCCCGACCTGTGTGCGTGGGATATTGTGCTATTTCTGCACTTCGTTCCGCTGATGGCGGCCCTTGCTCTGCGTCCTCACGTGCCCCGGGATGAGTATGCCGCCCGACTCGGGCGGCTGGATTTCGCACTCCTGGCGGTCTGGTGGTGCTATCTATACGTCCTCATCGTTATGCCCTGGCAGTATGCCGTGCCCAAGATTTCGGCTTACAATCGCAATCTCAATGGCGTTTACAACGCTGAGAAAATCGCGCTGCTCGGCGCATTGCTGATTTGCTGTGCGACCAGTAAAGGGGGATGGAGAAAATTCTATACAAGCCTGTTCGCGATGAACTTCTGCTATTCCTTCGGTTCTACCGTCGCCAATTTGGCGCTGGCACGGAATGCGTATTATAGCGGCAGTCTTTACGACATCCCGATGATTGCGGCAATGGCGAGCCTTACCTGGATTGGTTTACGAACGAGAGTGGATCGCCCAGGGGCGGAAATTCCTCATGCCTTCACTGCCTACGGAGTCTGGATCGCACGCTGCAGCATGATCGCTGTGTTTTCGCTGCCTGTGTTCGCAGCCTGGTCGATTGCCGATGTTCAGGTTCCGGGGCCAATTCGGACATTTCGGCTGGTGCTGACACTTCTGGCTGCATTCTGCCTGGGAATCATGGTGTTTGTGCGACAGCAACTGCTGGACCGGGAATTAGTTCGGCTGCTCAACCAGTCGCGCACGGCATTCGACAATCTGAAGCGGCTGCAGGCACAAATCTTGCAATCAGAGAAGCTGGCATCCATCGGCCAATTGGTCGGCGGTGCGGCACACGAACTCAACAATCCGATTACCGCCATGCTGGGGTATTCGGATTTGCTGTTGAATACTCCGCTAACTCCAGACCAGCGTCCGAGCGCGGAAAAGATCGGCCTGTACGTACGGCGGACGAGGTCACTCGTGGCCAGCCTGATCAGCTTCGCGCGGCAGACGCCGCTGCCCAAGAGCCTGGTCGATCTCAACACTCTGGCGCGCACCGCCATCAAACTGGCGCAACCACAATGGGAAGGCCTGCGAGTTGAGATGCGCCCGAATTTTGATCCAGAGCTTCCGAAAGTGATCGGGGACTCAAACCAGTTGCTGCAGGTCTGCCTGCAGCTGCTGGCCAACTGCCTGCATGTGCTGACGGAGCGAGGTGGACGAATTCTCACGATCAGCACGCACGCTCATGCAGGCATCTGTGTACTTCAAATTGCCACAGAGAAGCTTCCCAGCACCGACACTGCGCCTCGAGACGCCGAAAACAATCTGGCCTTAAGCGCGTGTCAGGGCATTCTTCAGGAACACCGAGGTCAATTGTGCCGTGAATCCAGCGCGGATGGATCGGTGCATCTTCGGGTAGAACTGCCGGCCGCCGACCCGGTTCCCGCCAAGCCCAAAGAGGCTACAGTGCCGGTGATGTGGCAATCTCGACCGTACGCTTGAGTTGACCGCAAGCCGCAAAGATGTCACGACCACGCGGACGGCGCACGAAGGTCAGAATTCCAGCATCCCGGAGAATCTGCTGGAAGGCGGCAACTGCATCCGCATCTGGGGTGGCAAAGGCTATTCCCGGTCCAGGGTTCAAAGCAATCAAATTCACGCGCGCGCGGGTACCCAGGAGGAGTTCAACCACTTCCCGGGCGTTTTCCCGCGAGTCATTCACCCCCTGCAGCAGGACGTATTCGAAGGTGACGCGTTCGCGATTGCGCAGCGGGAATTCGCGGGCTGCCGCCATGAGCATGTCCAGGTTCCACTTGTTATTGAGGGGCATCAGGCGACTGCGCAGATTGTTGTTGGAGGCATTCAGCGAAATGGCCAGTCGGGGGCGTATGACTTCCTGACCGAATTGCGGGATGCGGGGAACGATTCCGGCTGTCGATACGGTCATTCGGGACTCTGCTAGTCCTGCTTCATGTACCAGCAAGCGAACGGCTTTGATGAAATTGTCGTAGTTGAGGAAGGGTTCCCCCATTCCCATGAAGACGAGATTCACGCGGTCATGCTGCGGGGAAACGTTCTGATCATTCAAGACGGCCAGGACCTGTCCGGCAATCTCTCCGGCACTTAGGTTGCGTTTTACTCCGAGCAGAGCAGTCAGGCAAAACTGGCAATCTACGGCGCACCCCACCTGGCTGGAGACGCAGATCGTGGCCCGACTCCATCCCCGACCACTGCTGTCTGCGGGACTGATGGTCTCCAGTCCTTCATCCGCCTCTCCGCCGTCCCCTTCCGGCATCCAGACCGTCTCCACGCTCTGGCCGTCGGGAAATCCGATCAGATAGCGTACTGTCCCGTCCTGCGAGAGGAATCTCTGTTCAATCCGGGGCAGCCCCACGACAACACTCGCTTCCACCAGTTTCGCCCTCAGTTGCTGGGGCAGAGTCGAGATCTTGTCGGCTGAATCAACCCGCTGCCGGTAAACCGCGTCAAGAATCTGGTTGGCACGGTAGGGGGCCTCCCCCAAGCTGCCCATCAGCGACAGGAGGTCAGCTCGATCCATTCCGAGGAGAGTGTTTTGTGGAAGCGGGTTCATGGTAGCAATGTTTAAGAGGACGGCTGGCAGTCAGATAAGGACCTTCGAGAAGCCCTCGACGCCCCGACCATCAATCTGCAACTCTTTGATTCTACATGTATTAACTATTCTCGCACGCCTTCCCGCGCTATGTCAGAATAGATCAGGCCCTCCGCCGCAGGTTCACTGGAGTTTTACCCAATCCGTTGGATGGCAGGATCCGCAATCATGGTTCAGGAACCGCGTAACATTCGTCGCCAAAAATTGCCCAATGGGCTGACCATCATCACGGAACAGATGCAGCACATCCGCTCGGCCTCGATCGGAGTATGGCTGCAGACCGGTTCGCGGGACGAAGATGCGCAATGGAATGGGATCTCGCATTTCATCGAGCACATGGTTTTTAAGGGCACCAAGAGCCGTACGGCCGAAGAGATTGCCCGGCAGGTCGACTCCATTGGCGGGAACATGGACGCTTTCACCGCCAAAGAATGCATCTGCTTCAACGTCAAAGTGCTCGATGAGCATGTGCCGACGGCCCTGGATATTCTGAGCGATCTGGTTCTCAACCCCGTGTTTGACGCGAGCGATATTGCGCGGGAGCGCGGGGTGATCATGGAAGAGATCAAGATGGACGAGGATAACCCCGATTACCTGGTGCATGAGATCTTTACCCAAAACTTCTGGAAGGACCATCCACTGGGGAAGCCGATCCTGGGGACGAAAGAGACGGTAAAGCGGTTCGAACGCGATTCGGTGGTCGACGCTTACACGCACCGATTTGCTCCCAGCAACATCATCGTTTCGGCGGCGGGCAATCTGGACCACGATCGCTTCGTGGAACTGGTAACCGGGAAGTTCGAGCATATGAAGCCAATGAACAACGGCTTTCATTCGTCGGCGCCCAAAATCATCTCGCGTATTACTCTGCGCAACAAAAAGGCGTTGGAGCAAGTGCAACTGTGCATCGGGGTGCCCGCCCATCCGATCGCCCACGAGAAGCGGCACGCGGGATACATTCTCAATACCGTGCTGGGCGGAGGTATGAGTTCCCGGCTCTTCCAGAATATTCGCGAGCGTCAAGGCCTGGCCTACTCCATCTACAGCGATCTCAATCCGTACCGCGATACCGGATGCCTGGCCGTGTATGCCGGAACTTCGCTGGCTTCAGCGTCGAAAGTCGTGCAATCGGTGGTGAGCGAGTTTCGCAAATTGAAGAGCGAACCGGTGCCAGAGGAAGAACTGAAACGCTCCAAGGCGCAATTGAAAGGCAGCCTGATGCTGTCGCTGGAATCGAGCACCTCGCGCATGTCGAACCTGGCGCGGCAGGAGATGTATTTCGACCGGTTCTATGACCTGGATGAACTGATCGCGCGCATTGAAGCCGTGACCGCGGAAGACCTGACGAAGCTGGCCAATGAATTCTTCAAAACTGAATCGGTTGCGGTAACGGCCCTGGGAAACTTGAACGGGCTGAAACTGACGCGCGACCAGCTAGCCTGCTAGCTCGAAACACTCACCCCCGGTCCGCGGGCGTCCGTCGGTTGTAACTTTGCTCCGGGTTGTTCATCCCATGTTGGCCCGCAGGTAGAAACCTGCCGCACATCAATTTCACCGAGGAGAATTCATGAAGAAGCTTTTGAGCAGTCTGGCGCTGGCGTGTGCCCTGGCAATGTCGATGACGGTCTTTGCCCAGGACCAGATGAAACAGGATGAATCGATGAAGAACGACGCTCAACCCAAGACGATGAATAAAGACCAGATGAAGAGCGACAAGAAGAGCAAGAAGGGGGCGAAAAAAGATCAGATGAAGAAGGACAGCATGAAGCACGACAGCATGCAGGACAATATGAAGCACGACGACATGAAGAAAGATGAAATGAAGAAGAACTAGGCGGCGACGAGCGTGCCTCGTCCGACCGGCGATTTGGCCGCACCGGGCGGGGCCTTTTAATTTATGCCGTGCGAGTTCCCGTGATTCGCTTTACTCTCCCCCATCCTGTTTGGGGCCGGCGATGTCTGGTTCCGACGTTGCTTCCATTTCAAGCGAGGTCCGGCCCGCACTCGCGGTCTGCAGATACTTCCGCAGGCATCGCACGCAGGGCACATACCCCTGGTCTACGGCTTCTTTGGCGGTCAGCGTTCTTTCCCGCTCTTTGTTGTGAATGAACTCGCAACCTGGAACATGAAACTGTTTGGCGTCGGCAGATACCACCACCACCATGTCGGGTGGAATATTGCGCGCGGGCTGTGCGTGCGCCGACAGCAAGGGCTCCGGCACAGTTCGTGAACTCGCGATGCGGACTCCCCCGGTAATCAGCAGCAGCGCGGCGAGAGGCACTAGCCAGGCCGACCATGGAGACCAGCTTCTGCCCGGAGATGGCCGGCTCTGAGCCAGCCGGTGTTGTAGCCTTGATCCGAATCCCGAGGGCACTTCGATCATGCGCTCGTCGCTGTA
>Ga0209059_1001333_pt1 | contig 11213 bp, 10 predicted proteins | sample GraSoiAngelo_151_FD_186165 | JGI IMG/M metagenome (GOLD analysis project Ga0209059, IMG submission 186165) | Grasslands soil microbial communities from the Angelo Coastal Reserve, California, USA - 14_1009_12_20cm (SPAdes) (version 2) | ecosystem: Environmental > Terrestrial > Soil > Grasslands ...
AAACAAGTCGCGGAGTTCCGCGAAGACGGGGGAAGCAGTTTCTGCTCGGTAGTAGGTACGACGGCCTTCTTGCCTCCTTTGCAAGATGCCGCTTGCAGCGAGAGCTTCAAGTTCCCGCTGAAGGCTCGATGGCGAAGTCTCTAGGTGCGCCGCTAGTTCGGAAAGATACCAAGACCTTTCGGGAGAAAGTAGCGTGGCCGCCAGAATTTCCTGCCGAACAGCCGGGAAAAGAGCAGTGAGGATAGGTGAAGTACGCATTTTGCGTATATATTTACGCAAAACACGTAAAGTGTCAAGAACCCACTTTTATAGGTGAGGCGGCAACAAGAGAGCGGCGAGGGCAAAAAGGCCATAAAGATGCATTTTAAGCAAGGACGCAGGCTCGCACTTGCCCGCGTCATAGCTATGAAGCAAGCTGTGAAAACGGAGGAGGCGGCCGGGCTCGGGCTTCGAGACAGGAACTGAACCCCGCGGGCTCCTCCCCTTAGTTGCGACAAGACGCCGCCCGCCATTTTTGACAGATGGGTCGATCTAATTGGTTAGCCCGTGATGAAATTAATGCGAAGAAAAAGACACAAGCTTTAGATACCAGCACCTCCAACCCGCTGCCCCGGCACGGGCGCGGGCCCAGTGAATCGTCCTGCCCGCGGACACAGGAAGCGAAAAGCAGAAAGCCGGACGCGATTGTATGATGAACTTGGCTTCCAGCAATCTCCCCCCTCGCCCCGAGGGATGCGCTGGATTGCACCCTGAGGATTTTGCTGCAACTCTAGATGTATGAGGTCCACGAGGCCATCTTCGGCAGGCAAGTGGGGTATGGCCCTCCTAGTAATCGTCGGCCAAAGTATTGGCGCTCCCGTCCCTGCCCCGGTCTCGCATCTGCCGGCGAAGCTGCAACTGGACGTTAGTCGGCTGGCGCGTAAGGTATTCGATAATGAAGTCCAGGCGCAAATCCACGATCAATCTTTATGGTGTTACCGCAAGTTGAAAGAAGAGGGAGACAAAGAAAAGCTTTTCGCTGTGTGCGAGACAAAGGACGGAGAAATTGAAAGGATCCTGGAGGTGAACGGCCAGGAATTGAATCCCAAGCAGTGCCAGGCCGAGGATCAGCGCATTCAGAAAATGCTGGATGATCCAGACCAGATGCGGCAACAGCGGAAAAAGTTGGAGGAGGACGGCAAGCTGGAACGAGATCTGTTGAAAATGTTCCCGGAAGCCTGCCGATTTCAGTACGCCGGCATGCAGGGCAATCTCATCAAGCTGGAATTCACCCCCGATCCTAATTTCCGTCCCTCGAGTCGTGTGGCGCAGGTCTTTCACCATATGGAGGGAAGTCTGCTGGTAGACGGTGAGCAGAAGCGCCTGGCGGAAATCGAAGGGCAACTGACCAGCCCGGTGAAGTTCGGATGGGGATTGTTGGGACACTTGGACAAGGGCGGCAAGTTCCTCGTCAAGCAGCAGGACATGGGATCGGGACACTGGGAGTTGACCATGCTGGATGTCGAGATGAATGGAAAAGCGTTGCTCTTCAAGACCATCTCCGTGCGAGAGAAGGAGATCGATACAGATTTTCGACAAGTGCCGGAGGGCATCAGGCCTCAAGAGGCCTTTGAGCTGCTGCGCCGGGAATGGCCGCTCGCGTCGTGCCCCGAAGCTGACTGCAGCAAGGCCCCACGCGTTGATCCAAATTAACTTGTAGATCGTCCGGTCAGCTCGAAGTTGGGTTCAAGGTCGCATTTCTCCGCTCGCGCAGCCGAAAAGCTTTCGCCTTCCGGGTCGCAAGAGCCGAAGCTCGAGGCTTCGCGAACCTCCTTCGATGCGTACTAAGTCCCTTGCTACCTTGGCGATGGACAAATCAAGATTTAGCTTGACTTCTCATGGGACAGGTTTAACATAAGGCGTATTGGAGAGTGATCCCGTGCCATCCACCACGACGAAGAAGTTCACTCCTGAAATTGATGCGCAGCTGTACGAGGAGATGGTTGCGGTTGCCAAGCAGAACGGACAGCCACAGCGCTACGTGCTGGAGCGGGCATTGGAGTTCTACCTCCACAACGTGGTTCCATCCCATCGCCTAGTCCGTCCAGAGGTGCTGGAAGCTTCCCGCCGCTCCAACGAGCAGTACCGGAAGTTGTACGAGAAGCTGGCCCACACCAAGTAAATGGCCCAGCGTGCCTACCTCACCGTAGCCGAAGTCCTAGCCATTCATCATCGGCAGATCGAAACCTACGGCGGTTCCCACGGCCTGAGAGATGTAGGGGCTTTGGAGGCCGCCGTTTTCCGCCCTCAAACTGGCTATTACAACAACCTGGCAGAAGAGGCCGCGGCCCTGATGGAGTCGCTGGCGAATATTCACCCCTTCCTCGACGTCAACAAGCGCGTCGCATTCGATGCCACTCACACCTTCCTACTGGTGAACGGCCTCACCATCGAAGCAGATCCCGCAGAAACCTACGCTTTCATGGTCGACGTGATTGCCGAAGGCAGGTTTCGCTTTTCCGCGATCCTCGATTGGCTCAACGGCCACATCAAAACTCTATAGCTCCTCGGTTGCCCCTCTCAACATTCTACGTTGGGTGAGAGGGAGCCCCTTTTGACGAGCGATGCAATCTTGCTCGGGGAAGGTGGGATGCCAATTCGGTCGCTGTGGGCCCCACCTATGCTCTTACCCGGGAATGCGTCAAATCCTGCGTCGAAACTCGCGATCCGGCGGATTCCAGTTTGTTATAATCATCATCAGGGCATGCGGATCTGTGAGTCCCAGAGCAGAACGGGTTTCGAAGTTGTGGGCGCGAATTTCGATGACTTGCCTCTCCGCCCGACTCTCAAGTTTAATGAACACGTTGAACGAACTCGTCGATATTGCTTCTGATCGCGTGGTAGGTTGAAACAGCTCATGTGTGGGTTGCCGCGGCCTTTACGGGCTCTTCCGGAAACTTCTTAATTCTTAGCCGTTCTGAAGGATCCGATGCCGACAGTCAGCCGATTCGTTATTTGGGAAAGGCCTCCGGATTTCCGCAAGACCCATCCGAAACTGGCGAGCGTGCTCGGCGAGGTTGGTATCGAATCGCTCGACAGCGTCCATGGCCGAGAGCCTTCGTTTCTGGGACGAGATGTTTCGGATATCGAGCGGCTGCTTGTAAGCTCACATCTCGGCATGCTAGCTCACGCATGGTGGCCGCCAGGAGAAGCCACGCCGGACTGCATGCTCGATCAAAGCGTGGAGGTTCTCGAACTCAACGCACGATCTAGCACCTGTCTATCGAACGCCGGGATCCGGACGATCCGCGATCTCCTGCGGCAAAGCGACAACGATCTCCTGCACATCAAGAACCTGGGCCGCAAATCCTTGCGAGAGATCCGAGAGAAGCTCGCCATCTTCCAATGCGAAGGCGGCCTGCCTCCTCCAGAAATCCGCATCGAACCGGGCTGGTTCCCTCTTGCGGCTCTGCTTTCCTTCGAAGCTCTTGGCATACCAACGAAAACCACGAGGATCCTTCGGCAGGCGGGAGTCGACGATGTGCACGATCTACTGATCCGAAGCCCGTCGGAAATCCAAGAAGCATTTCTGTCGGATTCGAGAGCCTGGCGGAAACTGCCTGCGCAACTGGCCTGCTTCCGACTGTTTCTCGGCACACCGCCGCCCTCCTTTGTAACAGCCTATCTGCAGAGCTTCCGCTCGGCCTTTCGTGGGGACATCGAGAGCGCCCTCCCGCACCTGGGCCGGACCCTGAGCGCCGCGTTGGCCCGCTTGCAGAGGTCCACCGCGGCTTATCTCGAAGAGGAACTCGAGTTTTCAGTTCGCGAGGAGGGACGCGAACGGCATTTGCCGATCATTCGCAAACTCCTTGGGTGGGATGGTGGCACAGGGACGACATTCGAAGGCGCGGCACGCGAGTTCGGGCTCACCGGCGAGCGCGTCCGGCAGATCGCGAGAGCGTGGATATCGAGGTTTGCGGGGGAGAAAGCTGTTCTCCTTGACCACGCCATACGGTTCATCGCGAGACGTGCGCCCGCTACGGCGAACGAGCTTGAGGCGGCGCTCCTCCATGAAGGAATCCTGCGCACCCCGTTTCGACTGGAGTCTCTGTGGGCCACGGCTTGTTGGTTCGATATCCATCCGGGCTGGGCGGTTCACCAGTGGAATGGCGTTCGGTTCGTAGCGAATACGACTGACCTGGAGGCCATCCGGAATTTTCATGCCGCGGCCCGCAGAGGAGTAAGCCGCTTCGGAGTTACAAATAAGGCTTATGTGATGGCGGGGCTGCCTGTCGAACCATCCGCTGGCTTCGCCGATCTATGTTGTTCCCTTCTCGAAGACCTTCACTGGCTGGACGACCAGCACGAATGGTTCTGGCTGCCCGCAGCGCGAAATCCCATCGAGAAGCGCCTCGCAAAAGTCCTGCGCGCTGTTCCGCAGGTGAGCATCGAGGTTGCCCGCGCCGGCGTGCTGCGCGATCGCCACATGGATGGCGTTGACCTCCCCGCGGAGGTTTTCCGGTCCTTGTGCGAGCTGCTGCCCTGGTGCCACATCGAAGGAGAAATTGTTGCTGCAGGCAAAAACCTCCCCCAAGCACACTACAGGAGCGCGGCCCGGTGATGCAGAGGGAGGACCTGTTCCGCATCGCGCGAACGCAGGGCGTCAGTGAAGCCGGCGTCGAGCGAGTGCTGTCCAACAGCAGTGTTGTCAGAATGCAGCAGATCCCGGCTTCATTGGAGTCATTAGGCCGTGCGCCTGGCCAAAGAAACCTATGGCCTGATCGGATCGAGCTTGGGAACCGTGGAGCCAACCTTGGAACCCACGCGGTCCGGAACTCGTCGAGGCCGAGCCGGATAGCGAGCTATTGCTCAACCATACAGGACCCTCGAAGAAATACGGCGCAGCCCGGGCTGGCCCCGGCCAAAATTCTTGGCGTGCAGCAACCTCGAGTCTCTTTGCTGATGCGGAACCGCGCCGGTAACTTTAGGCGTTGCCACCAACCTCACGATAATAAAGGGTGTTTCCGTCTGCGCTGAAGGCGATCCCAATGCGGCCGGATTCGTCCTGGTAAATTTCGTTGAAGTTGGAATCCAAAAGATCAGAAAGCCCCCAAACCCAGCAGGTTCAGCGCAGACGGCATACTTGCTGGCATCCTTATTGGCCGCGAGACCAACGATGTACCCGCCGCAAACCAATTACCTGGTTGCGCATGCAGATGAACTACGACCTTGCCCGGGCGATGAAGAGCGAGAATAAGATCAAAGTCGTGCGTTACAAACCCACACATGCGGCAGCCTGACCTCGCGATCCCTGGTGTAAGCTGCTCTTCTCTTCCGGCCACCTTTTCCTCAATCTGGAGCGTCCATGCGCAAACGCCGCGTCTCTTAGCCATCACGACAGCGAATGGTGAACTTCGACTTTTTTGTCACTCATAACTTGGAATTGACAGCAAACAGACTCACCGCGATCTTGTCCATCGGTTCAAAAAACTCCGCTGAATCCGGCCAGTTCCCATGGCGAGCACATCGGCGAGGCTGGGCTGTTTCGTGTTCTTTGCCAACACCGGCCTAAACGCCCCATGGACAATGTTCCAAGCTTTAAGTCTAGGGCGTTAGGTAACGCGGCGGCGGGGTGAGATTTGAAATCCGCACAATCGTCGGGAAACAGGAAATTGGGGAAACTGACGAATTACTTCGGGATTGGCCGTCCAAACACAATCGCCAACGCAACGAAGCGGACCACCTCTTCGGTTGTCGACTACTCGCTCACCTTACTCGGGCGCTGTGTTAGAAATTAAGCTTTAGGCCTAGCTGCATGACGCGATTCGGTTCGCCAATAGCGATCACCGTTGCCGAGGATGGCAGTGAAGCCGAGACGCAGCAAGTCCGGGCGAAAATACTGCTCTGCACGCTGGGCGACCCGGATGTCGCGTTCCGCGGATTTTCCCAGTTAGTGTGGTTCAGCACGTTGAAGACTTCGGCCCGGAACTGCAGCTTAAAGCGCTCCGTCAGGCCGAAATTTTTCAGCAGGCCAGAATCCAGATTCCAGAAGTTCGGTCCCTGCACGATGTTGCGTCCATTACCTTGCTGTCCTGGAGGCGGGATGCAGAAAAACGTCTGCGTGCCGGTGACGTTGACGCAGTTGTAGTTTGGATCCGCAGGGTTGGTAATGAGCTGCCCGACATTGTACATCACCGGGCCCTCCACCCCGCTCACGAACTGTACGTGGCCCTTGTCTAGGGGGCCTCGCACCTGTGCGAAGCTGACGTGCGCGCCGTTGGCGGTTAGCGAACCGCTGGTAATGCTGTAAGGCTCGCCGCTCTGGTAGGTAAAGATGCCGGTGTAGGACCAGCCGCCAATGATTTGGTTCGCCCAGCTTGGTGCGGACGAAGCGAACCTTCTGCCCTTGCCGATCGGAAATTCGTACAGCAAGTTGGCCAGCAACACGTGCGTGTTGTTGAAATCGGAAAGGGCGCGATCAAGGCGCCAGTTGTGGATATCCGTCGGAGTGCGGCTGTTCGTCGTGCTCAAGCCGCCGCCGGTGGCAGCGCCGGTTGGGTCGATAGACATGTCGTCAATAGACTTGCTAAAGGTGTACGAGAAAGCTAGGTCCAATCCTTGTTCGAAACGCCGCCGCGCGGCAATGAACAAACCGTGGTAGTAGGAATCACCACCCGAATCCTGGAAGAAGATTTGACCGAACTGCGGACTCGGCCGGAAGAAATTGGCCGGGAATCCGTGTGCAGTGATGGCGTTCGCGCCGGTCAACCCATCGGCAAAATTTGCGAAACTGCCGATATTGAACGTGTCGAAATCAGAGGTTCTACTGTTCAGGTTGGCGGCAGACATCATCTGCAACAGCAAAGTTGGCGTCTGGCCGGTGACACCGGTCGGGCAGCCGGTCCCATCTGGCTTGCACCCAAGCTGACGGTTGTTCATGGCGATGTCGAAGTCACTCAAGAAGCTCGCTCCGTTAATGGAAACCTGGTTCAAATCATAGGCTCTGTAAAGGTGCGTCCCGCGCTTTCCGATGTAGCCAATTTCCGCCACGAAATGCTTCGGAAGCTCGCGTTGTACGGTCAAATCCCACTCGTGGACCGAGGGATTCTTGATGTTTGGATCGAATGCTCCCACTGCGGGAGCCTGGGTGCTCGGCTGAGCGACCGGGGACAACGCCGCCGAAGGCGTAATCGTCGGAGTCGGCACGGTCACGGGAAACCCCGCGGAGATCCGCGCTCCTGGATTCGCGACCAGCTCCGGCGGGACCACACAGCCATTGGTTACTGTTGCCGGTCCGGATGTGGGGATGTTTACTAGGCAATTTAACAAGAAACCAGGCATCTTGCCGGCCATCGCCGTTACCTGGAACGTGGACAGCGTGTCAAAAAGCCACGAGTAGCCAGCTCGCACCGAGGTGTTACTGTCAGGAGACCACGCAACCCCTATGCGCGGACCGACCGAGCCGATATTGTCATTTTTGAACCAGCGGTCAGCCTTCACATACGTGACTGTGCCTTGTGATCCGTCGGGAAACACGTTCGGAACCAGAGATTGCTTGGCGTCATAAGGCGCCGGATTGTACTCCCATCGGATGCCCAAGTTGAGGGTAAGGTTTGCCCGCAGCTTCCATTCGTCTTGTAAATAAGAATCGTACTGGTGGGCACGCGTGTAAACCGTGGCGAAATTCGTGCTTCCGTACGTGTCCCGGCCGAAGTTGGCGAGGAAGGCCTGTTGGATGCGGCTCGGGATTCCCGCCAATTCGTCAATGGTCTGCTGGAGACGATTGATGTCAGTCGAATTTGGCTTCGTTGTCGTGTCAGTTCCTATCTGCGCCGGAATATTGTTGAATCCTCCCAGGCGGTTGCTACGGTTGAATCGAATGATCGGCTCGACTACGCTGCCGCCGAAGAAACCCCGGCTGTCATTGTGAATGTAGAACCGGAAGTTGATTCCAGCACGAACGGTGTGTTTGCCGTGAATCCACGTTAGGTTGTCCACGACTTGCGGCGTTGTGATCGCGCGTTCAGTGTGGGGTGAGAGACAATACGGTCCATCGACATTCAGCGTCGAGCCCAGCACGCAATCATCTGCCCAGATGGGCACCTTCTGGGGATTCGGAAAGTTGGGGTTGGATTCGCCGAAGGTGAATAGGAACGCGAAGCGGTTGAATCCGGCGGTGAGCTCATTCACCAACGTCGGCGAGAAATTGTGCCGGTAACTGATTGCCAGATTCTTGCCCAGCCGGTTTACCTCGCCGAGCGGAGGGAAACCCGGATACACTGCGGGCCGCGCGTTTAGGAAATCGCCCTGCTTCGTATCGAACGTATTCTGCAGCCAGCGAACGAAGACGCTGTCGTTGGGACCAAAAGTGTGATCCACGCGCACGTAGTAGTTCGGTCCCTTGAACTGGGAAGGCGGGTTCCAGTTGAATCCGGCTTGATTGAGTCCGTCACCCAGGCTGAAAGCGTTAGCGGCCGGCAAGCTATTCATCAGCGCCAGCACAGCCGGATCTCCGCCGATCCCCTGTGGATCGTTGGCCAAGATGTTATAGCTGTCGACGCAGTTGCCGACGATCGTCGAGCCGTTGCACACCGGGACACCGGGCTTCAGATTCCCGTTAGCGTCCACCAGGAGCGGCGAATTGCGTGTAACCGTTGCGCCGCCCACGTTAATCGACCCGCGCACAAACCGAAAAATCCCAGTGCGTGCCAGCGCCGTGTACACGGTTGGCGCCCCAAATCCCGCGATGCCCACATTAGTGGCAGAGATGGGCTCTGTCTGGTTAATCTGGTTGTTCTGAAAGCTGCCGAAGAAAAACGTTCTGTTCTTGATGATCGGGCCACCGACAGCAAAGCCGTACTCATTGAGCTTCAGCTCAGGGCGTTTTTTGCCTTCATAATTGCTGAACCATTCGTTGGCGTTATAGTCCGTGTTGCGGTTGAAGTAGAACACCGAGCCGTGAATCGCATTGGTGCCGGCTCTGGTAGCTACAATGACGTTCGCTCCGCTATTGCGGCCTTGTTCAGCAGTGGCGCCCAGCGTGACAGTGCGGAACTCCTGGACATTGTCGGGATTCAGCCGCTGGATATTGCCTTGTGGGTTGGGCACCGTGGACTCGTTGGCGTCAATGCCGTCAATCGTGACGTTATGCGAGCGGTCACGGGAACCAAATACGTGCGTGCCCGAGCCTGCGCCGTTGGTGGTGCGCTGCACCACGCCCGGCTCCAGCGTCAGCAGGGCCAGTGGGTTGCGTCCGTTCAGCGGCAGGTCCTGCACCTGCTTGGTGTCCATAATGTCGCTTACCGTCGCGTTAGAGGTTTCCAGGCGTTGATAGTTCGATTCCACTACTTCTACGGACTGCCCCACAGTCCCCAATCTTAAGGTCACGTCTACAACCAGTGGCGTACCGACCGTCAGGATGTTGTGAACGCTGGTAAAGGTTTGGAACCCGGTAAGCGATACGGTGATGCTGTAACTTCCCGGAGTCAGCGATGCGAACGAAAAATTGCCAGAACTCGTTGTGTTTTGACTGAACACTACGCCCGTTTCTTCGTTCTTCGCTTCGACTTTCGCGTTGGCTACGACTGCGCCGGATGCATCTGTTACGGCTCCGGTGACCGATGACGTGCTGACTTGTGCTGAAACGAAAGAGACACTTAAAAGCACCAAGACCAGAAGTAAGGCAGCGTGCTTTCTTGCCATGGAACACCCCCGTCCATTACTCGCAGAATGCTGAGAGCCCTACTGGGCGTGAGCGATCGGCGACCGGACCTGGCAAACTGCGAACTTCCTGGCCTATTTACTCTGCAAATTCGATTTAGTCAACATCCAGATTGAGTCGTAGCGTGCGTTGGCCACAGCTTTCGCTGGTCGAATAGAAACCGTGAAGAAATCTCTCAAACCGTTCCTTCCGGCGACAAATTTCGTAAGTACGATTCCGGCAATGCTTGAACCAACGAGCGTGACCGTGAACATCAGCGGGCCATCAAGGGTAGGAACGGTCTCTCTGAGGATGAGTTTTGAATCGGCTCGAAGTTCCGTTGCATGCGGTCCACTCCAACCGAGAGGATGTCCACGAGGCTAAGGTGCTTTGTGTGCTTGGCGAGCACGGGCGTGAAAGCGCCGTGGAATGCCATATTGTCACACACCAGTGAGGGCGAGGCGCATGGACTTGTCGTTGGAGTTTCGGACGCCGATTGAGAATCGGCATCCATCGAAGGTAGTTTCAAGGTCGAGGACTCCGAACATCTTCATGCCGTCTCACGGCGTATTCCTCCCGCACGACCGAGATCTGTCGGAAGCTCAGCGTTTCGACCAGCGCTCCAACAATTTCGACGTGCGGAAGGGGTTGATGGGTTGCGCTCGCCGCAGGCGTCGGGATCACCTTTAATTCTTCTCGGGTGATTTTCGAACTGCCGCAGTGCGCCAAGAGTTCCAGACTGTTCCATTGTGTCGTTCTCCTTTCATCCGCGGAGTGACGCAACCCCCAAGACGGGGACTTCGGATTTTCGCTAAGAAAGTGAGCAGGCCACATCCAATTAACATTTCGCGGCGAGGGTCGATCGGGAGAATCAGGTTGGGAGGGACGCTAGACAGAGAACGCGCACCTTCTCTGAGCGTGAAGCGGGACACGCGCGTGCGGTGACTAACAGGGCTTCTCTAAAGGAGATTATTCCGGGTCAAGCCTAGAACATGAGGCAGCAGGCTCATATTCATATGAAAGGAGGGATTCCTATTTTGATTCCGCGCCCAAGAGGATCAATTGCGCCCGCAATTCATCGGAGGGGATTTCCACCACCTTGCCATCACGCCAGACGTAGATTCGCAACCCTGCTCGCGCGTACTCCTCAATCGCCTTTTTGAAGGCCACCTTGAGCGCCATCAGACCGCGTTCGGACATTGGCAATTCGACGACATTGGGAGGCTCTTTAATCATGGCTTTCCGTACAGAACCATTAAGTCTCCCACAACTTATCTTCGACTGCCTCGCATGTCCGCTGGACAAGTTATGGCGATTCCAGTGGCTCGTTTCCAGTTGGGGCAGCAATTCCTAAAAAGACCAGAACGGCGCGATTAAGCCGGCACCATATCCTCGTCAGCAAGACGACCAACATTCACGCCGATTTTTGTTTTCTGAACAGTCGTGACCTTATCCACCATCAAGCGACAAACAGCTCGCAGTCCGTTGCTCGCGCTCGGCTTAATGAGGAGCCGAAAAAGAGGAGCATCGGTTG